>OJBY01000027.1_pt1 | contig 110751 bp, 108 predicted proteins | sample 1591731 | NCBI WGS metagenome assembly OJBY01 (sample SAMN05416837, study PRJEB24817) | seawater metagenome | isolation source: Sea water | place: Canada:Atlantic | collected 2013-07
GCATGGAAGCCTTCACCAGCGAGGCAAAGCCTAATGCCAGCATCAAGGAACCCGCGGCAGCCGAAGCACGGTAGAAATCGGCGCGCTGGGTATCGGCGAAATCGATCGTATCGATCGCCATCATGGCTGCAATGGTCAATACGGCCTGAAAAGCAATTGTCCCGACCGACACCCACAGATTGCGCACCCGCGCAACATACACGAGGGCAGCTTCGGAGACGACCGCGGTAGCCGCCACGACTTCGGCGGCGAGCAGAAAGGCAAGTGCTGCCGTGCCAGGCACGAATTCACCATCATCGCCAAACAGCCCCATCAGCGCTTCGCCCGGAATACCCAGCGCGAGCGCTATGCCAGCCTGTGCGGCGACGATCCAGAAACCCACCTGGCAGACCTGTTTGGCAATCGCGGCATAATCTTTTTCCTTGAGCCGGGCAGTAATCACCGGACCAAGTATAGGTTCGAAACTGGTCTTGAGCTTTTGCGGCAGGCTGGCGACCTGCTGCGCCATATAATAGATGCCGACCGCGACGGGACCTGCGAACCAGCCGAGGATCAGCAAATCCACGCGTCGCGTGCCCCATTCGATAGCGTCGGTGACTGCCAGCGGCATGGCACGCACCACCATATGGGCTATCCGTTCAGGACGCGGCGTCCAGCCACGTGGCAATCCATAGCTTTTGAAGAAGGGCACCAGCGCGGTCGCCAATCCGGCATAGATCGATGCGAGATAGGCCATCGCAAGGCCAGCATCGCCGATTGCGGGCACAAACCAGAACGCACCGGCAAGGATAGAGATTGTCCATGGCTCTACCACGGCGCGCGCGCGCACGGTGGTGGCAATGTCATATTTATAGGCCTGTGCAGCCAGCGCGATCTCGGTCAGGGCATAGCCGGGTATCGCAAACACGATCCAGCGATCGAGATCGCTGCTCATGCCATTGGGAAACAGAGGCGCGGGGAAGATGAAGAACAGCGCTGCGGCCAAGCCTGCAAAAATCAATGCCACCAGCATGGAATCAGCGATGAGCGAGGTGGAGGTCGTCTTGCCTTCAGACAATCGCTGGGCCAGCCCGCGCTTTTCACCGATCGAACAGACGAGTGCGGTCAGTTCTACGCCAAGCAGGGCATAGGCATAGATACCGACCGCTTCTGCTCCATAAAGCTGGCCGGCGATGAATAGAAATGGCAGCCGCGCGAGCAGGCGCAGCAGAAAGCCGAACACATTGGTGCGCCCGCCTTTGGCCAGCGCTGCAATATCTTCGCCGGATTCGCCATTGGGCGCGGCAGTCTTGGCAGGGTCACTCAATGCGCGTGGCCTTCTGCCTTGAGCGGGCGCGAAAGCAATTCTGCGACCACCTCGCGCGCACTGCGCCCTTCGAGCAGATGATTGACCGCTTCGGTGATAGGCATCTGCACACCCTGCTTGCGCGCCAGATCACGCAGCACCGGCGCAGTATGCGCGCCCTCTGCCACGGTGCGCTTGTCGGCCAGCGCTTCCTTTGCACTCATGCCTTCGCCCAGCGCCTTGCCGAGCGAGAAATTGCGGCTGGAAGTGGACGAACAGGTGAGCACCAAATCGCCAAGCCCGCACAGGCCGTTAAGCGTTTCGGGCTGCCCGCCCAATGCCACGCCAAAGCGCAACATCTCGGCAAACCCGCGGGTGATAAGAGCGTTGCGTGCGTTCTGGCCAAGTTCCAGCCCTTCGACCACTCCGCAAGCGATGGCGAGCACATTCTTGACCGCGCCGCCCACCTCTGCACCGACCACGTCGATAGAGTAATAAGGACGAAAATTCTGCCGGGCGATGGCGGGGGCCAGCCGCTCCCACTGCGTCTCGCCGCCACCGCAAGCCAGCGTTACAGCGCAGGGCAGGCCGGCGGCAACTTCATGCGCAAATGTGGGGCCAGAAAGGACAGCGATATCGCTTTGCGGCGCGCAATCATGCGCAACATCATGCATCATGCGCCCGCTGCTCGCCTCGATACCTTTTGAACAAAGCACCAGATCGCGCGGAAAATGCTCCAAATTCTGCAACACGCGGCCAAGATACTGCGCAGGCGTGACAAACAGCAGAATATCGCAGCTGCGCATGTCGGCAAGCTCTCCCGTCGCCTCAATAGAGGAGGCCAGCGTTGCAGATGGCAGATACAGGTGATTGCGATGCGTTGAATTAACGGCGTCGGCAAGGCCATCTTCGAGCGCCCACAGTTTTACGCTGCGCCCGTCACTCGCCAAAGCCTGTGCCAGCGCTGTGCCCCAGGCACCCGCGCCCACCACGCCAATAGAAGCCTGAGTCATGCCTTTACTCCTGCACCGCGTGCGGGCTGCGCATCTGGGTCGAGCGGCCAGCGCGGGCGCGCCTTCAGATCGAGCGGATCGGCGGGGAAACCCGCTGCCAGACGCTCCGCGCCTGTCCATGCGATCATTGCCGCATTATCGGTGCATAGCGGCAAGGGCGGGGCGGTGAAGCGCAGCGCAAAATCACTCGCCAGCCCTCCAAGTCCGCCACGTATCATTTGATTGGCCGCCACGCCGCCCGCTACTGCCAGCGCAGTGACCGGGCCCATCGCATCAAGCGCACGGCGCATTCGGTCTAGAATGCAATCGAGCGCAGCTTGCTGGAAGCTGGCAGCAATATCGGCGTCGGAATATGTCTTGGCCTGATGGGCGCGAAGAACGGCACTTTTCAATCCTGCGAAGCTGAAATGCGGCTCTTCCCGGCCAAGCAGCGGGCGCGGCAGCGGCACAGCGCGCGAATCGCCCTCCATCGCCAGTTTTTCCAACGCGGGGCCTCCGGGATAGCCAAGACCAAGAATCTTTGCGCTCTTGTCAAATGCTTCGCCCAACGCATCGTCAATGGTGGTGGCTATACGCTGGTATTCGCCAACGCCTTCCACGCGCAGGATCTGACAATGTCCTCCGCTTACCAGCAATAGCGCATAGGGAAATGCGAGTTCGGGATCAGCCAGTCGTGGCGACAGGGCGTGTCCTTCAAGATGGTTGATCGCGAGCAGCGGCTTGTCTGATGCCATCGCCAACGCCTTGGCAGTAACAAGGCCCACGATCACGCCGCCGATCAGCCCCGGTCCGGCGGTGGCGGCAATGGCGTCGCAATCGGACAGACTGACATTTGCTTCTGCCAGCACAGTTTCGATCAGTGGAGCAAGTCGCTCTGCATGCGCGCGTGCGGCAATTTCAGGCACAACGCCGCCATAGGGGGCATGCTCCGCCTCTTGACTGGCGATGGCTTGCGCAAGAATTGTCCGCTCGCCCGTTACCAGCGCGGCGGCGGTTTCGTCGCAGGAACTTTCTATACCGAGCACCAGTGTCATGCCGCTTTCCCTTAGCCGACCTGCAAGCTAGAGCAAGCAAACCCTATGCTTGATGAAACCATGACACAGCCCGAACTTCGTCTTGGAACGCGCCGTTCGCCGCTGGCGATGGTGCAGGCTGAGGAGGCGCGCCAGCGCCTTTGCGAGGCGCATGGCTGGCCCCAAAGTGCTGTGGAATTGGTGCCCGTGGTGGCCAGCGGGGACAAGATTCAGGACCGCCCACTGGCCGAAATCGGCGGCAAGGCATTGTGGACAAAGGAATTGGACGCGTGGCTTGCTGAAGGACGGATCGATGCATCGGTTCATTCGCTCAAAGACGTGGAGACGGTGAGGCCGGAAAGTCTGGTGCTTGCCGGCATACTGCCGCGCGCGGATAAGCGTGACAGGTTGATAGGTGCGCCTTCTATCGCTGACTTGCCGCAGGGCGCAGTGGTGGGGACCAGCGCGCCGCGCCGCGCCGCGCAATTGCTCAACCACCGACCCGATTGCAGCGTCGTGATGTTCCGCGGCAATGTAGCGTCGCGGCTTGGCAAGCTGGAAGCCGGGGAGGTTGATGCAACTTTTCTTGCTGCAGCGGGGCTTGCTCGTCTTGGGGAGGATGAGGGGCATCCGCTCGATGCCGAAGACTGGCTGCCTGCGCCATCACAAGGGGCTATCGCGCTGGAATGCCGCACAGATGATGAACGCACACGCGCATTGCTTGCCCCCCTCGATCACATGCCCAGTCGGGCCGAGGTGTCGGCAGAGCGTGCGCTGTTACTGGCGCTGAACGGCACCTGCCACTCTCCCATCGCTACGCTATGCAGCTATGCCGACAGCAAACTTCATTTGCGCGCAGCAATTTTCAGCGAGGACGGCGCCGATAGGGTGGACGGCGAAGCGCGATTTGCGGCGGGAGACGATGCAGCGCCTGCGCGCCTTGCAGCACAATTGCTGGAACGTGCGTCGCCCGCGATCTGCGCAGTGTTTGATCCTGCACCATGATTTTCGCAATCCGGCCCGAACCCGGCCTTCAATCAACCTTGCAGTTGGCGCGTGACATGAACATGGCGATTATCGGCATGCCCTTGTTCGACGTTGCGCCCATTGCCTGGGACGCGCCCGATCCGGCGCAATTCAATGCACTTCTGCTGGGAAGCGCGAATGCGCTGCGCCACGGCGGAGCCACGCTGGAAGCCTTCAATATCCTGCCAGTTTATGCCGTGGGCGAAGCAACAGCACAAAACGCACAAGAAGCAGGGTTCACCGTTGCACAAACGGGTGCAGGCGGATTGCAAAGCCTGCTGGATGTGGCCGTTGACGGCACACATTTCTTGCGTCTTGCCGGTGCGGAGAATGTTTCGCTGAACGTGCCAAAGGGCATCATCGTGACGACGCGCATTGTCTATGAATTGCGCACATTGCCGATCACCGGTAGCGATGAAGTCAGCCTGCGGGCTGCCGATCCGCTCGTTCTGTTGCATTCTGCCGCTGCGGCACGGCATTTCGCTTCCGAATGTGATCGTCGCGGGCTGGACAAAAGCCGCATTTCCCTTGCCTGCATCGGTCCGCGTGTGGTGAAGGCAGCGGGTGATGGCTGGGCAGCGTGCAGGGCCGCTCCACAGCCCGATGATATCGGCGTGTTGGCCTTGGCTCGCGACATGTGTCATTAATGTAAAAAGTTGATTTACCGGCGGGGAAAGACCCGGAAACGTCGGTATGTAGAAGGATGGTATGGACCAAGGTTACAACTTCGAGGCAGCAAGCGCAAAACAGCGCAAGCCATCTTTGCGGCCGGTCCTATTTGCGGTGGGTGCCTCTTTCCTGCTTGGCGTTGCCGTGATGTGGCTGCTTGGCAGTGAGACTGGCTTATCCGATCTCGTCAAAATTCGCTCCGAAAGTGAGCAGGTGGATGAAGATGTGAACGGCGCAGCCCTGCTGGAAGGTGACGTCATCGAACCAGAACCCACACCCAGCGAAACGTCTGCCGTTGCTGCCAATGATGCGCGCGAAGCAGTTGAGCAGGTTGAACGTGTTGTGGAACAGCAAGGGGGCCTCGACAGCCGTGTTGCTGCGATGGAACAGCGACTTACAAGACTTGACCTGCAATTGCAGGCTGCTGCCGGGAATGCAGCGCGCGCCGAAGCGCTGCTGATCGTCAATGCCAGCCGCCGAGCTATCGAGCGCGGTGCACCGCTTGGCTATCTGGCTGATCAATTGCGTCTGCGTTTTGGCGAAAATCGGCCAAATGCTGTGCAAACAGTGATCGATGCTGCGCAGGATCCGGTGACGCTCGATCAATTGCTGGCGCAGCTTGAAGGCCTTGCCTCCCAACTTGATGATGCACCCGACGGGGAAGGCGTGTTCACCCGTCTGGGCCGTGAATTATCCGAACTGTTTATCGTGCGCCGCGAGGATACGGCATCGCCCGTTGCCCAGCTGCGAATGGAACGTGCTCGCATGTTCCTGCAAAGCGGGCGCATAGATGCGGCTGTCTCCGAAGTGCGTAATTTGCCCAATGCCATTGTTGCAGAAGACTGGATTGCGGATGCGGAACGTTTCGCCGCCGCGCGCCGCGCGTTGGAAACGCTGGAATCCGCTGCCGTTCTCGATCCGCGTGAATTGCGTGACAGTGAAGGGCAGGCGGTTGAACAGGGCAGCCCGGCGGGCAATAGTCGCTAGTAATCAACATTATCCACGAATGCTGAAGTTAACTTCAGCCTTTCAGTAATTCGGGTAATTGCCCGCTCATCCCGCGCGCCTCATCCATGAACCAGCGCTTGAGGATTGGCGCACGCTGAATGCCCGCCATGCCCACCCGCCGTATGACGCTGGAAAGCTTGCCGGGCACGCCGAACAGCCGCGTCAGACTGTCCGTGGCGCCCATGACCATGAGCGAATCGAGCGCGCGCCATTTCTCATACCGGGCCAGCATCTGCGCATCGCCGCGATCAAGACCCAGCCGCTGTCCTTCGGTCAGAACCTCAACCAGCGCACCGACATCGCGCAAGCCAAGGTTCAATCCCTGGCCGGCAATCGGATGCATGCCATGCGCGGCATCGCCGATCAGTGCCAGCCGGTGTTTGACAAGCTTTGCCGTATGCTGGAAGCCAAGCGGATAGGACGACCGATGTCCCGCCAGCGCCAATGGGCCAAAGATGCCCTCCATCCGCTTTTCAATCTCGTGCAAGAAGGCGCGGTCCGATAGGGCTAGAAAGCCGTCAGCATCCTTTTCCGCCACGGTCCACACCAACGCCGAACGATGGCGGCCTTCACCATCGTCAAGCAAGGGCAACAGGGCGAAGGGGCCGTCGGGATAGAAAATCTCCCACGCCACACCTTCATGCGGTCTTTCGTGGCAAAGCCCGATGATGATGGCGCGGTGACGGTAATCCCAATGCGCCATGGTGAAGCCCGCTTCTTCGCGCGTGGGTGATCCGCGGCCTTCCGCACCGACCATCAGCTTTGCTTCAAGAACCGTGTCATCCGCCAGGGTGACGGAAACGCCGTGCTCACCGCGATGGCGCTCCACCACATCGGTGCTGCCATGCAATGCAATGAGGGGCTGATCCTTTGCAGCTTCGAACAGGGCAAGGCGCAAGGTCCGATTGGGGAACATGCGGCCCAAGGTGCCTTCATGCGGTTCCGGCTGGAAGTCGATACGGCCCGGCTTCATCCCGTCGGTGACAGCGATGTTTTCAATGCGGCAGCCATGCGGTTCCAGCGCGTTTGCCAGACCGATATTCCTGAACAGGTTCCAGCTTGCCGTGGATATGGCCGAAGCGCGCCCGTCAAACCCTTCCGCGGTAAGTTCGGATGGATCGGCACGATCCACCACATGGCTGGAAATGCCCTTTTTTGCCGCGGCAAGGGCCAGCGTCATGCCGACGAGTCCGCCGCCCAGGATCAGGAGTTCTCGCTTGTCCGTCATCACATGCGGTCCTACGGCTCCCGCTCTATGCAGACAAGCCTGTCCTTTCGTCTCACCTTCCTGCGATATTGCATCGCAGTGGCAACGTTTGCCATTGCACTGCTGGCAGCACCGACCGCTGCGCAGACGCAGAATTATATCGCTGCAGATCTCGTGGCAGAGGGTCAGCCGCAGCCAGGAGAGACGCTTGCCGTGGCATTGCGCTTTCGCCCGCAGGAGGGCTGGCACGGATATTGGCGCAATCCCGGGGATGCGGGTTTGGGCATGACGCTCGACTGGCAATTACCCGAAGGCTGGCAAGCAGGAGAGCCGCAATATCCCGTGCCAGAAGCACTGGAACTGATCGGGCTGATGAACCATGTCTATAAAAGGCCCTACGCCGTGCTGGTGCCGATTTCGGTACCAGTCAATGCAGCGGTAACGAACATTTCCTCCATCACCGTCAATGCCGAATGGCTCGCCTGTTCGGACAGGCTGTGCGTTCGTGAAGGCGATGTGCTGACCCTGCGTTTCCCGCAGCAGACTGCCCAATTGCGCGAAGATTTTGACGCGCACCGTGCCGCCGTTCCACCCTTGATTGATCAACAGGCGCGCTTTGCCATGGATGGCAATCGCCTGCGCATCGCCATTCCGTTGCCGCAGGCGCTGGGTCTGACCGATCCGCATGTCTTTATCGCCCAATCAGGCGTAGTCGATTATGGCGCGATGCAGACCTTCATGCGACAGGGCGACGTGCTCGTTGCAGAGCTACCGCGAGGTGGCTTGCGTGCAGAGCCTGATTTGCTTGAAGGGATGCTGTCCTTTGGTGCGGATGGCGAAGGCATCAGGTTTGAAGCGGTGCCGGGGAATGTTCCTGCCGGTGGGGATCGGATTGGCAATTCCGCCGCGACAGCTCCGCTGGCTCTGCTGCTGGGTGGGGCATTGCTAGGGGGATTTCTGCTCAACCTCATGCCATGCGTGTTCCCTATTCTCAGCCTCAAGGCGCTGACCTTGGCGCGCGCGGGCGAAAGCGAAGCGCAAGCTCGGCGTGAAGGGCTTGCCTATACCGTCGGCGTGATGCTGGCGGTTCTGGCGCTGGGCGCGCTGATGCTGGCATTACGCGCCGCGGGGGAACAAGTGGGCTGGGCGTTCCAATTGCAGCAACCGCTGGTGGTGGGCGCATTACTGGTGCTCGCCATGCTCATCACCGCCAATCTTGCCGGCCTGATTGAACTGCCCATGATGCCGATCCGCACTGGTGGACAAGGCAGCGCCTTTGCCACCGGATTGCTGGCCGCCGTGGTCGCGACCCCGTGCACGGGTCCGTTTATGGCTGCTGCGCTGGGCGCTGCATTGCTGCTGCCCGTTACGCAGGCGCTCCTGCTTTTCGCCGCGCTGGGGCTTGGCCTTGCCTTGCCATTTCTGCTGCTTGGTTATGTGCCTGCCTTGCGTTCACGATTGCCCAGGCCGGGCGCATGGATGGGCACATTCCGCAAGGCGATGGCCATGCCGATGGGGCTGACCGCATTGGCGCTGGCGTGGCTTGCATGGCGGCTGGGCGGCACGCATTTTGCCTTTGCCGCGCTGGCGCTGGGCATGCTGCCAGTGGTCGCGCTTATCGCCTTTCGCCGTGGCAATGTGCTGGTTGGCTGGATTGGCGTTGCCATTGCGCTCTATTTCGCCGCTTCCCTGCCTTTTCGCGTGGAAGAGCAATCTGCTGCATCGGCGCAAAGCCTGCTTGATCCGGTGCCATATAGCGAGGCCGCACTTGCAGAAGCCCGCGCCAGCGGAGCGCCTGTATTCCTGTGGTTTACCGCCGACTGGTGTCTGACTTGCAAGGTCAATGAACAGATCGCCATTGAACGTGAAACGACGCGTGCCGCCTTTGACCAAGGCGGCGTTGTGGCCATGCGCGGCGACTGGACGCGTGCTGATCCCGCGATCACCCGATTCCTGGAGGAATGGGGCGCAGCGGGCGTGCCATTATATGTCTGGTATCCCGCCAATGGCGCACCGGGGCAAATGATGCCGCAGGTCCTAACGCCTGAAATGCTGGCGGAGCGGGCTCGCCAATAAGCTCAGCTATCCTCGTCTTCCACGGCCGGTTCTGCGGGCTGGGCATTGGGAGTTTCACCGCCTGCGCGGCACCATTCAAGAAATTCGCCGGGAATACGGCTGCCTCTTATTTCCAGCATGCCCCGGCCGGGCAATGTGGCAGTCAGATCGCGGGTTCCGGCAAAGACATCAAGCTGCGGATCGTTTGCAGGAAGCCGCGCCTCCCACAGCCATTCGCCCCCGTTTTCCCCAGTTGCCAGTGCCGTATCCGCCAGAAAGCGGCTGCGCATGCCATTGCCGATGATCGGGAACAGCGCAGATTGGCCCGGTAACGCTTCGGCATGGCGGATAATCACGAATTCAGACGGCAGCTCGCCCAGATTGCAGGCCAGCGTGAGCAATGGACCCTCTCCGACATTGCCGAAATTGATCGCCTGACCGCTTTCGGCCACCATCCACACGCCGTTCTGCGTGTCGGGCGAAGCCATCGCCGTTGCCTCGCGTATTCCGGTCTCATCAAGGGGGATGCGCACCACATCGGCGGCAGCGGAAGGCGCACTTTCAGCCGCGCCGTCACAAGCTGCAAGAATTGCCAGAATAGGAGACAGGGAAAGGAGGGCGACTGGCCAGCGCATGCTGCGCTTTGCCGTTCGTTCGGCCATGACTGCAAGAGGATATTTGCGTTTTCCCCGCAGTTCGCGCGTTTAATTGATCCCTTGCCAGTCTTCAGTCCGAATGGCCTGGCCTGCTTCAAGGCCCCTTCTTGCGCTGCGTGCGCCCGTAGCGCATCTTGCGCGTGCCCGGTTTTCCTTCATTTGACCGCCCGACGAGTGGCGCCTTTTTATCCGGATCGGGGATTCCCAATTCGTCTTGTTCCAGCTTGCGGATTTCATCGCGCAGGCGTCCTGCCTCCTCGAATTCCAGATCGGCGGCGGCGGCGCGCATGCGTTTTTCGAGATCCTCGATATAGCTGCGAAGATTATGGCCGACGAGATTGTTGCGCTCATCATCACCGGTGCCCACTGTCACCTCGTCCTGCGAAGCGGTGTGGGCGACAATATCGGCGATGGCGCGCTTGATCGTGGTCGGCGTGATGCCGTGTTCCTCGTTATAGGCGCGTTGCTTTTCGCGGCGTCTCTCTGTCTCCGCCATCGCGCGTTCCATGCTTCCCGTGATCCGGTCTGCATAAAGAATGACCCTGCCATCCACATTGCGCGCGGCGCGGCCGATCGTCTGGATAAGCGAGGTTTCAGATCGCAGGAAGCCTTCCTTGTCCGCATCCAGAATGGCCACCAGTCCGCATTCGGGTATGTCCAGTCCTTCGCGCAGCAGATTGATCCCGATGAGCACATCATACACGCCAAGACGCAGGTCACGGATCAGCTCAATACGTTCCAGCGTCTCCACATCGGAATGCATGTATCGCACGCGTACGCCCTGTTCATGCATGAATTCGGTCAGGTCTTCGGCCATGCGTTTTGTCAGCGTTGTGACAAGGGTGCGATAGCCCTTGGCAGCCGTTGCCTTGCATTCGGCAATGCAATCCTGCACCTGGTCTTCCACCGGCTTGATCTCGACCGGCGGATCGATGAGGCCGGTGGGGCGGATGATCTGTTCGGCAAAGACGCCGCCTGTCTGCTCCATTTCCCAGCTGCCCGGCGTGGCTGACACGGCAAAGGTCTGCGGGCGCATCGCATCCCACTCGTTAAAGCGCAGGGGGCGGTTGTCGATACAGCTGGGGAGACGGAAACCGAATTCCGCCAGCGTGATCTTGCGTCGGTGATCGCCTTTGGCCATTGCGCCGACCTGCGGCACTGTCTGATGGCTTTCATCGACAAATAGCAGTGAATTTTCGGGCAGATATTCAAACAGGGTAGGCGGCGGCTCTCCCGGCAGGCGGCCTGTCAGAAAGCGGGAATAATTCTCGATGCCGTTGCAGCTTCCCGTCGCAGCGATCATTTCCAGATCGAAATTGGTTCGCTGTTCAAGCCGCTGCGCTTCGAGCAGGCGGCCTTCTTCATGCAATTCCTTCAGGCGCTCTTCCAGCTCAAACTTGATAGCCTGACTGGCCTGTTTCATGGTTGGCCCGGGGGTTACGTAATGACTGTTGGCATAGACCCGCACCTTCTCCAGCGATGTGCCCTTCTTGCCAGTCAGTGGATCAAATTCGGCAATGTCCTCGATATCGTCGCCAAAAAAGCTGATACGCCATGCGGTGTCTTCCAGATGGCTCGGGAAAAGCTCCAGACTATCACCGCGCACTCGAAAACAGCCGCGCGCAAAGGCCGTGTCATTGCGCTTATATTGCAGCGCAACCAACTTGCGGATCAGTTCGCGCTGATCGACCGTGTCACCGGCCTTGATGTCAAAAACCATCGCCGAATAGGTTTCGACTGAACCGATACCGTAAAGGCATGAAACGGATGCCACGATCACCACATCGTCGCGTTCCAGCAAGGCGCGCGTGGCTGAATGGCGCATCCGGTCGATCGCTTCGTTTACGCTGCTTTCCTTCTCGATATAGGTGTCGGACCGGGGCACATAGGCTTCCGGCTGATAATAATCGTAATAGCTGACAAAATATTCGACAGCGTTTTCCGGAAAGAAGCTCTTGAATTCGCCGTAAAGCTGCGCGGCAAGGATCTTGTTGGGGGCCAGAACCAGTGCCGGGCGCTGCAATTGCTCTATCACCTTGGCCATGGTGAAGGTCTTGCCCGATCCTGTGACACCCAGCAGCACCTGCGTCTGGTCGCCATCCTCTGCCGATGCCACCAGTTCGGAAATGGCGGTGGGCTGATCGCCAGCCGGTTCATACTCCGAAACCAGCTTGAACTTCTTGCCCGGCAGGGACTTTTGCGGCCGAGCGGGCTTATGCGGGACAAATTCGCCCGTTGTATCGGGCTCTTCCAGCCCGCGTCGTATTACCAGTTCAGCCATAGTCGCGGAATATGGAGACGGGTGGCGCTTTGGGCAATGTCTTGCTGGGTGTTGTCAATCAGATGCCGCACAGCCTATGCTGAAATTTCAGCCTTTCCGGCTTGTCCCTCGTCGGCTGGTCAGCCACGATGAAAATTGATCTAAAGGGAAATTTATATGCGCATTTCTTCGATTTTCGCGGCGAGCTCGCTGCTGGTATTGGCTGCTTGCGGGGATTCGGGCACCGTCGATGACCCCAGCGATCCGGATGAAGTCGCCGCTGCTGCCGAAACTATCGCCAAGCCACAACCCGGCCAATATCGCACGATCGCGGAACTGGTGGAGTTCGATATTCCCGGAGCCAGCGAGGAAGAAGTGCAGATGATGCGCGGCTTCGTGGAAAGCTCCGCTGCGCAGGAACAGACCTTCTGCATGACTCAGGAAAAAGCTGACGAAGGCTTTCAGGAATTCCTTTCTGCCATGCAGGACAATTCGGAAGAGTGCACTTTCAGCGAATTCAAGGTCGATGGCGAGGCGCTGGATGCCACGATGAATTGCGATGATGGTGCGGGTAGCAGCGGCACGATCACATTCGATGGCACGATTAGTGAAACGAAGCAGAACATGACCGTGACGATGGACATGAGCAATCCGGGTGAAGGCCAGTCCATGCGGATGGTGATGCGCAACACTACCGAGCGCACCGGAGAATGCACTGCAGAAGATGACGCTGCATAGGGTCAGGGGTTTGCGACGGTCTGCACCACAATGGGACGCAGCCGCCAAACTCCGCGAATCAGGGGCTTTGGCGATTGGCAGGGCAGGTTGGCGGGTTTAGGATTATCCCAAGACCGGCGGCCCTCTTGTGCCGCAGATTTGCTGAGGAAATGCCATGCGCCCGATCCATGCCCTGCCGCTGATTGCAGCCCTAGCGCTTGCCGCGTGCAATAATGACGACGACGAAGCCCTGACAGACGAGGATCTGGCTGGCAGCACCATTCAGGATAACGGCGCCATGCCGCAGCCGGGCGAATATGCCACCACTGTCGAATTGATTGATTTCGTCGATCCCGATCTTGATCAAGCCACCATGGCCCGCGCCCGCAGCGAATTTGAAATTGGTGCAGCCGAACCCAGCCTGTATTGCGTGACGGAGGAAACCACGCGCGAAGTGTGGCTCTCTGACATGACGGAGGCTACATGCACGCTTTCACGTTTCACGGCGGATGGAAATTCGCTGGACGGGGCGATGACATGTTCATCGGATATTGGTCTTAACGGCCCCTTGGAGATGACTGGCACCGCTGGTGGCCAGAGCGCGGATCTGCGCATGAGCTATACCATGCCGGAAGATGCTGGTGCTGGTACCGTGACCATGCGTGTGCTGTCGGAACGTATCGGCGATTGCAGTTAACCTCGAAAAGCCTTGCCCAATGAAGCGCGCTGCTTGGCAACTTGCTTCTTTGGCGCTCTTGCTGGGCGCAGCCTCTGCAGCATTTGCGGGGCAGGACGGCGCAGACATGGCCAAAAATGCGTCGGTAGCGGATGATCATCTATTTCCATGGCTGGAATTTCTCGATGCAGAACCACGCCCGGGCCTTTATCAGGTAAGGTACGGCCTGGAGAATGCTCTCATTGCGGATTTTGACCCACGCAAGAATGGCGGCCCGTCGGACCCCTCCATGGACGAAGGTGATGTTGAATTCATCTGTCTTGATGAAGACACGCAGCGGGTCGATATGTTGGAAGAATTTGCTACCGGAGGCTGCACCATGGGTGCCCCTGCTGGCGGGGCCGACGGCTTTACCGTCATGGCGCAATGCCGCGACCCGGACGGTCAGCACATGAGAATCCGCATGACCGGATCGGGTGATGCAGAACATCTGCAAACTTTATTGTCGATGACCATGCGCAGCCCAGAAAGAGGCAAAATGGCTCTTGGCATTCGGGTGGAGCTAGAGCGGGTCGGCGAATGTGAATAGGTTTCTCAATTGAGTTAAACTCTTCACGCCCTGACGAATTGCCCAGCCAAGCCGTTTCATATAATTATCAGCCATGGATGCTGCATCCCCCCAACCAGAGCATGTCCTGGCGCGTTTACGTCAGTCTGTGCGAGCAGGCGTGTTTGCGCTGGCTAGGCGCCTTCGGCTGCTGCGCGGAACAATGCCGGACAACGCCCATGCGCCGCCGTTGCGACTGCTGTTTGCAGAACTTGGCGTTGTGGCAGAGCCGGTGCGCCGCCGCTTGCGACCGCCCATACCTATCGAACCTGCGATTCATCCGCGTATCGTGATCCTGCTGCCCGGATTCGGCACCGGACCGGATCGGATGCGCTATCTGGCACAGCAGCTTGAGCGGGCGGGTCACACGGTGAAACGCTGGGGCATGGGCCATAATCTGGGCCCTACGCCAGAAACGCTGGAAGTGCTCTCGCAAAGAATCCGCGAGGTGCATGAACGGTATGGTGAGAAAGTGGTGCTGGTCGGGTGGAGCCTTGGCGGCGTGTTCGCCCGCGAAGTGGCCAAGGTCAGTCCTGAATTTATCGCCAAGGTTATTACCATGGGATCCCCGTTTAGCCACACGCCCTATTCCAACAATGTCTGGCGTCCCTATCAGCTTGTGGCGGGCCACCCGGTGGAAAAGCCGCCGATCGAAGCCCAGCTGGGCGTAAAGCCGCCGGTTGAAACGGTAGCATTCTGGAGCCCGCGGGACGGTGTAATTTCGCGCCGGGCCGCATGCGGTGCGCCCGGTGAAAGGGACCGCGCTGTTGCGCTGCGCTGCTCTCACCTCACCTTTCCGACCGCTTCTGATTGCATATTGGCGCTTGTGCGGGAACTTGAAAGCTGACTAACCTTTGTAACAACAGACGCGGCGCAATAGCGCGAGGGGTTATTTTCTTATCGTGTCACATCAACAAAGGGTTTCATGAGCGCGTCCGATAAGACGAATTTCGATGAGATGCATGCGCCCGATGGTTCGGTGCGCAATGCGTATGGCAGCTATCAGGAATGGCTTTCCGGCCAGGATGAAGGCTGGATGCGGCGCAAGAACTTTGAGGCGGAAAGCTTCTTCCGCCGCACTGGCATTACCTTCAATGTTTATGGTGAGGACGATGCCGAGGAGCGGCTGATCCCGTTTGACATGGTGCCGCGCATCATCACGGGCGCTGAATGGCGCAGGCTTTCCAAGGGTATCGAACAGCGCGTGCGGGCTTTGAACGCCTTCATGCATGATCTGTATCACCGGCAGGAGATCATCCGGGCGGGCCGACTGCCAGAGCGGTTGTTCCGACATAACAAGGCATGGTTGCCGCAGATGGTCGGCTTCACCCCGCCGGGCGGGGTTTACACCCACATCACCGGCATCGACCTTGTGCGCACCGGCCCTGATGATTTCCTGGTGCTGGAAGACAATGCCCGCACCCCCAGCGGTGTTTCCTATATGCTGGAAAACCGCGAAACGATGATGGCGATGTTCCCTGAACTGTTCAGCAAGGTGAAGGTGTGCCCCGTTTCCGATTATCCGCGCCGTCTGGCGAAAAGCCTGGCGGCCTGCGCGCCACCGAATGTGGACGGCCCGCCCACGATTGCGGTGCTGACTCCGGGTATTTTCAATTCGGCTTATTACGAACACGCTTTTCTGGCGGACCAGATGGGCGCCGAGCTTGTCGAAGGTAGTGATCTTCGGGTCGTCAACGGCAAGGTCCAGATGCGCACCACGATGGGCTTCAAGCCGGTGGATGTCCTCTATCGTCGGGTCGATGACGAATATCTGGACCCGCTGACCTTCAATCCCGACAGTATGCTGGGTGTGCCCGGTATCATGGATGTTTACCGCGCGGGCGGCATCACCATCGCCAATGCGCCCGGCACTGGCGTTTGCGATGACAAGGCAATCTATTCCTTCATGCCGGAGATCGTTGAATTCTACACTGGCGAAAAGGCGTTGTTGCCCAATGTCGAGACATGGCGTTGCGCAGATCCGGACTCGCTCAAATATGTGCTCGAAAATTTGAACGAACTGGTCGTTAAGGAAGTCCACGGTTCGGGCGGCTACGGCATGCTGATAGGGCCCACCGCAACCAAGAAGGACTTGCAGCAATTCCGCGCGAAGCTGAAATCCAATCCTGATAATTATATAGCTCAGCCAACACTGTCCTTGTCCACCTGTCCGATCTTTACCCGCAAGGGGCTGGCGCCGCGGCATGTCGATTTACGCCCATTCGTGCTGTCATCGCCTGAAGGCGTGGATATCACGCCTGGCGGATTGACGCGGGTCGCCCTGAAGCGCGGATCGCTTGTGGTGAATTCCAGCCAGGGCGGTGGCACCAAGGACAGCTGGGTGCTGGAAGACTGATGGTGGAGCAACGCATATGTTAGGCCGCGTCGCAAATGGCATCTTCTGGATGTACCGCTATCTCGAACGGGCAGAAAATACTGCACGTCTTCTGGCGGCTGGGCAGCGCATGGCGCTGACGCGCGGCGATGATCATGCAGTGCAGGAATGGCGGTCTATCGTGACGACGCTGGGGCTGCGCAAATATTTCGAGCAGGATAGCGGTGAATATGATGTCGCCCATGTCTGCGATTTCGTATTGCGATCGAAGAGCAATCCCGAAAGCGTTCTGGCGATGACAGAGCGGGCTCGCACGAATGCGCGGATTTGCCGTTCGGCCATCACGCTGGAAGTGTGGGAAGCCGTCAATGAAGGCTGGATGGCACTTCGCGAGTTACTTGCAAAGCCGGTGCGCGAAAGCAATCTCAACCCGATCCTCGGCGCGATCCGTCGTGAAAGTTCCCTGGCGCGCGGGGCGACCCACGGCTCCATGCTGCGCAACGAAGCCTATTGGTTTTCTCGTCTGGGCACTTTTCTTGAGCGTGCTGACAGCACGGCGCGTATCCTCGACGTAAAATATTACCTGCTGCTGCCATCGCTTTCCTATGTCGGAACTCCGCTCGACAGCGGGCAATGGGATAGTGTTCTGCGCTCGCTGTCTGGTGACAGGGCCTATCGCTGGCTCAATGCCGGAAGGATGGATGCCCGCTCCATCGCCGATTTCCTGATCCTTGATGAACGCTTTCCGCGCAGCCTGACCTATTGCTATGCTACGGTACGGCAAAACCTCGATGAGCTTGCCCGTCTGCACGGTAGCGAAAGCACATCGCATGAAATGATGCGCGCGGCCGATCTCGGGCTTACCAACAAGACGGTCGAGAATATATTCGATCAGGGCCTACACCAGTTTCTGCTCGATTTTATCGCCAGCAATCAAAAAGTCGCCGGCGCCATCGCTGAAGATTACCGTTTCACCTCTTAAAGGAGAGGATTACAGACTATGCGCCTCTCAATCCGCCACACCACGCGCTATCGCTTCACTGAACCTGTCTCCTACGGGGTCCAGCGGTTGCGGCTGACGCCCAAGGAAACGCAAGGGCAGAAGATACTCGAATGGGACATGGAATATGAGGGCGCGCATGAGGAACTGGTCTATGATGATCAGAACTTCAATCACACGACCTTCATCTCCGTAGAAGAAGGCGCGCAGGATGTTGTCGTCACGTGCAAGGGCCGCGTCGATACAGAGGACCAGGCCGGCGTCATCGGACAACATGCCGGACATTTGCCGCTATGGGCTTTTCTGGGGCAGACTCCGCTGACCAAACCCGGTCCCAAAATCAGGTCGTTGATTGGTAAGGTGGAACGCAGCGAAAGCATGGTCGATACCCTCCACAATCTCAGCAATGTCATCCGTGACCATGTCGAATATGGCGTAGGCACGAGCGGGGTTTCAACCACGGCAGAGGAGGCGGCGATCAATGCCTCAGGCGTTTGTCAGGACCATGCGCATATTTTTATCGCGGCTGCGCGCAGCCTGGAAATACCGTCTCGTTATGTAAGCGGTTATCTTATGATGAATGATCGCATTGAGCAGGAGGCCACCCACGCATGGGCAGAGGCCTATGTGCAGGGGCTGGGCTGGGTCGGCTTCGACATTTCCAACGGCATCAGCCCCGATCCACGGTATGTCCGTGTTGCAACGGGTCGTGATTACAGCGATGCAGCGCCGGTAACAGCCATATCTTTCGGTGCCCAGACTGCGGACCTTGATGTAAATCTTGCTGTCGAACAGCAGATCATGGGGCAGCAGTGATACGCCTTGCACGTATCTGAACTTTTCGCAGTTTTAGAGGAAATACATGACTTATTGCGTTGGGATGGTTCTGGACAAGGGCCTCGTTTTGATGAGCGATACGCGAACCAATTCGGGTGTCGACAACATTTCTGTTTTTCGCAAGATGTTCACCTGGACGGTCCCGGGAGAGCGGATCATATCGGTGATGACGGCGGGCAACCTTGCCACGACGCAGGCGGTCATCAGCCAATTGCAGGAACGCACAAAGGCACCCGAAGAACGCCAGCACGGATTGCTGGAACTGCCGACCATGTTTCAGGTGGCCGTGGAAACAGGCAAGCTGCTGCGCGAGGTCATCAGTGCCACCCAAACCGATAATGGCACGCGCGGTAAAGGTCGCTTCACGGCATCAATCATCCTTGCCGGCCAGATCAAGGGCATGGAGCCACGCCTGTTCATGATCTATCCGGAAGGTAATTTCATTGAAGCCAGCTTCGACACTCCATTTTTCCAGATTGGCGAGACGAAATATGGCCGGCCGATCATCCTGCGCGGTTATGAAAGAACGATGAGCTTTGAGGATGCAGCAAAATTGCTGATGGTGAGCTTCGATTCAACCTTGAAGGCCAATCTGTCAGTTGGCCTTCCGCTGGATCTCATGGTGATCGAACGCGATACATTTGCCCCGCTGCATGAACGGCGGATCGAACACAGTGATCCCTATTTCGATGCGATTTCGAACAGTTGGAGCGAGGCATTGCGAAGCGCCTTTCATTCGCTCCCGGATTATAGCTTTTACCAACCGGATGAAACTACCTAGTCGCGCGGTCCGATCGGACCGGAAAGTTCCGATCAGAATTATCCCGTAGCTGCATCGCGGATAAATGGTCCGATCCGGTGATAACTTTTTCGCGGTTTCCTGCCATTCCTCGGGAAAGGGGCGGCGCAATAGGTGGACTTCCGTAGTAATACGGAATGTAAAATGCACGATCCTCAGCCAGTACCAGTTTCATGGAAAAACGTATTACGATACATATTGTCGGCGGCGACAGCCGCTCGCGCGCGTTACAATCGCGCCTCGCCCTTTCCATGGGTTGTCATGCGGAAGTTTATTCGGACCTGATCGAATTGCTTGACCGTCCGCCGCAGGATGGCGTTATCATTGCATCGGATGTCGTCATTGAAGACGGCATCGGAGCGCTTCTGGAAAAACTTGCCGATCACGGGATCTGGATACCGCTGGTAGCGGCGCGTGAAGAGCCGAGTCTGGAAGAGGTCGTTCACGCAGTTCAGGCGGGGGCGCTCGATTTCCTGACCTTGCCCCTTACCGAGGGAGAGCTGCGCCGGATGATCGCGCATTACCATTCAGATTCGGGCCAACATGCTGAAGCGCGCCGCCGGCTGATCGATGCCCGCAATCGCATAAATGAATTGTCTCGGCGCGAGCGCGAAGTGCTGGATTGGTTATCCGAAGGGCGCTCGAACAAGGCCATTGCGCGCGAACTCGATATCAGTCCGCGTACGGTAGAAATTCATCGCGCCAATATGATGGAAAAGCTTGGCGCCAACCATGCAGCCGATGCTGTGCGCATGCGCATGGATGCAGCATTGCGGGACCCAGTGGCCAAAACCCGCGAGGTGGTGCCCGGCCTGCATACCGACGGCAGTTCTGCGCCATCGCCGACGGCTACGTCGGGCTGATCCGGCCCCAGCACAGACTTACAGAGTTTCCCCCCGGAAAGGCGGCCCAGCGATGGGTCGCCTTTTCGCTATCGACAATAGGACGAGCCGCTGCTGACACCTTCAACGTGGAAGTGATCACGGTGGGCCGCATTGTAATCCGGCCCCAGAACAGTGCCGAAGCGAAGACAGGCGCTGCGTTGCACGGTGCGCAGGAATTCACGCTCCTTGCTGGAACCATTCCAGCCCGAATGCACGCTGATCCGCCTTCCGTCAGACAGAACAAATCCACCGACATCAATGGCATCAGCACTGGCATGGGCTGAACGCCGTCCAGTGCCCGCGACATTACGGCATGAATAGCTTCCCATCGTCTGGATGGACTGGATCGGCACACCGAAAACCTGCCGCGCCGCACGATCAACACCATATCGTGCCCATGCCGCAAAGGCTGTGCTGACAGGGCAGGTGACCGGCCCCAGATTGCCAACTTCAAACCGGCCGTAATCACCCTGCAAGGCATGCATCTGCACCGTGTTGAGCGTGCTGCAACCGTGATCGGCATAGCGATCCGGCAAGGCATCGAACTGTGCACCAGCGGCACCAAGCTGGGCCAGGCATTGCGCTTCGGCACCACGCCGAACGATTGGCGCTGAATTGCTGATGCGCGATGAGGAGGCTGTATTGCGCGAATCACGGCTATCGCGCTGGGGACTGCCATTCGGAAGGACCGAACAGCCCGCCAAGGCGAGAGTGCCAAGTCCAAGGATAAGGGCACGTTTCATCACGATTTTCATGGCGCTAACATGCTTAACATCATCCTAATGCGTGCGCCAGCAGGGCAAGGTTTCACAAGTAATGATTGACTCCTTCGCACTCATCTCTAGTGGCCGCTGCGGGCCACGCGGTCCCAACGCCGCGCGAGCTCTCTGCAAGGAGAGAATACATGACTGCACAACCTACCCTCCGTCCGGAGCGTCCTTTTTTTTCGTCCGGACCTACCTGCAAGCCGCCCGGCTGGTCGCCAGACAAGCTCGACATCAAAAGCCTCGGCCGCTCGCATCGCTCCAAATATGCCAAGGGTCGCCTGAAATATGCGATTGACCTGACACGTGAACTGCTCGGCGTGCCTGACGATTATCTCGTCGGTATTATGCCCGGTTCCGATACTGGCGCGCTTGAATGCGCGATGTGGACCATGCTGGGCGCTCGCCCTGCCACGATCGCTGCGTGGGAAAGCTTTGGCAATGTCTGGATCCAGGATGCAGTCAAACAGCTCAAGCTGCCCGATCTTCAGGTGCTGGATGCCGATTATGGCGAGATACCCGACCTTTCGCAGATCCCGCAGGAAAACGATGTCGTTTTCACCTGGAACGGCACGACAAGCGGCGCGAAAATTCCGAATACGGATTGGCTCGCGCCTGATCGTACCGGTATTACGATAAATGATGCCACCAGCGCCGTTTTCGCGATGGAAATGGACTGGGCCAAGCTCGATGCCACTACTTTCAGCTGGCAGAAGGTGCTTGGCGGTGAAGCGCAGCATGGCATGCTCATCCTCAGTCCCAAGGCGGTTGAGCGGATCGAAAGCTATAATCCAAGCTGGCCGCTGCCCAAGCTGTTCCGCCTGAAAAAGGGCGACAAGCTGAATGTTTCAATCTTCGAAGGCGCGACAATCAACACGCCTTCCATGCTGGCGACCGAAGATTACATTTTCGCGCTGGAATGGGTGAAATCCATCGGCGGACGCCAGGCCATGTTCGACCGCGCCGATGCCAATGCCAAGATCGTCAAGGACTGGATAGAGGCTACCCCGTGGCTGCGCAACATGGTTCCCGATCCTGCCAAGCAGACCAATACCGGCGTGTGCATGGTATTTCAGGGGGACTGGATCGAAAGCCTTTCTGCCGAAGATCAGGCAGTCGTGCCCAAGAAAATCGCTTCCAAGCTGGAAGAGATGGATATCGGCTATGACTTTAATGGCTATCGCGATGCCCCTCCGGGCCTGCGCATCTGGTGCGGCGGTTCGCTGGAGTCAGAGGATATCTCTCGTCTGCTGCCGTGGATCGAATGGGCTTATGAAGAGCTCAAGGCCGGCAATCGGTGATGCCAGCGCCCTTGCCTTGGGAAAGGTGAGGGGCAGGAGGCGGCTGACCCTTCGATATTCCAAACAAACGACAAGGCCGGGTGAGACTGATATTCTCTCCGGCCTCTCCTCCCAAAGCGGGAGATGGAGCAAATCATGACCAAGCCAAAAGTCCTTATTTCCGACAAGATGGACCCGAATGCCGCCCGTATTTTTGAAGAGCGCGGCTGCGATGTGGATGTCATCACCGGCGAGACACCCGAACAGTTGATCGCACGTATCGGCGAATATGATGGCCTTGCCATTCGTTCTTCCACCACGGTGACAGATGAAATTCTTGCCGCGGCAACCAATCTCAAGGTGATCGGTCGCGCCGGTATCGGGGTCGACAATGTCGATATTCCCAAAGCTTCCGCGCGCGGCGTAGTGGTGATGAATACGCCATTCGGCAATTCGATCACGACTGCTGAACACGCCATTGCGATGTTGCTGGCACTTGCCCGCCAGATCCCTGAAGCCAACACCCGCACCCAGGCGGGAGAATGGCCCAAGAAGGATTTCATGGGTGTCGAAGTTACCGGCAAGACTTTGGGCCTCATCGGGGCGGGTAATATTGGCGCAATCGTGGCCAGCCGCGCGCAGGGCCTGCGCATGAAAGTCATCGCCTACGATCCGTTTCTCACGCCCGACAGGGCTGTTGAGCTGGGCGTCGAAAAGGTCGATCTGGGCATGTTGGTGCAGCGCGCCGATTTTATCACTTTGCACACGCCGCTGACTGACGAGACACGCAATATTTTGAACCGCGAACGGCTGGAGCAGTGCAAGCCGGGCGTGCGCATCGTCAATTGTGCGCGTGGCGGGTTGATTGACGAACTGGCGCTGAAGGATCTGCTCGATTCCGACCACATCGCCGGCGCCGCGCTGGATGTATTCGCGAAGGAGCCGCCAGCCGCCGATCACCCGCTATTCGGCACGCCGGGTTTCATCTGCACACCGCATCTGGGTGCTTCCACGACAGAGGCGCAAGTCAATGTCGCGCTGCAGGTGGCAGAGCAGATGGCGGATTACCTCGTCGATGGCGGCGTGACCAATGCGCTGAACGTGCCATCGCTCTCAGCCGAGGAGGCACCCCGTCTGCGCCCGTATATCGCGCTGGGCGAGAAGCTGGGTTCGCTGGTCGGGCAGCTTGAAGGGCCGGATGTCAATTCGCTCACCATCGAGGTTGAGGGGGCTGCTGCCGAATTGAACATGAAGCCGATCACCGCCGCCGTGCTTGCGGGCATGATGCGCAGCTGGTCGGATAGCATCAACATGGTCAATGCCCCGATCCTGGCCAAGGAACGCGGGCTAGACGTGCGCGAAGTGCGCCATGGCAGGGAAGGCAATTATCACAGTTTGCTGCGTGTCACCGCAGCAACCGGAACGCGCAAGCGCGAAGTAGCGGGAAGCCTGTTTGGCGGTTCAGAGATGCGACTGGTCGAGATTGCAGGCACGCGGATTGAAACCGATCTGGATGGCCACATGATCTATGTTGTCAATGAAGACGCGCCCGGCTTTATCGGTCGACTGGGCTCCACACTGGGCCAGGCTGGCGTGAACATTGGTAATTTCCACCTTGGCCGCCGTTTGCCCGATCGTAACCGCGGTGGCGATGCAGTGCTGTTACTGACGCTGGATCAGCGCCCGACACCTGAAGTGCTGGACGCGATCTGCGCGCTGGAAGGCGTGAAGAAGGTTAAGGCGTTGAGCTTTTGATTATTGCGCCATCCCGGCTTCCACCGGGATGGCCAATTGTCTAGGTGACTCCGATCATGACCGATCCAACGCAAGACCTGCTTCCCGAGGGACTGGAAGACCGCCTGCCCCAAAGTGCGGCAGCGGCGGCGCGTATTCAGCGCGCCATGCTCGATGTGATGCGGGGGCACGGCTATGATCGGGTCAACCCGCCGCTCATCGAATTTGAACAATCGATGGCGCGGCGAATGGACGGGGTGCGCACGCGCAATCTCTTCCGCTTTGTCGATCCGCGCAGCCTTCGCTCGCTCGCACTGCGCAGTGACATTACGGTTCAGGTAGGGCGCATTGCCGCGACCGGGCTTGCCAACGCGCCGCGTCCCATGCGGCTTGCCTATGCAGGGCAGGTCGCGCGTATCACAGGAGATATGCTCGATCCGCGGCGGGAAAATTTGCAGATTGGTGCCGAGCTTATCGGAAGCGATAGCGTAGCTGCGGCAGCCGAAGGGGTGGAAGTGGCTATTGCTGCGCTGGAAGCGGCGGGAGCAGGACGTATTTCAGTCGATTTCACGCTGCCTGATCTTGTCGACACACTGGCTGACGGGCCGCTACCGCTCGATGCTGAAACGCGCGCGGCTGTCCGGCGTGAACTCGATACCAAGGATGCTGGCGGGCTGGTAGAGGCAGGCGGCAGTGCCTACCTGCCGTTGCTTTATGCGACCGGGCCGTTTCCGCAAGCTGCTGAGAAACTTGCCGCGATTGACGGTGCCGGTGTGCTGGACAGTCGCATCCACGCACTGCGCCAGATCGCCGAACGGGTGCAGGGCCGCGCGCGGCTGACGCTCGATCCGTCGGAACGCCATGGTTTCGAATATCAAAGCTGGTTTGGTTTCACCCTCTATGCCGAAGGCGTGCGCGGAGCGCTGGGCCGTGGCGGCACCTATCGCATTGGTGGCACTGATGAAGCCGCGACAGGCTTCTCGCTTTACCCTGATGATCTGGTAGAGATGGTCAAAGCGGAAGAAACGATGGGCAGGCGCCTATTCCTGCCCATCGGCCATGATCGCACTGCCGCCAATGAAATGCGCGCAGATGGCTGGCGCACAGTGGCAGCACTGACAGATACTGATGACGGCAAGGTGCTCGGCTGCACTCACGCATTGTTGGATGGTGAGACACGGCCGCTTTAGTCAGTATGTTCAGCAGAAATTGCTGGGGTCTGGTCCGATTCTGCCTTGCGGATCATCCAGCGCATCGATGGACGCGATCTGCGTGTCTGTCAGCGTCAGTTCCAGTGCTTTGAAATTGTCTTCCATATGGTTCTTGCTGGCTGCCTTGGGTATCGGAGCCAGCCCATGATGCAGATGCCATGCAAGAACCACGGTCGCAGGCGCGCTGCCGGTTTCCTCGGCAATTTTGCGAACCGCATCTGTTTCCATACCTGCACCTTGGCCAAGCGGCGACCATGATTGCGTAATGATGTTCATGTCCTTGTGAACACGCCGCAATTCACGCTGTTGGAAAGCGGGGTGCAATTCGATTTGGTTGAGCACGGGAACAACGCCCGTTTCATCCACAATACGCTTCAGATCTTCCTCGTGGAAATTGGAAACGCCGATGGATTTGGTCAGCCCGGCGTCGCGCAATTCAATCAGGGCCTTCCAGGTGTCCACGAACTTGCCCTGATCGGGGCAGGGCCAGTGGATTAGCAACAAATCGACATGGTCGCGGCCTAGCCGTTCAAGAGCCTCGCGCGCGGCCTCCTTTGTTCTGTCATAGCCCTGGTCGGGATTGCCGATTTTGGTCTGAAGGAAAACATCGTTCTGTTCGCCAACGCCGCGCCCAACGCCGTCTTCGTTGCAATAGAATGATGCGGTGTCGATCAGCCAATATCCCGTCTTGATAGCCTGATCCACGGCCTTTGCAGCCGTATCCGGATCCATGTTGAATGTGCCATATCCCAATTGGGGGATCTGCCGTCCGTCATTCATGGACAGGGTGGGATTGTGTTCGCGCTGCGATGCAGTTTCAATCATTGGTGTCTCCTATCTCTATGTAATGGCACCGGGTGTCCGGTGATTCCCGACAAGCGCGCATAGCAGTCAACAGATGGAAAAAATATCCGCGTAAGATCACGTTCAACTGGTGGAGTTGCCTGATCTTCGGGATCACCGAGCCAGCGATTGGTCACGGCATGTCCCGCGCAACATCACTATCTCTTCCCCCGTTCTGACGCTGGATTTATCCATGCATTGGCCCTCCAGCCAACCGCAAAGTGTCGGATAGTGTCGTACATCGCTTGCTCTTATATGCGCCATTGAATAGGGCCGCGCGCGGTGCGCAGCACAAGCTTGGAAGGCAGGAAATTTGGCCAGTGTAACGGTAATTGGTGCCCAATGGGGCGATGAGGGCAAGGGCAAGATTGTCGATTGGCTGGCGAGCCGTGCCGATGCGGTGGTACGCTTTCAGGGCGGCCACAATGCAGGCCATACGCTGGTTGTGGGTGACCAGACCTACAAGCTCAGCCTGCTGCCCAGCGGTATCGTCACAGGCACGCTAAGCCTTATCGGCAATGGCGTGGTGCTGGACCCGTGGGCGCTACGCGATGAAATTGCCCGGCTTGAGGCGCAGGGTGTCTCTATCTCACCGGAAAACTTTGGCATTGCGGATAACTGTCCGCTGATCCTGCCGCTTCATCGTGATCTGGATGGTCTCCGCGAAACCGCAGCGGGGAAGGGCAAAATCGGCACGACCGGGCGCGGCATTGGCCCCGCATATGAAGACAAGGTCGGCCGCCGCGCAATTCGCGTTTGCGACCTTGCACATCTCGATGCGATTGAACCTCAGCTCGACAGGCTGTGCGCCCATCATGATGCGCTGCGTGCAGGTTTTGGCCAGAATCCCGTCGACCGCGCGGGACTGCTTGATGAGTTGCGCGAAATAGCGCCTTTCGTGCAGCAATTTGCGCAGCCGGTGTGGAAGCGTTTGAATGAAGTGAAGAAGGCTGGCGCCAAAATCCTGTTCGAAGGCGCGCAAGGCGTGTTGCTCGATGTTGATCATGGGACCTATCCCTTCGTGACCAGCTCCAACACCGTCAGCGGCACTGTGGCTTCGGGCAGCGGGCTTGGCCCCAATGCGGCGGGTTTCGTGCTGGGAATCGTCAAAGCCTATACGACGCGCGTGGGCAGCGGGCCCTTCCCGACAGAGCTGGAGGACGAAGTAGGCCAGAAGCTGGGCGAACGCGGCCATGAATTCGGCACCGTTACCTCGCGCAAGCGTCGGTGCGGCTGGTTTGATGCGGTGCTGGTCCGCCAGACCTGCGCGCTGTCCGGCGTTACCGGCATCGCGTTGACCAAGATCGACGTGCTCGACGGGTTCGACACCATCCGCATCTGCACCGGCTATAAACTGGGTGATCAGATGCTGGATTACCTGCCTGCCCATACGGCAGAGCAGGCCGCAGTAGAGCCGATTTATGAGGAATTCGAAGGTTGGGAAGGCACCACAGTGGGCGCCCGCAGCTGGGCCGAACTGCCTGCGCAGGCGATCAAATATATCCGTCGGATCGAAGAGCTGATCGAATGCCCCGTGGCCAGTGTCTCCACCAGTCCAGAGCGTGATGATACGATCCTCGTCCGGGATCCATTTGCCGATTGATGCTTAACGCGGTTCCTTGACACGATCTCGCTTTGTTCTCATTGTGTTCACGACCTAAAGGCTTGGTGCGACTCGGGGAAATATTTGGACATGACGCAGGTCGATTTCATTTATGAAGTAGCTGCCGATGGTGCGGGCCTGCCGCTTACCGTTTCGATTTTTGCAGATTGCAGTAACTTGCGCGGTGATCTGGAAGATGACGTGGCTGCCGCAGGCCTGACGTTGCGCGAAAGCGGTAATCTCAACCAGCTTTTTGCCGGGGATGTGCGCCCCCTTGGCAAATTGGTGCTGGTAGATTGCCCCCAGCCTGATGCATTGGCAATGGCAACCCTGTCACGGTTGGATAGCCGGGCGGTCAAATCGGGCGCGCGACTGGTGGTTTCGACCAGCCTGGAATCGCTCGATGCGGTCTTCGGCTGTTGCGCGCAATCCAAGCCCCAAATTCTCGTGGACCCGCCGCGTGTGGAGCGGATCATTGCGTTGGGGCGCATGCTGGCAGAGGTGCCTTCTTTGCGTCTGCGTGAACTTTCGGAAGATGATCGTCTTACCCTCCTGCGGCTGACAGAGCAGGTGGGTCATATTGCAGAGCGGCTGGACAAAATGGACACGCATGGGAGCGTGGGGCAGCAATCAGCAGCCGGGGCATTCCGCTTTGAAAGCCCTTCGGACAGCTATCGCACCGAAGATAATACCGGCACGGGCGAGGCACTGATTCGCAAACCACGCCCGGCGCTGCCCGATGCACGGCTGGTGCGTCAGATTATCCGCCAGCGCAGAACGCGGGCGAAGTTCCTTGATGGCGATCTGTTCGCCGATCCCGCCTGGGACATGCTGCTCGATCTGACAGCTGCACGGGTTGAATATATGCGCGTTTCGGTAACATCCTTGTGTATCGCATCGGGCGTGCCGCCAACGACAGCGCTTCGCTGGATCAATCAAATGGTTGATGTGGGCCTGCTGGACCGCGTGGAAGACGATGCCGATCGCCGTCGTGCCTTTATTGAATTGAGCGACAAAGCGGCTGACGCAATGGCGCGCTACTTTGCCGAAATAGGGCAGGACACAATGGCGCTTTCTTGAAACGCCCTAGCGTTTGTCGAAGGCGGCCTGGGCTTCGTCCATTGAGGTGACGCCGTTGGCGATGAGCAATTGCAGCAGGATGCGGGCCTTGGCCGGACCCAACGCACGTGCCGCGATGAAGCCGTTGCTGTCATCCTCCGGTTCGCGGTGAACTAAGCCATCATCTGCCCGTGTGGCGCGGACCACAGGGATGCCTTGTCGAACGGCATCTGCCAGCGCTTCACGCACTGCATCAGGCGAATTTCCGGCACCCATTCCAGCAAGAACAATACCTTGCGCACCGCCTGCCACAGCTTGAGTCACACACGCAGCTTCCATGCCAGCAAAGGCATGCAGGATCGGCACAAGCGGGAAGCTGTTGGGAAAGGCGAAGCGGGCAGGCTCCGCCACGCGCCATGGCGGGGCAAGCCAGTCGAGCCATACAGGTGTCGCCAACCCAATCGGTCCGCGCGGGAAACCCTTGAAGGCGTTGGTTCCGGCGGTGTGTGCCTTGCGGGCATCGCGCGCGGACAGAACATGTTCGCCCATCACTACCAATACGCCGCGTCCTGACGCATCTGCATGCGCGGCGACCTGCACCGCATTGGCGAAATTGCGCAAGCCATCGCTGCCAACGGCATCGGCTGGCCGCATTGCGCCTACCAGCACGATTGGCTTGGATGTCGGCAGGGTCTGGTCGAGAAGAAAGCCCGTTTCCTCTGCCGTGTCTGTCCCGTGGGTGACGATCACGCCGCCATAGGCCGGATCATCAATCGCCGCGGAAATCTGCTGGTGCAGACTCGTCCAAAGTTCCGGCCCGATATTCGCTGAATCAATGTTGGCGACCTGCCGTCCTTCGAGCTGTGCATCAAGGCCAAGCCTGCTGAATTCGTCTAGAAAATCCGCGATATCGATCTGGCCGGGGCGATAATCTGGTCGCGTGGCAGATCCTGCCTGTCCGGCAATGGTTCCGCCAGTGGCGAGGACGAGTATGCGAGCCTGATCCATCTTGTGCCGATAGCGCGGCAGCATCGCCAAGGCCAGTACCGCAAACGCCCTGCGCTGAATGGTCGCGGGCTAGCCAATCTCAATCGCGATGTCGAAGGGAGCTAGGGGCACTGCTTCCGCGAATCGACATTGGCTGCCTGGTGGGCGGTGACGGTCTCGAACCGCCGACCCTCTCGGTGTAAACGAGATGCTCTACCAACTGAGCTAACCGCCCACGATGCGGCAAGAGCGCCGAAATAGCGGCCTTTCGCGCCGGGTCAATAGTTCGTTGTGTTCATGCCCTTCACAATGACGCTTGTGACGCAGCAGCATTAGGCAGCATCAAGCACGATTGGGATGACAAGGCGCCGCCAGAATATCGCCATTGCAGGATGCGGCATTGCCGGATTGGCGGCGCTGCTGCTTCATCGGTAAAGCTGTGGCCGCAGTTAAAGGCGCATCTCGTCGCCGGACTTGCGGGGATCGTCTGGCTCCTGCTTTGCCCGATTATTCGGCGCTGGCAGAAATCGCCTCAAGCACTTCCTCCCGTGCGGAGGCACTGGACCAGTCATATGCTCCGATCACGCGCCAGACCTCATTCCCTTCCGCATCATAGAGAATAGTCAGAGGAAGCACTGCGCCGCCGCCGTATGAAAAGGCAAGATCGTTTTGCTGATCCATCCAGCGCGGCAGATTGGGGAGGTCGCGCGCATCAAAAAACGGTACGACAACGTCGGCACCGCGCAAGTCCTCGCTCACTGTCAGGACCTGCACCTCGTTTCCGAGGTCCGCCGCCAGATCATCAAGCAGCGGCATCTCGATCACGCAGGGCGCGCACCATGTGGCCCACAAATTAAGCAGCACCGGCTCTTCTAGCGCGGCAAGATCGAGTGAATTGCCCTCGGGATCGATCAGGGTGACCTGCGGTATTGGCTCCCCTGCAAAACTGCGGTCGAGCATGCCGGTCAATGCAGAAGTTTCGCTTGTCGCCTCACTATCCGCCTTTTCTTGCGCCGCGTCCTCGGCGCCGTTATCGCATCCCGCCAACAGGCTGGCTGCAATACAAGCAGCAGCAAGAGACGAAAGGCGTATTTTGGCCACGGATAAATCCTCGAATGCAATGTGGGGCGGCAGGTTTGCAGAAGGACCTAGCGCGATCATGCGCGAAATCAACGCTTCGATACCGTTCGACAAGGCTCTGTGGCGACAGGACATAGCGGCAAGCAAGGCGCATGTCGCCATGCTGGCTGCCTGCGACATCGTCAGCGATGATGATGCCGGAACAATTATTGGCGGGCTGGAAACAATCGCCAGTGAATATGACACGGATGGCGTGCCAGAGGACTGGGACCTTGAAGACATCCACATGACGACGGAGGCGCGACTGGCCGAACTGGTCGGGCCAGTGGCGGGGCGCCTGCACACGGCGCGCAGCCGCAATGATCAGGTGGCGACCGATTTTCGACTGTGGGTGCGCGATACCTGCGATGCCATGATTGACGGGCTCAAGGGCCTGCAACGCGCGCTGGTCAGCCGCGCTGGCGAGCATGCGGCATCAATCATGCCCGGCTTCACCCATTTGCAAACCGCACAGCCGGTGACGATGGGTCATCATCTGATGGCTTATTACGAGATGGCCGCACGCGATATCTCGCGGTTGGAAGATGCGCGGCGGCGGCTGAACCAATGCCCGCTGGGCAGTGCCGCATTGGCGGGGACAGGCTTCCCGATAGATCGGGAAATGACTGCACAGGCGCTTGGCTTTGATGTTCCGACGGCCAACAGCCTCGATTCGGTGTCGGATCGCGATTTCGCCCTCGATTTTCTGAGCGCTGCCAGCCAGTGCGCACTGCATTTGTCTCGGCTGGCAGAAGAGATGGTGATCTGGGCGAGTCAGCCCTTCGGATTTATCCGCATGCCCGATACGCTTTCTACCGGCAGTTCGATCATGCCGCAGAAGAAAAATCCCGATGCTGCAGAGCTGGTGCGCGGTCATGCAGGCAGGATTGTGGGTTGTCAGATGTCATTGATGATGACGATGAAAGGCCTGCCGCTTGCGTATTCCAAGGACATGCAGGACGATAAACCGCCGGTCTTCGAAGCCGCGCACCTGCTCCAGCTGTGCATCGCAGCAATGACAGGTATGGTGGATGGTGCAGAGTTCCGCACCGGGCGCATGCGCGAAGCTGCTGAACTCGGCTATGCCACCGCGACCGATCTCGCCGACTGGCTGGTGCGAGAGGCGGACATTCCGTTCCGCGAAGCGCATCATATCACTGGTGCCGCGGTAAAGCTGGCCGAGAGCCGTGGCCAATCGCTTGAGGCGTTGTCACTCGATGATCTCACCGCGATTGATGCGCGGATCGACGAGCGTGTGTATAGGGCGCTTTCGGTGGAGGCATCGGTGGCTGCCCGCAATTCTCACGGCGGCACCGCGCCCGATGAAGTCAACAAGCGCGTGGCAGAGGCGCGCAAAGCTCTGGGGATGAAGGAATGAAGGCCCGCTCAACGCTTGCTCTTGCTGCTATCTTGGCACTGGGCGCATGCGGACAGAAAGAGGATTTGCAGCCTCTCGCCGGTGAGATGCTGCCTCCTGCGCCCTATGGCGCGACGCAGCCGCTTGATGCCGAACAGCTTCTTGCGCTTGAACCACAGGCCGCGCCGGAACGCAGTGTGGAATTGCGCAGGGAAAGCGAAGAGCGTGATGACGATCCTTTTGATCTCCCCCCGGAAGGCTGACCTTGAACCATTTTAGCATCAAGGACGGCGAACTTCACGCCGAAGACATTCCCCTTTCGCGTATCGCGGAAGAGGTTGGAACGCCTGTCTATGTCTATTCGCGCGCCACGTTGGAACGTCACGCCCGCGTATTTCACGAGGCGCTGGAGCCGGTCGCCGCGCAGAGTGGGCGCGAATCATTAGTCGCATTCGCAGTTAAGGCCAATCCCAACCTGGCAGTCCTGAAAATCTTGAGTCGCGAAGGGTGCGGGGCAGATGTGGTTTCAGGCGGAGAACTGGTGCGCGCCCTTACTGCAGGCATGCCTGCGGAAAAGATCGTGTTTTCGGGCGTCGGCAAGACCCGGGCGGAACTGGAACTGGGCCTCGAAAAACATATCGGTCAATTCAATATCGAATCCTCTGAAGAGGGGCGTGAACTGGCCGAACTGGCCGAGGCGAAAGGGCAATTGGCGCAGGCTACCTTGCGTATCAATCCCGATGTTGATGCCAAGACGCATGAGAAAATTTCTACTGGCCGCGCCGAAAACAAATTCGGCATCCCATTGGTCCGCGCGCGCGAAGTCTTTGCGGAGCTGGCGGGCCTTCCAGGACTGAACCTGCGCGGCGTGTCGGTGCATATCGGCAGTCAATTGCTCGATCTCGCTCCGCTCGAAACGGCTTTCGCCAAGGTTGGGCAATTGATGGCAGACCTGCGGGCAGACGGGCACCAGATCACTCATGTCGATCTGGGCGGCGGGCTTGGCGTGCCTTACAAGGACGGCGAAAATCCGCCCTCTCCGGCAGAATATGGCGCAATGGTCGCGCGAGTCACGCAGGGCTGGGATGTTCATCTGACGTTTGAGCCGGGGCGGGTTATTGCTGGCAATGCCGGTATCCTCCTGACCCGCATTGTGCGGGTGAAGCGTGGCGGAAACGGGCCGCCCTTCGTTATCGTCGATGCCGCGATGAACGATCTTGCCCGGCCCGCTTTATACGGGGCATGGCATGATTTCGACGCAGTGAGGCCCACGGGTGAACGGATGACGGCAAACATCGTCGGCCCAATCTGTGAAACGGGCGATACCTTCGCCAGCGACCGCGAATGCGATGCTCTGCAATCTGGCGATCTCGCCGTATTCCGCACCGCAGGGGCCTATGGTGCGACCATGGCTTCCAGCTATAATTCACGCGGTTTTGTACCTGAAGTGCTGGTGGACAAGGATCAATTTGCCGTGGTGGCAGATCGCATTCCCGCTGATGCCATCATGGATGCAGAACGCGTTCCCGATTTCCTGATGTGAGCCGATGAAATCTCTGCCGCTCTTCCACCAGATCGCCGGTCAGCCGGTTATCGTGCTGGGGGAGGGCGAGCTAGCGGAGCCTAAGCGCCGGCTTGTCGAACGGGCTGGGGCGAAGGTTATCACCGAAATGCAGCAAGGCGTGGACGAAGGCGCACGGATTGCCTTTGTCGCCCATGACGATGGCGCCATGTGCGAAGCCGATGCGATAAGGCTGCGTTGCGCTGGCTTGCTTGTTAATGTCGTCGACTGGCCGGACCTGTGCGATTTCACCACACCCAGTATTCTTGACCGCGATCCGGTATTGGTCGCGGTGGGCACTGGCGGGGCGTCAGCGGGGCTAGCGAAGCAATTGCGGTTGCGGCTGGAAAAACTGCTGCCCGCCAATCTTGGAGAACTCGCACAAAATCTGTTCAATGCGCGTGCGACCATCCGCGCAGCTTTTCCGGCGATGCCCGATCGCCGTCGTGCGCTTGATGAAGCACTGGGCGAAGGTGGCGCGCTCGATCCGCTGGCCGAGGGGAGCGCTGCGGAGATTGACCGATGGCTTAGCAAGGGTGCCGCTGTTGCAGCGAGGCAGTTACACGATTTCACCCTTCGCAGTGCCGATCCCGAAGACCTTACCTTGCGACAGGCGCGCCTTTTGGGGAGCGCCGATGCGGTGATCGCCGAGGCGGCTATTCCCGCTACCATTCTCGACCGCGCCCGTGCCGATGCCATGCGCCTCACACTGCCGCATGATGGCGAATTGCCAGATGGGCTGGTGGTCATCCTGCGCGCGCATGAGGCGGACTAAACACGTTCTCAGCGTCAGTGGCGGCGAGACGATCCTACCGGTGGCTGTCGGATGGCGCGAATTGGAATTAAACTGAAAACCCCGTGCGAGTCGCGCTAGAACACTCCGCCTGCTAGCCGGTCTATGGCACCTTGCAGGATGACCGCAGCCGCATGGCTGTCAATCCGCTCTGCCCGCTTGGCGCGGCTGAAATCCTGCGCGATCAGATCGCGTTCGGCGCTGGTTGTGGACCAGCGTTCGTCCCATAGCAGAACCGGCAGGCCCAGCACCGCCAGATTGCGGGCGAAGGATCGGCTCGCCTGCACGCGCGGGCCGGCCGATCCATCCATATTGAGCGGCAGGCCGAGAACAAGGCCTGCTACGTTGCGGGCCTGGCAGATGGCCCCAAGCGCCTCCTTATCGCGCCCAAATTTTCCCTTGGGGAGCGTTTTAGCTGCTGTTGCAAAGCTCCATTGGGCATCGCACAGCGCCGTGCCAATAGTCTTGGTGCCAAGATCCAATCCCAATAGCACACCGCCATCGGGCAGCGCTTCACGATAGGCGATCGCATCCTCGGTGATGAGGGGGCTCAGCTGTTCGCTTGCTGCCATGCGCCTACCCGCCGCACGACATCCTGCTGCAAATTGTTCCAGAACAGCGGAATATCGTAAACGTGATAATTATTGCCGGGCAGCACATACTGGCCAAGATCTGGCGGACCGCCGATCAACAACAGGCCCCTTTCGCTGCAACGCGCTGGCACGGCTCCGGCGACTAGCTCGCCCGAGCTCAAATCATCATTCGGAATCAGTGAACCGGAATTGCGGCCTGCCGGTGCTTCGCCGCTTATGGTGCCTGTCAGGGGATTGACGCACAGAATCGGGCTTTCTCCGCGTGGTTCCCCGTCGGAACCCGGCAAAGTGGTATACCGGTGCAAGAATTGGCCCGGACCAGGTGGCTCGGCAAAACTTGCCCAGCTTACGATACAGCTGGATTGATCCGGAGTCGCACAGGCTGGAAAGCCAAGACTTGGCAAATCATGTTCGATGGAGATCGGCCAGCCAATTGGATAGGCCATAACGACCCGCGATTGCAGCTCTGTTCCCGCCACACGATCCTGCAACAGCCGCATTATCATCAGGCCGCCCTGGCTATGCCCAGCAAGCACAATGGGCATATCCGCAGGGACAGAATCGAGGAAAAGATCGAAGGCTGCGTCAACGTCTTCATAGGCGGCATCAATCGCCTGGCTGGCTTCTGGCAGGTCCGTGATGAAGGCGCCAAAGGTGGCCTGGCGATAGCGCGGTGCCCAAATCTCGCTCGCCCGATTGAACGCGCTGGCAAGCCCGCGGACAAGCAGCCGGGCACGGTTCTGCGATTCTTCGTCATCAAGCGGGGCGTTCCACCTGCGTGGATCAAAATAGCTTGTGGGATGCACGAAGAAAACTGCGAAACGCGGTGTCTCTATGTCCACTGGTGTGGAGGTGGGCGAAGGTGCTGGAGAAGGCGTTGATGTAATGTCCGATTGCTGTTCCAGCTCCTCCTCTGCGGGTGTTTCCGGCCCTTCATCGGCGAAGGCAGGCTGCCAGCGGGCCGGATCGTTCTGCACGCCCTTGCCTGGGCGGCTGAACCACATGTCCGGATCCAGATAGGCATTGGTTTCGAGCGGATCCTGCTTCACAAATTCGCTGCTGGGCACCAGTGCAACCTCAGACAGCTCCTCGCCGAACATACGCAGCGCGAAAAGCACGGCCAAGACAAGGACGATGAGGATGACGATGATATAGAGAAACTTACGCAAGGCTTTCTTCCGTCCCTTCGGTGGATTGCGGCGCTGATGCAGTATTGGCGGCCTCGTCCTCTGCGTCATTGGCGCGAGAGCGCTCTTCCAGTCCAACCTTGATCATGGCCAGAAGCGGATCAGCCAGAAACAGGCCAAGAATGCCGAACAATATGCCCATGATCAGCTGCATCGAAAGGACCAGTGCAGGCGCCAGATCCACCGTCTTGCGCGCGATCATCGGAACGATGATGTAACCATCGATATTCTGGACGAGGAAATAGACCACAATGGTGTAAATGCCCATCTGCGAACCACCGGAGAAACCCACCAGCACCATGAGCACGCCCGATACAACAGCGCCAATATTGGGCACGAAGGCGAGAAGTCCTGTGAGAACCGCCAGCAGCGCAGCCATCGGGATCACATCACCTGTCACGAAACCATAGCCGATCAGCATTATATAGGTGAACACGCCTTCCACCGCCATGCCGACCAGCCGACCAGCCATCAGGCGGCGCATGGTGAAGCCCATGCGGCTGGCTACATGGTAGAATTCTCCACGCTGCCCGCGCGGGAGCATCCACGCCACGCCGCGTTCGTAAAGGCGTGGCTCCAGCACCACATAAATGCCGATGATGATGATCAGCACCAGCGTAGTCAGTCCGCCAACCAGGCCGCCCAATGCGCGGGTGACCGTCCCAAACCCGCTGGCAGCCTGATTGGCCATGCTTTGCATCATTTCCATGTCGACCTGCAGACCCTGTGCGCGAAGCCATGCGAACAGCTTGCTCGTCTCTTCCTGCACGATGCCAGGAAATGCCGCTGCTTCGCGCGTGATCTGGGAGCCGGCAAACATGGTCAGCCAGGCAAGGAATGCCACTGCGGACAATAGGACAATGCTGATCCGCCAATTGCGCCCGATAGGTATCCAGCGCCCCAGCAATCGTGCTCCGCCATCTACCATTGTGGCAAAAACCATCGCCCCGAATATGACCAGCAGGCTTTGAGAGATATAGACCGCGAGGATGATCAGGCCAATGACTGTCGTCCAGATCAGCGCCCGGGCCGCTTCGAAGCGCAGGGCGGGCGTTGAAATTCGCGCAGGACTGGCGCCGATGTGATACGGTTGCTCATTGGTGTCGCTGGCTTGGCTCACTGGACCATTCCTTCAGATGTTACATGGCGCATTTCAGGCCGCAGGCTGGTCCATGCGCGCCCGCCGCGCAAAGCTCCCCACCAGGTCAGCGGGTTCCAGCTGGCCGATCCGTCGAGCGAAAATGTGATAATTTCCGCGCGACCGCCAATGCTGGTGAGCGGGACGGGGCCACCAAGACCGCGATTGAATGCCTCTGCGCGGCTATCCGCCGAATGGTCGCGATTGTCACCCATCAGAAAAACATGGCCGTCCGGCACTTCGACCGGAGCCATGTTGTCGAGCCGTTGGTCGAAATGATCAATGATAAGGTAGCTGGCACCATTGGGCAGCGTTTCGCGATAGGTCGGAGGCTCGAACACCTGCGTGCCGTCTTCCAGCGTGACGCGATATTGTCCGAACACATCGAGGCACTGACGCATTTCACTATAAGCGCTGGCGCAGAGATTATCGTCATCCGCCGCCAGCTGAACCGCCGGCTCAATCTGCTGCGGCACTGTCTCTCCATTGAGGATGATCTGCCCGTTCCTCATCGCAATGGTATCGCCCGGCAATGCAACAACGCGCTTGATGTAATCTTCATTGCTGACTGGCGGCACGGCAATTACCACGTCGCCATATTCTGGTGTGGCGGGCGCAATGCGCCAATCATCGCGCGGAAAAACATGGAAGCTGGCCGAAACCCAGCTCCAGCCATAGGGATATTTGCTCACGATCAGCCTGTCACCCACCAGCAGGCCGGGGACCATGCTGGCGCTGGGAATATAAAACGGCTTGGCGATGAAAGTGTGAAACGCCAGCACCGCCAGCAGCATCAGCAGTAATCCGCGCATTTCGGAAAACCAGTTGATCTTCGCAGGTTTGGTTTCGTCATCGCTCATGGTGGCAGATCAGGCTTTCGGATGCGCCTCGAGGATCACGAAGGCCTGCGCCCATGGATGATCGTCTGTGAGGGTGAGATGAATTGTTACAATGTGTCCGGGCGGCGTCAGTTCCACCACTCGTGCAGCGGCGCCGCCGGTAAGCGAAAGCGTCGGTGCGCCGCTGGGCGCATTGACAACGCCGATGTCCTTCATGAAAACGCCGCGCTTGAAGCCGGTGCCAACCGCCTTGGAAAATGCCTCCTTCGCGGCGAATCGCTTGGCATAGGTGCCTGCCTGCGTATGCGGTCGCCGTGCGGCTTTGGCGTTTTCAATCTCGGTAAAGCTGCGCTGTCTGAAGCGATCGCCCCAGCGGTCAAGCGATCTGGCAATGCGTTCGATATTGCACAGGTCTGATCCCAACCCGATAATCACCGCGCCAGATCCATGAGTTCCCGCATTTTCAGCACTGCTGGCTCCAGCCCCTCGAAGATCGCCTCGCCAATCAGATAATGGCCGATATTGAGTTCAGCCAGTTGCGGAATAGCGGCGATCGGCTGGACGTTTTCATAGGTAAGGCCGTGGCCCGCATGCGGCTCAATCCCGTTTTTCGCGGCCAGCGCGGCCATGTCTGCGATACGTTTCAGTTCAGCGGCCAGGCGCTCCTGCTGGTTATCCAGATGGGCATGGGCATATTCGCCCGTGTGGAATTCAACCACGGGCACGCCCAATTGCAGCGCGGCGTCCAGCTGCTGCTCTTTCGCTTCGATAAACAGGCTTACGCGAATACCGGCCTCTTTCAACTGCGTGACGATCGGCTGAAGGTGATTGTGCTGGCCTGCTGCATCCAGTCCGCCCTCCGTAGTGCGCTCTTCGCGCTTTTCGGGCACGATACAGGCTGCATGCGGATTATGTGCAAGCGCGATGGCGAGCATTTCCTCGGTTGCTGCCATCTCGAGATTGAGCGGCAAATTGGTCGCGTGCTGGATGCGCTGCAAATCGTCATCGCGGATATGCCGCCGGTCCTCGCGCAAATGTGCGGTGATGCCGTCACCGCCGCATGCCGCAACGATCTGCGCTGCGCGTACCGGATCAGGATGGTCGCCGCCACGTGCATTACGAATGGTAGCAACGTGATCGATATTCACGCCAAGACGAAGGGGAGGGGCCATGCCTATGCCCGACTGCCAGGCTTGGTAATGGCAATCCCGGCGAGGTCTTCCGGAACCTCGTTCTCTGCATAGGTTGGGAAGTCAATGTCGATGAGCGGGAAGAAGGGGACGCCGAGGTCCGCTGACCCATTGGACCGATCCACTAGTGCAACTTCAGCCAGCACTTCACCGCCTTCGCGTGCAACGGCTTCAATCGCTTCCCGGCTGGAAAGGCCTGTGGTCACGACGTCTTCCACCATCAAGACTTTGGTGCCCGGCGCCAATGCAAAGCCCCGGCGCAGGTGGAAGGTGCCTTCGGGCCGTTCGAGAAACATTGCATCCAGATTGAGCGCGCGGCCCATTTCATGGCCGATGATGATGCCGCCCATGGCCGGACTCACCACAGCATCGAGCGAGTCGAGTATGTCGCCCGGTATGCACTCGGCCAGCGCTTCGGCCAATCGAGCGGCGCGATGCGGATTCATCAACACCCGTGCGCACTGTAGATAATGGCCGCTGTGTCGCCCGGAACTGAGCCTGAAGTGGCCTTCCAGCAGCGCTCCGCTGGCGCGAAACTCGTCGAGAACCTCGTCTTGGGTCATGATCGTGCGAGCCTGGCCTTTCGTCATAAAGTGTAGTTCTGGACCACGGGCCTGATGGACCCTGTCGAAAAAAGTCCCTAGAGCCGCTTGAGGCGACGGGCAAGCATGCGTATAGGCCCGCTCAATCTACCCTCAGCATGACTGCGGGGGTTCAAGCTGCAGGTCCGTTGCGGGCCTTCATGCCCGGTTCGTAAAAATGGGAAGTATCGACGCAATGAATTTCGGCGACCTTGTCCGCAAGAAACTGCAAACCCTCACGCTGGTCGCTGCTGCGTTCGGCCTTGCTGCTGTGCCGGCCATGGCCAGTGCGCAGGAGATTTCAGAGCCTGCAACCACCGTCAACGCCTCTGAAGTGCAGGCTGAAAGCGTGGCTGATGGCGATGTCGTGCTTGATGGCGCGGGTGGCTTTGAACATTTCGGCCCGGACATGATCAAGGGCCAGCCGACGGCATTTGAAGACGATCCGATGGCATCGCTGACCTTCCAGGACCAGTATACGTCCGATGGCGATTACGCGCTGTGGATGCATGATGCGATTTTGCTGCCGGTCACCGTGGTGATCAGCCTGTTTGTTCTGGCTCTGCTGCTGTGGGTCGTCGCGAAATATCGCCGCAAGAAAAACCCCGTTCCTTCCAAGACCAGCCATAACACGTTGATTGAAGTGATCTGGACTGTTGTGCCCGTCATCATCCTTGTGGTGATCGCAGTGCCTTCCATTACCCTGCTGGCGCGCCAGTATAAATCACCGCCAGAGGATGCGATCACGATCAAGGCCAATGGCTACCAGTGGTATTGGGGCTATGAATATCTCGACAATGGCGGCTTTGAAGTCATTTCGAACATGCTGGACGAAAGCGATGCGCTCGACGCTGGCGAACCGCATCAGTTGGCGGTGGATAACCGCATGGTGGTGCCGGTCGGTGTTCCGATTCGTCTGCAGACATTCGGCGCAGATGTGATCCACTCATTCGGCGTCCCGTCGCTTTGGTTCAAGCTGGACGCAGTTCCTGGCCGCATCAACGAGCGTGTTCTCACGATTGAGGAAGAAGGCATTTATTATGGCCAGTGCATGGAGTTGTGCGGTGCACGTCACGGTTATATGCCGATCACGATTGAAGCGCGCAGTCTCGATGATTACAATGCCTGGGTGCAAACGCAGCCTGGCGGCATGACCCGCGAACAGGCTCTTGCCGATGAAGCGGCTGCGGCTGCTCCGGAAGCCGATACGGAAGTAGCCGAGGAAGAAGATGCAGGCGAAGCAGAAGTTGCAGAGGAAAACGCCTCCGCTGCTGCCGTCTAATCAAGTATTCACGTTTTACAGCATAAAGTAAGGTTCACCGAAAATGGCCACCACCGCTGAAGGTTTTGACGCTCACTCTGAAGAGCACAACCACGCGCATCACGATGCCGATCACAAGCCCGGCTTCTTCGCGCGCTGGTTCATGTCGACAAACCACAAGGATATCGGCACCCTTTATCTGATCTTTGCAATATTCGCCGGGGTTGTCGGTGGCGCCATATCGGGCGCGATGCGTGCCGAATTGGCGGCTCCCGGACTGCAATACCTGGGTATGTTCGTCGATATGCTTGGCGGAGACGGTTCCTCTTTCGACCAGCAGGGCCATATGTGGAACGTGCTGATCACGGCACACGGCCTGATCATGGTATTCTTTATGGTCATGCCCGCCATGATCGGCGGCTTTGGCAACTGGTTTGTCCCGCTGATGATCGGTGCTCCAGACATGGCCTTTCCGCGGATGAACAATGTTTCGTTTTGGCTGACAGCGGCGGGCTTCTTCTCGCTGATGTTCTCCATGTTCGTTCCGGGCGGCGTGGGCCAGGGTGCAGGTGTTGGCTGGACGGTCTATGCTCCGCTTTCGACAACCGGCTCCGTCGGTCCCGCAGTCGATTTTGCGATCTTCTCGCTCCACCTTGCTGGCGCTGGTTCCATCCTTGGCGCGACCAATTTCATCACCACCATCTTCAATATGCGTGCTCCGGGCATGACCTTGCACAAGATGCCGCTTTTCGTGTGGTCGGTGTTGGTCACCGCGTTCCTGCTGTTGCTGGCACTGCCTGTGCTGGCCGCCGCAATTACCATGCTGATTACGGATCGTAACTTCGGCACGACCTTCTTCGATCCGGCAGGCGGCGGCGATCCGGTGCTGTACCAGCATCTTTTCTGGTTCTTCGGTCACCCTGAAGTCTACATCATGATCCTGCCGGGCTTTGGCATGATCTCGCAGATTGTGGCGACTTTCAGCCGCAAGCCGGTGTTCGGTTATCTGGGCATGGCCTATGCAATGGTCGCGATTGGCGTGGTCGGGTTCATCGTGTGGGCGCACCACATGTATACGACGGGGCTCGACGTAAATACGAAGATGTATTTCACCGCCGCTACCATGGTCATCGCGGTGCCTACGGGTATCAAGATATTCAGCTGGATCGCAACGATGTGGGACGGCAGTATCGAGTTCAAGAGCCCGATGGTCTGGGCGATGGGCTTCATCTTCCTGTTCACCGTTGGCGGCGTAACGGGTGTTGTGCTGGCCAATGGTGGTATCGACGACAATCTGCACGATACCTATTATGTGGTGGCGCATTTCCACTATGTGCTGTCGATGGGCGCGGTTTTCTCACTATTCGCCGGCTGGTATTACTGGTTCCCGAAGATGTCGGGCCGTTGGCACAGTGAATTTCTTGCCCATGTGCATTTCTGGTTGTTCTTCGTCGGTGTGAATGTCGTGTTCTTCCCGATGCACTTCCTGGGCATGCAGGGCATGGCGCGCCGTTATCCCGATTTCACTGCAGCCTATTCCTATTGGAATGAAGTGGTGAGCCTTGGCTATCTCATCGTGCTTGCGTCGATTGGGGTGTTCTTTGTGAACCTCATTTACGCCTTTACCGCGGGCAAGCGGGCCGAAGGCAATTACTGGGGCGAAGGCGCGACCACACTGGAATGGAGCCTTTCCAGCCCGCCGCCATTCCACCAGTTCGAAACGTTGCCTGTGATCGAAGACCATCACAATGCCGACGATCACATCAGCGAGAAACCGGCGACTGCCTGACCTCGGCGCCTCTCGCCACGACAAGACAGATGGGGAGGGGCGCGCCGGAGACGGCAGCGCCCCTTCCTCTTCTATTGAAGGACCATGAACGCCATTACCGCGCCTTCCTCCCAAGAGGTCGACCAGACCGCGATTGCCGTCAGCCCAGTGGCTGCGTCAATGCCGGCAGACTGGCGTGATTTCTTTGCTCTGACCAAGCCCAAGGTGATGCGGCTGGTGGTGTTTACGGGCCTTTGCGGTTTGCTCGCGGCACCCGGCTCCATCCACCCGGTCATCGGATTTACTGCGATATTGTGCATCGCGCTGGCCGCAGGGGGCGCAGGTGCGCTGAACCAGTGGTGGGAAGCCGATATCGACACCAAGATGAAGCGCACGGCGGGCAGGCCCCTTCCAATGGGGCTTATGCGGCGGGAAGATGCGCGCGATTTCGGTCTGCTTCTTTCTGGCGGTTCCGTGATGATCATGGGCCTTGCGGTCCATTGGCTGGCTGCCGCTGTTCTGGCATTCAGCATATTCTTCTATGCCGTAATCTACACCATGTGGCTCAAACCGCGCACGCCGCAGAATATCGTGATCGGCGGCGCTTCGGGCGCGTTTCCGCCATTGATCGGATGGATAGCGGTGACGGGTGAGATCACTGCCATGCCCGCTCTTCTGTTCGCGATTATCTTCATGTGGACGCCACCGCATTTCTGGGCGCTCGCGCTGTGGGTGAAGATTGATTACGCCGAAGCCGGGATCCCGATGATGCCGGTGGTTGCGGGAGAAGTTTCCACCCGCCGACAGATATTGCTCTATTCGATACTCTTATGGCCATTGAGCGCTGCGCCGTGGTTCATCGGCGGCACTGGTCTGATTTACGGCATTGCCGCCCTCGCGCTTTCGGCCATATTTTTGGGCCTGTCTGTCCCCGTGGGCTTGCGTCGCGCGAGTGAAGGGGACACGATGAAGCCTGAAAAGCGCTTATTCGCATATTCGATATTTTATCTTTTCGCGCTGTTTAGCGCATTGGTCGCCGATCGCTGGATTTTGCCATGACGCCGGAAGAAGAAAAAGAATTCAAACGTCGCCGCACCGCGCGCAACAAGGTGTTCGCACTGGTGCTGTTCGGCTTTGTCGCGCTGTTTTATGCAATCACTATCGTGAGGATGGGTGACTGATGGGATCGCTGGTACATGACGATCATCTGGAACGCCGCAACCGCCGCACCATGCTGGTGGCATTTGGCGCGGCGCTGGCCATGCTTGGGCTGGGCTATGCTGCTGTGCCGCTTTACGATCTGTTCTGCCGTGTCACCGGCTTTGGCGGCACCACGCAGGTCGCTTCGGAGGCCGAGGCGGACATCGCAGCCCGTCTGGCGGCCAGTGCTGGCGGACAAACCTATTCGATTCGATTTGATGCCAATACAGCGCGCAACATGCCGTGGGATTTCCGTCCCGTGCAGGTGACGGACACGATCACCATCGGTCAACGGGACATGGCGACCTATATTGCTCGCAATAATTCGTCTGAGCCGGTGACAGGTACTGCCACTTTCAATGTGGAGCCCAAGCAGGCAGGCCGCTATTTCAACAAGATACAGTGCTTCTGTTTCACAGAGCAGACATTGCAGCCCGGGCAGGAAGTGCGGATGCCGGTTTTGTATTACGTCGATCCTGCGGCGCTGGATGATCCCAATATGGAAGGGGTAGAGCAAATTACGCTAAGCTATACCTTCCATCGTGCAATCGAAAATGAAGAACAGGCAGAACAAGGCATCTAAGGCTCTGGACCCGCGGCTGCGCGGACATTAAGGGCCTTATCAAACGCAAATAGCAGGACTGAATTATGGCCGGCGCCAAAAACCACGATTATCACATTCTCGCACCTGACATCTGGCCGGTGGTCGGCGCGCTTTCTGCGCTGACCTTCACCACCGGCATGGTGATGTTCATGCATAATGACTTGGAAATGTTCAGCACATCCTGGCGCATCGTTCTGGGCCTGGGCATCGCGGGTCTCATCGCCACTTTCTATGGCTGGTTTGCCAAGGTCGTGAAAGAGGCGGAGCGCGGCGATCATACGCCTGTTGTGCAGCTTCACATGCGCTATGGCATGATCTTGTTTATCGCTTCGGAAGTGATGTTTTTTGTCGGCTGGTTCTGGAGCTGGTTCGATTTCGCCTTGTTCCCCGCCCCGCTGGAATATCTGGGTGATGGTATCTGGCAGAACCTGATTGGTCAGGAAGGTGCTGCTGCCGTTCTCCACTTTCCGCCCGAAGGCATCGATGTGCTCGATCCCTTCTCCCTCCCGCTGCTCAACACAATCATCCTCCTGTGTTCGGGCACAACGGTCACCTGGGCGCATCATTCGCTCATTCATGGCGACCGCGATGGCCTCAAGAAGGGCCTGTGGCTCACCATCGCCCTGGGCGTATTGTTCTCAGCGATTCAGGTCTATGAATACAGCCATGCGGACTTCGGCTTTGGCGGTGTAAGCTATTCCAGCGCCTTTTACATGGCGACAGGTTTTCACGGCTTCCACGTGCTGGTCGGCACGATTTTCCTGATCGTCTGCCTTGTGCGGACCTACAAGGGCCATTTCACCCCGCGTCAGCACTTCGGCTTTGAAGCGGCGGCGTGGTATTGGCATTTCGTCGATGTCGTGTGGTTGTTCCTGTTCATATCCATCTATGTCTGGGGCGGCTGGGGCGCAGAGGTTCACTAAGTATATATGGTGAACGACAATTCGTCCGAGACAACGAAGGGGCAGCCCACCATCGGTGAGGCTGCCCTTTTCGCTATGTGCCCGCGTTGCGGAGAGCGTACGCTGTTTGCCGGCTGGACCAGCTTTGCCGAGAGATGTTCTGCCTGCGGACTCGATTACGCGCGTTTTAACGTCGGAGACGGTCCTGCCGCCTTTCTTACGATGATCGTGGGCGCGATAGTGGTAGCACTGGCGCTGTGGCTGCAATTGAGTTTCGAGCCGCCGTGGTGGGTGCATGTCATCTTGTGGCTTCCGCTGATTGTGGCCGGCGTAATTTTTGGCTTGCGGCTTGCAAAGGCGTGGCTGATGGTGGCGGAATACCGGCGCGACGCAAAAGAACATCGCCATGATGCAGGCGATAGATCATGACAGGGCGCAAGATCCCGATCATCCCGACAGTCTTTGTTGTCGCCGCTGCCGCCACGATGGTAGCGCTGGGATTTTGGCAACTTGGCCGGAAGGATGAGAAAGAAGCGCTGATCGCGCGGTATCAGGGCGCTGCGGATCTGCCTTTGCTGGATCCTATACCCATCGCCTCCGAACCCGACGCCTTCCTCTACCGCCGTGCCGCGCTGGATTGCAGGGAGGTGACCGGATGGAACGCCATTGCCGGGCGCAATGCCAATGGTGCAAGCGGCTATGTGCAAATCGCCAGCTGCCAAATCGGCGAGTCGCAACGCGCCCAAAGCGATCAGCCTATGGCAGAGGTGGTGGCCGGCTGGTCGCGCGATCTGCAATTGCCAGATTGGGATGGCGGGCCCGTTACCGGGATCATCGCCCGCGGGGGCGAAAATGGATGGCGGCTTGTTGCTGATTCGCCGCTTGCCGACGAATTGCAAGCCAATGCCACGCCCGATCCACGCGAGCTTCCGAACAATCATCTGGCCTATGCAGGACAATGGTTTTTCTTTGCGCTGACGGCGCTGGGCATTTATTGGCTTGCCCTGCGCCGCCGCTGGCGGAACCGCGGATGATCTGTTCACAGCAGCCTGCGCGCAGATTGGCGGGGCGTGATGGACAGATCGATGCAATAGCCAAAATAGCCACTGGCGAATGACAGCTTGCTTGCCCGTCGCTTGTTGCCCCGCTAACCCGCGCTTCGATGAAATATGTCTCTACCCGTGGCAGCGCAGCGGCGCTCGATTTCCAAGGCGTGACGCTGGCGGGCCTTGCCAGCGATGGCGGGCTCTATGTGCCGCAAAGCTGGCCGCGCTTCACGGAAGGCGAGATCGCCGACATGGCAGGTCTTCCCTATGCCGAACTAGCGGTGCGGGTCATGGCACCCTTTGTCGCCGGATCGCTGAGCGAAGAGGAATTGCGCGATCTGTGCACCCGCGCATACGGAAGCTTTGCCCATGATGCGGTGACGCCGCTTGTCCAGTTTGACCAGCAGCACTGGCTGCTTGAGCTGTTTCATGGTCCCACGCTCGCCTTCAAGGATGTGGCGCTGCAATTGCTTGGGCGGTTGTTTGAACATTTCCTCAGCCGCAGTGACGATCACCTTACCATTGTTGGCGCGACCAGCGGCGACACTGGGAGTGCGGCGATTGATGCGGTGGCCGGACGTGAGCGGATAGATATCTTCATGCTCCATCCTGAAGGTCGGGTGAGCGATGTACAGCGCCGCCAGATGACCACCGTGCTTGCGCCCAATGTCCATAACATTGCCATCGACGGCAGCTTTGATGATGCGCAGGCAATGGTTAAGCGCATGTTTGTCGACCCCGAAATGACCGGCAAATATCGGATCACTGCGGTCAATTCGATCAACTGGGCGCGCCTGATGGCGCAGGTAGTCTATTATTTTGCCGCCGCTCTGCAATTGGGAGTTCCTCAGCGCAAGATCGCCTTCAGCGTGCCGACGGGCAATTTCGGTGACGTATTTGCTGGCTATGTCGCGGCGCAGATGGGCTTGCCGATAGAGCGGTTGGTGGTCGCAACCAATATCAACGATATCCTGCACCGCGCCTTGTCGAGCGGCGATTATTCCGCTGGCGCAGTTACACCTACCGCAGCGCCCAGCATGGATATTCAGGTGTCCTCGAATTTTGAACGTCTGCTGTTCGATGCAGGCGGCCGCGACGGGCCAGCCTTGGCAGAGCAGATGCGCGGGTTTGAAACGAACAGTGCCATGCAGCTTACGAATGCACAGCGGCAGGGTGCGGCGGGCCTGTTCACCAGCGCACGCGCCAATGCGGCCGAAATGGAGCTGGCAATGGCATGGGCGGCGCAGCATTGCGGCGAGATCATTGATCCGCACACCGCCATCGGACTGCACGCTGCCCGCCATGCGCAAATCGATCCTGCTGTGCCCGTGGTCACGCTGGCCACTGCACATCCGGCCAAGTTTGGTGATGCGGTGGAGAAAGCTACCGGCCAGCATCCCGAATTGCCGGCTCGCATGGGTGATCTGTTCGATCGAGAGGAACGCTATGATCGCCTGCCCGGCACCTATGATGCGGTTCGCGATTTTGTGGCAGGGAACGCCACGCAGAGCGCCTGATGGCACAGCTTGCATCGCCGCCCATCGTGATGGAAGGCGCCGCCTGGCTCGATTACGGGCTGGTCGACAGCGGTCATGGCCGCAAGCTGGAGCGTTATGGCGATTATCGTTTTATTCGCCCCGAACCCCAGGCGATGTGGAGCCCACGCCTGCCTGAACACGAGTGGAAGGCTGATGGCGAGTTCATTCCCGGCAGTGATGAGGATGGCGGCGGCCGCTGGCATTTTAGCGGTTCAATGCCGCCCGAAGGCTGGGAGCTTTCGTGGCAGGAAGTACGCTTTACCGCGCAATGCACCCCATTCCGTCATCTCGGATTCTTTCCCGACATGGCGCCTGTGTGGGATTGGATGCGCGGGCAATTGGGTGCGCGTGAGGAGGCGCAGACACTCAATTTGTTTGGCTATACCGGCGTTGGATCGCTTGCGTTGAGCAAATGCGGCCCCGTCACCCATGTCGACGCAAGCAAGAAATCTGTGGCTCAGGCGCGCGAGAACGCCGCACTTTCGGGCTTGTCGGAAAACCCTGTTCGCTGGCTGATAGACGATGCGGCCAAGTTCACGGCGCGCGAGGTGCGGCGCGAAAGCCGCTATGACGGGATAATCCTTGATCCACCCAAGTTCGGGCGCGGACCGAAGAATGAAACCTGGCGGCTGGAAGAAGGGCTTCCACCGCTGATCGGCGATTGCCGCCGTCTGCTGGATGATAACAGCGCCTTCCTGTTCCTCACCGTCTATGCCGTGCGGATGAGCTCGCTCGCGATTGGCGGACTGTTGTCCGATACCTTTGCCGATCTGCCCGGCACCATAGAGCATGGTGAACTGGCGATCAGGGAAGAGGGCGAGGGTGGTCGTCTGCTGCCCACCGCTATTTTCGCGCGCTGGCGTAACCCCTGAATCGGCTGCTGGCCTTCGATCAGTTCATTGCCCGTAGATCGTTCAGGAAAGTTTCCACCCGTTCGGCGTTATAGCCAAGGTCGCTCACTCCAACGCGGCTGACGCTGCGCATGTCCACGCGGGTGCTGCCATCGGCAACTGGCGTTACTTCGATCACGACATCGTCAAAAAAGCGGACAAAACCCGCAGTGGCCGTCGCTTCGAGTCGGCCTCCGTCGGTGTCAACATTAGCGATTTCCCATCCGCGTTCTTCGGCCAGCGCGCGGACATCGGCCAGTACCAGATTGGGTGCCTTGTTGATGACTGCAGGCCGAATATCAGGATAGCCTTCACGATGGGTGGAACGCCATTCCTCGATATTATCGAACGGAACCAGATTGTCTTCGCGCAAGGTCAGCGTGCTGAATTGCGGTGGGTCCTGCACATCAGTGCTGATATCATGCAACGGTGGATGGGCGCGGGCAGGCTGGATCACCTGGAAATACATCGTGCCCAGCATGACAAGTGACAGCGCGAGCGCCAGCGGTGAACGCCAGCCCGCGCCGCGCTTGCGCATTATCCCCAACACGATGCCAATGATCGCGATGCCTGCCAGCACGGCGAGCGGGACAAGCATCATCATGAATATCCGAAATCCGCCGATTTTCGAGATGATGCCGTAACGTGCCAGCACCAATGCTCCTAATCCGAGCGCGATCCCCGTGAGCACGCCACCGAGCGAGAAAATGCCGATCATGCGGGTCAGATTCGATTTGGCCTTATAGGCCTGCGAACCGGCACCAACTGCTGGTGCGGGCGAATTGCGCGGCGTGTCAGTTTTATCGGCCATTATGCATTCCCACTATCGTTTCCCTGATCTTCCTGCGTGCAGCCATGCGCGTCAAGCGAATCGTGCGATGCTTGCCAAGGATGGCTTGCGCTGCCATCTGCTCGCCCATCATGGCAGACAGTCTTTACCTGGAACTCGTCGATTTCGAGCATGACATCCATACCGGAATCTATTCGGAGGAAACTGGACGTCCGCAGCCGCTGCGTTTCAGCGTTCGGGTAAAGCTGAAGGAACAGCAATTCTACAGGCCTGATACGCCACTAGAGCAGAGCAAGAATTACATGGACCTGAAATTCGCCTGTTCTGAAGGATTGGGCGATGCGCATTACAAGCTGATCGAAGCAGTTGCGGACCATGTTTGCGAAACATTATTCCTGCAGGATGCGCGCGTGGAAGAGGTGCAGGTAAAGATCGTCAAGCTGGCCCTTTCCGAAGCGAATGAACAGATCGGCATCACGCTGACGCGGGAGCGGCGGTGAGCTTGCCGCGCATGATTGCGGCACGTGACCTGCCTCTTGCCCCGCTTGATGCTGCCGCGCAATTTACCGCGCATATCCTACCATCGATTCGCACCGATCTGGCGAGCGATTGCATTATTCTTTTCGACCCGGCGGACAGGCCGCACGCCATCTGGCGTCGGGCAATGGTAGAAGAACTGGCGCGTGAAGCTGCTCCGGCAAGGATAAATGCTATTGTCGGCACAGCCGAGGATGCGATTGCCGCAACAGTGGAATATCTGGCAAAGGCGCCGGGTGTGACAGGCCAGATTTTTGAACTTTCGACGTAGCTTTCGCAGTTTGCCTTGCGTCGCTGCTATCTGTGCGTAACCTTGCGCTGCATATCGGAAAAACAGGCAGTAATAATGCTGGCTGGCAAACCGTCGCCATCGAAGGACATAAATGAGCTGTTCGCAGCCCCTGATCGACGGGTTCGACCGCCGCATCTCCTATTTGCGGCTATCGGTGACCGATCGCTGCGATTTGCGCTGCGCTTATTGCATGCCCGAAGCGATGCAATTTCTGCCCAAGAAATATGTTTTGAGTCTGGAAGAGATGCACAAGCTGGGCCTCGCCTTTATCGATCGCGGCATCACCCGCATCCGGCTTACCGGGGGTGAACCGCTGGTTAGGCGCGATGTCATGGATCTGGTGCGCGCATTGGGGCACAGGCTGGGAGCTGGGCTGGAAGAATTGACCCTCACTACGAATGGTACTCAGCTGGAGAAGTTTGCGCCTGAACTGTATGCCGCAGGCGTCCGGCGGGTGAACGTCAGTCTCGACACGCTGGATGCCCGGCTGTTCGCGCAGCTTTCCAGGCGAGATCGCCTTGCCCAGGTGTTGCGCGGAATTGCTGCGGCAAGCGAAGCGGGCCTGCAGGTAAAGATCAACACCGTTGCGCTCAAAGGGCTGAACGAGGCGGAATTGCCCGAAATTGTCCGGTGGGCACATGGTGAAGGCCATGACATGACGCTGATCGAAGTTATGCCGCTGGGCGAAACCGATACCGAAAGGGTTGATCATTACCTTCCGTTGCCCGCTGTGAGAGAGCGGCTGGAACAGCAATTTTCGTTGCATGATATTGCCGACCGCACCGGTGGGCCGGCGCGTTATGTGCGTGTGGAACAGAGCGGCGGTCGGCTAGGCTTCATAACCCCGCTGACCAATAATTTCTGCGCATCGTGCAATCGTATCCGCGTTACCGCGACCGGCCAGCTTTTTGCTTGCCTCGGCGGGTCAGAACAGGTCGATCTGCGCGCTGCCCTGCGATCCGACTCTCCCGATGGCAAACTCGCCGCCGCGCTGGACGAGGCAATGCGAATAAAGCCCGAGCGCCACCATTTTGAGATTGGCGATGGAGCATTGCCCACGCTGGCCCGTCACATGTCGGTGACAGGTGGCTGATGGTGGTCACGCTGGTTTTTCTTGGCAAGCTGGCCGATCTTGCAGGCGAGGGGGAGCGAGAGTTGGCCGCTCCGCTCAACTGGCAAGGCCTGCTGGCCGCGCTTCGCGATGATCTCGGTGAGTTTATAGCAGGTGAAACGGTCAAACTGGCGCTTGATGGAGAATTGCTGGCGGATAAGACAACGCTATTAGCCGTGGATGGAGCTGAAATCGCGCTGCTCCCGCCTGTCAGCGGCGGCTAGAATGGCTATCACGGTCAAGCTGCTTGATAAGCCTTTTAATCCTGGCGCATGTGTCGGGCCTTTCACATCTGCGCATCCGGGGCTTGGGGCGGTTTGCAGCTTTGTTGGCGAAGTGCGCGGCGAAGACGGCGTCGAGGCGCTCGAACTGCTCCATTATGACCGCATGACCGTGCGCGGTATGGAGCGGCTTGCCAGAAACGCGGCGGGCCGGTTCGCGCTGATGGGCCTTATCATCGTGCATCGCACAGGCATCATGCTTCCCGGAGAGCCGATCGTGCTGGTGTCCGCTTGCGCCAGCCATCGCCGCGCCGCCATTGATGCGGTCGATTATTGCATGGATCACCTCAAGGCTGACAGCTGGTTCTGGAAGCGCGAAAAGCGTGAAGGCAATTGGCACTGGGTTGAGCCGCGGACCGCTGATCATGCCGATCTGGCGCGATGGAGCGAATGATTCGCCCGACTTGACCGGGATCAATGCGTGCTGGCCTGCGCGTATTCATACTTCCTTCCTGCAACTGGAAGGAAAACATCATGGCCGAACAACTTACTCGCGAACAAATCGCCCGCGCTGCCGATATCCACGCTGCGCCACCTGCTGTCGTACGCAACGATCCGGTGGATCGCACATTCGGCCTGCCCAAGAAACTCTACATGGCCACTGTGGGGCTCTATCTGGGGTTTATCGCTGTTCTGTGCTGGGGTTTTGGCAATCCGGTGATGGTCATTCCGATCGCGATTTGCGTATTGATCATTGTCGCCGGCTTCGGGCTGCCCACGATGTGGACTCGTATGAAGCCCTTCACCAGCAGCAAGCCCGCGACATGGGCGCATTTCAGCCAGCGCGGGATTGCCACGGCCTCCGGCCACACGCGCTCACGTGATGCAAGCGTCCAGGTCCTTATCCTGCCCGTGCTGATCCTTGCGTGGGGCCTTGCATTTGTGACGATCGCGGCACTGGTCTGACCTTATCGCCTGCTAGCGGGAGAGGCGTGACGCGAGTCGGGTGATCAGTGCGTTCTCTGTGTCTATCAGGGCCGCAACTTCTCCGCGCACATCCGCAATCGGGGCGATTGCCTCTCCGGCGGTTGAAGTGTCGACATAGATCCGATCTAGATCAGCCAGAGCAATCATTGCGCGGCTGCGGCGCGATTCGAGATTGGCAAGAGCAACTTGTGCCACCGACCATGCCTCGCTTCCCACCCCGGCAGATTGCGCAGCAGAAGTTTGGCGTTCTGCTTCAGGAGCGGCAGCGAGAAATTCATCGTGGGCAGACCGCGCCTCGCGGGCGAGTTGCACTGTGCGTTCTACTGTCTCCGCTGCCGGCGGCTCAGGCACATAGGGTTCTGCCTCCGCAACATCGAATGTGCCCGCCCAGCGCTCTCCATCGCGGAAGGCGAGCGAGGGATAGTCGCCCGAGGCGCTGGCACAGCCGCCGGTCAAAACCACAAGACCGCCCAGAAACGGTAGGATCGCTAAACGTATTTGCATCATCACGCCATCGCCCTACATCGTGGCTGCACGGCTTTCCAGCGTACAATTGCCCCAAGAAATGGCGCTGCTTTGGTCTATCTGGTGGTTGACAGCCTTGGGCAGGTGGCCTAACGGCGACGTTCTTCGCGGTGCCCCTTTTTGGGCGCCCTTTTTGTTGTTGAGGCGGGCGGGCCTATTGGCCGGTCCTGCAGCGGGAACACCAGATAAACGGAATTTAGCACCATGTTCGCAGTAGTGCGCACGGGCGGCAAGCAATATCGCGTCGCCGAAGGAGACAGGATCGCAGTAGAGAAGCTGGCGGGTGACGCTGGTGACTCCATCACGCTGGGCGATGTCCTGCTGGCCGGCGAAGGCGCCGATCTAGCAGACAGCGCTAAGGTCACTGTCTCTGCAGAAATTATCGCCCAGGCCAAGAGCGAGAAGATAACGGTCTTCAAGAAGCGCCGTCGCCATAATTATCGCCGCAAGGCTGGTCATCGCCAGCAGATGACATTGTTGCGCATCACCGGTGTAGGTGAAGGCAAGAAAGCTGCAGCCAAGAAGGCCGCCGCTCCGAAGAAGGATACTTCCGAAGAGAAGGCCGCGCCTGACACGCACAAGGCTGCTCCTGCAAAGGATGCCGCCCCAGCTGCGAAGAAAGCATCGGCCAAAAAGGCCGATAAGGAATAATCCCGGTTTAACTGGGTCACGAATACGGAGTAAGGCACAATGGCACATAAAAAAGCTGGCGGTTCGTCGCGCAACGGTCGTGATTCGGCCGGTCGTCGCCTCGGTGTGAAGAAGTTTGGCAGCCAGGACGTGATTCCGGGCAATATTATTGTGCGTCAGCGCGGCACGAGGTTCTATCCCGGCGTCAATGTCGGTATGGGTAAGGACCATACGCTGTTTGCGCTCGAAGCGGGCAAGGTCCGTTTCCACAGTGGCAAGCTGGGCCGCAAATACGTCTCAGTAGACGCGATGGCCCAAGCCGCCGAATAAAGCCGGATGATCCGACAAAGGGCTCATCCACCGGGATGGCCCTTTTCGGAGTTTCGATAATCCGAAGAACTGGAAGGAGATGGGGCCGCCCCGTCTCCTTTTTTGATTCTCTTTCCTCGTTTTGACGCACCGGCTGTCTACTGGAGGCAGGCCGCCGGCTTTTGAGGAGATGTGAGATGTTCATGCGTACCGAACGGCTGTTTCTGCGGCCTGTTTTCCCCGAAGACTGGCACGATATCATGGCAGGCATTGCCGATTTTCGTGTGGTCAGCATGCTGGAGAATGCACCTTGGCCCTATGGTGAAGAACAGGCGCGCGCTTATTGCATGAGCCTGCCCGAGGATGGCGAGATTCGTCTTTCGGTCACTCTGCCCGAAAAGCACGGTGCTCCGGTTGTCGGACAGATCGGCATGCGCCCAAACAGCAATGGTCGATACGAACTGGGATACTGGATCGCACGCAGATGGCAGAAGCGCGGTTTTGCGGTGGAGGCGGCGCACGGCATTCTCGCAATAGCGCAAGGTCTGGGCATCAGCGAATTGGAGGCCGGCCATTATCTGGACAATTCTGCCAGCAGCAAGGTCTTGCGGCGCTGCGGATTCCAGCCCACGGGCGAAATCGCACCAACTTATTGCATTGCCCGCGGTGGTGAAGTGATGATGATGCGCCGTTATGCCATACATCTGGCTGGCGCCAAGGACGATAATCGGCCGGTCGCAGCCTAGGCTGCTGCTTCCGGCGCATCGTCCAACTCCCTGTCCCATTTTGCGATGAGGTGCCGGTCGTCATGGTCCCAGGGATGGAAACCCGGCCGGAAATAGCCGAGCCACGATGGGAAAATACTGCGCAATATGCCAGGTTTAACAATCAGATAATGTGCCAGATGCGCCTTTGCTCGCCAACCAGTCACCCCGTCCTGTGCCAGCAATTCGACCGCATCGGCTGAACGATTGCGCAGGAAGCGGATTGTTACCAACAGCATGACCAGCGATCGCATCCGCCAGCGTTTGAAAGACGACCAATTACGTGTGGCATGGATGAACGTGTCATAGGCCACGGCCTTATGCTCAATCTCCTCGACCGCGTGCCACAGCCATAATTGTGGATCTCCCATCCCCGCACTTGCCAGCGTATGAGGGGATTTGAGAAACTGGTGGGCGAACATGGCGGTGAAGTGTTCCAGCGCGCAGGTAATGGCCAATTGCACAATTGCAGGGGCTTTCTGCGTATCGCCGACAAGTTGCTTTACCCGTGCATCGATAGATGTGAGATCATATCCTGCTTCTTCAACCGCGCGGTTGAAGGCGACATGCCCGCGTGAGTGATTGACTTCCTGACGGATGAAATCGCGGATTTCCCCTGTCAGTTTTGCCGGTGTGCCTGCACGGTGCGCCTTCACCGCATCAATAAACATCGCTTCACCGCGCGGAAAGCTGGCAGATAATGCGGCAAACCAGGCTGCCGCGACCGGATCGGTGCCGCGGGGGCGCTTTTTACCGCGTCCGAAGCGGCGATCGCGCACCTTAAGGGGGTGATCGACAGGCTTGCTTGCTTGCCAGTGCGGTTCTGCAGTCATACCATCATCCAATTATCTGTCAGGAAACTGACAAGTCGAATTGTGAAGGGCGCTTACACTGATGTCAATAAAGAGGCGTTTGCCTCCAGAAGAAAGTCGCGCGGTTGCGCTCGAAGCCGCGCGGGCACTGTTGATAGACGCAGGTCCGCAGGCGGTGACTTTGAAAGCGGTCGCTTCGATGGTGGGGCGCACGCATGCCAATTTACTGCACCATTTCGGTAGCGCTTCGGGCCTGCAAAAAGAATTGGCGCGCCATCTGGCGCGAACAGTGTGCGATTCGATCGGCGAAGCTGTGCGCGCAACGCGGGCCGGTATCGGTTCGCCGCGCGAAGTCGTCGATCTCGCATTCGATGCCTTCGGGCGTGAAGGTGGTGGGCAATTGGCAAGCTGGATGCTGGCATCGGGCAATGAAGATGCCCTCAATCCAATAATCGAGTCGATTCACGCGCTGGTGCACGACCTTAACCCGGATGAAGCACATACTGGCGGCGATCTGCGCATGCATGAAACAACCTTCACGCTGGTTCTGCTGGCTCTGGGCGATGCGCTGCTGGGCGAACCGCTCGCCGAATCGCTGACGGTGAAGCGCAGCGTTGCGCGTGATCGGGCAGAACAGATGCTTGTCGCCGCTTATCAGGCCAATGCCGCATCTGTCGAAGCGGCGGTGGTTCAGGCTTCGCCCGCTGCCAGCGTCATCCAATCTGGCACCGCTTCGGCAGGGATGTCGTCCACCCGCAAGTGATCGACTGCCAGGCCCAGTGCCGGGTAGGCAGCTTTGCAGCGCTTTTCCTGGGATTGGGCGAGTGGGACCACCACGACCCGGCGATTGATCTTCTGTCGCCAGTTCATCCGTGCGGTATTCTCCTGCCCGATATAACAGCCCTTGGTGAAGCTGACCCCGCCAAGTTCGGCTGCATTGGTCTCCAGCCACAGGATGTCGCCCAGTTCGGTCGAACCTTCGGCAACGCCCGATGAAAGGCGCTGGTCGAGATAGCTTTCATCAACACCGTCTGCCCCCGTGCTGATCGCGCCGAGGCGCCGATAGCCGAGTGCCGGCAGGCGCGGATCAGGCACGAAACCGTCTGCCGCCTCATCACTCCAGAAAGCAGCCAGACCTGCATCCACGGCAATGTCCAGCTTGCGACGCAGGCGGTAAAGCGAGAGCCGTTTGGCAAGCGTTTTTGCCTCTGCGGCCTCACACTCCAGCAGAATGTCATGTTCGTCGCGCCACACCAGCATATCCACCATTGTCTTGCCTTGCGCAGTCAGCAGCGCGGCATAGACAGGCAATGTGCCGGTGACATCATTAGTGAGGAGGCCCTGCAGAAAGGCCGCGGCATCCTCGCTCTCATCCAGAGGGGAAACGCGCACCACGGCGCGGCTGTTCAATTGGCCAATAGTCATGGGTGACAGATAGGGCGGGGCGCGCCATAGGCAATCCCATGACGACGAAGCTGACGATCCGCCGCCCCGATGATTGGCATGTCCACCTGCGCGACGGGGCGATGCTGCAAGGCGTGGCACAATTTACCGCGCGCCAGTTTGCCCGCGCTATCGTCATGCCCAATCTTTCCCTGCCGGTGACATCGATAGAGGCGTGCATCGCCTATCGAAACCGTATCATGGTCGCTCTGCCAGAAGGTTCGGCCTTTACGCCGCTGATGACCTGCTATCTCACCGACAGAACCGATCCTGCCGAGGTGCGGCGCGGCTTTACCGAGGGTGTGTTCACTGCGGCAAAGCTTTATCCTGCCGGTGCTACCACAAATTCCGATAGCGGCGTGACCGATGTGGCGAATATCCGCGCCGTGCTCGAAACCATGGCGGAAGTCGGCATGGTTTTGTGCGTGCATGGCGAGGTGACATCTGCCGAGATCGATATATTCGACCGTGAAGCGGTGTTTATCGAGCAGGTGCTTGCGCCATTGTTGAAGGACCTGCCCGGCCTCAAGGTGGTGTTTGAACACATCACCACGCAGGATGCTGTGGAATTCGTCGAAGCAGCGCCAGCCAATGTCGCGGCCACGGTCACGCCGCAGCATCTCCATATCAATCGCAATGCCATGCTGGTGGGCGGGATGCGCCCGCATGCCTATTGCCTGCCTGTGGCCAAGCGGGAAAAGCATCGGCTGGCGCTGCGAGCGGCAGCCACCAGAGGATCGACGAAATTTTTCCTGGGCACAGATAGCGCCCCGCACACGCGCGAAACCAAGGAAAGTGCGTGCGGCTGTGCAGGCATATTCAACGCGCCCTTTGCATTGGAAAGCTATCTCGCAGTGTTCGAAGCCGAGAGCGCGCTGGACAGGTTTGAAGGTTTTGCCAGCCTCCACGGTCCGGCCTTTTACGGGCTGCCGGTGAATGAAAGCACGATTACGCTGGAAAAGCGCAATTGCACGGTCCCGGCCACCATCATGGCGAATGGGGAACACGTCGTGCCGTTTCATGCGGACGAGACACTGGGCTGGACCTTGGTGGATTAGCCCGCTGCCGGCACCACCTTCGCACGGCGTGATTTGCGCCATACATCCCAACTGAACAGTGCGACCGATGCCCAGATCGCGATGAAACATGCAAGCTGAGCGTGGTTCAAATCCTCTCCAAATACCGTCAGCCCAAGTATGAAGACGATGGTGGGGGAAGCAAATTGCAGAAAGCCAACCAGCGTATAGGGCAGGGCGCGTGCGGCAGTGGCGAACAGCAATAGCGGCATCGCTGTAAGCACCCCGCCCAGCATGATGGCGAAGGTTTCCAGTGCATCGCGTCCGAAGGCCAGCCCTTCGCCGCATATTTCAGCCCATACGAGATAGACAGCGGCGATGGGGAGCAAAATCAGCGCCTCTATCGTCAGGCCTACGACGGGGCCGGCATTTACCTTCTTTCGCAGCAGGCCATATACCGCGAAGCTCGACGCCAGCAGCAGGCTGACCCACAAGGTGGTAAGCGCGCCTGCAGCCAGTGTAGCAACACCAAGGGCTGCCAGCCCCACCGCAATCCATTGCAGCCGCGACAGGCTTTCACCTAGAAATACCAGGCCCAACAACATCATATTCAGCGGCAGAATATAATAGCCAAGGCTGGCGGCGTAGACATGATTGGCCTGGATCGCCCAGACATAGGCGATCCAGTTGATGGCAATCATCACGGAACTGAGAGCCAGCGTGCGCATGGTGCGCGGGTCGGCAAGGCAAGCACGAAATTCGGAGAAACGCTGCCGCCTCCCCAACAGGGCGATGCAGAACAGCAGTGCAAAAACCGTGCGCCATGCGACGAATTCGAGGACCGGAACTTCTTTCACCAACAGCAGGTAAAGCGGCAGCGTACCCCATATCAGGTGGGACATCATCGCGGAAAGTAGCGCCTTGCCGCGACTTGTTTCTGCGTCTGCCATGAGCGCCCGCTAGACTGTCGTCCGGCAGGCGACAAGCCTTGCCTGCTCAGCCCTGTTTGATACCGACGCCCAGGCTGGCGCGCGGCTGTTCCATTTCGGTGCTGGTAACGGGATAGGCACAGTAATCCGCAGCATAGAAGGCCGCCGGACGGTGATTGCCCGAAAAGCCGATCCCGCCAAATGGCGCAGCGGAGGATGCACCATTGGTGGGGCGGTTCCAGTTGACGATCCCGGCGCGGACATTCGCCCAGAAACGATTATATTGCTTGGGGGTGCCGCCAACCAGTGAAGCCGAAAGGCCAAAGCGCGTATTATTCGCCTCTGCAATTGCCTCATCAAAATCATCGACCTTGATGACCTGAAGCAAGGGGCCGAACAATTCGACATCGGGGCGGTCAATCATGGCTGTGGTGTCAATGATGGCAGGGGTAACGAAAGGCAGATCGTCCTGCATACGTCGCATGTGCTTGATCGCCCTGCCGCCGTTGGACAGCAGATAGACAAAGCTTTCAGTCAATTGGTCGGCCGTATCATTGTCGATCACCGGACCCATGAATGGTGCAGGTTCATCAAAAGGCGCGCCCACGATGATCCGATCCGCCATTGCCTTCAGTTCGCCGATCACGCTGTCATACATGCTCGCCTTCACGATCAGCCGGCGCGCAGCGGTGCAACGCTGCCCAGCAGTTGTAAAAGCGGACTGGATGATGAGCGCCGCGGCATCGCTGATCTTGGGCGTGTCCCACACGACCAGCGGATTATTGCCGCCCATTTCCAGCGCCAGGATCTTGCCGGGCTCGGTGGCGAGTTTGCGGTTGATAGCTATGCCGACCTGCGCGGACCCGGTGAACAATACGCCATTCACATCGCGATGGGCCACAAGCGCCTTGCCTTCGTCAGGACCGCCGATCAGCAATTGCACCACGCTTTCGGCAATACCTGCGCGATTGAACAGTTCGACCAGCTTTGCGCCAACCGCAGGGGTCTTTTCCGATGGCTTCAGGATCACCGTATTACCGGCGATAAGCGCGGGCACCATGTGGCCATTGGGGAGATGTGCGGGGAAATTATACGGGCCAAGCACCGCCATGACGCCATGCGGCTTGTGTCGCAGCGCCGCTGTGCCCTGTAAGGCGCTGTTTAGCTTTCGCTGGCCGGTCCTTTCGGCATAGGCATTGACCGAGATATCGACCTTGGCCATCACAGCCTCGACCTCGGTGCGGGCTTCCCACAGGGGCTTGCCCGTCTCGCGTGCAATCAGTTCGGCCAGTTCTTCCTGATCCTTGCGCACTTCATTAACGAAGCGGCGCACCAGTTCGATCCGCACGGCCAGCGGCTGCGCGGCCCATGCGGGCCAGGCGCGTTTTGACTGCTCCACCAGCTGATCCACATCACCATGCGGCGCACGCCACATTTCTGCACCCGTGGCAGGTTCAAAAGAGACGAGTTCATGTGTTACCGACAATGCTTGCACCTTCCCGAGCGCCAAATTCAACCGCTCCTTAGAGAGAGTTGTGCGTAGGCGCAAAGTTACGTTTGAACCTATCCCTATATGTCACGTTATCGATGGCCTTGGGGGGCGGGCAGTTCGCCAAAAGCGCCGCCCATACGGCGCAACCGCTCCACCTTTTGATAAAGCGGAGCCCAGTCGTCGCGCTCGGCTATGGCGTCCCACAAGGTTTCGACCTCGTCGATCAGCATGGTTTCGGGCGCTCCGTCCGACCAGTATTCATGCGGCTGCGCATCTATGGCTTCATAATCGGCAAGGACTTGTGCCAGATCGCCCGTGGCACCGCGGCCACCGCGATGGCGATAGAAGAACGCATCCGGGTCTTCCTTATTTTCGCGCATGGTCATTTCGGCGGCACCAAGCAGCGCTGCATCGCTTTCCTGATCGCGTTGCTGCACGCCCAGCCGCCAGCAGAAACGCCGCATCATCGCCGCTTCATACAAGGGACCGAATCGATCGAGCGCGGCAATCAGCGGTTCGGATTCGGCCAGCGGGCGCAGTGCGACGGCCAGCTGGGAGAGATTCCAGCGGATCGCCTCTGGCTGTTTCCCGAAAGCGTAAAGACCGGTTTGATCGAAATAGGCAGCTGTAAAGTGCGGATCCCACTGCGGCAACCAGCGCCACGGACCGTAGTCAAAACTCTCGCCCGATATGTTCATATTGTCGGTATTGAGCACGCCGTGAACGAAACCTGCGACCATGTAGCTGGCAGCAAGATCGGCCAGTCGTTCCGCCACCTGATGCAGCAGGATGACCGCAGGCTGATCGCGCCCCGGCGCATCAGCAGGAGGCGGCGGACCAGGGAAGGCGGCAAGGCAATAATCGACCAGTTGAGCCAGGGCGGCGGGCTGCTCCAACACCATCAGCCGCTGGAAGCTGCCGATGCGGATGTGCCCATGGCTCAGCCGCACCATGACAGCTGATCGGGTGGGGCTGGGTTCATCACCGCGTACCAGCTGCTCCCCCGTTTCGATGACGGAGAAGGTCTTCGATGTATACACGCCCTGCGCTTCAAGCATCTCGGTGGCGAGAATTTCTCGCACGGCCCCTTTCAGCGTCAATCGTCCGTCAGCCGTGCGGCTGTATGGCGTTGTGCCGCTGCCCTTGGTGCCGCAATCGAGCAGGCGGTTCTCGCCATCGCGCATTTGCGCAAAAAGAAACCCGCGTCCGTCACCGATGTCAGGATTGTAAGAGCGGAACTGGTGGCCATGATATCTGAGGGCAAGCGGCTGGGGCAGATTGTCCGGCAAAGGTTCAAACAGGCCGAAATGTTGCACCCAATCGGCATCGCTAAGGCTCGCCAGCCCTACCGCCCTGTCCCAGCGGGCATTGCGAAAGCGTAATTCATGGGCCGGAAAATTTGCTGCTTGCACCGGATCGGCAATAAATTGCGCAATTTCGGTGATTTTCGTGTCGGGGCGATAATCGGCAGGTTGCGGTTCTTTGCGCATCCTACCATTAGTGGCCATCGGCAGGGCCATCCGCAAGGTGGACATTAAACGGGGAATATGAGTGGGCGACGAAGCCTTCAGCAAAAAGACCTGGCAAAGCAGTGACGGATTGGAACTGCATTACCGCGATTATGGCGGGCGCGATGATCGCCCGCCGATCCTGTGCATTCCGGGCCTGACCCGCAATGCCCGCGATTTTACGCCTGTGGCCGATGCATTCGCCGGCGAATGGCGCGTAATAGCCTGCGATCTGCGTGGCCGGGGTGAAAGTGATTATGCCAAGGAATCGGCAAGCTATACGCCGGTCCAATATGTCAAAGACATTGCCGGATTGTTCGAAGCGGCGGGGCTGGAAAAGGTCGTGCTGCTGGGCACATCATTGGGCGGCATCATTTCTGTCATGCTGGCCGCAAGCGAGCCGGACCATATCGCCGGCGTGGTGCTCAACGATATTGGGCCCGATGTCGAAACCGACGGGATGGAGCGTATCCGCGAATATGTCGGACAGGGACGCAGTTTTCCTACGTGGATGCATGCGGCCCGTTCACTGCGCGAAGGCAGTATTGGGACCTATCCCGATTATGCCATGAAAGACTGGCTGCGGCTGGCCAAACGGCAGATGTGCATCGGCGGTAGCGGGCGCATTACGCTGGATTACGACATGCATATTGCCGATGCGCTGGCGCAGGATATGGAAGGCGGGATCGCGGCCGATATGTGGCCGGTATTTCGCCAGCTCGCAGGGCGGCCTGTTCTTGCCCTGCGTGGAGAATTGTCGGACATTCTTTCTGCCGAAACGCTTGCGCGCATGGCTCGCGAGCTCCCCGATTGCGAAGCGGTGACCGTGCCGCACGTCGGCCATTCGCCTACGCTGGAAGAACCCGTCGCTCAGGCAGCTATCGCACGATTGTTGGGGAAGGTGGCATGAACGCGAAGGCAAGCAAGGCCGGCAAGGCGCCCAGGATATTGCATCTGCATTCCACCTTTGATGCAGGCGGAAAGGAATTGCGCAATGTCCAGCTGATCAATGCCTGGGGCAGGGAGGTTGATCATGCGATTGTATCGGGCGATCTGGAAAAGCGCGGGGCAGCGCATCTCATCGGCAAAAAGCCGCGCATCAGCTGGCCTAAATTTCCCTCGCTCACAGGCAGGCCGACGCCCGGACGGATGGTCAAGCTGGCCAGGGCAATGGCCGGATATGACCTCATTTGCACCTATAATTGGGGCGCGATCGACGCGGTGATGGCGCATACGATCTTCGCCGATGCATTCAAGCTGCCACCGCTTGTCCATCATGAAGACGGTTTCAACGAAGACGAGGCCAAGCGCCTGAAAAAGCGCCGCAACTGGTATCGCCGCATTGCGCTGGGCCGGGCTGCGGCGCTGGTGGTGCCTTCGGTCACGCTGGAGGACATTGCCCTGACCATTTGGGATCAGCCGCGCACCCGCGTCCGCCGTATTCCCAACGGTATTGACACCCGCGCGTTTGCCGCGCCGCCAAAGCGCGATGTCCTGCCACTGCTGCTCAAGCACAAGGGCGAATATTGGATCGGGGCGCTGGCTGGCCTGCGCAAGGTCAAGCAGCTTGATATGCTGGTGCGCGCCATGGCTGATCTTTCGCCTGAATGGCAATTGGTGATCGCGGGCGAAGGGCCGGAACGCGAAGCGCTGCTGGCGGAGGCGGAGCGGCTGGGCCTTGAAGACCGCGTCCACCTGCCCGGCTTTGTCGCCCAGCCGCAAAAACTGGTCGGCCTGTTCGATATATTCGCCTTGTCGAGCCATTCCGAACAATTCCCCATATCCGTCGTAGAGGCGATGGCCGCGGGCCTGCCGGTGGTGGCGCCGCGCGTGGGGGATATCGGTGCGATGGTGGCCAGCGAAAATGGCCCTGCGCTGGTCGATCCGGGTGACGAGGTGGCGCTGGCCAAATCGCTTTGCGATCTTGCTGACGATCCTGAAAGCCGCAAACGCATGGGTAAGGCAAACCGCGTGAAGGCGCGCGCTGAATTTGACGAGGCGCGCATGATTGAACGGTATCGCGCGCTCTATTGGGGTCTGATGCAGAAATACCCGCGCAATGGGGCGCTTGCCAACGCAGATGCTGCGAATGCAGAAGACTAGGCTTAATCCAGCGTTCACCGCAGCGGGGACAGGACTGCCTCTTCGATTGAAATGCGATGGCTTACCGCCTAACAGCGCAACCTATTTGATCGAAACCCATTAGCAAGAAGCGCACATTGGCCAAACCTCCTACTCCGATAGACCAGCCCGCAACTGACAAGGCTGCCCGCCGCGATCCAGAGCAGGACATGCTCATGCGCGAGGTGGACGAGGCTGTCCGGCAGGACGAAGTCGGGAATTTTGCCAAGTCCTACGGCTTGCCGCTGGGCATATTGCTGGTTGTGGCGCTGGCTGCATTTGGCGGTTACCTGTTCTGGCAGGATCGTTCTGAAGGCGCGCTGGAGGCCGATTCCGAGGCATTGGTGCAGGCGATGGATGAACTGGACGCAGGCAATGTCGATGTTGCCGATGGCGAACTCGCGCTGCTCGCGGATGGATCTAAAGGTGCTGCCGCTGCGGCTGCAATGCTGCGCGCTGGAATAGCGATACAGCAAGATCGCCCGGCCGAGGCTGTCGCCTTGTTCGACGAGGTGGCAAATGATGCAGAATTGCCTTCCAACATGCGCGATATCGCGGCGATCCGTTCTGTCACCACCCAGTATGACGATGTTGACCCGCAGGCCGTGATCGATCGGCTTGGTCCGATGGCCCAGCCGGGCAATGCATATTACGGCAGCGCAGGCGAACTCGTCGCGCATGCCTATCTGGCACAAGGCAAGCAGGACCAGGCCGGTCCGCTGCTGGTGGCCATTTCCAAGAATGATGACGTGCCCCAAACTATCAGGGGCCGCACGCGCCAGCTTGCCGGGCTGCTCGGTTTCGACGCCATAGAGGATGTCGACGCCGCGCTGGCCGAAATCACCGGACAGGACATGCCCGATGATTCACAAGTCGAACTGGTGGAATAGAGGCGAACTAAACTCAAATGACCATGATTTTCAGCCGTACATCGCCGCGTTTCGTTATGCCGGCCATCGCGCTGGCAGGTGCCCTTGCCCTGACCGGATGCGAAACCCTTGGCATTGGTGGCGGGGGCGATGACGAAAAGGAAACGCCGACCGTCGGAGACCGTCAGCCCATCCTCTCGCGCATCGCGACAGAGATTGTGGCCGATCCGGATCTGGCCAGCGTCGCCGTAGTGGTCCCCACTGCGACAACCAATGAAACCTGGCCACAGGCGGGCGGCAATGCGGCTAAGGTTGCAGGCCATCTGACACTGTCCAACACGCCCACGCGCGCATGGTCTGCCAATATCGCAGGCACCACCAAAACCCGGCGCCTTGCAGCATCGCCGGTGGTAGCGAACGGCATGGTCTATGTCGTCGATACAGCTGCCGTGGTCCATGCCTTCGACGCGACAAATGGCACGTCACGCTGGCGGCATCGCATTCAGGTGTCCGGCGATCTGGAAGATGCGACATTCGGTGGCGGTGCCAGCTATGATAGTGATCGCGTTTACGCCACCAATGGCGTTGGCGACGTGGTGGCGCTTGATGCGGCAACAGGCGCAGAGATCTGGCGCGTGAAACCCGGCGGGCCGCTGCGCGGTGCACCGACCGTTGCCTTCAATTCCGTATTCGTGATGACGCAGGACAATCAGATTTTTGCGCTGTCCACGACTGATGGCGAGATCGTGTGGCAAAAAGCCGCCGCGACCGGGCAGCAGGGCGTCTTTGGTGTCGCGGCTCCCGCAGCAGGGCAGGGCACGGTGCTCGCCGGCTTCTCCTCTGGCGAATTAGTGGCCTATCGTTACGAAAATGGCCGCGAATTGTGGTCCGATGCGCTGGCACGCACTTCCATCTCCACACAGGTTGGCACGCTGACTGATGTCGATGCCGATCCGATCATCGATCAGGGCCGCGTTTATGCACTGGGGCAGGGTGGCCGCATGGCCGCCTACGAACTGCTTACCGGACAACGGATATGGGAATTGACGCTGGCGGGCATTTCCACCCCCACGGTAGTGGGCGAATGGGTTTTCACCCTGACCGACGATTCACGCATCCTTGCCATTCAGCGTAACACTGGCCGTATCCGCTGGATGACGCAGCTGGAACAATGGCGCAAACCCGAAAAGCGTGAAGGGCCGGTGTTTTGGACCGGGCCCGTGCTGGCCAGTGGCCGATTGTGGATCGCCAGCTCTCGTGGAGAGGTGAAATCGGTTGACGTGATGGACGGCACCGTGGCCGATTTCACGCGGCTGGACGATGGCGTATCATTGCCGCCGGTCGTGGCCAACAACACGCTTTTCATCCTTGACGACAATGGCCGTATCACTGCCTGGCGCTAAATTTCGTCACCAGCGTACCGATATTGCGCTCCTAAGGCCGCAATCGGCGTTACCCCGGTTTTAACCCCTCTGCGCTAAGCGCGGGGGCATGAAGGCACGCAAGCAAAGCCAGTCGCAGCCTCCGGCAAGCGACGTTTCCCCCTGGGTGGGGTTGGTCGGGCTGATCACCCTGATCGCCTACATCCTGATTGCGCGCACTTGGCCTGATATCAGTGCGGCGCTGGGTTGGGAAAGCAATCGCGGAAGGCTTTCCGGTCCGCATTCGGCGCTTTTCGCAATGGTGCTGACAGGCGGGGCGATGGCGGCGTGGTCCGTGCTGGTTGACCGGGTTCATCGCAATCCATCGACTGGCATAGACTGGTCACGCCGCCGTGCACTGGCTGAAACTGCGGATATTTCCATTACTAAGCTGGCTGGCCTGTGGGCCACATGGTTCATCATTGGCGGGCTTTATTGCCTGGGCCGCTGGTATTGGGACGGGACCTATCTTTTCGCAATGCAGGTGATGGGTGCCGCGATCATTCCGTTGGTGCTGGTATCAGTGCCATATGTGCTGTGGATTGATCGGGTGATGATCAATCCGCGCGATCATGCATGGCATTTTGGCGCGATGCTGATCGGGCGCGAGGCGTTTGACCCTGAACAGGTCAAGAAGCACTGGCGCAGCTGGATTATCAAAGGGTTCTTCTCTGCCTTCATGATTTCCATTCTACCTGGCGGATTCGCCGCCGTGGTCGATTCCAGCCTGTCTGACATTGCCAGCGATCCTGTGCGTCTGGGTACGCTCCTGTTCGAATTGCTGTTCGTGATTGATGTGCAGGTGGGCACTGTTGGCTATCTGCTGACCATGCGCCCGCTCGATGCGCACATCCGCAGCGGTAACCCCTATCTTGCCGGATGGATCGCTGCATTCTTCTGCTACCCACCACTCGCATGGGGTGTGCTTGGGAATATCCTGCAATATGAAGTCAATACGGCGCGCTGGTCATACTGGTTCGCAGATTACCCCGCGCTGTTGTGGGTTTGGGCTGGCTGGCTGGTGTTTCTTACCGCATGTTATGCTTGGGCGACGGTGGCTTTCGGCATTCGCTTTTCAAACCTTACCTATCGCGGCGTGCTGACCAACGGGCCATATCGTTACACACGCCATCCGGCCTATCTATCGAAAAACCTCTTCTGGTGGTGCTCTGTCCTCCCCTTTCTCGTGACGAGCGGAAGCATGGTGGACATGATCCGCAACACCGCCTTTCTCGGCGTCGTCAGCGGCATTTATTACTGGCGTGCCCGCACAGAAGAGGCGCATCTGCTGGCAGAAGATCCTAAATATCGCGCCTATTACACGTGGATGCAGGACAATGGCATAATCACCGCGCGCCTTGCCCGCCTTATGCGCTGGATGAACCCTCGCAAGGATGCTGGCATGGTGCAGCAGCCCGCAGAATAGGGTCTGATTTCAGGCGCCTGCATTCCCCACGATAAAACAGGCTGCAGCCATCAATGCGCCGGCAAAGCGGTTGGATCGGAAGCGGGCGAGAGGATTGTTCGGGTCTGATGCTTCCAGAGTGATGACCTGCCATGCAAGATGCAGCACAGCCGGGCCAAGCGCGACAAGGGCCAGCCAGTCTGCCCGCAGCAACCAGAATGCCAGCAACCACGAACCCGCCGCCAATGCATAGAACAGCGCCACGCCAACCTTTACATGACGCCCCAGCCGCAGCGCGGAGGATTTGATGCCGACAAGTGCATCATCCTCGCGGTCCTGGAGGGCATAGATCGTGTCATATCCGATGCACCAGAAGAAGGCACCGATATAAAGCGCGAACATCACCGCCAGATTGTCTGATCGCAGCGCGGTCCAGCCCACCAGCGCGCCCCATGTAAACACCAGCCCAAGCCAGGCCTGCGGCCACCAGGTTAGGCGTTTCATGAAGGGATAGGCGGCCACCAGCACCAGACTGCCAAGCGCCACCAATTGCGCCTCTACCCGCAATTGCAACAGTACCACCAGCCCAATGAGACACAGGACCACCAGCCAAGCCCAGGCTGCGCGCAAGCTGACCCTGCCACTGGCGATGGGGCGATTGGCGGTGCGCGCCACGCTTTTGTCCAGATCGCGGTCGACAATATCATTGTAGACGCATCCCGCTGACCGCATGGCGACAGCGCCGAGCAGGAACCACGCCAGCAATTCCCACTGAGTGCCCGCACCTGTCAGCCATACGCCCCAGGCGCATGGCCAGAACAGCAGCCACCAGCCAATCGGCCGGTCAAACCGCGCCAGCAGCGCATAATCGCGCAAAGGCTGCGGCAGGCGCTCTGCAAGGCTGCGGTGCTGCGTATCGGGCGTGAACGTATCATCGGGGGTGATCGGGGCGGACATGGCTTGCCTGTTAGCCGCGCATCGCTCTAGTGCCTAGCCATGCCAAAGCAGCCGCTCCCTCGCACACCCGAATGGCCACCACGCAGCGCACCGCGACTGTTCGTGGATCAGCACCTCGGGCTGGAGACCCAAGTAGTGATAGAAGGGCCGCAGGCGCATTATCTGAGGCGGGTCATGCGCATGGGGCAGGGCGATATCGTCATCCTGTGCGACAATCTGACAGGCGAATGGGCGGCCTGCGTTTCTCAAACAGGAAAGCGCGCGATACACCTTGACGTGACGGAGTATCTGCGTGGCCGTGAAGAGGTGCCCGATCTGTGGCTGTGCCCGGCGCTCATCAAGAAAGACCGTTTCGACATGGTGCTCGAAAAGGCGACCGAACTTGGCGTTGCGCGGATCAGCCCGCTTATCACACGGCGCTGCGTGGCTGACAAACTCAATGCCGATCGCGCACGCACCATCGTTACCGAAGCTGCCGAACAATGTGCGCGCACCGCGCTGCCGCCGGTTGATGCACCTGTGAAGCTGGATGCTTATCTGCGCAGCATGCCCGATGATCGGACGCTGTTCTTCGCTGATGAACTGGGCGGGGAACCTGCCGCTCGCGCTTTTGCCGCTAAGGCGCCACCAGCGGCGATCTTGATCGGGCCGGAAGGGGGTTTCGACGATACTGAACGCGCATTGATCCGCGAACATCCCAATGCGAAACCCATCTCGCTCGGCCCGCGAATATTGCGCGCCGAAACCGCTGCCATCGCTGCCATCGCGCTGTGGATGGGTGCTGCAGGGGACTGGCGCGGCTGAATAGGCATTAATTTGGGTGGCGATACGCAACCGATAAGCTAAGGGGCAGGACATGAGGAAAGAGCAATGAGCACGCGCGAGACCTCCGCTTTAGAAGAGCCGCGCATCGAAAGCCGTGATCAACTGGTCGCCCCGATGCAACGTGGCGAGAAGCCAATAGGCCAATGGCGCATCGGCACAGAGCATGAGAAGCTGGTCTATAAGACTGACGATCATCGTGCCCCTTCCTATGCTGAAGACGGCGGCATTCGTGACATATTGATGGCTATGCGCCAGTTCGGCTGGAAGCCTGTGGAAGAGGCCGGGCCGGACGGGACGGTCAATGTTATCGCCATGTCTGGCAGCGATGGGACCATCAGCCTTGAACCTGCGGGGCAGCTCGAACTTTCGGGCGCAGCGGTTGAAACTCTGCACCAGACTTGTGCCGAAACCGGCCGACATCTGACACAGGTAAAATCCGTGGGTGAGGATTTGGATGTCGGCTTCCTTGGCCTGGGCATGTGGCCCGACAAGACCCGGGAAGACCTGCCCATCATGCCCAAGCAGCGTTATTCCATCATGAAACGACACATGCCAACCGTGGGCAATCTCGGCCTCGACATGATGTTGCGCACATGTACCATTCAGGTTAATCTGGATTATAGCTCAGAGGCGGATATGGCGAAAAAATTCCGCACCGGCCTCGCGCTTCAGCCGCTCGCAACGGCGCTTTTTGCAAATTCGCCATTTACCGAAGGCAAGCCCAATGGCCTCCTCTCCTATCGCAGCCATATCTGGTCCGATACCGATCCGCATCGCACAGGCATGCTGCCCTTCGTGTTCGATGATGGTTTCGGATATGAAAGCTATGTCGATTACATGCTCGACGTGCCGATGTATTTCGTCTTTCGCGATGGCGTGTATATCGATGCTGCCGGACAAAGCTTTCGCGACTTTCTGAACGGTGAACTTCCTGCACTGCCCGGCGAATTGCCTTTGCAAAGCGATTGGTGGGATCACCTCTCCACCGCATTTCCCGAAGTGCGGCTGAAAAGCTTTCTCGAAATGCGCGGCGCCGATGGTGGCCCGTGGAACCGCATTTGCGCGCTTCCAGCCCTGTGGGTTGGCCTGTTGTATGATCAGGGCGCGCTCGATGCCGCCTGGGATTTGGTGAAAGACTGGTCGATGGAAGAGCGTGAGACATTGCGCAATGCCGTTCCTTCACAGGCGCTCGATGCCGCCATTCCCGGTGGCGGCATCCTGCGCGATCTCGCCCGGGATGTGCTCGATATCGCCCATGCAGGCCTTGCCGCACGTGGACGGCTCAACAGCATGGGCGATAATGAAACCGGTTTCCTCAATCCGCTGCGGCAGATTGTCGATAGCGGAAAGGTGCCGGCGCAGGATTTGCTCGAAAAGTTCCACGGTGAGTGGAACGGTGACATTTCGCGCATCTATGAAGAGAGCTTCTGATCGCGCCCTGTGCCGCATTGGCGCAGCGCAACGTCAATCATAGCTGACCACTTCAAATTCGATGCCGTCCCAGTCGAAAAAATAGAAACTGCGTGGTCCCGGTTCATAGGTGCCGTGGCTGAAGGGGGAGAGGCCGTGCTGCTCCACCACGCGCTCTGCCGCATCCAGATCGTTTACCTGCAATCCGACATGATTCATCGGGCGGCCCTTTACCTGGCCGGACTTGTCGGTGCCGTCAGTATAGAGTGACAGATATTCCGCATCGGTCCCGATGTGCAAAGTCTCGCCGCCCTGCGGATGGATTCCACGCCACCGCTCGTGCCAGCCGGCAAGGTCTTTCAGCAAACGGGCTGAACGATCAATGTCGCTGACAGTCAGATTGACGTGTTCAAGATGGGCTGTTGCCGCGTCATTATGCGCTGCGTTCGTCATGGTCATAAATCCTTTCATCAAACCACTGTAATCAAGCGATTGTCGGTCGACCGCATGGCGTTGACCCGAATCGCTTCTTGCCTCTTGTGCAACCTCAAGCTAAGTTGAGGTCAAGTGATTGGGGATAATCGGTGGATGGCCGGTGGACAGGGAGGTGGATAATTCAGGGACTATCGGTGCAAAAGCGCCGGGATCGGTAAGGTATGACGGAACATCGCTTCATCACCATCGGGCATTTATCCAAACGCACCGGTGTCGCCGTTTCAGCGATACGGTTTTACGAAGAAAAGGGCCTGCTCCAATCGCTGCGCACCAGCGGCAACCAACGGCGTTTTCTGCGCAGTGATATTCGCCGGGTCAGCTTCATCTTGATCGCCCAGAAACTGGGGCTCAATCTGGCAGAGATCGAAGCGCAGCTTGCCGACCTGCCCGAAGGCCGCAATCCTACGCTGGAAGACTGGCGCAAGATCAGCCGGCAAATGCGCGTGGCGATTGATGAGCGCATCACCCTGCTCAATCGCACGCGCAACCAGCTTGACCAGTGTATCGGCTGCGGCTGCCTCAGCCTGACCAAGTGCCAGCTATACAATAAGGATGACAAGCTGGGTCTGAAGGGGCCGGGGCCAAGGGCGGTGCTGGATTAGAGCGGAAAGCTGAACCATGGGCCCCGCGCGGAATTATTCCGCTGCCAGCGCCTCGGCTTCGCCAAGATCCACGCTGACCAGCCGTGAGATACCCTTCTCCACCATTGTCACGCCGAACAGGCGGTGCATCCGGCTCATGGTGACGGCATTATGCGTGACGATAAGGTAGCGGGTGTTGGTTTCCAGCACCATTGAATCGAGCAGCTCGCAGAATCGTTCGATATTGGCATCGTCCAGCGGTGCGTCCACTTCATCCAGTACGCAGATTGGTGCCGGATTGGTTAGGAAGAGGGCAAAGATAAGTGCTGTAGCGGTTAATGCCTGTTCGCCACCCGAAAGCAGGCTGAGGCTTTGCAAACGCTTGCCCGGTGGCTGCGCGTAAATCTCCAGCCCGGCCTCAAGCGGATCATCCGAATCGATCAGCGCGAGATGGGCCTGCCCGCCTTCGAAGAGCCGCATGAACAGGCGGCGGAAATGGCCGTCCACTTCTTCAAAAGCCGCGCGCAGGCGCTCGCGCCCCTCACGGTTGAGATTGCCAATGCTGCCGCGCAATCGGTGAACCGCCTCTGCCAGGTCGGCCTGTTCTGCAGCGCTATTGCCGTGTTCATTCTCGACCCGCTCGAGTTCCTCTCCGGCAACAAGATTGACTGGGCCGATCCGTTCACGACTGACCACAAGCCTGTCCATCTCATCGCTTTCAAGACCGGCGTTGCGCACGCCTTCCTCTTCGAATGCGAACCGCGATGGCAGTAGGGCGGGCGGGCATTGGAATCGTTCACCCGAAATGCGCGCCATTTCCTCGCGGCGTTGCTCCTCGTTTTCGGCGCGGGTCGCCAGCGTGGCGCGTGCTTCGCGGGCGGTGGCCAAAGCCTCGTTCAGATCGGAGAGGGCTTGATCCGCCTCGCGCGCTTTGTCACCGGTCGCAGCAACGGCGCTTTCGGCCTTGGCCAATTCTTCGGTCAGGCGATCACGCACAGCTTCGCCGCCTTCGATCTCGCGCATCAGGCCTTCGGGCTTGGCACCCATAATGGCGCGTTCCTCGGCAATTTCCTCAGACCGCGCAGCCATGCCTGCCAGCCGTGATGCCGCATCGCCGGCGCGCGCCTGCCACCCCTTCATATCGGCGCGCTGGGTGGCGACCCTTTCGCGCATCACCGCAAGCGTTTGATCATGCGAAGCGAGTGCAGCATTGGCGGCCTGCAAGCTTTCACGCGCCGCCTCATTCTTTGCGCGTGCCGCCTCCAGCGTGGCACGTCCGGTTTCGGGATCGGGCAATTCGTTCAGCCGCGCCTTTGCCGAATCGAGCTCACCCTGCACCTGCTCACATTGCGAAACATGATCTGCCAACGCGGTTTCAAATTCTTCCCGGCGGGCGGCCAGGCGTTCCTGCAACGCCTCTGCCTGATCGAGCGCGCGCAGCGCACTCCGCTCCTGCTCTGCTGCTTCACCAAGCGCCCGTTCTTGCGCCACGAGATCGCGTTGGAGTGCGCTTAGTGTCTTCTGCGCCGCGTCTTGCGCTGTTTCGGCGCGGGCCGATGCGTCGCGCAATTCAGGCAGGCGCTTTTCCAGATCCTTCAGGCGATTGTCTGATTCCAGTCGAGCAGCCTCAGCCGCGCCTTCGCCCCTTGCAACAAATCCATCCCAGCGGCGCAGGAAACCATCGCGAGTTACCAGCCATTCACCCGGAGCCAGTTCACGCCCGTCATCATCCTGGACAACATGCACCAGCGCCAGCCGCGCGGCGAGTTCCTGCGGGCAATCGCGGACATGCGCAGCAAGGCTGTCTGCCACCGGAGCAGGCGATGTCGATCCGGTCCAGAAGCGTCCTTCTGCAGCGCCTTCTGGGGCACCCAGCGGCGATTTTGCGTCGCGCCCCAATACGGCGGCAAGCGCGCGTTCATAGCCGCTTTCAACCGCGACGCGATCCAGTGCGGCGGGCAGGCCATGGCGACTTGATTTCTGACGCTGCCGCGCTTCCTTGTCGCGCGAGAGGGCCTGATATTCGCGCTCTACCCCGAAGAGTTCGGCCTTGGCAGCGGAGAATGCGGCGGCCGCTTCATCCCGCGCGGAGGCAAGCGTATCCTTGCGGGCACGCTCGGCCTCAAGTTCTTCACGCAGGGCGGCGAGGCGGGCTTGCGACGCGGCTACGGCCCTCTGCGCCTTCGCCACTTCCTCTGCTGCGTCGCCTGCGCTGCCCAGCGCAGCTTGCGCCTCTGTAATCCGGCGCGCTTCCCCTGCCAGCCGATCAAGCCTCGCCTCTGCCTGAGCAATTTCGGATTGCGCCACGCGCCAGTCGGCTTCCACCCCGGCATGGGTGGCAGTTGCATTGGCAAGCGCAAGTTCGGCAGTGCGTCCTGCGCGTTCAGTATCTTCTACCCGGCGCACCAGATCAGGACGGTGCGCTTCGTCATTCTCCAGTGCGGCCTCGCCCTGCGACAGTGCCGCTTCAAGGTCTTTCAGCGCCTTGGCCGCGTCTTGCGTCATCCGGTCAGCTTCGAAGCGGTCTTCTTCCAGCCGGTCCTTCTGCCGATCAAGGTCGCGCAATCGCTGTTCGGCGGCTTCCAGCTGGCTGGCGAGCGTCGCCATGCGGTGGCCATGGGCGCTGGCATCATCACGTCTGTCGGCAAGCTCATCGCGCAATTCAGCCAGGCTGATCGCCAGCGCGGCTTGAGCCTTTTGCGCGGCTTTTGCTGCCTCCTGCGCACCCGCCACCTTTGTATCAGCACCTTGCGCCTCTGCTCTGGCGGCTTCGGCGGCCTGCGCGGCATCGCGCCAGCGGGCAAACAGCAGACGCGCCTCGGCAATGCGGATGTCGTCCGACAGTTTTTTATATCGTTCGGCCTGCTTGGCCTGTCGCCGGAGCGAGGAAATCTGCGAATCAAGGCCGGCCATGAGGTCTTCGAGCCGTTCAAGGTTCTTTTCGGTGCTGCGTAATTTTGATTCGGCATCGCGGCGGCGCACATGAAGACCCGCAATTCCCGCCGCTTCTTCCAGCATCATCCGTCGCTCTGTCGGCTTGGCGGCAATGACCTGTGCGATCTTGCCCTGGCTGACGAGGGCTGGCGAATGCGCGCCCGTGGCGGCATCAGCGAAGATGAGCGAAATGTCCTTGGCCCGGACATCTCGGCCGTTCAGGCGATAGGCGCTGCCCGCGCCGCGCTCTATCCGGCGGGTCACGTCAAGATCTTCGCCGTCATCATCCTTGGCGTGCAGCACGACCTCTGCGAAATCGCGTGGCGGGCGGGTGGAAGTGCCCGCGAAAATCACGTCTTCCATGCCACCTGATCGCATGCTCTTGGGCGAGCTTTCAGCCATCACCCAGCGGATCGCTTCAAGCAAGTTGGATTTGCCGCAGCCATTGGGGCCGACAACACCTGTTAGCCCGGGTTCTATGCGTAATTCAGATGGCTCGACGAAGCTTTTGAAGCCGCTTAGCCTGAGCTTGCGGAACTCCATGCTTCGCCCCCGTCCCTACTCGGTCCGCGCGCCGGCGCGTTGCAAGGCGGGTTCGAGGACGTCCCAGGAAATGCCGTCCAACTTCGATCCGTTGATGAAGAAGGTTGGCGTTCCGGTCACGCCGAATTCCTCACTCTGTTCGTCAGAACGTTCACCGATGGCCTGAATCGATGCGGTGTCAGCAAGACAGGCAGCACCCTGATCGCGGCTGATCCCGCGTGCGGCGAAAAATTCGAAGAAACCAGCAGCTTCGGCAATGGCAATATACAATTGGCCTTCAGGCGGTTCACCCGCAGCCTGCAATGCCTGTCCGCCTTCTTGCGCGCCCGCCATGATCGTGTCGAAATTGGCCCAGACCTGATCGGACAGTGCATGGAAGCTTTCAGGGGCGCTGCAACGGGTCAGGCGGGCCAGTGTCATGTCGAAGACATTGTGCACCTGATTGCGCAGTTCGAAGGAAACCACGCCCGTGCTGACATAATCTTCTTTCAGCGGCTCTGCCCCGTTCTGGGCGAAAACTGCACAGGCACCGCAGGTGAGCGAGCCATATTCGATGACCTTGATCGGTGCGTCGGGGTTGCCGAGCACATAACCATCATATTCGCTGACGGTAACGATGTCGGTCCATTCCTGTCCATCTGGTGCAGCGATGGGCGCGATTGCCTCACCCTCCGCGATTTCACCGCCTTCGCTGCTATCGCTGCAAGCGGAAAGCGCGAGCGCGAGAGGCGCGGTAAGAGAAGCAAGGAGGAGGCGGCGCGGTGTGGTCATGTCAAATACTGTCCTGTCAGGTGACGAAACCCTAAAAACAAAGCCAAGCTAGACGCATGGCGCGGTATGGGGAAAGCGCCGGGGTTCGTGAATCGGCGCTTTTGCACAGGCTTTTCCCCTTATTCCGCGCTCGAAACGGGCGCGGAGCGTGCTGCCGACAACGCCTGCTGAAGAGCGGGCCAGCTGTGAACTCCATCAAGCAAGGTGCCATTAAGCGCAAAACTGGGTGTGCCGGGCACATTGAATTCAGCGATATTGGTGGCTGAGGCGTCGGTGATGGCGCGGGCGCGTGTCTCATCCGAAAGGCAGACATCAAGCTGCGACATGGAATAGCCGCGCCGCTCCATCAGTTCGTAAAAGTCCAGATCGCTGGCAATCGCCCGCATGCGTGAGGATACGGCGCCTGAATTCCAGCGGGCCTGCTGGGCGGCAGATATTTCCTGCGCGATCGGCAGCCAATTGTCCTGCGCATGCAAGATGGCGCTGTGATTGCCGAAAAACTTGCTATCGTCGCCGCATTGTGCCGCCAGCGTTGCGGCCACGTCGATAGGATTGCGAATAAAGGGGCGCACTTCCAATGCAGCATGGCCTTCATGGACGTAGAAATAGCGCAGTTCCGCTTCTGCATCCCTTTCGAAATCAGCGCAATGCGAGCAGGTGTAACTGACAAATTCGATCAATTGCAGCGGCGCTTCAGGATCGCCGACACGGTAGCCGGTAGCGGTCTCTTCAACTTCGAGATTCCAGTTCTGTGCAGCAGCCGGGGCGGTGCTGAATGCCGCCAATGGTGCTGCCATCAACAGGCTTGCGAAAACCAGGCCCTTCATTTCTCGTCATCCTCCTTATTCGCCACAGAACGGGCGAGAGATTCCAATACAGCGCGCAGTTCAGGATCGCCAATATCACGCAAGCCTTCGCCAAGGTCCATGGGAATTGGCTTGAGCGAAGGTGGCGCGCTACGTTTTTCTCCAGCAGGTGGCGGCTTAACCGCACCTTGCCGCATCTTCACCCTGGCGACCGCCTTATAACCGAAAAAGCGGTTCACACGCTCCAATATTTCGGGGATCACATGCTGGATCAGTGTGGCATGGGCAGGCAGCACAACCAGTTGCAGAATGCCGTCGCTTTTCTCGCCCGGTGGGAAACGGATGCTTTCGGGAGAGCAGACCTTGGCATGGATGGGGCCGACAATTTCAGGCCAGCGGGTAACCACGGTGCTTTGCACAAAACCAAACCGGCGGAACGCCGCGCGCCCGATCTGCGGAACAAGGTCCGCCACGGGCCGCGCAGGCCCGCCGCGTGGCCGCTCATAAGGCTTGGCCGTCTTGCGCGGGCGCCTGGCGGGGCTCTTCCCCGATTTTGGTTCATCCTGACGTTCCATGAATAATGCTCCCATGCCATAGGCGCGGCGTGTCCGCCACCATCTCCACACTGCTTCTTGACTGGTATGACGGCCATGCGCGCGCTCTGCCGTGGCGCGCAGTGCCGGGTGGTGCGCTGCCAGACCCATATCGCGTATGGCTTTCAGAAGTGATGCTGCAACAGACCACCGTAGCTGCGGTGAAGCCCTATTTCGCCAAATTCATAGAACGATGGCCCACGGTGGAGGCACTGGCCGCCGCGCCGGAGGAAGAGGTGATGGCCGCCTGGGCCGGACTGGGCTATTACAGCCGCGCCCGCAATCTGGTGAAATGCGCAGCCAAAGTCACGGAAATGGGCGGCTTTCCCGATGATGAGGTAGCATTGCGAAGACTGCCGGGCCTTGGCGATTATACCGCAGCGGCGGTGGCTGCGATTGCCTTCGGCCAGCGCGCCGTGGTGGTGGATGCCAATGTAGAGCGGGTGGCGGCACGGCTTTTCGCGGTGGAGGAACCGTTGCCGGGCGCGCGCAAGACCATTCGCGAACATGCAGACGCTATCACGCCCGAAGCGCGGCCCGGCGATTTTGCGCAGGCGATGATGGATCTGGGGGCAACGCTGTGCACGGCACGCGACGCCAAATGCCTGCTGTGCCCGCTGCGTGAAAGCTGTGCAGGCTATGCCAGGGGTAATCCGCAGCTTCTGCCAGTCAAGACGAAGAAAAAGCCGAAGCCGCGCCGTGCAGGCACCGCTTTCTGGATTGAACGGGACAAAGCGGTGTGGCTGGTGAAGCGCCCCGGCAAGGGTCTGCTTGGAGGCATGCGCGCATTGCCCGATGATGGCTGGACGGCGCGCGGAGACGGGGACGGAGAAGCGCCGCTATCGGGCGGCTGGCAGGGCGCTGGCGTGGTGCGACACGTGTTCACCCATTTTGAGCTGGAGCTGGGCGTTGCGATCCATGCTGGCGATCCTGCAATGCCTGAAGACACGGGCGAGTGGTGGCCGTTGGAAAGGCTGGAAGAGGCCGGCCTTCCTACGCTGTTTGCCAAGGCTGCACAATTGGTGCTCGCCAACAGGGAGTGAGTGCGGCGCTAAATCAATCCGCCTCCCAGCATCAGGCGAATTACGGCAATCGCAAACACCACAAGGCAGAAATTGCGCCCGCCATTGGTGCTCGACAATTGACCAATGATAATGCCGACAACCACGAAGGGCAGAGCAATCCAGTTGGCCCAGCCAAGCAGCGGTATCTGGGCTGGAATGACGATGACCAGCGAAAGCAGGCCGATGAGGATCGAGACAATGTTCAGCATGCGTTATAGATAGATAACACAGTGGCATTCTGCAACCTTGCAGCGAGCCTTCCCGCTGCTAGATTGCGCCCGATTTTGCATAGAAAGCCTGTTTCATGACCAGCACTATCCTGAACTCCACCGTTTCCCGCCGTGATGCACTTCGCGGTGCAAGCGTGCTGGGTGGCGGTGCCGCGCTTGGCAGCCTGCCGTTTTCGTCACTTGCCTTTGCGAAGGGCGATCCGGCAGCGCAATGGCCCCGCGTGGCGCGCTTTATCCGATCCTATGTCGATCAGCGCAAGGTATCGGGCATGGTTGCAGCACTGGGTTTTGCAGAGGCGGAACCTGCATTTATTTCTGCTGGCGCCCGCATGTTCGGCAATTCGGGATCGGTGGGGCCGGATACGCTGTATCGCATATATTCCATGACCAAGCCTGTCACCGGCATGGCAACCATGATGTGCATCGATGACGGGCTTATCGGTCTTGATCAGCCATTGCATGAAATCCTGCCTGCGTTCCGCAATATGCGCGTGCAAAAGGTTTACGATGGACCGATCACGGCAGACAATCTGGAGCCTGCCGCAAGGCCTATCACCATCCGCCATTTGCTTACCCACACCGCAGGACTGGGCTATGCGTCCGTTTCCCAGAACGGACCGCTGAGCGATGCCTATACCCGCCGCGGCCTGCTGCCGGGCGCGGTTAGCAATATGGAATTGGTGAAATCCTTCTTCGGTGGAGAAACAACCGATAGCCTCGCCGATTTTGCCGATGGCCTTGCCGAAATGCCGCTGGTCTATCAGCCGGGCACAAGGTGGAGCTATTCGGTGGCGACCGATCTTCTCGGACGGGTGATCGAAGTGGTCAGCGGCCAGCCATTCGACCAATATATGCAGGATAGAATCCTTACCCCTTGCGGCATGACGTCCACCGGTTTTCGCGTGGCGCGCGAAGATGCTGGAAGGCTGACGGCAAATTATTTCCTGCTTGGCGCAATGCCAGTGCCGATCGACCTGCCCAACAGCTCCGTATTCCTAGATGAACCCGCTTTTCCGTTTGGCGGGGCAGGGCTGGTTTCCACCGCGCGCGATTATGATCGCTTCCTGCAAATGATTGCCGGTCGCGGCGAGATTGGCGGACACCGTGTGATGAGCGAGGCGGCAGTGCAGCTGGGCACGTCTGACCTGTTCCCCGAAACACTCGCCCCCAATGGCGGCTTCAGCAATGGAGAGCGCAGCTTTGGCTTTGGCGCTGCCGGACTGGTGGGCAGGGGCGATGCGGCAGGGCTGTTCGGCTGGTTTGGCGCAGCAGGCACCGTTGGCCTCGTCAACACGACCTATGGCCTGCGCCAGACGCTGATGACGCAATATATGCCCGCTGAAAATTACGATATACAGGGGCGTTTTCCGCAGGTTGTGGCAGAGGATGCCATGCGGATGCTGGCGTCCTGATGGCGCGGGGAGGGCGGCCTACGCCGCGCGTCGCCCTTACTGGACACGGGCTGGATCGTGACGATCACACACGGGCCAATCCCGCAAAGCTTGCCGAAATGCGTGCTCGCGCTGATGCGCGCCTGCTAGCGCTTGATGGTGTGCTGCCTGTCGTTGACGGCAATGCGCTGACCTTTACCGACCTCGACACGGTTCCCGATGATGCGGAACTGGTGTTTATCGGACTTAAGGACGGCGCACCGATTTTTGCCCAAGTCGGTGCGCATGGCGATGCACGCCATGCACTAGATCAGGCAGAGGCGCGCGCGCTGATCATGTCCCTGGAAGAACGGGATCTGGCGATATATGCAGGGGCGCGCAGCCTGGTGGATTGGCACGCACGCCATCGCTTCTGCCCCAATTGCGGCAAATCGACTAGAATTGCCAAGGGCGGATGGGAACGCGATTGTGACAAGGATTCAGGGGGTTGCGGCGCTCCGCATTTCCCCCGCACCGATCCGGTGGCAATTATGCTGGTGGAACATGATGGCGATCTTCTTCTGGGTCGCAATACCCGCTTTCCGCCGCGCAGCTATTCCGCGCTTGCCGGATTTATCGAGCCGGGTGAAAGCCTTGAAGAAGCTGTCTCGCGCGAAACGCTGGAAGAAGCGGGCGTGGAAGTGCGCGATGTGAGCTATGTGGCCAGCCAGCCATGGCCATTCCCGTCGCAATTGATGATCGGCTGTCACGGCTTTGCAACCAGTCGCGTCCTCACCATCGATAAAACCGAATTGGACGATGCGCGATGGTTCACCCGCGCACAGGTGGCAGAATCGCTGGAGCGCGGGCGTGAAGCGGAAAGCTTCGTCCCGCCGCCGCATCAGGCCATTGCCTATACGCTGTTAGCATGGTGGCTGGAACATTGTTGATTCCGCCGCCGGACGATGGGTGAGCGAGAGGCAGGCTTTTGCCAACGCGCTGCAACAAATCGCTGGAAAAAAACGCGGCCCAACCGGAAGGTTAGATCTGTCAGTCAGTTCGCGCGCGGATTAACTATCCTTGCGTTCCTTCTGAATAGCTTCGCGGGTCTTGGACCCTTTCTTTGCGTCCTGGGCGGGGTTGTCACTCCCGGTAACGGGTTCACGATTGTCGGGATCGGTCGCGCGATTAAGTTCGCCCCTCGTTCCCACCGACTTCGCAACTTCTCCGCCTGCGCGGCTCTGTTGCGACGGGGTTGCAACATCCTGCAATGCGTCGATCAAATCATTGTCAGGATTAAGGTTTTTGCGTTCTGGCATTATTCTTTCTCCTTTCCCTGCCAACGGATCGAAGTAAGATCATGTTCCTGAAAAAGCGGATTTGAAAACAGGGCTTTGCAGCCGCCACCCTTCGCAATCTGTTCCTCAACGGGCGCTAAATCAATCCCAGACGGGATAGCTTGCCAGCGAGTTTGCCGGGGATCAGATCGCCGATTTCCTCGCCTTCATCCAGATCGCGTGGAGGCTCGCCCTTGAGATAGCGCCAGCCCTGATGTGCGCGCTTTGGTTGCGGCAGGACGCGAACAAGGCGTGGTTCTATCACAATCCACCAACGGCCATTATCCTGCTGTTCGTATTCAAGAATTTGCGAACGGGCGACGATATTGTGCTCGTGAATCCAGAACAGCGAGCCGCCAATCGTCTCTTCCCAGCGAGTCGGACGGTAGCGCGTATTGACCTTGAAGCTGCTGCGCCCGGCATACCATTGCTCGATATCGGCGAAATCCTTCGCGCCAAAAGCGATCTTGGTCAGATTGAGCGACATGAGGGAGAAGATAGGGTGATTGCTGCCGCGCTCAAGTAGCGAAGCGGTAGCGCGGGCGTTTGCACTTCACCGTCTTGCCTGTCCTACAAGCCGGCGCTTGGAGCAAGGCGGCATGCATGATTGCCAGAACCGCTCACAATAATTCCTGCCCTCAAGGTGTCACCCTGTCCGGAACGAGGGAAAAGCGCGCAGTTTCAACAGAATGGGGCGAAAACTGGAGGGTGACACAGTGTCACCTTTGTCACCCGATCTGCGGATCAGCCGGCCAACCCGACAGCCACCGCCAGGCCGAGGAATGCGAAGAAACCCATCGAATCGGTTATCATCGTCACGAATACGCTGGAAGCGACCGCCGGGTCCTGATCGAGCCGTTCGAAAGCAACCGGCACCATCACGCCCGCCATGCCTGACACAATGATGTTGATGATCATGGCCGCAGCAATAACTCCGCCCAATTGCGGATTGAAGATAAGCGATGTGGCTATCCCGATCAGCACGGCAATGGTCGCGCCATTCATCAGCGCCACTTTGAGTTCGCGCATGAGAATACGTTTGGTGTTCGAACGGGTCAGCTGGTTCATCGCGATGGCGCGGACTGTCACCGCCATCGTTTGGGTGCCCGCATTGCCGCCAATGCTCGCCACGATAGGCATCAGTACCGCCAGCGCTACGAGCTGTTCAATTGCCGCACCGAAAAAGGCGATAATCGCCGATGCAACAACGGCCGTCCCGAGATTGGCGACCAGCCAGCGCACGCGAGAGGAATAGGCATCACGCAACGGCTCATTAATATCGCCATCGCCTGCACCGCTCATCAGCAGGGCATCTTCACCCGCTTCTTCGGAGATGATGTGGACGATGTCATCGACTGTCAGCTGGCCAACCAGCCTGCCGCTTTCATCAACGACCGCAGCGGAAATCAGGGCATATTTCTGGAACCGGAGCGCGACTTCTTCCTGATCCATATCGACCGGGATCAGCGTCTGGTCACGCTTCATCACATCGGTCAGCGCAATGTCGCGCGGGGTCCGCAAAATCCAGCTGAGCTGGCAGGTGCCAACCGGATGGAAACGGTGATCGATTACGAAGATTTCCCAGAAATCAGTGATGAGATCATCATTGTTGCGCAAATAATCTATCAGATCCCCCACGCTCATGCTGTCCGGCACCGCGACCAATTCGCGCTGCATCAGGCGGCCGGCGCTTTCTTCCGGATAGGCGAGCGCGTTCTCGATGGCCGCACGGCCGCCCGGCTCAATCTCGGCGAGGATGGCGAGCTGGTCGGGGATGTCGAGATCCTCGATCAGCTGCACCGCATCATCGGTTTCCAGCTGGCCGACGATATCGGCCACCGCTTCGGGCGGCAGCGCTTCGATCATATCCTCGCGAACATAATCATTGAGCTCGGCAATGACTTCGCCGCTCATCAGATCGGTTATGGCAGAGGCAAGGTCACGTCGTTCATCGCGGTCGAGCAGCTCGAGCAGATCGGCGATATCGGCGGGATGCAGCGGCTCTACGAGATCGTAGACGCTATCATCTATGTCGTCATACAGCGCGTCACGAATCTGCCGCACGAATTCCGGCTTGAGACGGTTTTCCTCATCGAACTGCTCGCCTTCGCCCTGAACCCGATCATTGGGTTCAAGCGTGCGGCTTTCCATGTCCTCAAGATCAGTCTCGGCCATGTCCGTGGTCTATTGTGCTGCGCTGCAAAAGCAAGCGGGCCCTGCCGCCAAGGGTGACTTTCACAGCAGCGCCCCTATATCGGCCCCCATTCGAACCCTATGCAAATTTCCGCAAGGGGTACCCTTCAAGGAGAAAGACTTCATGGCCGACGAAAAACTCACCTTCACGCTCGATTGCGGAGACGGAAAGGGCGGCGATGTCGTCATCAAGCTGCGTCCTGACCTTGCGCCGGGCCACGTTGCGCGCATCACCGAACTTGCCAAAGAAGGCTTTTACGATGGCGTAGTCTTCCACCGCGTGATCCCCGGCTTCATGGCACAGGGCGGCGATCCGACCGGCACCGGGATGAGCGGTTCAGACAAGCCCAATCTCCCGCAGGAATTCAACGATCTCAAGCATTCGCGCGGCGTATGCTCAATGGCCCGGACACAGGATCCGAACAGTGCCAACAGCCAGTTCTTCATCTGCCTCGATGATGCCAGCTTCCTGGATCGCCAGTATACTGCATGGGGCGAAGTGGAGAGCGGCATGGACCATGTCGATGCGCTGCCCAAGGGAGAACCACCTGCCAATCCCGGCACAATCACCAAGGCGACGGTTTCCTGAACCAGATCCTGTATCGTATCGGAAAAGGGGCGCCCGCACCGGCGCCCCTATTTCATCGAAGGAATGCAAACCGGCCCTAGAGGCCGGCCTTGATCAGCCAATCGTGGAATATCTTCACCGGCCGCGCTTCCAGATCTGCAGGGCGGCAGATGAACCAGTAGGAATAGGGGCTGGCGATCTCGATATCATAGAGCTGGGCAAGGCGTGGGTCCTTGTTCCGCGCCAGATGATCGGAATGCATGATCGCAATGCCCAGGTGCTGTGCGGCGGCCTCCAGAATCAGCTGGCCCGAATCATAATGGTCGATCGCGGCGGGTTGGAGGCCCTTGCAGCCGATGGCATCCTTCCACGCCTCAAACCCGCGCGGCATGTCAGTGTGCACCAGAAAGGTCTGCTGTTCGAGAGCGGTTGCATCGGGCGTGGTGCCCAACTGCTTCACCAGATCGACATTGGCGATGGCATGGATCGTGTTCTGGTCCAACTGCACGCCGTAAAAGCCTTCTGCCGGGCCTGTGGTGAGTGCGATGGCAGCGTCCAGCGTATCGCCCACCCGGTCAAAAAGATTGGGGCTGGTATCTATATCGAGATGCAGGCGCGAGTGGCTGGCGCGCAATTCACCCAGTCTCGGGAACAGGCGCTGCGTACCGAAAAGCGGCATCACCCCGAGCCGCAGACGCAAGGTTTGCAGGCTTTCGCTTTGCGATTCCACTGCCGCTGCCAGCGACTCAAGATGCGGGGCCACTGAATCATAGAAAACACGGCCCTCATCGGTCAGACGCATTGTCTGGCCGGAGCGGGAAAACAGTTTGCGGCCGGTAAACTCTTCAAGATTGGTGATCCGGCGCGACAGTGCAGAAGGGCTCAGCCCCAGCTCGTTCGCAGCAGAACGGGCCGAACCTAGCCTGACTACGCGAACAAACGCCTCGAGGGCGCGCAGGGGTGGGAGACGACGCATCAGATCTTATCTTGCCGCGAAGGGTGGCTCTGTCGAGAAAGAACTGGGCCGCTGTTGTAAAAATTTGCTGCGCTGCAACAGAAACGTACAATGCCGGTGTGGCCGTCTAACCGTCATCCTGAAATTCCTGCTGTGAGGGACGATGCAGGCGCAAGCGGGTAACATGCGTTTCATCGCCTGCCGTAACTTCGATTTTCCAGCCACTTGGATGGATCAGCTCGGTGCCGGGTTGCGGCACCTCCTCGGCCAGCACGAAGGCCAGACCGCCCAGCGTATCGACCGCCTGTTCAATCTTTGCCAGCTGCGGGTCGCCAACTTTCTCAGCGACATCTTCCAGTTCGGCACGCGCATCGGCATCCCAGATGCCATCGGCGATTTCTACCAGCTGTTCAATTGGCACATCATCATGCTCGTCCTCGATCTCGCCGACGATCTCCTCGACCAGATCTTCAATCGTGATGATGCCGTCTGTGCCGGAAAATTCATCGACCACGATGGCGAGATGGGTTTGTCGGCTGCGCATATCGGCCAGCACGTCTAGCGCACCGCGGGCCTGCGGGACATACAGCGGCTGACGCATGAGCTGGGACCAGTCTTCGGGCGGCGGTGCACCGCTGGCCAGAAATGCGAAGACGTCCTTGATGTGCATCATGCCGATCACATCATCCAACTGGTCGCGATAGACCGGCATGCGCGAAATGCCGTGTTCTGCAAAGGTTTCGACCATCTTGGCCCAGGGCGTATTGACGTCCACCGCGATGATCTCACTGCGCGGGATTGCCACGTCATCGGCATCATGTTCGCTGAAATGGAGCATTTTGCGCAGCATCGTGCGTTCGACGGAGGTTAAATCGCCTTCGTCAATTTCATCGCCGCCATTGCGCGATGCCTCATCCTCGTGTTCGTCAATGGCTTCTTCCAGTTGCGCGCGCAGCGAGGTTTCGCCTTCGTCTTCGAATAGGCCGCGGATCTTGCTCCACAACCCGCCTGTCCCGGAGGTGCCGGGACTATTACTACTGTCCGCGTCTCCATTTTGGGAGCCGTCCGGTTTATCGCTATCGGGCATTGCCCTGTCATATTCCCTTAATCCGAGTGAAGCGCGGTATATGGGTCGGCAATACCCATCAGCGCAAGCACCTTCACTTCCATTTCTTCCATTGCTTCTGCTTCGGCGTCCGAAATGGCATGATCATATCCGGCCAGATGCAGCAGGCCGTGGACAATCAGATGCGCTGTATGGTGCTCCAGCGAGATATCTTTTTCACCTGCCTCGCGGGCGCAGGTTTCATGCGCAATGGCTATATCGCCGAGCATGACCGGCGGATTACCCTGCGCATTTTCATGGGGATTGAGATGTACTAGATCGACGCGCTCCAGCATGGGGAAGCTCAACACATTAGTTGGCTTGTCACGTTCACGCCATTCACGGTTCAACGTCCGGACTTCTGCATCGCTGGTGAATAGCAGGCTAGCAATAAGGCTTGGGTGTGCCAGTTCGGGCGCAATATTGGCGGCGGCTGTTGCTGCGCGGCCCGCCAGATCTTCCCACTCGCCAGCAGGCCAGCCTTCGGTGTCGACATCCAAATGCATCTATCGTCCGGTGGCGGCCAGCTTAACGATCATGGCAGGGCACCTTCGCCTTCATAGGCCTCGACAATCCGACCCACGATAGGATGCCGGACAACGTCCGCAGCGGTAAAGCGCGTGACACCAACGCCTTCCACCCCTTCAAGCCGTGTGACAGCGTCATGCAGACCCGACTGGCCGGGGCCGCCCGGAATATCGACCTGCTTGGGATCACCGCACACAACCATGCGGCTGTTCTGGCCAAACCGTGTGAGAAACATCTTCATCTGTTCGCGTGTGGTATTTTGCGCTTCATCGAGGATGACAAAGGCATCGGCCAGCGTGCGCCCGCGCATGAAGGCAATCGGTGCGATTTCTATCTCGCCAGAGGCTATGCGGCGGTCCACCTGTTCAGGCGGCATGCAATCATACAGCGCATCGTAAAGAGGGCGCAGATAGGGATCGACCTTTTCTTTCATATCGCCGGGCAGAAAGCCCAGCCGCTCACCCGCCTCGACTGCGGGGCGCGAGAGGATCAGGCGTTGCACACTGCCGGTTATGAGTTGGCTGACAGCCTGCGCGACCGCCAGATAGGTCTTGCCAGTGCCTGCCGGACCCAGCGCAAAGATAACGTCCTGACTGGCCAGCAGGCGCATGTAATCGCCCTGCATGGCGCTGCGCGGGGTAATTGTTTTCTTCCGCGTGCGGATCATGATTGGCGGTGCCTTGGCATCGCCTGTTATGATTCCTTCCAGCGTGGGTTCACTAGACATGGCAATCAGTGCTTCAATCGCGCCAGCATCCATCTCCTCACCCGTCAGCAACTTTTCATGCATCTTGAGAAGGACATCGCGGGCGCGGGCGACTTCTTCTGTTGCGCCTTCGATCACGACCTTGTCACCGCGCGCGGCAATATAGACGCCGAGACGGTTTTCGATCTGAACAAGATTGGCATCGAATTGACCGAAAAGCGCGCCGAGTACGGCCTGTTCGTCAAACCCTATTTCAATGCGGGCACGCCTTTCACGATTATCAGGTGCGTCCGGATGGGCGATGGTGGCTGCGTGGTCGCTGCTGCGATCATCGGCACGGGATGATTTGCGTGACATCGATTCCTTTCGGAGTGGTCACATGAATGTAGGTCGCGCACGCCCGCTGACAAGATACCCACCCTCGCTTTGCGGTGGAAAGTCATCGGCAGGTCACATCTTGCGGTGCAGCAAATTTAGGCTGGGACACTGTCCAAGACGCGCCCCTGAAGCGAGCTTGGCCCAGCCTGGACCAGTTCGGCACGCACCATGTCGCCAATTTTCAATTCGCTGTCGAAGAATACCGATTGCAGCCAGGGTGATTTACCCAGCCATTGGCCGGGCTTGCGGCCCTTTCGTTCGATCAGCACGTCGCAAGTCTTGCCCAGGCTGGCCTGATTGAAAACGTGCTGGTGGCGGCCAAGTGCGGTCTGAAGGCGCTGCAAGCGCTCGTCCATCACTTCGGGCGCGATCTGCTCGTGCATATTCGCAGCAGGGGTTCCGGGGCGGGGCGAATATTTGAAGCTGAAGGCCGCCGCATAGCGGACGGCATCGACGATGTGCAGTGTTTCTGCGAACTCTGCTTCGGTTTCACCGGGAAAGCCGACGATGAAATCGCCCGACAGCGCAATATCGGGCCGCACTTCGCGGAACCTGTCCAGCAGCCTTAGATAGCTTTGTGCCGTGTGGCTGCGGTTCATCGCCTTGAGCACCCTGTCCGATCCGCTTTGCACCGGCAAATGGAGATATGGCATCAGCTTGTCGATTTCGCCATGCGCTGCGATCAATTCATCAGTCATGTCATTGGGATGGCTGGTTGTGTATCGGATGCGCTCCAAATCCGGCAGATTGGCCAGTTCCTTCACCAATCCTTCAAGGCCGACGGAATGGCCTGCGGTATCCTCGCCGCGCCATGCATTGACGTTCTGCCCCAGCAACGTGATTTCGCGGGCGCCAGCATCGACAAGACGCTTCGCTTCTTCGACCAGATCGGTATAGGGGCGCGAGATTTCGGCACCGCGCGTATAGGGCACGACGCAATAGGTGCAGAATTTGTCGCACCCTTCCTGCACGGTCAGAAAGGCTGACGGGGCAACCTTTCTGCGGCGCGGCAAAGCGGCAAATTTCGCATCTTCCGGCATATCGGTATCGGTGCCGCGTTCGCCTGCGACGGCTTTTGTCACCATGTCACCCAGTCTGTGGTAGGCTTGCGGGCCGACCACAATGCCCACTGCTGGCGCGCGCTTCATGATTTCCTCACCCTCGGCCTGCGCGACGCAGCCTGCCACCGCAATCATCGGATCGCGACCAGCCTTATTGCCGGCCTTCACGATGCGGCCGATGTCGGAATAGACCTTCTCGGTCGCTTTTTCGCGAATATGGCAGGTGTTCAACACGACCAGATCGGCATCCTCACCTTCGGCGGCGGGTTTGATGCCCTTGGCTTCCAGCAATTCGCCCATGCGTTCACCGTCATAGACGTTCATCTGGCAGCCGAAGCTTTTGACCTTATAGGTGCGGGGGGTGTCACTTGTTTTCATGAGGTTCGCGCCCTTAAGGCAAAATGCCGGCGAGTTAAAGCACCGCCTGCTTCGACGATTGCGTGCGCCACAATGCTTCTCGCGCGGCAGCGGTCATCGCCTTGCGGTTTGCCACTTCCTCACCCGATAGCGGCGGAAGGAAATGGATATTGAGCCGAATCGGGCGAAAACGCGCAAGAATGCGCTTGAAATTATCGAGCCCCGGCTCATCCCCCACCCAAGAAATTTCGGGCACGTCTTCATAGGCCAGCAGCACGGGCTGTATGACCGCGCCCGCGGGTAGTGGCTCCAATGCGCCGAGCAGGGATGATTTGAAGGCAAGCAATCCGGTGCCATCGCTGGTTGTGCCTTCGGGAAAGAGCGTCAGCGTGCCGCCATGGTCCAGCGCAGCGCGGATATCTTCCGCCTGCCGCGTCACGCTCGCGCGGCGATCGCGCGCGATGAAGACCGTTTCATTCATGGTGCAAAGCCATTTGAGCAGGCCAAATTGCGCCAGCCCATCATGCGCGACAAAGGCGCTGTTGGCCGCATGTGCCAATGCCGGGATATCCAGCCAACTGATGTGGTTTGAGAGCAGAAGTGCACCTTTCACCCGCTTGCCGCGGCGGCGGATATGCAGCCCTGCTATTGCTCCCACACCGGCGAGGAAAATACGCGGCCACATCCGGTCAAGACCGAGCAATTTCCACAAATAATGCAATGGTACGCAAATGATCAGGAGCATGATCATCAATCCAAGCCGCAAGGCGATTATTGGGTAGCCGAGTATGGCGATGCGCCGCGGGGGATGGGCTACTGCCGGCACCATGCGGGGCAGATCAGCTTCTTTCTTCCCGGTCGAGCCGAACAGCGTAAAGCTCCATCCGGTGGTCCACCAGCCGATAACCGAGCTTTTCGGCAATCTGGCGTTGCAAAGCTTCAAGCTCGGGATCGACGAATTCAACGACCTTGCCGGTCTCCACATCTATCAGATGATCGTGATGCGCCTCTGGCGCGGCTTCATAGCGTGCGCGCCCGTCACCAAAGTCATGTCGGTCAAGAATGCCCGCTTCTTCAAACAGGCGCACGGTTCGATAGACTGTAGCGATGGAGATCTTGGGATCGATCGCAGAAGCGCGTTCGTGCAGCTTTTCCACGTCGGGGTGATCGTCACTATCGCTCAAGACTCTCACGATGACGCGTCGCTGGTCGGTTATCCGCAGGCCGCGTTCGGCGCAAAGTGTTTCTAGGTCGATCATCTGTAGTTACGGGCCCATTTGGCTTGATATTGCCGCGCTGTAAAAGAGAAGCGCCCCAAGGGCATAAAGCCATGGGGCGCTTCACTCAAGCTCAGGGCCTGATTATCATCAGGCCTTTAGAGATTTACAGCCCTAGCTGTTGGCTTTCTTGCGCCCGCGCTTTTGGCCGGGCTTGCGGCCAAGGCCAATCTTCTTAGCCAGTTCGCGGCGCTTTTCGGCATAGGCCGGAGCGACCATCGGGTAATCGGCAGGCAAATTCCAGCGCTCGCGATATTCCTCTGGCGTCATGCCGTGATCGGTCATCAGATGACGCTTGAGCATCTTCATTTTCTTGCCATCTTCCAGGCAAACGACATGATCGTTCTTTACCGATGCGCGCACCGAAACTGCCGGTTCGGGGCGTTCTTCAACAGCAGCCTGGCTGCCGAGTGTTGAAAGCGCGCCATATACGTCCTTGATAAGGTCGGATAGCGTGCCGGCTTCTACGTTGTTATTAGCGACCTGAGCCGTGACGATGTCCGCAGTAAGCGTGATCAGCATCTCGTTCGTGTCGGATTCTTGAGTATCCATTTGTACCTCTGTGATTGCAAAACCCGAAAATTGCCCGTTCTCTCTTAGTGGAACCGAGTCGCGCGCTACTTGGCGTAACCACTATGTATTCTCAAGGGTTGAGCGCGTAATATATCGGATAATTTCTTCGTAATTCTTAAGATACGCCAATAAGTTTAAAAGCGCTGGTTTATTTAATATTAAATACTAAAGTAACTGCATCAAGTGGCCCGTTTATCGCCCCGCGATAATATCCGCGCCGAACACCGATCTGGGTGAAGCCGAATTCGCGATAAAGATGCTCAGCCGGATTGCCGGAGCGCATTTCGAGAAAAATTCGCTTCGCCCCTCTTATTTTTGCCTCTGACAAGTATTCGGTAAGCAATTTGTTCCCGATACCTTTTCCCCTGTGTTCAGGATCGACGGCAATTAGCAGCAGTTCTTCTTCGTCTACAGCCTTGCGGGACAAGACAAATCCGATTGTTTCACCAGCATCGGGCGTTCCGCCCACTTTTTTTCGGTATAGAAGGTAATGCGTGTTGGGGGTTACCAGCGCATCAGCCACCTGACGTCGCGTCCATGCTTCGCCATAAGCGTTATCAAAGGCCGCGCGCATGACCTGCATGATTGCATCGACAGTATCGTCCATTTACCCGTTTCCCGGAAGTTTCGCATCAGGCCCGCGACCGTAAATCGGCGTCAGATCGGTCAAGAGACGCGTTTCATGCAGCAAATTTGCGCTTCGGGCATCGGGCAGCAGATCGAGCGCCATCCGGTCATCTCCGAGCAAGTGAGCCAGCTCGCCAGCGCGATTGCCTGCGATAACATTGTGTCGGCACGCCTTTATCGCATCTTCGGGCGCGAGCGAACGGACATCATCTTCAGCCACGTCGCCCGCGCTGAAATTTTGGACGAACCATTCGCCATGTCCGCCCGCCATACAGACAGTGACGGGGTGCGGAGTGGACTGCACGCTTCGCGCTGCGACGAGTGTCAGAGTCGGGTAGCCAAGCACCTCTGCGCTCCAGGCCAGCCCCAATGCGCGCGCTGCTGCCAGCCCGATCCGTACGCCTGTGAAGCTGCCAGGACCAAGCGAAACGAGGATGCGGTCGGCTCGGCCCTTCTCCGGCAGGTCAGAAATCATTGGGATCAGCCGTTCTGCATGGCCTCGATTGATGATCTCGCAACGCCCGTCGACTGGCTCGACGCCATCAAAAAGGGCTACCGAACATGCTTCGGTTGCGCAATCTATTGCCAGTATTCGCACAGGACCCAGTATTCCAGGTCAGAGCAGTTGATTGAAAGTCTCGAATTCGGGGCGTGGGCTGCGATCGAAGATCGTGTTCGCATCGCCATAACCGATCGAACATAGCCAATCGGCACGAAACCTCGGTTGGTCAGCGAAGAATTCCTTCGTCGCCGCTTCCTGATCAAAGCCTGACATCGGCCCGCAATCCAGACCGAGCGAACGGGCGGCCAGCATCAGATAGGCGCCTTGCAGCACGGAATTGCGAAAGGCGCTTTCCTTGCGTGCGTCCTCACTGCCTTCGAACCAGCTCTTTGCATCGGCATGCGGGAATAGCCACGGCAATTGTTCGTGGAAGTCGATATCATAGCCGATGATGACACAGACAGGCGCGGAGAGGATCTTGGCCTTGTTGCCTTCAGAGGCACAGGCGGCCAACCGTTCCTTCGATTCCTTGGATTTGCACCAGACGAAGCGGCCCGGTTGCTGGTTGGCCGAGGTTGGGCCCATCTTGAGCAGGTCGTAGATCGCGTGAATCTGGTCTTCGGTTACGTCCTTGTCCAGCCACCCGTTAAAACTGCGCGCCTCGCGAAAAACCTGATCAAGGGCGGCGTCGGAAAGATGCTGGGACATAAGCGGTCCTTTTACTTGCGAAATCGGGAAGGGAGGACAGTCATCGAGGGCAGGGGTGTATGTTTCTGGCGAAAAACGCGATCAGGCGGCGCGCACTTCCTTCACTTCGGGTACGTAATGTTTGAGCAGGCCTTCGATGCCGTGCTTCAATGTCGCGGTGGAGCTGGGGCAACCCGAACAGGCACCCTGCATCTGCAGGAACACCACTCCATCGCGAAAACCACGATAGCGTATGTCTCCGCCATCGCCGGCCACTGCCGGACGCACCCGCGATTCCAGCAATTCGTTGATCTGCGCGACGATATCCTCAGTGCCCTCATCATCGCCGAGCTCTTCATGAACGGCCTCTGGGGGGACGGAGAAGCTGCTGGCATCGCCGCCAGTAAACAATGGGGCTTCCGAGACGAAATGATCGAGCAGCACGGCGACCACCTGCGGTTTCAGATCGGACCAGGCAACGCCCGGTGCCGCCGTGACAGAAACAAAATCTGCGCCGAAGAACACGCCGGTGACTTCGCCTGTATCGAACAGGGTCTGCGCCAGCGGGCTGGCCTCCGCATCTTCAGGCGTGGCGAAATCGCGTGTTCCCTGTGGCATGACCTGCCGTCCGGGCAGGAATTTGAGCGTGGCAGGGTTGGGCGTGGTTTCGGTCTCTATGAACATGCAAGTGATGTAGGGATAGAAGCGCCCTGCGGCAAGGCGGGCAAGAGCAGGCTGGCGCAAGGAAATCTTCAGGCTTATTCACCGGACCTTCATTCCTTGCCCAGCTATTGGAGCATCATGGCATTCTTTACCCGCGCCGCTCGCGCTTTCCTCCCCGTCATTGTCTTTCTTCCGATTGCAGCTCCTCTGCCTGCCTTGGCGCAGGATTGCGTTATCCGCGCGACAGAGGCGGACCAGCCCGAATATGCACGGCCCGATGATCCGTGGATTTATCGCGGCACCGATATTCCGGTCGATGAGCAATGGCTGTTTGGGGAAATGCCCAATGGCGTAAGATATGCAGTTCGGCAGAATGATGTGCCACCTTGCCAGATCAGCCTGCGAGTGCGAATCGATGCTGGTTCCTTGCACGAGCGGGATGACGAGCGCGGTTTTGCCCATCTGCTTGAACATCTGGTGTTCCGTGAAAGCGCCACTTTCGGTCCGGGCGAAGCTATAGCCCATTTCCAGCGTCTGGGCGCGAGCTTTGGGTTCGACACCAACGCCACAACCAGCCCTACGGCCACGACCTACAACCTCAACTTGCCCAATGCCAATCGCACGACGCTGGATGACAGCGTGCGCCGCTTTGCCGGCATGGTAACTTCGCCGACGCTTTCGCCCGCCAATCTGGCGGCAGATGTGCCGATCGTGCTGTCAGAGCGGCGGGAACAGGCAGGCGCACAGCGGCGCGTGGCCGAAGCGACAACCGCTACATTCTTTGCGGGACAACGGCTTGCAGAACGTAGCCCGATCGGAACGGTGGAAACCTTGCAGGGCGCAACGGCAGAGGCTGTGCAGGTGTTTCACCAACGCTGGTATCGGCCTGAAAACGCCGTCGTGGTGCTGGTTGGTGATGCCGATCCGCGTGCATTGGCGGCAGTGGTGGAAAAGCATTTCGCCAGCTGGAGCGGCACCGGCCCATTTGTGGAAGCTCCCGATTTTGGCGATCCTGTGGCACCTGCAGGGGCCAGCCCTTCCAACCCAGTGGGCGAAGTAGATGTAATCGTGGAGCCGGGCCAGCCGCGCGCTGTGACCTTCGCCATTCTGCGTCCGTGGGTCGAGATTGTCGACAATCTCGAATATAACCGTGACAATCTGCTCAAGCAGGTCGCGACAGAAGTGGTCAATCGACGGTTGGAAAACCGTGCACGCGATGGTGGCAGCTTCCTGTTTGCCGGAGTTGGACGTGACAAGATCAGCCGTTCTGCCGATGGCACCTTCGTCACCTTCGCACCGCTTACGCAGGATTGGCAGGCCGCGCTTGACGATGTGCGCAGCGTGATCGCCGATGCGCTGGCAGAACCGCCCGCACAATCGGAAATTGATCAGGCAGTGGCGCGTTTCGACGTGGCCTTTGTCGATTCGGTTGAACAATCGCGCATCCAGGCTGGATCGCAGCTGGCAGACCAGATCGTGCAAGCAGTAGACATTCGCGAGGCGGTGGCCAGCCCGGAAACCTTCCTCGAAGTGTTCCGCTCTGTCGCGCCGCGCTTCACGCCTGACGATGTACTCGCAGCAACGCGGGAATTGTTTGAGGGCGACGTGATCCGTTCAGTCATGCTCACCCCCACTCCGGGCGAAGCGAGCGAGGCTGAACTCTTCGCCGCATTACAGACACCGGTGGCCGCCAGCAGCGTGGCGCGTGACAATGCAACAGCCATCGACTTTGCCGATCTGCCTGTCATTGGCGAAGCAGCGGAGCCAATAGCACGCGAGCCTGTTGGCGTTCTGGGTGTGGAACGCGTGTCCTTTGCCAATGGTGTGCGCGCTTTGCTGATGGGGCGTGACAATGAACCGGGCCGGATCACAGTGCGAGTGCGGTTTGGCGCAGGTTGGCGCGGTTTCGAGGATGATGAAGGCGTCTATGCGGCACTTGGGTCGATGGCCCTGGTCAATTCCGGCATCGGGCCGCTTGGCCAGAACGATCTTGACCGGATAGCAGCTGACCGCAAGCTGTCATTCAATTTCGAGATTGAGGACGGAATCTTCATTTTTCAGGGGCTGACCCGACAGGAAGATCTCGAACAACAGCTCTATCTGTTCGCTGCCAAGCTCGCCATGCCGAGCTGGGATTCCAATCCGGTGGAGCGCGCCCGCGCGTCCGCCCTTATCGCTTATGATAGCTATGGCCGTGATCCCAGCGGAGTGCTGAACCGCGATCTCGATTTTCTGTTGCGTGGCGGCGATCCCCGCTTTGCCACACCCACGCCTGAGCAGATGCAGGCCGCGACGCCCGCAGAATTTCGCGCAGTGTGGGAACGCTTGCTGGCGCAAGGTCCGATCGAAGTGGCGGTGTTTGGCGATATCGATCGCAATGCCACCATCGCTGCGCTTGGGCGCACCTTTGGCGCGCTGGATCAGCGTACGCCATTGCCCGCCGAAGTGATTGCACGAAGCGTCAGCTTTCCCGAAGCGGGCGCGCAGCCCAAGGTCCTTACCCATGCCGGTGATGACAATCAGGCCGCTGCCGTGATCGCATGGCCGCTGGGTGGCGGGTCCGAAGGCATTGTGCAGAGCCGCAAACTGGATCTGCTTTCGCAGATATTCTCCAATCGTCTGCTGGATGGCCTGCGTGAACGTGCAGGTGCTGCCTATTCGCCCTTCGTTACATCCAACTGGCCGCTTGATGTGGAAACCGGCGGTGTGATGTTTGCGCTGGTGCAGATCGAACCCGATCTTTTGCCTGCTTTCTTCGATGAAGCGCAAACCATCGCGCGGGATCTGGCAGCCAATGGCCCCACCGCGGACGAATTGGAACGCGTGGTGGAACCGGCGCGGCAATATCTGCTGCGGGCACAAACCGGGCATACCTTCTGGCTGAACCAGCTTCAGGGTGCCGCCTTTGATGCCAACCGCATTGCCTATCTGCCGACGATCTATTCCGATTACGACGAGGCGACGGCGCAAGAAATGCAATCGCTGGCGCAACGGTACCTCTCACGGCCGGGCTGGCAATTGCAGATCGTGCCTGCAGCGGGCGCTGCAACAGCCAGCTCTTCTGCAACTAGCGGGCGATAAATAGGCAGATTTCGACGTCGCGCTGAAGGGTAGGTTTCGCAAGTAACGTTTGCGGATGGGACTATGCGGCTGTAGGGCGGTGGTTCCCCCGAAATCATGGATTTTCGCGACCCGCCGGGGACGGATCGCTGTTGATGATGGAATTGACGTGGCACAAGACTGGATACCCGCAAACTGGAAGCAGGACCGCTTTACAGCAAAGCACCTGCCTGAATATCTGGACGCCGGCGCTCTGGCCGAGGCGACGGACACGCTGCAGGGATTTCCGCCGCTGGTCTTTGCCGGAGAAGCGCGCAAGCTGAAGGAGGAACTGGGCACCGTTGCCAAGGGTGAAGCTTTCTTGCTGCAAGGCGGTGATTGCGCAGAAAGTTTTGCCGAATTCAGCCCGAATAATATCCGCGATACGTTCCGCGTCATTCTGCAAATGGCCGCTGTTTTGACCTTTGCCAGCAAATTGCCTGTGGTGAAGGTGGGTCGCATGGCGGGCCAATTCGCCAAGCCGCGTAGTTCCGCGACGGAAACCAAGGATGGCATGGTTTTGCCGAGCTATTTCGGCGACAATATTAACGGCATTGAGTTTTCGCCGGCATCTCGGACCAATGATCCGCAGCGTATGTTGCGCGCCTATTCACAGGCGGCGGCCACGCTCAATTTGCTGCGCGCCTTTGCCGGCGGCGGTTATGCCAATTTGCGCGAAGTGCACCGCTGGACGCTCGATTTCATGGGACGCAGCCCCTGGGCAGAACAATATAAGTCCATCGCAGATCGCATTGGCGAAGCGCTGGATTTCATGGAGGCATGCGGGGTCGATATTGAGGACCAGCCGCAGCTAAACACCGCAAGTTTTTATACCAGCCACGAAGCTTTGTTGCTGCCCTATGAAGAGGCGATGACGCGGCAGGATTCGCTTACGGACGAATGGTATGACACCTCCGCCCATTTCCTGTGGATCGGCGATCGCACACGTTTCATCGACAGCGCCCATGTCGAATTCCTGCGCGGTGTGAACAACCCCATCGGCGTGAAATGCGGGCCCAGCCTTGAACCTGATGCCCTGCTGCAGATGCTCGACGTGCTCAATCCTGCGCGCGTGCCAGGGCGGATCACGCTAATTGGCCGCTTCGGCCACGAAAAAGTGGAGGCGGATCTGCCGCCGCTGGTGCGTGCGGTGACGCGTGAAGGGCATCCGGTGGTTTGGAGCTGCGATCCAATGCACGGTAACGTCATCAAGAGCGATAGCGGCTTCAAGACTCGCCCGTTCGACAGGATATTGGCCGAAGTGCGCGGGTTCTTTGCGGTCCACCGGGCAGAAGGCACGCATGCGGGCGGCATCCATCTGGAAATGACCGGACAGGATGTGACTGAATGCACAGGCGGCGCAGTGGCGATCACCGATGAAGGGCTTTCATCGCGTTATCACACGCATTGCGATCCGCGCCTGAACGCAGCGCAATCGCTGGAACTAGCGTTTCTCCTGGCCGAAATGCTCAACCTCGAATTGGGCGAAAGCCGCAGGGCTGCTGCCTGACCCTCGTGGTTAACCAAGGGCTAACCCCTAGGTCAGCCTAAGTAAGCGCGTTACCCTATGTCTTTACCTTCCCGGTGATTGAGGTTCTCGGGAAAGAAAGCTTTGCGACTTTTAAAAGATTGGCGTGATCCGCTGCTAGCCGGCGTGCTGTGGTCCATTATCGCCACGGGCACATTGGCATTACGCAATGACATGGGTGCCGTGGTTCTGATCTGGTTTCCGATCGGCATAGCTGTCGCGGCGTTCCATTCGATCAGCCAGCGCCACTGGCCAAAGTTGATCGCTGTCCTGTTTATCGCGCATGTGCTTACCATCGGCGTCTATAGTGGCGATATTGCGCGCACTATTGCCTATGCGACGTCAAACATCATGGAAGCTGCCGTATGCGCCGTAATCAACGTCCGGGTGCTGGGTTCGCGAACGGCTGTTCCGCGCCGGTTGAGGCACGTCATCGGTCTGTTTGGTGCCGCTGCTGCCAGCTGCCTTGTCGGTGCCATAATAGCCGCACCGTTCGAATCGCAAATCGGTTCAGTCAACTTCGCCAGATGGTTTATGAGCGGGATGCTTTCGATCCTGATTGTCACTCCGCTCTCGCTTAAATTGCGCGCGGTGGTTAAGCGCACTCTGTCGGGCAAGCGCTTCATTCTGGATCGCGAGCTTGTGCTTGCCTTGGCGGCCTGTGCCGCGTTGGCGATAATTGCGCTTCAGGTCGAACGGGTTACGCTGATGCCGCTGCTCATTGCTGCGATGGTCGCCATGGCGGTGCGCTACGGCCATTCCGCCATCGCCATGACCATGCTCACCTATACGGCTGTGGCAATGGTCTTCAGCATTGGCGGAGACAGTCCGGCGCCTTTCTTGAAGGCCGATATCCCGCAGGCGACGCAAGTCTTGCAAAGCTGGATGTTAACCCTGCTGGCAACGGCGCTGCCCGTCTCTGCTGTGCTGCTGAAGCGGGATGAAATGCAGGCTGAGCTGGTGCACGCCAATGCCGATCTGCACGATAATCTGATGCTGTTGAATCTTGCCGAACAGCTGACCGGTCTTGGCCGCTGGCGGCTGGATTTGGTGACGCGAGACCAACATTGGTCAAAACGTATGTACAGGCTGTGCAATATGCCCGTCGATCTGCCATCCGATCCGGGTGATGTACGCAGCTATCTTCCCGAAGATGGGGAGGGGTTGTTCAGCCAGTATCGATTGCACAAGAAAACGCGCGATCCTTATAGTTTCGATTATATCATACCTCTGGACAATGGCGCCGAAAGGGTCCTGCGCCTCTCCGTGCTGAATGAATTTGACGATGATGGACGCCGCATCGCCATCTTCGTTGTTGCGATGGACGTGACAGAGCAGATAGAGCGGGAACAGGCACTGGATTTCGAGCGTGGGCAGGCAGTGCGTTCTGCGGCGGAAGCGCACAAGCTGGCCAATACAGATTCACTTACGGGTCTGCTCAACCGGCGTTCCACCTTTGCCCGGCTCGATGCCATGCTGGATGTTGCGCAAAGCTGCAATTCGCCGCTGTCCGCAATCATGTTTGACATCGACCACTTCAAGAATGTCAACGATACCTATGGCCATCAGACCGGTGATGCTGTCATTCGCCAGATAGCAGAGCTTGCCCGCAGGCAGGCCCGTCAGGGTGATCTGGTAGGGCGGATAGGCGGCGAGGAATTTGTCTGGTTGCTGCCCCAGCTCGATGCCGCTCGTGCACGCAAGCTTGCCGAACGGCTCCGCCAGGCAGTGGAGTTCGGCGTCCAGGGTTCATCCCTGCCCAAGGTCACGATAAGCGTGGGGCTGGCCCATTACCGCTGGGGCGATAGTCAGAGCGAATTGCTCGAACGTGCTGATCGCGCACTTTACGAAGCCAAGAAAGGGGGCCGCAACACGGTGCGACGCGCCGCCTGACGCTAAATGCGGAACACAGACAAAGGCACGGGGTTTCAATAGGCAAGCGACTTCGCCATTATGGCAAGAAAACGGATAGTGATTGCCGACAGGAGAGGGCGTTGCCCCAGGCCAGACCCAGCCAAAGCTCAGCAGAAGATGCCCCGCTTGCCGTGCGTTTCCGCAACACGCGGCAGCTGACCGAAAGTCTGCTTGGCCATTTGAGCGAGGCGGATGCCACCGTACAATCCATGGAAGATGCCTCGCCCGCCAAATGGCATGCGGCGCATACGACATGGTTTTGGGAAACCTTTCTGCTGCGCGACTTTGTGCCGGATTATACTTTGTTTGACGAGCAATTCCCGTTTCTTTTCAATTCCTATTACGAATCGGAAGGCGAGCGGATTGCTCGGGACAATCGTGGCTTGATGACGCGACCCACGCTGGCAGAAGTGATGAATTGGCGTGCGCATGTGAATGAAGCGATGGATCGATTGCTTGATGATCCGGCCAACTCCGATCTCATCGCACTGGGCATTGCGCATGAACAGCAGCATATCGAATTACTTCTCACCGATATTAAGCATGCTTTCTGCAAAAATCCTATCGGCCCTGCAATGTGGGATGCGCAGCCTGCCCGGTCTTCCGTGCAGGGCAATGGCTGGCTTGCACATCCCGGCGGTATAGCGCGTGTCGGCCATCAGTCAGATGGCTTTGCCTTCGATAATGAAGGACCTGTCCACCGCGTTTTGCTGGAACCATTTGCCTTGGCGCGGCGGCTGGTGACCAATGGTGAATGGGCGCAGTTTATTGCCGATGGCGGTTACAAAGACCATCGCCTGTGGCTTTCTGACGGATGGGCATGGATTAACAGACGCAACATTACCGCGCCGCTCTACTGGCGCGATGGCAAACATTTTACGCATTGCGGCTGGCAGGAGCGCGATCCCGATGCCCCTGTTGCGCATATTTCCTATTATGAGGCGGATGCCTTCGCAAGCTGGGCAGGTGCCCGCCTGCCGACCGAGTTTGAATGGGAAGCCATAGCGCGCGGACAGGATAGCCCCGGCTTTTGTGCTGCTGCGGGAAATCAGCTCGATCCTGAAGGGAACCCCGCGCAGCCCCCGCTCCCCATGGGCACGGAGGAGCTTTACGGCGATGTCTGGCAATTCACCCGCTCGGCCTATTTGCCTTATCCGCGATTTGTACCGGCGGCTGGCGCGGTGGGCGAATATAACGGCAAGTTCATGGCCGGGCAGTGGGTGCTGAAAGGCGCAAGCTGTGCCACTGTGCGCGGCCATTCGCGGGCCAGCTATCGCAATTTCTTCTATCCGCAACAGCGCTGGCAGTTTACCGGACTGCGCCTCGCCAAGGATTTATGATGACCAATGCCAAGGAAATTCGCCTCGTCGATCTGGGTGACGATGGTGTCGACCGTGCGTTTCGCGCCGATGTGCTGACCGGGCTGGCACAGGGGCAAAAGGCGATTCCTGCCCGCTGGTTTTATGATGAACGCGGCTCCGCCCTGTTCGAGGATATAACCGGTGTCAGCGAATATTATCCCACCCGATCCGAAACCGAAATCCTGGAATCACGCGGAGCAAAATTTGCAGAGCTTATCGGGCCGGGGCGGGCCGTGGTGGAATTTGGTTCTGGCTCTTCGGTAAAGACGCCGCTGCTGCTTTCCGCCATCAAGCCTGACGCGTATGTTCCGCTCGATATTTCGGGTGATTTTCTTCGCGCTGCGGCCGCCGATCTCTCGGCGAAATTTCCCCACCTGTCAGTCTATCCCGTCGAAGCAGATTTTACCAAGAAGGTTGAATTGCCAGCAGAGGTAGCAAGTACCCCCAAGCTCGGCTTCTTCCCCGGTTCCACGATCGGCAATATGGTCCCGCGGACCGCGGTCGATCTGCTGCGGGAGATGCGCAAGACGCTGGGGGATGGGGCCATGCTGCTCATCGGGATGGACCTCATCAAGGATACAGACGTTCTTGAAGCTGCATATGATGATGCGCAGGGCGTGACGGCGGCCTTCAACCTCAATCTGCTTGAACGGATCAATCGTGAACTGTCGGGCACTATCCCCGTTGAAAAATTCCGCCATGAAGCGCGTTGGGTCGATATCTTTGCGCGCATAGAAATGCACCTCGTGGCGCAGGAAGATGTCAGTTTCACCGTCTCGGGCAGGGAATTTGCGATGCAGGCGGGGGAAACGATCCACACTGAGAACAGCCATAAATTCAGCAAGCGCAGTTCCAACACCCTGCTGCTGGCGGGTCACTGGACGCCGGTTGAACACTGGACCGATGCAAGGCGCCGCTTCTCACTCATCCTCGCCAATGCCAGCATTCCGCGCAGCGCCCCGTGATCCACGCCTAAGAAGCGATGTGGCGCACAGGTGCATCGCAATGCCTGAAAAGCTGACTATATAGCCACCCATGGACTTCGCACCGATTTGGGAACAGCTGGCGCATTCGATCCGCGAGATCCCGCGCTCCGGCCTTCTGTTCACCGCGCTTGTAGCGATGATCGCAGGTGTGGTCGGTTCCGTTCTCTTGCGCCATATGCCGCGTCTGGGGCGTCTCCTGCGTCTTGGTAGCACACTGGCGCTTGTGGCCGTCCTGGTGCTGGTGGTGTTGCAACTTTCGCGCCTCGACCCGCGCTTTTCACTGGCGGTTCCCGAAATTGGCCTGCCCGAACAATTGGTGGTGGGCGAAGAAACGCGCATCCCGATGCATATTGACGGGCATTATTGGCTGGAGGCCGAGATCAACGGCCACCGCGCTGCATTTCTGGTAGATACCGGCGCGACATTGACCGCTGTTTCACAGGCCACTGCCGATGCCGCCGGGCTTGAGGAGCGCAATGGCAGCCTGCCGATCCGCTTGCAGACAGCCAATGGCGCTGTGGCGGCCTATATGACCAACATTGAAGAATTGCGTTTCGGCAATGTCGCTGCACGCGGGCTTGATGCCGTCATCGCACCGGGGCTGGGTGATACCAATGTGATCGGCATGAATTTGCTATCGCGTCTCGCATCGGTGCGTATCGAACAGGAAGAACTCATCCTCACACCTAACAACCCGCAGCCTGATCTGGATGCTGCTTCAAGCGAATCAGAGGTCTAGGGTTTTGCATTTGCGTGGCGGCTGGGGCAGGGCGATGCAATGATCCGCCGCGCTCTTACCAATACCGGATGGCTGATGGGCGCACGGGGCATCAATGCGGTCCTCAGCCTTGTCTATCTGGCTTTGGCGACCCGCGTATTGGGGCTGGACCGCTTTGGTCAGTTCGTGATTGCCTTCACCTTTGCCCAACTGATTGTGGGCTTTGCCAGTTTCCAGACATGGCAGACGGTGATCCGCTGGGGACAGGCGGAGGATGACCGCAAGACCGCGACCGGTTTTGCGCTAGCGCTGGATGCGCTAACGATTACTGTCGGCACGATAGCAGCGGCACTGCTGCTGTATTTTGCCGGTGACTGGCTGCCGATCCCGCGTCCGCAGCGGCTTGCCACCTTTATCTTCACTGTGGTTTCACTGCTGTCGATCCGGTCGACCCCCACGGGGCTGTTAAGGCTGCATGATCGCTTTGCCCGCGCTGCCGCCGCCGATGCCACCACCAGTACCGTGCGCGTGCTTGGTGCAATTTTCATCGCCATAGTCACGCCCAGTATCCAGTCTTTCCTGATTGTGTGGAGCCTTGCAGAGCTTGCGACTGCGGCAATGTACTGGCGCATGGCGGCGCGTACAGAGCCTATTGCCTGGCGCCGCATCAGCCTGACCCGCCTCCCGCGTGAGCAGGAGGGGGCGTGGAAATTCGTGATCGGTACAAGCCTCACCGGCACGCTATCGGTCGCCAGTCGGCAATTGCTGGTGTTGCTGGTTGGCGGGCTGGGCGGTCCGGCATTGGCGGGCATCTATCGCGTGGCCGCGCAATTGGGTGAAGGTCTGCTCAAACTGGCGCAGGCTGTGCTCCGCGCAGTCTATCCGGAACTGGTGCGCGATCCGGATCAGGCGAGAGCCATCGTCAGCCGTATTACAGGTATCGCAATTATCACCGGCATTATCGTGGTGGTTCTGGCACTGCTCGCAGCCGAATGGGTCATCATCGCCATTGCCGGCACAGCCTTTCTTGCAGCCTATTGGCCGATGGTGCTGCTTAGCGCGGCAGCTGCGCTGGAATTGGCAGGCGCAAGCCTGGAAGCATTGCTGGTCGCGCGAGGGCGGGCGATCACCAATTTTCTGCTGCGCGGCATTCCCACTGCTATCGGCCTTGCGTCACTGCCCTGGATGGTAGAACGCATGGGCGTGATCGGCGCGGCCGTGATCGTCCTTGCGACAAGCTGCGTTAGCGTTGCGGGCTTTGTCCTGATGACGCGGGAGCGTGGAGTGGGCGAGAAGCCGCCGGGCGCCGCCTGACGGTAAATGCCTGGACTGGCGCAAAAGCGCTGGCTGGGGTGGCAGGGACCTCAGCCAAGAAAATCGTGCCTCGAAAATCGCAGAAATGCGTCGGACAATTGCCACCCGGCGGGTGAGTTGGGACACCTACTTGGGACAGTCGCTTGTGGCAATCCCGCCTTCATATCTTGTCCCAAGTTGAGTCGTCTTCGGGGGAGGGGATGTGCACACTTCGGAGCCCCTCCGAAGACCGTCCCCCCTCTTTCGCACCGTCTTTCTCGATTGCGGTTTTTTCGCTCAGAACTGCATCATGTCTCTGGAAAGTATGTAGACAGGGGTCGATTTTGTTGCCGGACCAAGGCAATTATTGGTCGCAGATAATCGCTTAAAATTGCGCGCGATTCTGCGGCGCGAGGTCTTGAAATACAGGGTGGGGTAACGTGAGCACTGAGGCATTTTTCGATTCCCCTATCCTCAACTCACCTTACCGGCGTCCCGATCGCCACTGGCAATTAGGTGATGCGGGGCAACCGACCGGCGTTGTCGAAAGCGGAAGGCGTCGCAGCGATCTCACCACTCCAATCCCGAAGCCAAGAGCGACGCGTGGCAAGAGCGCAGCGCAGGCTGACATCTTCGCGGACGCGCAGGGCGACATCTATGATCCGACAGAAATCATCAACGGTATACGGCAGGCCGTCGATACCTGGCGCGAACTCCCTGAAAGCCAGTGGCAGGTAACGCCAACGACCGCGCGTCTCTTGCGCCATTGGCGCTCAGGCGAAATGCCGCTCCCCCCCTTCTTCTGCCAGATCGAGGCGGTCGAAACCGTGATCTGGCTGACCGAGGTGGCGGGCAAGCCTGAGCACAAGGGGCGCAAGGCGAAACTCGCTACGGCGCAGCGTTACTGGGAGCATCTCTTCGCTGCCAACGAGGCGTCGAACCCCGATCTCGTTCGCATGGCGCTGAAGCTGGCAACGGGTGCCGGCAAGACGACAGTCATGGCCATGCTGATCGCATGGCATACGCTCAATGCCGTTCGCCATCCCAACGCCAAGCGCTTCTCAAAGGGTTTCCTGATCGTTGCGCCCGGCATCACTATCAAGGACCGCCTACGCGTCCTGCAGCCTAACGATCCCGAAAGCTATTACAGCACCCGGCACATCGTGCCTGAAAATATGCTTCGCGATCTGGGGCAGGCGAAGATCGTCATCACCAACTACCACTCCTTCAAGAAGAAGGACGAGGTTAGCCTCAACAAGGTCCAGCAGGCTGCCTTGGCGACCGAGCCGAAGCAGGAAAGCGACGGCTCCATGCTCCGGCGGGTCGCCGGACCTTTGATGGGTATGAAGAATATCGTCGTGCTGAACGACGAGGCGCATCATTGCTATCGCGAACGCCCGCTCTCGCCGGAAGAGGAAAAGGCGCTCAAAGGCGACGAAAAAGCGGAGGCCAAGGAAGCCAACGAAGCGGCTCGTTTGTGGATCAGCGGGCTGGAAGCGGTGAAACGGACGCTGGGTCTCAATATGGTCTACGACCTATCGGCGACACCCTTCTTCCTGCGCGGTTCCGGCTACCGCGAAGGCTCGCTCTTCGGCTGGGTGATGAGCGATTTCTCGCTCATGGACGCAATCGAGTGCGGGATCGTCAAATTGCCGCGCGTGCCCATCATGGACAATGTCGAGGGCGGCGACACACCGATGTTCCGCAACCTGTGGGAGCATGTCGGGACGAAGCTCCCCAAGAAAGGCCGGGCTAAATCCGGGTTCGACGATCCACAGAAGCTTCCCAACGAACTCCTGTCCGCGATCGACGCGCTTTACGGTCATTACGAGAAGACCTTCGATACCTGGAAGGAGCACGGCCTCGGCGTCGAGCCGGTCTTCATCGTCGTTTGTAACAACACCGCCACCAGCAAGCTCGTTCACGATTACATCGCGGGCTACGAGATCGAAGACAAGGACGGCAACAAGCGCCTGATGGCGGGCGCGTGCAAGCTGTTCCGCAATTTCGACCCGGACGGCGTTGCCCTGCCGAAGATGCGGACCTTGCTGATTGATAGCCAGCAGATCGAAAGCGGCGAGGCGATCAGCGCCGAGTTCAAGACCGCAGCCGAGCCGGAAATCGCTCGTTTCAAGGACGAACTGGTCCAGCGCACCGGCGACAGGGCCGCGGCCGAGAAAATCGACGATACGGCTATCTTGCGCGAAGTCATGAATACCGTCGGTCGCCCCGGGCAGCTGGGCGAAGCCATTCGTTGTGTCGTATCGGTATCGATGCTCACCGAGGGATGGGACGCGAATACGGTCACTCATGTTCTCGGCGTCCGCGCGTTCGGCACGCAGCTCCTGTGCGAACAGGTCATCGGTCGCGCGCTGCGCCGCGTTTCCTATCGGTTGAACGACGAGGATCGCTTTGACGTCGAATACGCCGACATCTTCGGCATCCCCTTCGACTTCACGGCGCAGCCCCAGAATGCCACGATCAAGCCTCCGCCGCCCATGGTCCGTGTCGAGGCGATCAGCCCGGAGCGCGACGACGTCGAAATCCGCTTTCCGCGGGTTGAAGGATATCGGACGGAATTGCCGCGCGATACGCTTCGGGCTGAATTCACTGATGACTCGACTCTGGAGCTTACCCCTGATCTTGTCGGAGCCGCACAGACGGTGAACTCGGGGATCGTGGGCGAAGAGGCCGAGATGAACCTCGACCATCTTGCGGATACTCGCCCGGCGACCATTCAGCTTCGCCTCGCGGATCGCATCGTTCGGCGCCGCCTCACCGAGGACGGCGAGGTTCCGAACCCGGCGCTCATCATGGAAATGCGCAAGATCGTGCGCCGCTGGATGAGCGAACATCTCGTCTGCAAGGGCAATACCCAGCAAGCGCAGCTGCTCTATTACGACATTGCGGACCGGGTGGCCGACCGGATCATGGCAGCGATCACCCGCGGGGCCGAAGGCGGCAACCGCGTGATTGCCATGCTCGATCCCTACAACCGGGAAGGCTCGACGCGGCACGTCGGTTTCAACACGAGCCAAGACCGATACGAGACCGGCCCGAAGTGCCACATCAATTACGCCATCGCGGACAGCGACTGGGAGCTCGAATTCTGCCGCGTCGCCGATGCGCATCCGCGCGTGGTGGCATGGGTCAAGAACCACAACCTTGGCTTCGAAGTCCCTTATCGTGCTGGCGGCGAGGCCCGTCGATATCGACCGGACTTCATCCTGCAAATCGATGATGGGAACGGAGCGGATGACCCGCTCAACCTCGTCGTCGAGATCAAGGGCTTCCGCAACGAAGACGCGAAGGACAAGGCCGACACAATGGCGACCTACTGGGTGCCTGGCGTGAACAACCTCGGCACCATGGGGCGCTGGGCTTTTGCCGAATTCACAGACAAGTGGACGATCCAGACCGAGTTCGAGGGCGTCATCACCGAATGGATCGACAAGGTAAGCACTGCGAAAGAATCGGCATGAGCTTCGATACGACCAAGACCAACCTCAAGGATCTCCTTGCCGAGGTTCATTCTGGAAAGCTCCAGCTACCGGATTTCCAGCGTGACTATGTCTGGGACGAAGACGGAGTTCGTAGCCTCCTCGCGAGTATCGCCAAGGGATTTCCTGTTGGCGCATTGCTGACGCTTGAGCGCGGTGGCAGCGTCGAGTTCAAACCGCGCGGACTTCGCGGCACACCTTTTGAGAATAAGCCCGAAGAGGACTGCCCCTCGCCCGAAATGCTGTTGCTCGACGGACAACAGCGAATGACCTCGCTCTATCAGTCCGTATTCTCGGATAAGCCGGCCGAAGTCCGGACCGCGAAAGGCAAGAAGGTCCGTCGGTTCTTCTACCTCGACATCGAGAAGGCGATGCAAGGCGGCGCCGAATTCGAAGAAGCCATAATCACGATACCCGATGATCGCATCATGAAGGGGGCATTCGGCAAGGCCGAGGGAGTCGATGTTTCGACGAGCGAGCTCGAATATGCGAACCTCATGTTTCCGCTGAACCAGGCCCTCAATCCAACCCAGTGGATCTTCGATTGCGTCGCATATTGGAAGGGACGCGACCAGGACCGAATGCAGGAACTCTTTGCGTTCCAGAAGGACATCCTCGAGCAAATACAATCTTACGCCATGCCTGTGATCCGGCTCGACAAGTCGAACAGTCGTGAAGCGGTGTGCACCGTATTCGAAAAGGTGAACGTTGGCGGCAAGAAGCTGGACGCGTTCGAACTAGTAACCGCAATCTATGCCGCTGACCGTTTCAACCTCCGCGAAGACTGGTTCGGCGATCCGAAAGCGGGCACCAAAGGCCGCCTCGAACTCATGCGCGGGGATACCCCGTCCAAGGGGCTTTTTCAGGACGTCGCCAATACCGATTTCCTGCAGGCCTGCACCGTTCTTCATACCATGGACGAACAGGAGAAGGCGATCGCGGAAGGGAAGACCGGCAAGGCCATTCCTGCCATCTCCTGTCGCCGCGAGATCATGCTCGGCTTGCCGCTTGAAGCCTATCGCACGCATGCCGACGGCGTGCAGGCTGGCTTTGTCGAAGCAGCCAAATTCCTGAATGGCGAGAAGATCGTTTGGGGTCGCGATTTGCCATATCCGCCACAGATGGTGGCCCTTGCCGCCTTCTTCGCGCGTTACGGCAGCAAGCTGTCGGCGCCGCAGCAGGAAAAGCTGCGTAACTGGTATTGGTCTGGTGTGCTCGGCGAATACTATGGCAGTGCCACGGAGACCAAGATCGCCCGCGACGTGCCGCAGCTCATCCGCTGGATGGAGGATGGTGAAGAGCCCCGCACTGTCTGGGATACTTACTTCCAGATCGATCGGCTCGATAGCCTGCGGATGCGTCTCTCGGCGGCCTACAAGGGGCTTCATGCCTTGCTGATGCGCGAGGGTTGCCGGGACTTCATTAGCGGAAAGCCGGTCGACCTGATGACGGTTTATTCCGACCCGCTCGATATCCACCACATCTTTCCGCGCAAATGGTGCGACGATCGCGGGATCGACCCCAATCTCTACAACAGCATCGTCAACAAGACCGCGCTCTCCGCCGGCAGTAACCGGGAGATTGGTGGAAGCGCACCGTCGGCGTATCTCGCTCGCATCGAGCAGATATACCGGTTCGAACCCGACCAGCTCGACGCGATACTGCGCACACACCTCATCGACCCTGATGCATTGCGCGCGGACGATTTTGAGGGCTTCTACAAGGCCCGCAAAGAAGCTCTCGCGAAACTCGCGCAGTCCGCACAGGGTAAGGCAGTCGTCACCGACAACGACGAGGAGGCCGGTCTTCCCGACCCCGAAATGCGCGAAGCGGAAACGCTGGAGAACATGGTCGAGGACGACTTGCCGACGAATCAGTTGACGGGAGGTGTTGCGTGATTTTTCATCGCAACGTTCATCGCAACGTTCATCGCAACGTTCATCGCAACGTTCATCGCAACGTTCATCGCAACGTTCATC
>OJBY01000028.1_pt1 | contig 108851 bp, 94 predicted proteins | sample 1591731 | NCBI WGS metagenome assembly OJBY01 (sample SAMN05416837, study PRJEB24817) | seawater metagenome | isolation source: Sea water | place: Canada:Atlantic | collected 2013-07
ACATATCGCCGCAACCAACCACACGAATGGGATCGACCTGCACATCGACGCCCATTTCGAGGAAGTGGCGCTGCACGGAAATCCAAGCGCCGCGCGCGGTAATGCCCATGGCCTTGTGATCATAGCCATTGGAGCCGCCGCTGGCGAAGGCATCGCCCAGCCAGAAATCCTGCTCCATCGCGATGGCATTTGCCGTGTCGGAGAACGTCGCCGTGCCCTTGTCTGCCGCAACAACGAAATAGGGGTCTTCGCCATCGTGGTTCACCACGTCTGCAGGGTGGACAACTTTTTCGTCCACGATGTTGTCGGTAATGGACAGGAGACTGCGGATGAACAGAGTGTAGCTGGCCTTGCCTTCAGCAAACCAGCCATCGCGGTCAAGCGCCGGACTGGGCAATTGCTTGGGGTAGAAACCGCCTTTTGCACCGGTCGGCACGATGACAGCATTTTTCACTTTCTGAGCCTTCATCAGGCCGAGAATCTCGGTGCGATAATCATCGCGCCGGTCGGACCAGCGCAGGCCGCCGCGCGCCACTGGCCCCGCACGCAGGTGCACGCCTTCGACGCGGTTCGAATATACGAAAATCTCGCGCCATGGCACGGGCTTTGGCAGGCCGGGGACAAGCGAGCTATCAAGTTTGAAGGCCAGCGCCTCATCTGCCGCAGGAGCAAAGGCATTGGTGCGCAAGACAGCGCTGATGACCGCCCAATAACGGCGCAGCAGCCGATCATCATTGATCGCCATGACTTCGGCCAGGCCAGCGCGGATATCGTCTTCCACCTTGGCACGAGCCTTTGCGCGATCATTCTTGAAAGCCGGATCATGCATGGTGCGGAACAGGTTTATCAGGCCGCGCGTGACATTTTCCGCACCCGCCAGTGCATCGACCACCGTATAGATTGTAAAGGCGACGTTAGACTGGCGCAGATAGCGATAAAAAGCGCGCAGCCAATTGGATTCCTGCCCGTCCAGCGCAGCGGAGATGACAAGGCGATTGAACACGTCGTCCTCTGCCTTTTCATTGAGCACACAGGTCACGGCATGCTCGATAGTCGGCGCGCGCTCCAGCACGGTGCCCGCTTCCATGCCCGCAGGCAGGGCAAGCACGAAATCGTGGATCGTGCCGGTGTCATCACCGCTCAATTCGCTGGGAACTTCGGAAAGAACGCGAAAGCCGAAGTTTTCCAGAGCAGGCACAGCATCGGACAATGGCAATGAGCCATTGTGCTGGTAAATCTTCAGTCGCAGCCGGTCTTCGCCATCCTCATCCTTGCGGTATAGCCTTGCATCGCGGCCCTGCCCGCTTTCTTCGGCATGGGTAGCAAGCTGGCGCAAGCGGACGATATCCTTCGCCGCTTCGCCTGCGCCATAGGTGGCGCGGTAAAAGGAGGGGAAGCTCTCGGCATAGCGAGCGGCAAGCGCGGCGGCCCTGTTGGGTTCCTCGCTGGCGGCCAGCGCTTCTTCAACGGCATCGTTCCAGCCGCGCAGCATTTGCTGCAAAGCCTTGTCGATCGCTTCAGTATCGGGCGCGCCGTGCTTTGTGCGGAAGTCCATGACATACCGCAGCAATGCAAGATTGCCGCCTTCGACCATCATGCTCCAGTCGAGCGTGGTCGCCCCGCTTTCGCGTTCGAGCAAGTCCTGCACCTGCAAGCGGACACTGGTAGAAAGCATGTCGCGCGGCAGCCACACAAAGCCGAACACATGGCGGCCGAGGGGCGCAGTGACCAATGTTGCGCGCGGACGAGGGCGATCAGCCAAAGTCATCATCGCGGTGGCGACGCGGGTGATGTCATCGTCCGAAAAACTGATGATGAGATCGTGTGGAAGCGCCGTCAATGCATGGACAAGCGCCTTGTAATCATGGCTGCCAGTATCGAAATCGAGCCGTTCCATGATGGCCTTGAGCTGTTGGCGTAGAACCGGCACGCTGTCAGGCGACGCGACGAGCGCGGCGCTTGTCCAGATGCCCGCATGGATCGAGATCGCCTCTACGCGGCCCTTTTCCAAAACCGGCACCACGAACAGGTCGAGCGGTACGCGGCGGTGCACCTTGGACAGGCGGTTGGCCTTGATGATCAGCGGGGCGCGACCAGGCGCGCCATTCTCTCCATCAAACCAGGCAAACGCCTTGGCATAGGCATTTTCAGCAAGAACATCAGGTGTCGAGCGGCGACAGATGCCCAGTTTGTCAGTTTCCTTGCCATCGCGATTGCGGGTGATGTGGCCCAATTGGGTCAACATCCCGCCCGATAGCCAGCGCAGCAGAGCGGCGCCTTCAGCATCCGAAAGGCGATCCGCATCGGCATCCATCATGTCGTGCATTTGCGGCCAGTCGGAGACAGCGGCCCGAACATCTATGATGGATGCACGCAATTCCGCTTCCAAGGCGCGCCTTTCCTTGGCGTCGATCCGCTCGGTCTCGAGATAGACCCAGCTTTCCTTCTTTTCTCCAGTGCCATCGCCTTCAGGCACGTCTTCCAGCTTTTCATCCTTGCGGCGCACCGGAATGATCGGATGGACCAGGACATCTATCGAAAGCCCGTGCGCGGCCATGACAGCGCCGATCGAATCGACCAGGAACGGCATATCCTTATTGATGATCGCAATGCGCATGAAGCGCCGCCCATCGGTGGCAGAACGCACGGAAATGGATGGCTGGCCCTCCTTGCGCTCCCGCGCGGTTTCTATGACGAAGGCGGTGGCATCCTCCAGCTGCTTCCCTTCAAGCGAGAATTCGCCCGGCAGAATTGAATCGCTAATCCGCGTGGCCAGCGTCTTGGCGAAGACGCGTTCCTTTTCGGTAAGGGTGGCTTTGGCTTCGCTGGCGCTCTTCGTGCTGGACATTGCTGGCATCTCTCCTTGGATCATCGACGCATCGACTCGATAGACCTACCCCGTGGCCTAGCTGAAGTTCCCGTGCGGTTCTATCTCCGAGGGTCGTGCGATGCACGGGAAATGTTTCAGTAGAAACCAAATTCCCTGCGTGATTTTCAGCCGTTCAGCGCATCCATGGTGAGGGCCAGAGATGCCTCGCGTGCGGCGGGGTCAAATGTGGGGCCTGCAACGATTATCTCGTCAGCCTGTGTCCGCGTAACGAAGCTTCTGACCCGGTCGCGCACAGTGGCAGGAGAACCAACGGCGCGCGCTTCGTCCCTGCGTTCAAGCATGACGCGCACCTTGTCAGGAAGCATGTCGCGATAGCCCTCGACTGGCGGTGGCAATTTGCCGGGATCGCCGCTCATCAACTGCACGAACGACTGGTCCTGCGAACTGGCCAGCAAATGCGCTTCGGCATCGGTCTGGGCGCAAAGGACGCTCATCGCGGCCATGACATGGGGCTTGTCCAGACTTTCCGACGGGCGAAATTGCGAACGATAGGTCGCCAGCGCCTCGTCCAGCTGCTGGGGGGCAAAGTGGCTGGCGAAGGCATAAGGCAGGCCAAATTGCGCGGCGAGCTGCGCGCCGAACAGGCTGGAGCCAAGTACCCACATCTGCACCTTCGCCCCGCGCCCCGGTGTCGCGGCGATGGGCAATTGCGGATCGCCTGCAAAAAGCGCGCGCAATTCGGCAACATCCTGCGGGAAATATTCCGAAGCGGCGCGCAAATCCTTGCGCAGGAACTGTCCGATGACAGGCGCGGAGCCGGGCGCACGTCCCAGTCCCAGATCGACGCGGCCGGCGAACATGGCATCGAGCGCGCCGAATTGTTCGGCGATCACGAAGGGATTGTGATTGGGCAGCATGATCCCGCCCGCGCCGATGCGGATGGTTTCAGTCAGATGGCCGATATGCGCGAGCACGACCGATGTTGCGCCGCCCGCTATTCCTTCGCTGCCATGATGTTCTGCTACCCAGAACCGCTTGTAACCGGCTTTTTCCGCTGCCTGCGCCAGCCTGCCCGCATCGGCAATGGCCTGCGCCACATCGCCACCTTCGCGAACGGGGACGAGATCGAGAACCGAGAAATCGACTGCGCTCATGCAAGTATCTCCAATGTACGTAACAATAGCGCGATATCAGTATCGCGCGACAAGCGGTGATCACCGCCCTTTACCAAGGTGACCTGCACATCATCGCTGGCAAGCGCTGCGGCAAGGCGGAGCGAGGTATCGGGCGCCACATCTGTATCAACCTGCCCGTGCAGCAGGCGCACCGGACAATTGAGCGCGATTGGCGCATCCAGAAGCTCATGCTTTGCCGCGTCGTTCCAGAATAGCGAATGTGTCGGCGTAGGATCGTAGCCATAGGGATTGTCTTTATAGATGGTCTGCCCGCTCTTCAGCTGGGCCTTCTGCTCTGCGGAGAAGCCCCAGTCCGAGAAATCAGGCGCACTGGCAATGCCGACAAGGCCAGCAAGCCGCGCGCCCAGCTGCAGTCCCACCAGCAGCATCAGCCAGCCGCCCATCGAAGACCCCGCCACAACGATCCTGTCGCATTCGACATGCGCATCAATGAGGGCACAGACCTCCTCTTGCCAGCGCGATAGCGAACCGTCTGCAAAATCACCCCTGCTTTCCCCGCATCCCGAATAATCGAGCAACAGACACTCACGGCCCGTTGCTGCGCAAAGATCGAAAATTGCCGTCGCCTTGCTGCCCGCCATGTCGGACATATAGCCCGGGAGGAAAACCACTGCAGAGCCGGTGCCTGATGCTTTTGGGGGAGTGTGCCGAAAGGCAATCTGCCTGCCATCGGGCAATGCATGGAGCTGTGTTTCACTCATCACACTTATGTATGGGTTCCAAATCGGGAGCCACAAGGGCGAATGCACTCTTGGCGTGCGCCTTCGGACTGACTAGGTGACATTGCATGACCGAATTGCTCAAAATCAGCCTGCCCGATGGTTCCGTGCGCGAAATGGAAGCGGGAAGCACACCCGGCGACGTTGCCGCCGCGATTGGACCCGGGCTTGCCAAGGCCGCCATCGCCGCGCGCGTGAACGGCGAAGTCCGCGACATAAACCGACCCTTCGATGGCGATGCGGAACTCGCGCTCATCACATCGCGGGACGAGGCAGACGCGCTGGAACTTGCCCGTCACGATTTCGCGCATGTCCTGGCAGAGGCGGTGCAGGCTTTGTGGCCCGGCACCCAGATCACCTTTGGCCCTGCCACCGATGACGGCTTTTATTACGACGTAAAGGCGCCCGACACGCGCGATCCATTCTCGGTCGACGACTTGCCCGCGATCGAGGAAAAGATGCGCGAGATCATAAAGGCCGACAAGCCGTTGACGCGCGAGGTGTGGACCCGCCAGCAACTGATCGACAAATGGGTGGCCGAGGGTGAAACCTTCAAGGCCGAATGGGCGCAGGAATTGCCCGAGGGCGAGGAACTGACGGTCTATCGCAGCGGCGGGGACTGGCTTGATATGTGCCGTGGCCCGCATCTTGCCAGCACCGGCAAGCTCGATCCCGAAGCCTTCAAGCTGATGCGCGTTGCAGGTGCCTATTGGCGCGGCGACCAGGCCAATGCGCAGCTGACGCGCATTTATGGCACCGGATGGCTGAATAAAAAGCAGTTGAACGCGCATCTCATGCGGCTGGAAGAAGCGGGCAAGCGCGATCATCGCAAGCTGGGCCGCGAAATGGATTTGTTCCACCTTCAGGAAGAGGCGCATGGCAGCGTTTTCTGGCACCCCAAGGGCTATCGCATCTGGCGCGAGCTTGAAGCCTATATGCGCCGTAAAATGGATGGCGCGGGCTATCAGGAAATCAAGACTCCGCAGGTGATGGATGTGCGCCAGTGGGAACAATCCGGCCATTGGGGCAAATATGCCGAAAACATGTTTGCCGTGCCCGATATCGTGCCCGAGGTGGATGAAGACGGTGCAGCAGCCACGCCGAAGATTGCCGCCGATGCGCAATGGATGGCAATCAAGCCGATGAACTGCCCGGCCCATGTGCTGGTCTTCAAGCAGGGCATCACCAGCTATCGTGAATTGCCGATCCGGCTGGGCGAGATGGGCTGCTGTCATCGGAACGAACCGCATGGCGCGTTGCATGGCCTGATGCGCGTGCGCCAGTTTACGCAAGATGATGCACATATTTTCTGCACCGAGGAACAGGTGGTCGAAGAGGTGCGCGCGTTCTGCCGGCTGGCCGATGAGGTCTATCAGGACTTCGGATTTTCCTATCACGTCAAGCTGGCCCTGCGCCCTGACCAGCGTTTCGGCTCGGATGCAGACTGGGACAAGGCCGAGCAGGAATTGCGCGATGCCGTGGCAGAAGCGGGCATGGCGAATGAGGAATACGGGTGGGAGGAACTTCCCGGCGAAGGTGCTTTTTATGCTCCCAAGCTGGAATGGCATCTGACCGATGCGATTGGCCGCACATGGCAGGTCGGCACCATTCAGGGAGATCGCGTGCTGCCCGAAAGGCTCGATGCAAATTACGTCGGGGAGGATGGCGAACGTCATCGCCCGGTCATGCTGCATCGCGCCATTTTTGGCAGCTATGAGCGCTTCATCGGCATCTTGATCGAACACTTCGCTGGTCGACTACCGGTGTGGCTTGCGCCGGTGCAGGCGGTTGTCGCCACCATCGTATCCGATGCGGATGAGTACGGGAAAGAAGCGGTCGCCAAGCTGGAAGCCGCGGGCATTCGCGTCGAAAGCGATTTCCGCAACGAAAAGATCAACTACAAGGTGCGTGAACATTCTTTGGCGAAAGTGCCGCACCTTCTGGTGGTGGGTATGCGCGAGGCCGAGGAGGGCACCGTTGCCGTGCGCACGCTGGGTGAGAAAGAGCAGCGGGTGATGAGCCTCGATGACGCCATTGCCCTGCTAAAGGATGCCGCCACGCCGCCGGATCTCAAAAGCTGAACTCCGCCTTCGGCTCCTCGCCTGAGAGCGATGCCGTAATTGTGTTTGTCTAATTAGCTGGAGAGCCGAGCCGCCTTCAGGCGAAAGGCAGGGTCTGGCCTGCCGCGATCAGCGCAAGCGCGCAAAAGCTTACCACGGCCACGCGTGCATATTCATGCACATCGGGGGCAAGATTGCGGGTGTAAGCGATAGCGTGGGCCATGGCCTGATTGTCGCTTTCAAACCCTAACAAATAGTTAAGATGCGCCCTTGCGCCGCCTATTCCCCCAGCGGCACGTGCTGGCTGGCACAGTGAAAACTGCCGCCGCCCGTCAGCACGGCATCGGCGCGCAGCCCCACAGCACTGCGTTCGGGAAACAGAGAGCCGATTGCGGCCACAGCGTCTTCATCGTGCGAGGAGCCATAGGTGGGTACCACCACCAGATCATTACAGATGGCGAAGTTCATGTAGCTGGCAGGTTCCGCATCATCCTCATCGCCAATAAGACCCGGCGACGGGACATCGCGCACGTCCAGTCCGAATGCGCGCGCTCTTTGGCGGGCGTCGGCATAGACCGCTGCATTGGGATCGTCTGCTCCGCTGGCGACGGGAATGGCAATTGTGCCGGGCGCGACCATCCGCGCGAGATTGTCCACATGACCATCGGTATGATCGCCCGCCAACCCTTCGCCCAGCCACAAGATGCGCGAAAAGCCGAGGTCGCGCTGCAGATTGCTCCATATCTGTTCGCGTGAGAGCTGCGGATTGCGATTGGGGTTGAGGAGGCATTGCTCGGTAGTAACCACGAGGCCAGTGCCATCGCTTTCCACCGCGCCGCCTTCCAGAATCCAGTCCGCCCGCGTGAATGGCATATCGCCTGCCTTGGCGAGCGATGGGCCGGTCTCCTGATCGCCTTCAAGTAAATATTTGCCGCCCCAACCGTTGAACCCGAACCCTTGCGCGCGGCGGGAGCCATCACCCTGCGGCACGACCAGTGGGCCAGTATCGCGCAACCAGATATCGCCATAGGGATGCCGCTCCAACGCGACCGCGCCCGAAACGAGGCCGCGCGCCGCTTCCTCTGCGCTTTCATTGCGCACCACCAGGCGCACCTGTTGTCCGGTTTCTGCCACGGCATTGGCAAAAGCCGCCATCTGCGCCTGCGCGGGCGCAAGATTGTCTTCCCAAAGATCGGCATGGGCGGGAAAGCCGATCCATATCCAGTCCTGCCGTGCCCATTCGGCGGGCATGGCAATGCGCGTTGCATTTTCCATTGCTTCAGCAGCCGGTCGACGCCGAAGCGCAGCTGGAATCGCGGATGGAACGGAATTCATCCCCAGCATTCCAATTGGGCCAGTTACCTGTCTCGCCCAAGGCGCGGGCAAGGCGGAAGTAGAGATCAAGGTCCTGCATTACGCCAGCCCAATCCCAGCTATCGGAATATTCATCTCCCGCTGCGTGATAGCGATTGGTGTTGTAGTCCAAATACGCCGCTTCGCCAGCCTCCGAGCCGCCTTCAACAAGTGTCTGTCCTGATTTTACATAGAACATCGGCACGCCGCGCTTGGCGAGGCTGAAATGGTCCGAGCGGTAATATCGTCCGGCCTGCGGGGCCGAATCAGGCGTGGCGCTACGCCCTTGCGCCGCGAGCGCCGTAGCCAGATAGCTGTCGAGATCGCTCTTGCCGCCGCCGATCACGGTAACGTCCTGTGCTTCGCCCAGCACATAGAGCGCGTCGATATTGACGCCGCCTACCGTGCGGTCGAGCGGGAACACGGGGTTCGCGCCGTAATATTCAGAGCCGAGCAGACCGGATTCTTCGGCAGTCACCGCCAGAAACACCTGCGTGCGCGCGGTCGGTCCGGCGGCTGCATGGGCCTGCGCCAGTGCGACCAGCGCCGCGGTGCCAGTCGCATTGTCGACCGCGCCGTTGCAGATCTGGTCTTCGTCTTCAGGAGCGCCGCAGCGTCCCAAATGGTCCCAATGCGCGGTATGCAGCACATATTCCGTAGGCCGCTGGGTGCCGGGCAGAACTCCGATCACATTATTGGAAGAAAAGCGCCGGACGGCGTTATCGAAGCTGGTCGACACGTCCAGTTGGAGCGGGACTGCCGTAAAGCCCGGCTGGCTTGCCGCGCGCACCATTTCGGCCATGTCCTTGCCGGCAGCGGTGAAGATCTCACGCGCGGCATCGGCCTGGATCCAGCCGTTCATGTCAGTAGCATTTGCGCCGCCATCGCCGATGTCAGCATAGGCTTGCGCCCCCGTCCACCCGCCTTCCACGACGTTCCATCCATAGCTCGCGAGAAAATCCTCGTGGATGATGATGGCAGCGGTCGCACCTTGCCGTGCAGCCTCTTCATATTTGTAGGTCCAGCGCCCGTAATAGGTCATCGCGCGGCCATTGAAGGGGCCTTCCAGCCCTTCTTCAGCATAATCGGGATCGTTCACCAGGATGAGCGCGGTCTTGCCCTCCATGTCGATGCCTTCGTAATCATTCCAGCCGCGTTCGGGGGCGTTGATGCCATAGCCGACGAATACCAGCTCGCTATCGGCAATGTTCGTGCGTTCCACCTGCGGATAGCTGACGCCGACCCATTGGCTGCCGTGATCAAATTGCAGATCGCCTATCGTCAGCGGGGCAAAATTGCTGCCGGTGATTTCCACCAGCGGCACTTCCTGAAGCCAGCTTGTGCCATTGCCCGGCTGAAGACCGGCTGCCCTGAACTGTTCGACCAGATAGGAGATTGTGCGCGCGCCGCCCGGTGTCCCCGGCTCACGCCCTTCAAACGCATCGGAAGAAAGGGTGCGCGTCACATCTTGCATGATTCCGAGCGAGATTTGCGGCGGTTCCTGCACCGGAGTGGTGGAGCAGGCGGCAAGCGCCAACAGCGCGGCGGGGGCAAACTTGCGGATCATATGGACCTCTTCTGGTCTTGAATTGCGTGTTGCCAACCGGTTTGGCACCGTGTGCGATGCGGGGCAAGCTGTGGCGCACCCCTTGCCGCGCGGCGCGGCTGCGGGCAGGACCGATCGCGATGAAAGCAGATCTCACATGACAGGCCCGGATATGGCTGGGGACTGGCAATCGGCAATTGACCGTGCGCAGAAGCATTCGCCCTTCCTGCGGCTGGCGCTGGAGCGGCGACCGGAACTTGGCGAAATGCTGAAGAAGGGTCAGGGCGATGAGGCGCTGGCAGTTGCCAAGGCAAGTGGCGAGGGCGCGGAGGATACAGGCCTCGCGCTGCGCAGGGAGCGATTGTCTCTGGCACTGGTGCTGGGGGTGGGCGATCTTGCCGGGGCCTTTCCGCTGGCACGGATCATGAAGGAATTGAGCGCTTTTGCGGATCGCGCGCTCGATTCCGCAATGCTGGCTGCAGTGCGCCACCGTGTGCCAGATGGTGACACCACCGGCTTTATCGGGCTGGCATTGGGCAAGCAGGGCGCGGGCGAGCTGAATTACAGCTCCGACATCGATCCGATCCTGCTGTTCGATCCCGATACCCTGCCCCGCCGCGAGCGGGACGAGCCGGGCGAGGCGGCGCAAAGATATGCCCGCCATCTGGTTGAATTGCTTTCGACCCGCACCGGTGATGGCTATGTCCTGCGGGTGGATCTGCGACTGCGCCCGGCCAGTGAAGTCAGCCCGTTGGCGCTTTCGTTCAATGGTGCAATTTCACATTATGAAAGCTCTGCGCTGGCGTGGGAACGCGCTGCCTTCATCCGCTCACGCGCGGCAGCGGGTGACATCGCGGCGGGCCAGCGGTTTCTCGACGATATCCGCCCCTTTGTCTGGCGCAAGAGCCTGGATTTCACTGCAATCGAAGAAATCCGCAGGCTGACCGCGCGTATCCGTTCTGCCTATGATGGTCCGCGCGAACCAAGGCCGGGGTTTGATATCAAGCGCGGGCGGGGCGGCATTCGGGAAATCGAGTTCTACGCGCAGACGCACCAGTTGATTTATGGCGGACGTATGCCGGCGTTGCGCTGCAAGGGCACGCGAGAGGCACTTGATGCGCTGGCTGCGGCGCAGATCATCAAACCGGACGATGCGCAATTGCTCGGCGAAAGCTATGACAGGCTGCGCACGATAGAGCACCGCTTCCAGATGGTGGATGACCGCCAGACCCATGAAGTGCCCGCCAATGCGGATGCAATCGACAATGCCGCGCATCTCGATGGCCTGCCGGATGGTGCGGCGCTGCTGGATGAGCTTGGCCGGATCTGCGGTGCGGTGGCGCAGATATATGACGATTTGCTTGGTGAGGACGATGGCGCAGATGGCGCGACCACGGTCAATGTCCCACAGGCTTTCGAAGATAAATTCCGCTCCCGGGTGGAACATTGGCGCGGCACTATCCGCGCCTTGCGATCAGGTGAGGCGCGCAAGGCCTTTGCCGCCATGCAGCCCGATCTGTTGCAGGCGCTTGCCGATGCACCCGAACCGGCGCGCGCTCTGGCGCGGTGGGAAACCTTTCTCTCGCGCCTGCCCAGCGCCATCAATCTGTTCCGTCTTTTCGAAGAACGCCCTGGCCTGCTCGACAGGGTGTTGCGCATCCTCACCCGCGCGCAACCATTGGCCGACGAATTGGCGCGGCGGCCCGAATTGCTCGATGCATTGATCGATGCAAGTGCGCTTGATCTGCCAGGCGAAGTAAATGCCTTGGCTGCGCGCATGGCCCGCAGCGAGGAAAGCGATTACGAAGCGCGCCTCGATCGTCTCCGGCAGGTGGTGGGCGAAGAACGCTTTGCGCTGGGCGTGCAATTGATCGAATGCCGTCACGATCCGCTCGACATTGCCGAAGGCCTGTGCCGCGTGGCGGAAGCTGCGGTGGCGACAGGAGCGGACAGCGCTATACGCGAATTTCAGGTGGCGCATGGTGTCATTGCTGATAGTGAACTGGTGATATTGGGACTGGGGCGGCTGGGCGGTGGGGCGCTGACCCATGCATCCGATCTGGATATCGTGTTCCTGTTTACAGGCGATATCGGTCTGGAATCGGATGGCCCGAGGCCGCTTTCCACCGCGCTTTATTATAACCGCCTCGCCACGCGTGTCACCGCCGCCCTGACTGTCCCCACCGCCGAGGGGGCGCTCTATGAAATAGATACGCGTCTTCGACCGGAGGGCAAGCAAGGCCCCCTGGCAGTGGGGTTTGAAGCCTTTGCCAAATATCAGCACGAAAGTGCGTGGACGTGGGAACATATGGCGCTCGCCCGCGCACGTCCGATCTATGGCTCTGAGGGCGCGCGTGATGCATTGGCGGGCATCGTCCGCGATGTGCTGACTGCCCCGCGCGATGCGGCAAAGCTGCGCGATGATGTGCTGACGATGCGGGCGGGAGTGGTGAAGGCGAAGCCGCCGCAAGGGCCGCTCGATGTGAAGCTGCTGCGCGGCGGGCTTATGGATTCTGAATTTCTCATCCATTACCTGCAATTGCGTGAACGTATTGCGCTGGAGCCGGCGCTGGAAAAGGCGCTTCGCACGCTGGCCGATGCGGGCCTGTTGCCGGCGAGCCATGTCGATGATCACCTTGCGCTTACGCGTTTCCTCGTGGCCGAAAGGCTGTTCGCCCCCGATGGGAGCGAGCCGCTGGAATCGACCCGCGCCGTGATGGCGAAGGCTTGCGGACACGAAACCTATCCGCAACTGGTTGCATCCTTGTACGAATCGCGGCGCAATATTGCAGCACAATGGCACGCCCATTTTGGTGAAGAACTGGAGATAGAATGATGAGCGAGATGCCCGATACCGGGGACAAGATGCCCGATATTGTCATGCAGACGCCTGATGGCGACAGCGTGAAACCCTCTGATTTTAAGGGGAGGAAGCTGGTCATGTTCTTCTATCCGAAAGACGATACCCCTGGCTGCACCACCGAGAACAAGGACTTCACTGCGATGAAATCCGCTTTCGACGCAGCGGGAGCAGAGCTGTTGGGGGTGAGCAAGGATCCACCCAAAAAGCATGAGAAATTCATTGCCAAACATTCCCTCGCAGCGCCGCTCGCATCCGATACGCCTGCCGATGCAGATGACGATGGCATTGCGGAGGCGCTGGGAATCTGGGTGGAAAAGAACATGTATGGCCGCAAATATATGGGCATGGAACGCACCACATATCTGATCGACGCGGAAGGCCGAATTGCGCAAGTGTGGCGCAAGGTGAAGGTAAAGGGCCATGCCGAAGAAGTGCTGGCAGTCGCAAAGGCGCTGTAAAGACGCTTTCAAACCTTTTCGGCCCCGCTCAACCCTTTTGGGCCCCTGTGGCGTGTGGCAGCGATTCGCGAGCCTTCACACCGCCCTTGACACCGGAAACTGACACGCTTCGCCGGGATCAAACTATTCCATCAGATTCACGGTGCGACACGGTAAAATCGTGCAAATCCATGAAAATCTGCCCGGAATCGGCAGCAATCGGTATTTTCTGAGGGTGCGATAAAGCGGCGTTTCAACGACTCGGCGCATCTTGCAGCCAGTCTGCCGCGCGATAGCTGCGCTGGTATTGTGTAGTTAACTTTTAACCGCATACATCAAACTCAAGAGACGGCGGGGGGTTCCGACGTTTCACAGAATTTTTCCGCGACGCCACGGACGGTATGTGCGCGGTTAAGAAGCAAGCGCGCAAGCGTTTGAAAAAAAAGAAAAAGGGATCGTATGTTCGCCAAGATCACTAGCCTCGTGGCTGCCGTAGCCGCACTAATGGCAACTCCGGCAATGGCTGAAACCCGTGACGCCAGCGGTACAATCCCTGTCAACAATGTTTCTCAGGGCGGTCTCGACAATGAATTCACCGAGCTGTTCGCCAGCTGGGAAGGCATTGAGAACGGCGGCACGATGACGGCTACCGGTGAAGTGACCTCCACCCAGTTTGCAGTTTCCGTGCCCTCGCGCATGCCGGTCGACGGCGTGACGCTGACCAGCGGCTTTGGCATGCGCAATCATCCGATCCTGCGCCAGCGCCGCCGCCATAATGGCGTGGATCTGGCTGCACCGCGCGGCACACCTGTTTACGCCACCGCAGATGGCATTGTCGAAAAGGCACAATATTTCGGGTCCTATGGCAATTATGTCCAGATCGGCCACGGTGCCGAGATGGAAACACGGTATGCCCATCTATCGAGCTACACCGTAAGTTCGGGCGAGCAGGTCCGCATCGGCGATCTCATCGGCTATGTCGGCTCCACAGGCCGCTCCACCGGACCGCATCTGCATTATGAAGTCCGCGTGTCCAATGAAGCGGTCAATCCCATTCCCTATATGGTTGCCAATCTCGATGCTGACGAGGATGAGCGCGCAGCTCGCGGCGGCCCTGAATAAGCGGTCTGAGCGACATCGACAGCATATGAAAAGGCGGGCCCAATGGTCCCGCCTTTTTCATATGTAATTTAGATGGAAATGCGCGGGGATTATCGCGCCAGAAGCCGCTCTGCAATTGCGCGAACTTCCGCACCAAGATCCTCACGCTCAAGAGCGAGCGCCAGCGTCGCTTCCACAAAACCCGTCTTGCTTCCGCAATCATATCGCTGACCGTTGAAAGTTACCGCGTGGAATGGCTGGTCGCCGATCATGCGCGCCATGGCATCGGTCAGCTGAATTTCTCCACCTGCACCTTTGCCCTGATTTTCCAAGGTCCGCATGACCTCGGGCTGGAGGATATAACGGCCCGAGATAATCTTGTTTGAAGGCGCTTTGTCCGCCGGTGGCTTTTCGACCAGTCCCCTGACCTCGGTTAGCGCACCGCTGACTTCGCCCGGATCAATCACACCATAGCTCGATACTTCATCCTGCGGGACTTCCAGCACGGAAATAAGATTGCCGCCAACTTCATTATAGGCCTCAATCATTTGCGCCATGCAGCCCGGCTGGCCCACCATCATCTCATCGGGGAGCAGGATTGCGAAAGGCTCGTCTCCGACGATGGCACGGGCGCACCAGATCGCGTGACCAAGGCCTAGCGGCACCTGCTGCCGCACGGTAATGATATCGCCCGGCGTAAATCGGCTGGATTCCAGCACTCCCAGATCCTTACCGCGTTCCGCCATGGTGGATTCCAGCTCATAAGCGATGTCGAAATGTTCGACGATGGCAGTTTTGCCGCGGCCGGTGACGAAGATCATCTGTTCAATTCCCGCCTCGCGCGCCTCATCAACTGCATATTGGATCAGAGGCTTGTCGACGATGGGAAGCAGTTCCTTGGGTATGGCCTTGGTGGCCGGAAGGAACCTTGTGCCAAGCCCGGCGACAGGGAAGACAGCTTTGCGAATGGATTTGCGATTGCTCATGCGATAGTCATGCGAAATGGGCGCTGCGCGGTCAACCGTGATTGCAGCAAGATAAGGCCACTAATATTATTGGCCTCAGCCAGAACCAAGTCTTCGCTTGCGCGTTAGAAATGCAAAAGAAAGGAAGGCTGTCATGTTAATGAGACTCGTAGCACTCGGAGCCGTCGGCTATGCTGGCTATCGTTACTATGAAAAGAAGCAGGCTGAGAAGAATGAAGCTTTTGCAGCTGATGAAGCGGGCGGAAGCAATTTTGCGCAGGTCCGCAACGCAGGGCCGGATTCAATGGCCAGCAAGCCCGCCAGGGATACATGGGACGAAGTTGACGAGGCCAGCGACGAAAGTTTCCCTGCCAGCGATCCGCCTGCCAATTATTGATCGTGCGATTTCAACAGATCTGCCGCAAGCCAGAGCCTGACGGCAGTTGCGAGGCCGGGCGGATTGTCAACGACGATCCGCTCGGCATCGACGCGCGCGATAATGGCGTTGAGCGGAAGGCTCTCCCGCTCCGCCACGCGCTGGAGCATGTCCCAGAATAATGGCTCAAGACTGATCGAGGTCTTGTGACCCGCAATTTCTACCGAGCGCTTTACGGGCGGATGATAAGGTGTCTGCATGGGCAGCCATCATAAGACAACGCAAGCTTGGTCCATACGAATTTTTTGGGGTGGCTGGCGATAATCCCGCAGACCAGACCGAACCGGGCATGCGATCTGACTGCAGGATAAAGATGGCCGGGACCATTCATTCACTGACCGATAAGGAAAAGGTACCTTGCGGCTGATCCTGCAAGGTCATGATGCATAATCGATGGCAAGCGAGCTTGGTCTTTCGGTTCACACCATCAATGCGCGCCTGCGCAAGGCGCGGCGCAAACTCCAGGTTACCAGCAGCAAGGAAGCCGCTCGCCTGTTGCTCGATCGAGAGGGCGCAGAACACAAACCTCTTGTATCCATAGATTTGGGGGGCGACCCGCCAGGGGGAAACATGCCAGATGAAGCAGCACCGGAACACGGTGGAAAGGCGAGGCTATCCCTTGTCTGGATAATCGGAGGACTGCTCATCATGATACCATTTCTCGCAACAATAGCGTTGCTCACCTTCACGCCCGGAAACGATCTGCGCGAAACGACGGCAGAGCCGGCGGCTGTATCTCAAAATGATGGCGCTAAGACTGCCTGCGCGTGGCAGGCTCTGCTCGATGCAGGTGATTGGGAGGCAAGCTGGGACAAGACAGCGCAATCGTTTCAGGATCTCAATACGCTGGGGGAGTGGGCACAGGCATCGCAAGAAGCAGGGCGCCGCTGGGCGCCATGCTGACTAGAACTTTGGTCGCGCAGGAAAGCGTGCCAGCACCTCCCAAGGGCTATCTGGTCGTAAGATTTCACACCCGATTTGAGAGCCGGGAAGCAATAGAGACGGTGTCTCTGATGCGTGAAAACGGCGAATGGAAAATCGCCGGGATCACGATCTCGTGACAATGCGAACGGGCGCGTGCTGGAAAGGAAAACGCGCCCCTTCGAATCAATACATGTGCTGACCGCCGTTGATCGACAATGTCGACCCGGTGACGAAGCCGCCATCTTCCGAGGCGAGGAAGCTTACGCCGCGAGCGATTTCTTCCGCCTGGCCGAGACGACCGACCGGGATTCTTGCCACGATCTTTTCGAGCACGTTTTCAGGGACGGCAGCCACCATGTCGGTGTCTATATAGCCCGGCGCAATCGCGTTGACCGTGATGCCGCTTCGTGCACCTTCTTGAGCCAGCGCCTTGGTGAAGCCGTGGATACCGCTTTTGGCAGCGGCGTAATTGACCTGGCCATATTGCCCTGCCTGCCCATTGATCGAACCGATGTTGATGATGCGGCCCCATTTGCGGTCTTTCATGCCGGCGAAGGTAGCCTTGGCCATGTTGAAGCAACCGCCAAGGTTGATGCGCATGACATCATCCCATTCCTCATAGCTCATTTTGAGCAAGGTGCCGTCACGTGTGATCCCGGCATTGTTCACCACGATATCGATAGGGCCGACATCCTCTTCGATCTTCTTGCAACCGGCTAGCACGGCTTCGTGATCGCCCACATCAACCTTATATGCAGGAATGCCGCATTCATCGGTGAAAGAGCGGGCCTTCTCCTCATTGCCGGCATAGATGGCGACGACGGTGAAGCCGTCATCCTTCAACGATTTGCAAATGGCCCGCCCGATACCGCGCGTCCCCCCAGTGACAACTGCTATTTTGCTCATTCTATTCCTCTCCAATCATTAGCCGGATTACGCTGTGATCCTAAGCAATGGGAGATATATGCGCAAAGAAAAACCCCGCCAAAGCGAGGTCGTGCATACAAATTCATAGAGCCTTCCTGGCGGAGTTGTCAGAAGCGGAATTGGGTGCCGACGTAAACAGCCTGGCTGTCTTGCTGATCAATATCTGGCAGGGGAACAATCTCGCGGTCCTGTTCATAACGGACGCCTGCAGTAATATCGAGATTGTTGGTCAGGCGGTAACTGCCGCCGAGATCAAGAAGCTGGTCGCCCAAATCGCCGCGTGTCGTGGCAGAGCGGTTTTCGTCCATTTCAACGCGTGCCGCAAAGCGGCTATCATTCTTGCGAACGGTGCTGCGCGGCGCATAGGTGGACAGGTCGGGAATGGCGGCATCCGAAAGCGACCGCGACAAGGATACGCCTGACGCAGCAGTTCCGGTGCCATTGCTGGCCACGCGGCTGGCAAGTTGTGAAGAGCTTTGCCCAAAGCTGCCATAGCCACGGGTAAGGCCAAGATTATAGCGCATCGGTGTCACACGAAGGCCGCCGGACACATTGGCAGCGTCCCGCGATTGGGCCGTAACGCCCGATGCAGCAAGCGCCCGCGCCGATTCCTGATCAATCCGCACGGCAACCGTTACGGATCGTTCGCTGCGCGCGCTGGTGGCACCTGCCGGAGTAAAGCGCATCATGCGCCCCCGCCCGCTAGTGCCGTCAGCAATCATCTGCGCGACAGCAGGATCGGCAGCGGCGGGTGTGAAAGAAAATTCATTCACGGATCCGGGCGCATCATCTTTTTCGAGAAGTCCGAAAGCAAAGCCTGAGCTTGGCAAGGCAACAGCCAGCAGCATGGCAGACGCTATAAGCGCCACCTTGCCTGACAAACTGTTCCCATCGAAAGCCATAATCTAGATCCGTAATCCCCTATCGCTGGACAACGCATGAACGAAAGAATCGATTCGAACGTGCTCCTGCGACTCATTAACTAGCCATCCCTGCGGCCTTTTTCTACAAAATGTGTCTGATGTTTGAGTCTTTTTTCAAACTGTTGCCGCAACGGCACAAGAATCGCTCTGTTCCCGGCCTGCACTATCGGCATTCCGGGCATTAAGCGCCGGTTCACGGGCAGGGCGCGCATTTGTGCGCTTTGTTACGCTTCGCCTTGCCGCGCGCCTTCCGCCTTGTATAGAGGCGGCAAGCCGGGGCGGCCTTGCCCCATCACGCGATTACAGGACTTCAAATGGCACAAACCTCCATTCGCCCGTTCAACAAGACCCGCCGGATCGCTGCTGCGGGCCTGCTCGGTTTCGCCACTCTCGGCCTCGTGGCCTGTGGCGGCGGGAATGACGAACGGGTCCGTGCCGATCTGGCGGCTGCCCAGGTGACATCCATCGGGGTGAATTCCTATCTCTGGCGCGCCAGCCTCGAAACGCTGTCCTTCATGCCGCTGACGCAGGCGGACAGTTCCGGCGGCGTGCTGATCACGGATTGGTATGTGAACCCGGACACGCCGTCTGAACGGGTCAAGGTTTCGGTGGCCATTCTTGACCAGACCTTGCGTGCCGATGCCCTGCGCGTGGCGGCCAGCCGCCAGGTCTTGCAGAACGGCACCTGGGTGGAGGCTCCTGTGCAGGCGGCCACGATACAGCGCCTTGAAGGCATCATCCTTACCAAGGCGCGCGATCTCAGGCGTTCCACCGTCAACTAAGTCCCGCTAGGGGGCCATGCATGAATAACGAACGATTCGACCCGTCTGTTGCCGACAGGCGCTGGCAAGCCGCGTGGGACGACGCCCGCTGTTTCGAGGCTGATAGCAGCAGCACCAAGCCCAAGAGCTATGTGTTGGAGATGTTTCCTTACCCCAGCGGGCGCATCCATATCGGCCATGTGCGTAATTACACGATGGGCGATGTGCTGGCGCGCTATCGCAAGATGCAGGGGCATGAGGTATTGCACCCCATGGGCTGGGACGCCTTTGGCATGCCGGCTGAAAACGCGGCGATGGAAAAGGGCGTGCATCCCGCCGGCTGGACCTACAAGAATATCGAGACGATGAAGGGGCAGCTGAAGCAGCTTGGCTTCGCGCTCGACTGGTCGAGAGAATTCGCGACCTGCGACCCTTCCTATTACGGGCACGAACAATCGCTGTTCCTGGATCTGTTCAAGGCAGGGTTGGTTTACCGCAAGGAAAGCGAGGTCAATTGGGACCCGGTTGACATGACAGTGCTCGCGAATGAGCAGGTCATTGACGGCAAGGGCTGGCGTTCGGGCGCAGAGGTCGAAAAGCGCAAGCTCAACCAGTGGTTCCTCAAGATCACGAATTTTGCCGATGAATTGCTCGAAGGCGTAGGGGGCCTTGATGGCTGGCCGCAAAAAGTCAGGCTGATGCAGGAAAACTGGATCGGCAAAAGCCAGGGTCTGGAATTTTCCTTTGACCTCTCCAATGGTGACAGGCTGCCGGTCTATACCACGCGGCCCGATACGATCTTTGGTGCCAGCTTTGTTGCGGTCGCTCCGGATCATCCATTGGCCGAGAGCGTTGCCGCCAATAATTGCGATGCCGCAAAATTCATCGACATGTGCAAGCGCGGTGGCACGACCGCTGCTCAACAGGAAACGGCTGAAAAGCTGGGCTTTGACACCGGTATCGGTGCAAGGCACCCGTTCACTGGCAAGCATCTGCCCGTCTATATCGCCAATTTCGTATTGATGGATTACGGCACCGGCGCGATTATGGCGGTGCCTGGCCATGACCAACGTGACTTTGAGTTTGCGATCAAATATGGTTTGCCAATTCCCCGCGTCGTAGCCGCGAGCGAAGCAGAGGCGGACAAGGAATTTGTCGGCGAAGCAGAGCCGGGCGACGGCGTGATTGTCAATTCGGATTTCCTCTCCGGCATGGAAGTGGAAGACGCCAAGCGCGCGGTGATTGCGCGCGCTGAAGAAGAAAATTGGGGCAAGGGCACAACCGTGTGGCGCCTGCGCGATTGGGGCGTGAGCCGCCAGCGTTACTGGGGCACGCCGATACCCTTCATCCATTGCCAGGCCTGCGGCGTGGTGCCGGTCCCCAAGGACCAGCTCCCCGTCAAACTGCCCGAAGACGTGGATTTCTCCTCTCCTGGCAATCCGCTGTTGCGCCATCCGAGCTGGAAGAACGTTGCCTGCCCCGATTGTGGCGGCGAAGCACAGCGTGAAACCGACACGCTCGATACTTTTGTCAATTCAAGCTGGTATTTCCTGCGCTTTGCCAGCCAGCCTGATGACGCGCCTTTTGACGCTGCGGAAGTCGCGCAATGGATGCCGGTCGACCAGTATATCGGCGGGATCGAGCATGCGATCCTGCACCTTCTCTATGCCCGCTTCTGGACCCGCGCGCTGGCGAGTATTGGTAAACTTGACGTGACCGAACCGTTTGCCAGCCTGTTTACGCAAGGCATGGTCACGCATGAAACCTACAGCCGCAAGGATGGCGCGCGCGAGACCTATTTCACGCCAGCCGAGGTGACGCGTTCGGGCGATGGCGCAATGCTTAGCGCGGATGGCCAGCCGGTCAATATCGGCAAGGTCATCAAAATGTCCAAGTCGAAGAAAAACGTCGTCGATCCCGAGGATATCATCCGCGATTATGGTGCCGATGCGGTGCGCTGGTTCATGTTATCCGACAGCCCGCCCGAACGTGATCTGCCGTGGTCAGAAGCGGGCATAGAGGGTTGCGGGCGTTTTGTTCAGCGTTTGTGGCGCATGTTTGGCCAATATGATGACAGTGCATCGGGCGAAGACAAGGATCTGGCGCGCAAGACCCATCAGGCGATTGCCGCTGTGGCTTCGGATATTGAGGCATTGGCTTTCAACAAGGCGGTTGCCCGCCTTTACGAACTCACCAGCGCAACGGAGAAAGCCGCGCCTTCAGCAGATCGCAATCATGCGATCCGCGCCCTGCTGCTGATGGCATCGCCGATGATGCCGCATCTGGCAGAAGAGGGCTGGGCAGCAATGGGCGGCAATGGGCTTGTCGCGCAGGCACCCTGGCCCGAAGTGGATGCCGCACTGCTGGTGGAAGACGAAGTCACCATCGCCGTGCAGCACAAGGGCAAATTGCGCGATACGCTTACAGCCCCTAAAGGTGCGCCGAAAGAAGATCTGGAGGCGCTTGCACTCGCTAGCGATAAGGTCCAGCGTTCGCTTGACGGGGCTGCAATTCGCAAGATTATCGTGGTGCCCGACAGGCTGGTGAATATTGTGACATGAAACGCTTTCTCGCTCCGCTAGGCCTTCTTCTGGCTCTTTCTGCCTGCGGCTTGCAGCCTATCTATGCTGGCGGCTCCAATGGCGCCGTTGCGCGTGGTCTTGCGCAGGTCGAAGTCGCTTCCATTTCGGGCGACGAAGGCTGGCTCATGCGCAATGCGCTGTCGGACAGGCTTGGGCGGGGCAATGGTGAAGGCGGTGCGCAATACCGGCTCGACGTGGTTCTTGATGACCAGCTTGAAGGGCTGGGCCTGCTTACTGACGACACGATAGGCCGCGAAAGGCGCACGCTGCGCGCCCGCTATCAATTGGTCGACACAAGCGATGGCACGATCATTGTCGATGCAACCGCCGGCTCCGACGCTGGTATCGATGTGGTGGGCAGCGAATATGCGACGATTGCCGCAGAACAGACCGCGCTGGAAAATTTGACGCAGGAAGTCGCGGATCAGATCGTCGTGCGGCTGACGCGCACATTGCGCGCAATGCAGCAGTGAAGGCGACCCAGCGCGATTACGCCCAAGCCGCGAAACGCGCGGCAAAGAAATGCCGCCTGTTCTTCTTTTGCGGGCAGGATGAAGCCGGCGCTTCAGCAGGCGTTGCCAAGCTTGTGGAAACGCTTCCTGAAGCGGGAGAGCGAGTTGATCTTTCGGGCAGCGATCTGAAATCCGATCCGTCGAAACTGGTCGACGAAGCACGTTCCACTTCACTTTTTGGCGACACGCGGCACATTGTTGCGCGTGTTTCAGGAGAAGAAGCGCATGATGCAATTGCCGCTTGGGCTGAACTGGTGGATCGCGGCGAAGTAGAGCAGGGCTGGCCGATATTCATCATTGCTACTTCGGCAACGGATAAATCGCGCAGTGCCAAACTGCTGTTGAAAAGGGACGATGCGCTGGTCGCAGTCTTTTATCCGCCAGATCTGAAATCGATGACGGCAGATGTTCGTGCCATGGCCGATGCATCGGGGATGCGGCTTGACGGCGTGCTGGCCGAAGCAATCGCCCGCGCGGCCGGTCTGGATGTACGGCTGGCGCAATCGGAAATCGACAAGCTGGCGCTCTATCTTGATGCCTCTCCGCAATCGCCCAAGCTTGCTGACCAGACCGCTTTTGATGCTATCGGTGCGAAAACCGAGGAAGATGGCTTCATGCCGCTCGTCAATGCCGCACTGGGAGGGGAACTGAACAAGCTGCCGGCGGAACTGGCGCGGATGAAGGAAGTCTCTCTCAATCCTGTCGGCGTGGCACTGGCGATGGAGCGGCGTGCAGCCCAACTGGCCATGCTCGCGCCCAAGATGCGTCACGGTGACAGGATGGATCAATTTCTCAAGGCGAATGGCGTGTTCTTCAAGGAGCACCGCGAGGTCGGCGACCAGCTCAAACGCTGGAGCGGCGGCAAGCTGGAGCGGCTTGTCCCTCGTTTGGCCGACCTGCATCGCGCCCTGCTGGCCAATAGCCAGACGGCCGAGTTGCTGCTGGCCCGAGAACTGGTGCAAATCGCCCATTACGCGGCGGCGCGCCGCTGAACCTGGCGCATTAGTGCCACAGTTCGCCTCTTTCTGCTGCACGAAAGATGTAAAATGGCCAATCGGAACGTTATCAAGTGCTAAGTATTATTGCTTAGACACAAAACGATAACCTCAGGGCGCTGACATGAAATGGCAGAAAATGTAAATCTGCGGATTGTCGAGCCTGAATCGCTCGACGGGAGAACGGATGAGGCTGTTGAGCCTTTATTCTTTCTGTTCGGCGACGATATTTCCGAAGAAAATGCGCGGGATCAGCGATTTTCGCGTGCACCAGAAAACGGATTGGCGCGTTCGCTCGCGACCTTGCGGCTGCGCGCATATCTCGCGCTTCTTCTGGGTGACGTGGTTATTATCCTCGGCAGCTTCTACGCAGTTTCCGTGAGTTTCTTCGGCACCCTCACCAATATCGCGCGGCTCGAAAGCGGGATGCTGTCAGCCTATGTGATCCTGCCGCTTTATCTGACGATCGCACTGTATAATGGCACCTATTCCAGGCGATCACTCACCGATTGGCAATTTACTTCTTTCAAGGCAATCATGGCATTGGCCCTTTCGGCCGCATTGCTCAATCTTCTGGCATTCTTTGTAAAGAGCAATGCTGACCTGTCGCGCTTTGTCTTCGTGACTGGCATTGCGATGACCGGGCTGGGCATTGTGGTCATGCGCGTGACCGCTGCAAAGCTGATCGTGCGACATTTCGGGCCCAGCCCGATCAACAAGCTGGTCATTCATGCTGGCGGTCCGCAATTCACCTTGCCCCATGCCTACCACATTCGCGCAGAGCAGCATGGACTTGCGCCTGATATGGAAGATCCGATCACGCTTGACCGGTTGAGCAAATATTTGCGCAATATGGATGAGGTGATCGTCAGCTGCGAAGAAGGTCAGCGCGCTGCCTGGTCGGAAGTTCTGAAAGGCACGGGCGTCCACGGCGAAGTCGTGCATCTCTTGTCACGTGAAATCGGCGCACTCGGTGTTGTCCATCATGATGATGCGGGTATTTCGGCGCTTAAGGTTTCTGCCGGACAGCTCGGCATGCGGGCAAGAGCGGCCAAGCGTCTGTTCGATCTCGCCGTGTCAGGCGCAGCCCTTGTTCTGCTTGCGCCGGTTATGCTGCTGACAGCGCTTTTTATCAAACTTGAAGATGGCGGCCCGGTGTTTTTCATCCAGCGCCGCATGGGGCGCGGCAATGAGTTCTTCAATATTCTCAAATTCCGTTCCATGCGTATCGGTGATGCCGACGGTAATCGCTCGGCATCGAAGGAAGATGAACGTGTGACGCGGATTGGCCGCTTCATTCGCAAGACAAGTATCGATGAACTGCCGCAGCTGCTCAATGTGCTGCGCGGGGATATGTCAAAATCATTGCTGGACTATCCGCTTCGCAATCAATCGCTTTTATGTGCGGCGGCGTTGCTCATTGTCCTGCTTGCCCCACTGCCAAGAGATGCAACATGATCTACAGGCTGTTCTGGTTTGCTACCATCGCCGCGCTTGCGGTGGTTACCGTCTTCGCGCAGCTCGATCGCAAGGCGCGCTTCGCGCCCGCCCTCGCGCCGATAGTGCCAGCCGCCTTCAGTGGTTTCGCTGCTGAACAGCGCACACGTATTGCCCTGGTGGTGCAGGACGGAGCGACTGCAGAGGCCGAAGCGCGCGCTCTGGTAGAAAAACGCCCGATTGCGGCAGAGCATCTGGCGAAGCTGTCGCTGGCAGCCGCGATGAACGATCATGGCGACACCAGTGTTGCGGCGCTTGAAGCGGCAAGCGTGCGCGGATGGCGGGAGCCGATTGCGCAATATGCGTCCGCCCGGGCAGCGCTGGAAGAAGGCGCGCATGACATTGCCGCCCAGCGCGTAAGTGCATTGCTTGCCACTGGCAAGATGAACGAACCGGCACTGGATGTAGCCGCCCGGCTCATTACGACACCGGAAGGCCAGGAGGCTTTTGCCCGCCGTCTCGCAGCCTTTGGCCGTTGGCAGGCCAACGCGCTTTCACCGCTGTCCCAGAAGGCCGACCCTGCCGATTTGGCCGCCACACTCGCGCTCGCGCTGGACCAGGGTGCGAACCTTGATTGTTTGCACCTTCGTCGCGTGACCGAAACTATCGAAAAGTCCGAAAGCGAAGAGGTCGCAACCGCATTGCGCGAACAATGCGATGCGCGCTGAAAGCTGAGGGCCTAGTTACTTTCCGGGACTGCAAAGGTGCCTGAAACTCGTCCGGCACTTTCACCATTTGCGGGCTGCGATCCGGCACCGTCGACGCTGGAAAGCCCTGAGTTGAGATCGATTACCAAGCGTCCACCATTCAGCGTATCGCTGCCGCGGCGCAGTGCCACGCCGCCCGAGAGCACGATCACGCGGCGGTTGAAATCATAGACGCCGGCATCGCCCCGCGCACGCTCGCTCCCGCGCTCGACCACTACACCGCCGGTTGCGTCGATCCTTTGGATTTGCAAGCTGCCTGCGCTATTGTAGGCAACAGTCGTGCGGGCTGCGGTCAACCGCAGATCGCCCTGCCGGATCACCACATCTCCTGACAGCACAACGCGGTTCTGGCGATCCTGCAATTCGATCCGGTCAGCAGCGTAAGAAACTGGCTGGCTTGAATCGAAACCGGCAATATTCTGCGCACCAGCGACTGAACCAAAGCCCAGTGCGGCAATGCCGCCTGCCAGCAAGCCACCGGCAAGCCCGCGCAGCGCAAGACGTGACAGAGCAGGACGATTGTGGGCGCTGGTCTGTTTCATTGTCTGCTCCGTCATCCGTGTAGGTTCTTGTCCGCTGCGCATCAGTTCATCCCGCTTGGCAAGCGGAGTTTCCCCGGCACCATGACCAGCCTTGCCTCGCCGTCAAGCAGGACAGTGCGTTCTGCAAGATCAGCGCGCATGGAGTTTGCTTCGAATGTGCCTGCCGGAACCACGCCGACAACACGTCCCTGACCCAGCACCGTGCGGTTAGCCAGGTCTATCGTGACGTTGCGGGCGGACATTTGATAGCCATCCGCAGCGGTAAATTCGACAAGGCCGCGCACTATCACCTGCTGATCATTGATTTCATAACTGCCCACATTGGCGGAAAGCACTGCCGGCCCTTCGGGCAGCACTATGCGTGCGACCAGTCTTTCAAGTTCGACCTGCGGAACACTGGCACTGCGCTGCACTGCCTCACCTGCCATCAGCGAAAAGGGGCGCCCCTGCTGGTCCTGCCCGCGATACATTGCATCGTCCACCCGCAGTCGATCTTCCGCAATGGCGACCTTGTTGCGATCAAGCAGGAAGCTGAGTTCACCACGCGGGCTGAGCGGGGTAATCAGCATCATTGCAGCGATCACGCCGACCAGGGCAGGCAGCCCTATCGCCATCGCGCGCACGATTCGGTCCAGCGCACCGCCCGGGGCGGCAAATGCCTGGCGCTTCGTGCGCATTTGGTCTGCCTCGAGGGTCATCGCCTAATCCTAACGCCCGAGCAGATTACTCATGGCTGAAAATATCCTTGTCGGCCCATCCGGCCATGTCGAGCTGCGCGCGGATGGGGAGGAATTCATAGGCGGCCTGCGCCAGTTCCATCCGGCCTTCGCGTTCCAGCCTTTCGATCAGCACTTCGCGCAAGCGGTGGAGGAAACGCACGTCAGAAGCAGCATAATCGCGCTGCGCCTCATTCAATTCGGGTGCGCCCCAATCGCTGGATTGTTGCTGCTTGGAAATATCCGCGCCCAGCAATTCGGACACGATCATCTTGAGCCCGTGGCGGTCAGTGTAGGTGCGCACCAGCTTGCTGGCGATCTTGGTGCAGAAAACCGGTGCTGCCACAACGCCCAGATAATATTGGATCGCCGCAAGATCAAAACGGGCATAGTGATAAATCTTCACCCGTGCAGGATCGGCCAGCACCGCTTTCAGATTGGGCGCATCATAGGCGCTGCCCTTGGCAAAGCGCACCAGATGTTCGTCCCCCCCCCCATCGGAAATCTGCACAAGGCACAGCCTGTCGCGATGGGTAATTAGGCCCATGGTTTCGGTATCGACAGCCAGGGGGCCATCAGCGAGCACGCCTTCGGGAAGGTCTTCTTCGTGAAAATATACAGCCATGGCCCGCTCCCTTAGGCGTATTGGGGATTGGAGGGAAGGGCGGCTTTGCGTGAGGCGATACTCCGCCTAAACCCTGATGCGTGATCGAGAATATTCCCGAAAGCTGGCGAGCCACGCTGGAGCCTGTAATCTCCACGCCCGAAGCGCGGCGGCTGGGCGGCTGGCTGCGCGAGGAAGAAAATGCGGGCAAGGCGATATTTCCGCCGCAGGGGACGCGGTTGCACGCGCTGGAACTGACCCCGCTGGATAAGGTCAAGATCGTCATATTGGGGCAGGACCCCTATCATGGGCCGGGACAGGCGCATGGCCTCAGCTTCTCGGTGCCCGATGGGATCAAACCGCCGCCATCGCTGGTAAATATTTTCAAGGAGATGGAAAGCGATCTTGGATTGGCGCGCCCTGCGCAAGGTAATCTGACAGGCTGGGCGCGACAGGGTGTGCTGCTGCTCAACAATACACTGACCGTGGAGCAAGGACAGGCTGGCAGCCATGCCCGCCGCGGCTGGGATGCGATCACTGATGCCTGCGTGATGGCAGTGGCGCAGCGCGAAGTGCCGAGCGTTTTCATCCTGTGGGGCAGCCATGCCCAGGCCAAGGCAAACCGCATCGCCGCCTTGCGCGATAACAACCGGCATTTGCTCATCAAGAGCCCGCATCCCAGCCCGCTTTCTGCCTATCGCGGCTTCTTTGGCTCGCAACCGTTCAGCCGTGCCAATGCCTTTCTTACAGATCATGGCCGGGGCCGTGTCGACTGGCAGATCTGACGGGCGGTAGATGGCGGCATCAGGGTGACAAAGGTTACACTGTGTAACCCTCTCCATGTGGCTAGAAGTGGTTGAAGTATAGGCAGGAAAAGATGGAGGCGTATGGGTGACACATGCGGCGGTATTTCTTGCGAATGTCGATCGGGCAAACATGCTGCGGCTTTGACAGACCACCATGGTGTAGGACACCATGCCTGCTATGACAGTTGCTGACGCCAGACTGGCTCTGAACGAGCGCCTCGCTGAACTTGATCGGCTCGACAGGCTGAGCGCCGAGGGGCGTGAACCCGTTACCCTTCAACAGGATAGCGTTGGGCGATTATCACGCATGGATGCGATGCAGCAGCAGGCCATGGCGCAGGCCGAGCGCCGCCGCCGACAGGCTGAAAGAGCGCGCATCGCCGCGGCAATTGCACGGCTTGAGGACGGCGAATGGGGTTTTTGCATGACCTGCGGGGAGACCATAGCGCAAGGCCGCCTCGCCAATGATCCGGCCGTGGCGAATTGCATCGGATGTGCCAGCGCAAACCAATGAGAGGGGCGGTGCTGTCCACGCCCGCCCGCAACTTGCCGTGTGGCAACAATTGCCCGCAATCAGCGGGGTAGTTCAGTCACGCCCATCAATGCCTCATCCACGCTGGCTGCGCATTGGCGGCCTTCGCGGATCGCCCAGACAACAAGGCTCTGGCCGCGGCGCATGTCGCCACAGGCGTAAACATCGGAATCGCTGGTACGGTAATCCTGCGTATTGGCATCGACATTGCCGCGATCGGTAAGATCCACAGCAGACTGATCAATCATGCCTTGCTTGCGCGGACCGACAAAGCCCATGGCGAGCAGGATCAGATCGGCAGGCAGTGTAAATTCAGTACCTTGCACTTCGTTAAGCTGGCCTTCGGACCAGTCGGCCCGCACGCATTTCAAGCCGGTGACAACACCATCCGTGCCGATGACTTCCTTGGTCAGCACGGCCCAGTCGCGCTCCACACCCTCTTCATGGCTGGAGGATGTGCGCAGCTTCATCGGCCAATCCGGCCATGTCAGCAGCTTGTTTTCATGCGCAGGGGGCTGCGGCATGATTTCTATCTGGGTCACGCTTTTCGCACCCTGACGGTTCGATGTGCCCACGCAATCGCTGCCGGTATCGCCGCCGCCAATCACGATCACGTCCTTGCCGGTCGCGGTCAGTGAACCACGCGGAGCAGCGCGCGTTTCATCATCGCCAGCATTGCGTTTGTTCTGTTGGGTGAGGAATTCCATCGCCAGGCGCACACCGGGCATTTCCGCACCGGGAATTTCCAGCCGCCGCGGATGTTCCGCCCCGCCGGCAAGCACCACCGCGTCAAAATTTTCCTTCAGCGACTTGATCGAGACATCAACGCCGACTTCAGTGCTGGTGCGGAAGGTAACGCCCTCTGCCTCCATCTGAACCGCGCGTCTGTTGATCTGGAGCTTTTCCATCTTGAAATCGGGGATTCCGTAACGCAGCAGGCCTCCGACACGGTCCGACTTTTCGAGCACGGTGACCGAATGGCCCGCACGCGCCAATTGCTGCGCGCAGGCGAGACCCGCGGGGCCTGACCCGACGACGGCCACGCTCTTGCCGGTCTGGCGATCGGGCACTTGCGGCTTGATCCAGCCTTCCTGCCACCCGCGATCGACGATGGCGCATTCGATGCTTTTGATCGTCACCGGCTGATCTGTGATGTTGAGGGTGCAAGACGCTTCGCACGGTGCCGGACACACGCGGCCCGTAAATTCGGGAAAATTATTGGTGGAGTGCAGCACTTCCAGCGCATTGCGCCAGTCACCTTCGTAAACGAGGTGATTCCAGTCCGGGATGATGTTGTTCACCGGACAACCGTTGTGACAATAGGGAATGCCGCAATTCATGCACCGCGCCGCCTGATTTTTCAGGCTTTCCTCGCTGTGCGGGATTGCGAATTCCTTATAATGCTTCACCCGCTCCTTGGGATCGTCATAGGTACGATCCTCGCGGTCGATTTCGAGAAAACCGGTTTCCTTGCCCATTTTTCTGACCCTTATTCCGCAGCGACGCTGGCAGCTTCTGCACGCTCGGCTTCGAGCTGCTTCAAGGCGCGGCGATATTCTGTCGGCATGACCTTCACGAACTTGCCGATGCTGTTGTCCCAATCATCGAGCAGCGCTGCCGCCCGGGCAGAGCCGCTGTGCAGCTTGTGCCGTTCCAGGAGGATGCGAAGCCGTTCGGCATCATGGTAGAGCGGATCGCCCATGCCGAAATCATCGACGGTGGAGGGCCGCTGCTGCGGCGCCCCCCAGGAATGTTCCTGCCCTTCGATTTCAGTGCCAGGTGCAGCGATCGGTTCAAGATCGACCTGCGCCATGTTGCAGCGATCGCGAAAGGCGCCATCGGGATCATAGACATAGGCAAGACCGCCGCTCATGCCGGCTGCAAAATTGCGGCCTGTCGACCCCAGCACGCAGACCACGCCGCCCGTCATATATTCGCAGCCATGATCACCCGTGCCTTCAACCACAGCGATGGCGCCCGAATTGCGCACGGCAAAGCGTTCACCTGCCACGCCCGAGAAATAGGCCTCGCCCGCAATGGCGCCATACAGCACGGTATTGCCGACGATGATATTGGTCAGCGGATCGCGCCCGACATTTTCCGGCTGGCGCACGATGACGCGACCGCCCGAAAGCCCCTTGCCGACATAGTCATTGCCATCGCCCACCAGTTCCAGCGAAACGCCATGTGCCAGCCACGCGGCAAAACTTTGGCCGGCGGTGCCGGTGAATGTGATACGGATCGAATCGGCGGGCAGTCCCTTGTGGCCATGCGCCTTGGCAATCACACCAGAAAGCATTGCGCCCGTCGTGCGGTTGCGGTTGCGAATTTCGCGCTCGATCTGCACCGGCTGGCCATCATGAATGGCAGGCTGGCATGCCTCGATAAGTTCATTGTCGAGCGCGAGATCAAGCCCGTGATCCTGCGTTTGCGTGTGGAAGGGGAATTTGCCCTCAGGCAGTTCCACATTGTGCAGCAGGCGTGACAGATCCACGCCATCGGCCTTCCAGTGACGGATGGCGCGGCGCATGTCGATCAAATCCACCCGGCCGATCATCTCTTCCACCGTGCGGAAGCCCATCTCCGCCATGATCTGGCGCAGTTCCTCTGCAACGAAGAAGAAGTAATTGATGACATGTTCGGGCGTGCCGACGAAATGCTTGCGCAATTCCGGGTTCTGCGTAGCCACGCCTACCGGGCAGGTGTTGAGATGGCACTTGCGCATCATGATGCAGCCAGCCGCGATCAACGGGGCAGTGGCAAAGCCGAATTCATCCGCGCCCAGCAGCGCGCCGATGGCAACATCGCGCCCGGTGCGCAGACCGCCATCGACCTGGACCGCGATGCGGCTGCGCAGATCATTAAGGAGGAGCGTCTGCTGGGTTTCGGCAAGGCCGATTTCCCACGGGCTGCCGGCATGGGTGAGGCTGGTGAGCGGGCTGGCGCCCGTTCCGCCTTCATAGCCAGAGATCGTCAGATGGTCCGCCTTGCACTTCGATACGCCAGCCGCAACCGTGCCCACGCCCACTTCAGACACCAGCTTTACAGAAACGCGTGCTGAAGGATTCACATTCTTCAAATCATGGATCAGCTGCGCCAGATCCTCGATCGAATAGATATCATGATGCGGCGGCGGGGAAATCAGCCCCACGCCCGGCGTTGCATGGCGTACTGCGCCAATCCGCTTGTCCACCTTGTGACCGGGCAATTGGCCGCCTTCACCGGGCTTGGCACCCTGCGCCATCTTGATCTGGATATCGTCTGAATTGGCGAGATATTCAGTCGTCACGCCAAAGCGGCCCGATGCGACCTGCTTGATCCGACTGCGCATGGAATCGCCATTTTCCATTGGCTGGAAACGGAACGGTTCTTCGCCCCCTTCACCAGTGTTGGAACGGCCACCAATACGATTCATGGCGATGGCCAGAGTGGAGTGCGCTTCATGGCTGATGGAGCCAAAGCTCATCGCGCCAGTGCTGAAGCGTTTGACGATTTCCTCAACCGGCTCAACCTCGTCCAGCGGGATTGCTTCATCCGCGAGTCTGAGCTCCATCAGCCCGCGAATGGTCAGCAGGCGCTCTGACTGTTCGTTGATCGATTTGGCGAAAGCTTCATACTGGTCCCATTTGTCGCCGCGCACCGCATGTTGCAGCTGGGCCACATTGGACGGGGTCCAGGCGTGTTCCTCGCCACGCAGGCGATATTGATAGATACCACCCACATCGAGCATTTCGCGATAGATGGGATTGTCGCCATAGGCAGCGGCATGGCGACGCACCGTTTCCTTGGCGACTTCGGCAAGACCGATGCCCTCTATCGTGGTGGCGGTACGGGTGAAGAACTGATCGACAAATGCGCTGGACAGGCCGACCGCATCGAAAATCTGCGCCCCGCAATAGGATTGGTAGGTGGAGATACCCATCTTGGACATCACCTTCTGGATGCCCTTGCCGACCGCCTTGATATAGTTTTGTTCAACCTTTTCAGGCGTGAGTTCGGGCGCCTTGGTGCGGCGGATATCTTCCAGCGTTTCAAATGCGAGATAGGGGTTGATGGCTTCTGCGCCATATCCTGCCAACACGCAGAAATGATGCACTTCGCGCGCTTCGCCGGTTTCGACCACGATGCCGGTCTGCATGCGCAGGCCCTGCCGGGTCAGTTGGTGGTGGACAGCAGCCGTGGCGAGCAATGCGGGCATAGGAATACGGTCTGGTCCCTGAGCGCGGTCTGACAGAATCAGGATGTTCTTGTCCTGCAGCACGGCCTCTGTGGCGGCCCAGCACATTTCCTTGATCGCCATTTCGAGGCCTTCGGCCCCGCTTTGGGCATCCCAGGTGATGTCCACCGTGGCGGTGCGGAAAGCGCCATCAAGGCGGCTTTCGACCGAGCGGATCTTTTCCATCCCGCGATTGGTCAGGATCGGCTGGCTGATTTCGAGCCGCTTGTGCGTGCCTGCATCATGGCCGAGCAGATTGGGCCGCGGACCGATCATCGAAAGCAGGCTCATCACCAGTTCTTCACGGATGGGATCGATCGGCGGGTTTGTTACCTGGGCAAAGTTCTGCTTGAAATAATCATACAGCAGGCGGCTGCGCTTCGACAGGACAGCGATGGGCGTATCTGTGCCCATAGAGCCGATGGGATCATCGCCCTTGATGGCCATGGGTTCAAGGAAGCGGAAGATATCTTCCTGCGTATAGCCAAAGGCCTGCTGGCGATCGAGTAGGCTGACAACGTCTTCCTGCACCGCATCGGCATCGGTCTCTATCGTGTCGAGATCCTTCAGCTTGTACTGCGCGGATTCGAGCCATTCCTCATAGGGATGCGCGGATGAAAGCTCTGCCTTCAGCTCCTCATCCTCGATAATGCGGCCCTGTTCGAGATCGATCAGCAGCATGCGGCCCGGCTGCAGACGCCACTTGCGCACGATATCCTCTTCGGCAAAGGGCAGCACGCCGCTTTCCGATGCGAGGCAGACCAGATCATCCTTGGTCACGCAGAAACGTGCCGGACGCAGGCCATTGCGATCAAGTGTGGCGGCGATCTGGCGGCCATCGGTGAAGGCAACCGCGGCGGGGCCATCCCACGGCTCCATCAATGCAGCGTGATATTCGTAGAAAGCCTTGCGCTTGGGATCGATCAGCGGATCGCGCGCCCACGCCTCCGGGATCAGCATCATCATCGCATGCGCGAGGCTGTATCCGCCCAGCAGCAGCAATTCGAGCGCATTGTCGAGGCAGGCGGTGTCAGATTGGCCGTGCGGCACGATGGGCCACAATTTGTCGAGATCGGCGCCCAGTAGATCGCTTTCCATCGTCCGGCGGCGTGCGTTCATCCAGTTCACATTGCCGCGCACCGTGTTGATCTCACCATTATGTGCGATCAGGCGGAAAGGCTGGGCCAGCCGCCAGCTGGGGAATGTGTTGGTGCTGAAACGCTGATGCACGAGACCCAGCGCGCTTTCGCAATCGGGATCGCGTAGATCATCATAGAAAGAGCCGACCTGGTTTGCCAGCAACAGGCCCTTATAGACCATGGTGCGACTGGAAAAGCTGGGCATGTAGAGCTTTTCAAGACCCGGCATATCGTGCTTTTTCGCCAGTTCCTTCAACGGGTTCTGCGTCTGCTTGCGGATCACGATCAGCTTGCGCTCGAACGCGTCCTGATCGGGGCAATTATCTCCGCGTCCGATAAAGCACTGCCGCACGACCGGCATGGAATCGAGGACCGCCTTGCCCAAACCGGTGGTGTCGGTTGGCACATCACGCCAGCCAATCAAATGCTGGCCTTCCTTGGCGATGAATTTTTCGAACTGTCCGGTGATGAAATCACGCGCAGCCGCCTCTTGCGGCATGAAACACATGGCGACCGCATAATCGCCTGCAGGCGGCAGATGCAGTCCTTCGCTGTCGGCCCATTTGCGGTAAAGCTTGTCAGGTATCTGGATCAGAATGCCTGCGCCATCACCAAGCAAGGGATCGGCGCCCACCGCGCCGCGGTGATCGAGATTGGCGAGAATTTCCAGCGCCTGTGACACGATACCGTGCGATTTTGCGCCCTTGATATGGGCGACAAAGCCCACACCGCAGGAATCATGTTCGTTTACAGGATCATAAAGGCCACGAGCGGCGGGATACTCGGTCAATCTTAAGCTCTTCCGGTTGCGGGCGGGACCGAAAACGCGCCCCGACACCGGTTTCAACGGCAACGAAACGCGAATCAACCGCCCAGGGCTGCACGATAATTACGCAGAAATCCCTCATGGCGACAGGAAGTGCATTTTGCAAGTTTCCGTTGTGGCGCATAAGAATGCGGCACGAAATCACGGAATTGTCCGCTATTTGCCCATGCGTTGCAGATTCAGCAAGGCATCGCGCAAAGCCCGTTCACTATCCTTGTTCGACCGCTCTTGCTTGTCCTCGGCATGCTGCATCTCATGCAACGCTGCTGCGGGGCGATAGGGGTTCTGGGCCGTAGCCAATACGCCATAACCAATATCGCGCCGCTTTGCAGCCTTGCCTAGCGGGAGAGAGAATGAGGCGGCTATTTCGCCAAGGTCATCGCTATAATCTTCATCACCATCTTCCAGCGCGGCCACGCGGCCAAGTTCGGCCATGCGATCAAGATTTTCTGTGGGTGCGGCCTCCCCTGGCTGGTCAACAGCCGGGGCGGAAGTGACTTTGATTTCGCTCTGGCTGTTATCTTCCGGCGCGATCACGGGCGGTCCACCAAAATAGGTAGCCATAGCTTCTTCTGCGTCATCGGCGGGCGCGGCATCGAAATTCAGCGGTCCTTCGCCCGTGCGTGGCGCGATGCCGGTCTTTTCGTCCACAGGTTCGGCAGCGGCCTTGCCCTGCTCCGCGGAGGGAGCCTGATTGCTGGCGGCGCGGCGGACACTCCAGCTGCGGTGTTTTTCCAGCGTTTCGATCAGCTTTTGAGCGAGCTGCAGAATATCGGTCTCTACCTCGGCCTCGGCGGAATTTTCCGCAGCCTGAGCGGCCTCGACAGGCTCATCCTGCGGATTGTCCATACCTGTCTGCCTGAAGAGAGATGGCGGCGAGAATTCGAGGGGGGCGTCGGCAAATTGTCCGACATGACCGGGTTCCTCCGTGCAGGAGTGCGGCGTTTCGACAAGATCGGTTTCGTGCGGATTTGTGTCGCCGGTGTCTGGTGCGCGGAGCGGACTGGCTGGCTCCTCGGTCTCGTCCGACCAGCTCGCTTCTTCGACCAGTGGCGCATCGTCGGTAGCGGCAAGCGCTTCTGCGCTCACTCCAGACTTTTCATCCTCTGCTTCGTCGTAAAGAGCCTCGCTCCAAACTTGCGCGGCATCAGGCATGGCAGAGAAATCGGTGTAATCGAGCGTGTCATCCCCCTCCCCGTCTGCGCCGGGCAGTGGCGCGGCGAGCGGGGCGCCTGGCGCATCGACCTCGGGAAGGGTGAGAGCGCGCCGCCTGCCATGCGTGGGAGCTAGAGCATCCGGCTGCGCTGGGTCATTGATCTCCTGTGCAATATATTCAGCGTTGTCTTCGGCGAAAACCTCTTCACCGGTCTCGGAGTAGGGTGCTTCTTCATCGTCGATAATCGGTGGCAGCGACAGCGGCGCCTTTTGGGCGAGCATGCGCGCCGCAAAAAAGCCCAGCAATGCCCCGACAAGGGCGGCCGCAAGCGCGATAGCAGCGCGGGCGGTGAAGCCCAGCGGTGGGGCGGCGGCGGGCACTATTGCGGCGATGCCGGTAGCACCCACGATCCGTTCAAGAAGCTGTATCGGAAGGATGAACATCCCTACGCCCATGAGCGCGGCCAACCATAATGCGACCACCGCAGGAAAAGCAGGGTGCGCGATGACGGGCGGCCGTTTTCTGCCGCCTTTGTCCTTGGCCTTGTTCAACGGAAATAATGGCACGTCTGCGTCCTGTCCTTCGCCTATGCCCCACTTTTTCGCGCCAATGGTTCAGGCGGCGACGGAATGGGGAGTGGTCGAGGCTCCACCTAACAATCTTTGGTAAACGGATAGATAACGCTGTGCATTGCGGTGCCAATCGTGATTGTCGCGGACATGAGTCTTTCCGCGCTGGCGCATGGCATCCCAATCATCGCGCCGGTCGAGCAGATCAGCCAGCGAAGCAGCGCAGGCGGCAGCATCATCGGGTGGAAAAAGCATGCCGGTATCGGCGTGAGTCACAAGCTCCCGATGTCCACCCACATTGCTGGCGGCGACCAATTTCATCTGTGCCATTGCTTCCAAGGGTTTGAGGGGGGTGACAAGATCGGTCAGCCGGCTGCACTTGCGCGGATAGGCCATCACATCGGTCAGCGCGTAATAGCGTTCCACCTCACCATGCGGCACGCGGCCGGTAAAGCGGATGGCATGGGCGGCAGGGGAGGCCTTCGACTGAGCTTCCAGCGCCTCTGCCATAGGTCCGCCGCCTACCAGCAACAGCCGTGCATCGCCGTGGCGTTCCAGAAGCACCGGCATCGCGGCGATGAGATCGTCCAGCCCTTCATAGTCATAGAAACTGCCGATAAAACCGATGACTGGCCCATCCCCCATGCCAAGTTCTTGCGCCAGGGCCGCGTCGCGCGGTGCAGGCGTACCGAACATGGTCAGGTCCACGCCATTGGGCATGATGCCAATCTTTGCCGGTGAAACGCCGCGCGCCACCAGATCATCCTTCAGCCCTGTGCAGATGGTCATCACCGCGTCAGCGCAGCTGACCGCCATGTTTTCCAATTGGCGAGTGAGCCGGTATTTGATCGAGCCTTCATGCGTTGCGAGATTGCCGACGGCCGCATCTTCCCAGAATGCCCGAATTTCATACACCACCGGAATGCCCAGCGTCTTGCCAGCGCGCACCGCGGCAAGCCCATCAAGCGCGGGTGAATGGGCGTGGAGGATATCGGGGCGCCAATCCTGCGCCAGCGCCATGATGGCATCGGCCAGAGCGCCGATCTCTCGCCATTCCTTCAGGCCGGCAGGCCCCCGCGCCTTGCCCGGCGTGCGGTGAAAGGTGAGAGCGTCCACTACTTCGGGCGAGGCGCCCTGTTCACCATGCCGCAATCCAGTGATTCCGCGCACGTCCAGCCCCAGCGCCTGCTGCGCTTTGAGGATCGCGCGCGTGCGGAAGGTATAGCCACTGTGAAGCGGTAGCGAATGATCGAGGATATGCAGGATACGCGTCATCGCATGGGCAATAGCCACATCTTGCTTAACGCCGCGTCAAGAGCTTGGGCGTAAGGTCAGCGCCAGCCAGTCTTGCGGATCCATTTATCGTGATCGACATCTTCACCATTGCCCTGAGCCACGGCCTGATCCTTCTGGCCGCATGGCGGCTGCTGTTCCGTGATGATCTGGATCACGAAGTCTCTCCTGCCGATGCACCTGAGCGCCCGTGGCTGAAGAAACAGTCCGCCGCGCGAAATCAGGGTGGGCACAAGGACAATGATAGCGCGGCCGATGCGTGATCTTGTTCTCCTCGCATTTGTTGCTGCCGTTTTGGTGATGGGCTTCAAACGCCCATTCCTGTGGGTGCTTCTCTATATCTACGTGGATATCGTATCGCCGCAGCAGATCGGTTGGGGGATCATCACCAGCCTTTCGCTCTCGCTCGTCACCTTCATCGCGGCCTTTGCCGGATATGTCTTGCTGGACAACAAGCAGGGCAGCCGCCTGACTTTGCAGCAGGGCTTGATTATCGGCCTGCTTGCCTGGTGCGGCTATACGACGCTGGGGGCGGTGTTCCAGGATACCGCTTGGGAAAAGTGGGACTGGGTCTGGAAAAGCCTCTTTTTCGCCGCTTTCCTGCCGCTCACCCTGCGCACCCGGCTCAGGCTCGAAGCTGCCGTGCTGGTGTTTACCCTTTCCATTGCCGCCATCGCCATCAATGGCGGTATCAAGACGGTGCTGGGCGGGGGCGGTTATGGCACGCTGACGCTGCTGGTGGATGCCAATTCGGGCATTTACGAAGGCTCCATCATATCGACAGCCGCTATTGCCACCATCCCGCTCATCCTGTTTCTGGCGCGGCGCGGCACCGTGTTCGCGCCCGGAAAGCTGGTCTGGCTGTTTTGCGCGGCCCTGATCCTTTCGTGCCTGCTTATCCCCATTGGCACCAATGCACGCACGGGGCTTGTCTGTATCGCTGTTCTGGGCGTGCTGCTCATGCGGCAAGTGCGCCATCGTTTCGTATTTGCGGGCCTGGCGAGCGTGGCGATGGTTCTGTCATTGCCATTCCTCCCGCAGGAATATGTCGAGCGAATGGGCACGATTACCGGCTATCAATCCGATGAAAGCGCCTCCACCCGGATCGCGGTGTGGAAATGGACCTATCAATATGCGCTGGCGAATCCGATGGGCGGAGGATTTGACGCCTATCGCGCCAACTCCTTCACCTACCAGATGCCAGAGGTAATCGGCGAGGGGAACAATCGTCAGGTCACTTATCGCGAAGTGACAGATGAGGCGCGCGCATATCATTCATCCTATTTCGAAATGCTGGGCGAACAGGGCTGGCTTGGCCTGTTCATGTGGTTGCTGCTCCACGCATTAGGCCTGTGGCAGATGGAACGCATCCGCCGCCGCGAAAGCGCCAAACATGCTGATCGCGATATCTGGATGCACGATCTGGCAACAGGTCTGCAGCATGCGCAGATCATCGTGCTGGTCGGCGCGGCCTTTGTCGGTATTGCCTACCAGTCCTTCATCTTCCTGCTTGTCGCAATGCAATGCGCTTTGTGGAGCCAGTGGCAGATGAAGCGCAAGGGCGCGGGCAAGGCACCGCTGTCGCAGCGGCTGGACGAAGCACGCAAATCCACTGCCATCCCCACGGCCTGAGACATTTCGCCTGCGCAACGCAACCCTCGACAAGCGGGGCGCACCATAGGATAGTCCGACGCCATGGACGCGGCCGCCACATTGGGCATTATGGAAATATCGGGGCTTGCTGCCAGTGCCAGCCTGCTGGCCGGGTGGCGGCTCTATATCGTTATCCTTGGCACCGGGCTTGCGATGCGCAGCGGGTTTTTACCTCTGCCAGAACATTTGGAAGCCTTGCAGGTTCTGGCCAATCCGTGGGTGCTGGGCATTGCAGGGCTTGGCGCACTGGCAGAATTCTTCGCCGACAAGGTGCCCTGGCTCGATACGATCTGGGATACGGTGCACACCGCTGTGCGGCCGGTAGGCGGTGCGATGCTGGCGCTGGCCATTGTTGATCCGGGTGATCCCGCCATGCAGGTGATCGCCTTTATCGCAGGGGGCGGCGGCGCGCTTCTGGCGCATGGCGGCAAAGCGGGTACGCGCACTGTCATCAATGCCAGCCCCGAACCTGTCAGCAATATTGCCATGTCCACGGCTGAAGACGTCGCGACGCTGGGCCTGATGTGGTTCGTTTACGAATATCCGTGGGCCTCTGCTGGCGTGGCGGCAGTTCTGCTTGCGCTGGCCATCGGAATGGTGCTGGCGGTCCGGCGGGTTCTGCGCCGTATATTCAGGCGCAATCAGGACGCCTGAATATACGGCGCTAAAGCTAACCCACCTTGGGGTTTGCGCGCATCCATTCTTCCACGACCGGAGCGATTTGCTCACGCCATTTGCTGCCGTTGAAGATACCGTAATGGCCTACCTTGGGCGCAAGGTGATACTTCTTCTTCTTCACCGGCAGATGTTCAGCCAGATCAAGCGCGGCGCGCGTCTGCCCAATGCCAGAAATATCGTCCAGTTCACCTTCGATCGCCAGCAGGGCAGTGTCACGGATCGCATCGGGATCAATCGCCTTGCCGCGATGCACGAATTCGCCCTTGGGTAGCGAATGCTTCTGAAACACGTGTTCAATGGTCTGAAGATAGAATTCGGCAGTCATGTCGCAGACTGAAAGATATTCGTCGTAAAACTGCTTGGTGCGGTCCGCACTGTCATGGTCGCCCAGCGTCATGTGTTTGAACATCTCGTAATGACTCATCATGTGATCGACGAGATTCATGCTGATGAAGCCAGCAAGTTGCAGGAACCCGGGATAGACCTTGCGGCCAGCCCCCGGATAATTGCTCGGCACGGTGGCGATCACATTGTTCTGGAACCAGCTGAAGGGCTTTTCCATGGCCAGATCGTTCACGCCGGTAGGACTGGCGCGCGTGTCGATCGGGCCGCCCATCATGGTCAGCGTGGCCGGACGGCACTTGTCCTTGGCAGCGCCCATCACGGCTGCAGCGGCAAAAGCGGGCACAGAAGGCTGGCACACCGCCAGCATATGCGTGTTGGGGCCGATGAATTGCAGGAATTCGATAAGATAATCGATATAATCGTCCAGATCGAACCGCCCTTCCGACAGCGGGACGAGTCGGGCATCGGCCCAGTCGGAGATATATACCTCTTGATTCTGCACCATGCGCTGCACCGTTCCGCGCAAAAGCGTGGCGTAATGCCCGCTCATGGGTGCGACAATCAGCAGTTTGGGCGCATTGTCGGGCAGATCATCGCGGACGAAACGCCGTAACGAGCCAAAAGGCTTTTCGAATACGACGGATTCCGAAATCGGCTTCAATATGCCATCGACATCCACCGGCTCTAGATCGAAATCGGGTTTGCCGCGCTCTTCATGCAGATGGGCAAAAACCTTCAGCGCGCTCGCAGCAGCTGGACCGGCGCCGAAGTAACCCATTGGCAAAGCGGGATTGTTCAAAAGATTCGCGCCGACCATTGCCCAATTGCTGGCAGAGCCAAGCAAGGCGCGCTGCATTTCATATGCGGAATAAAGCAAGACTGATATCTCCTGCGAAATGACCTGAAGGGCCTTCATGCCAGGCACTTCTTGGGGGTGCCATTAGCGATTTAGGCTTTGAACATGCCCTTAAATGGGAGTTGTTGCAATGCAGCATAAGGCCGATGGGTCCCCGAAAGTGCAAAAATCTTGGACAGGGGCCGCTTGACGGACGCGCCCTTTTAGTTAGTGCGCTGGCGGACATGGCTCTTCCCAAAACGCGAGACGACAAAGGCAAATCCGGCCCCGCCGCGAGCAAGAGCCTGCGCCCGCTCAAGATGATCGCGCGTGAAGCGGCCAAATACCCCTTGCAGATCGCACTGGCGGTAATTGCGCTGGTGGTCACGGCCATGATCACCTCACTGGCATTGCCAACAGCAGCCAAGCTCATCGTCGACCGGGGCTTTGGCGGCGAAGGCGATGTCGGGCGGTGGTTCCGCTATCTGCTGTTGCTGGTCAGCATATTGGGGCTGGGCACGGCGATGCGTTTTTATTTCGTCAGCTGGGTGGGTGAACGGGTTGTGGCGGACGTCCGCTGCAAGGTTTATGAAAACCTGCTGCGTCTGTCTCCGTCCTTTTTCGAAAAGAACAGCCCGCGCGAGATTTCCTCCCGCATGACAGCCGATACCGCAGTTATTGAGCAGGTTGTGGGGACGACCGTTTCGGTGGCGTTGCGCAATTCGATCATGGCGGTATTCGGCACGGCCTATCTGTTCTGGCTTGCCCCACAGCTGGCGGTGTGGCTGCTGGCAGGCATTCCACTGGTCATTGTCCCCATCGCCCTGTTCGGCCGGCGCCTGCGCGATATCAGCCGGTCCAGCCAAGACCGTGTGGCCGATGTGGGTGGCATCACAACGGAAATCCTGTCGGCCATGAAGATCGTGCAGGGTTTCAATCAGGAAGAGCGCGAGGCAGGTCGTTTCGGCGACGCGGTAGCGCGGGCCTTTGCCACTGCGCGCATTCGCATTCTGGTGCGTGCGGTGATGACGGCAATGCTTATCACGCTGATTTTCGGTGCGCTCACCATCCTGATGTGGCGCGGTGCCACCATGGTCAATGAAGGCACGATTACGGGCGGCACGATCAGCGCCTTTGTCCTTGCAGGAGCAATTACCGCTGGCGCATTCGGCTCGCTCACCGAAGTTTTTGGAGACTTGTTGCGCGGGGCAGGGGCTGCTGGCCGCCTGAGTGAATTGCTGGAGGAACGGCCCGAGATTGTCGCGCCTGCCCGTCCGCAGCCGTTACCGGAACCTGCTCGCGGCAGCCTTTCGTTTGAAAAGGTCACTTTCTCCTACCCCACGCGCCCTGCCGAAAGCGCTATCAGCGATTTTGCCCTGGTGGTGGAGCCGGGTGAGTCGGTGGCCATCGTCGGCCCTTCGGGCGCGGGTAAATCGACCATTTTCCAGCTGGTGGAACGGTTCTATGATCCGCAGGAAGGCCGCATCAAGCTGGATGGCGTCGCGCTGACGCAGGTCGATCCCAGACAGATTCGCCAGCGCATGGCCATTGTGCCGCAGGAAGGCATATTGTTCGCCGCCAGTGCCCGCGACAATTTGCGCTACGGCGCATGGGATGCGGATGAAGACGCAATTTGGGAAGCGGCCCGGGTCGCCAATGCAGAAGATTTTCTGCGAGCCTTGCCCAATGGTCTCGACACATTCCTTGGCGAAGGGGGCGCGCGCCTTTCGGGCGGCCAGCGCCAGCGCATGGCCATCGCCCGTGCGCTGCTGCGCGATGCACCGATCCTGCTGCTGGACGAAGCGACCAGTGCACTTGATGCAGAAAGTGAGCGGCTCGTGCAGGACGCGCTCGAACATTTGATGCAGGACCGCACCACGCTGGTCATTGCGCACCGGCTGGCCACTGTTCGTGCGGCAGATCGGATCGTTGTGATGGAGGATGGACGCATTGTCGAAACCGGCGATCACAACAGCTTGAGCGCCGCGGGCGGCCTCTATTCCCGCCTTGCCGCGCTGCAATTCGATGACGCGGCGATGGAGCGGACCCAGACCGATTGACTGATCGCCAAGGCTTGCGTCGATGAAAATCGGTGCTTAATCGATTTGGTAACGACAGAAACAATGGGTCTCCTTTGGCTAGGCAACGATACTCTTTCGCCAAACTGGGCCTTCATCAAACGACTGATCCGAAAACGGGGACCGCCTTATGATTCGCATTTTTCTTGCCACGACAGTTTCAACCCTGGGTCTTGCGCTCGCCGCGCCGGCCATCGCGCAGGACGAGGCTGATGCCACGCCGACGATGGATTTTGGAACATGGGGCGTTTCGCCCGATGCGCTCGATCCCTCGGTGGATCCGGGCGACGATTTCTTCGACTATGTCAATGGTCGCTGGATCGCAGCCAACCCCATTCCTGCTGACCGTGCGCGCTTCGGCGCATTCGACATGCTGGCCGAAAAATCGACCCGCGACATAGAAGCGCTGGTTGCAGAACTTGTTGCGTCCAATCCGGCACCGGGCACGCCCGAGCGGCGTATCGTTGATGCCTATAACGCTTATTTTGATGTCGCGGCGATTGATGCTTCCGGCCTCGCGCCCGCGCAACCCTATCTGCAGAATATCTTTGCCGCGCCCGATCTGGCCGCGCTTGCCGGACTTTCCGAAGAACCCGGTTACCCCACGCTGGTGAGCGCCGGTGTGACCGTCGATGCCCGCAACCCTGATTCCTATGTCGCATCTATCGGGTTTAGCGGAATGGGCTTGCCTGACCGTGATTATTATCTCGTCGACAGTGCCGACAATCTGGAAATCCGGGAAAAATACGTAGATTATCTCACCTTCCTTCTGGGACAGGCCGGTTATCAGGATCCTGCCGCTGCTGCGGTGGCGGTCTATGCCTTTGAGCATGATGTGGCAGAACTGGAATGGGCGCGGCAGATGTTCCGCCTGCCCAATCTCACCTATAATGAACTGACCCCGGCAGACCTTGCAGAACTGGCAGGTGATTTTCCGATCCAGGCCGTTCTGGAAGCAGGCAAGCTAGCCGGGCAGGAGCGGTATCTTGCTTCCCAACTGCCGCCGACGGCACAGGAAATCGAGGAAATGGAGCTGACGCAGGAACAGCTCGACATGATCGGTGGCGGCTTGCCAGCGATGATGGAGCTATTGACTACCACCCCGCTCTCCACGCTCAAGGCCTATATGGCCGCGCAATTCCTGTCGAATAATGGTGCTGTGCTTTCAAGCGAGATCGACGCTGCGACTTTTGAACTGTTCGGACGCACTATCAGCGGCCGTGAAGAGCAGCAGCCACGCTGGAAGCGCGCAATTTCGGCGGTTGGAGAGCAATTGGGCGAACAGCTTGGCGCGCTCTATGTCGAACGCCATTTTCCCGCCGAAGCCAAGGCACGGATGGATGCGCTGGTGGCCAATCTGCAACGGGCCATGCGCGCCGACATCGAAACCAATGAATGGATGACCCAGGAGACTGTTGCCGAGGCGCTGACCAAGCTTGAAGGTTTCACCCCGATGATCGGCCATCCCGATGAATATGAGACCTATGACGGCCTTGTGATCATTGCGGATGATCCGCTGGGCAACCGGATCAGTGCGATGCGCTGGTCGATCAATGATTCGCTCGAACGCCTACCCGGTCCGGTCGACCGCACACGCTGGGGTATGTTCCCGCAGACGGTGAATGCCTATTATTCGCCGGTCTTCAACCAGATCGTATTCCCTGCAGCCATCCTGCAGCAACCCTTCTTCGGCTTGGAGGCGGATAAAGCGGTCAATTATGGCGGAATCGGAGCGGTCATAGGGCACGAAATCGGTCACGGCTTCGACGATCAGGGCTCGCAATATGATGCAACCGGCACATTGCGCAATTGGTGGGAGGCGCAGGATCGCGAGGGGTTCGAAGCCAAGGCGAGCCAGTTGATGACGTTGATCGAGGCTTATTGCCCTGTCGAGAGCGAGGAAGGCCCGGTCTGCCTGCGCGGGCGCCAGTCCATTGGTGAAACGCTGGGCGACGTCGTTGGCCTGCAAATGGCTTACAATGCCTATCGCCTCTCGCTGGATGGCGAGGAAGCGCCTGTGATTGACGGGTTAACGGGCGACCAGCGCTTCTTCCTCGGCTTCGGCCAGATCTGGCGCTCCATGGAGCGGGAGGCGAGCCTGCGCAGCCGCGTGATGACCGCCAATCATCCGCCGGGCGAATTCCGCGCCAACAATGCCGTGCGTCACCATGATGCCTGGTATGACGCGTTCGACGTTACCGAGGACGATGCGCTGTACCTTCCGCCCGAAGAGCGGGTGAAGATCTGGTAGCACTGGCGCAAACTGCAAATGGACGGGGGCGAGGCTTGACTTCGCCCCCGTTTCTGTTTTGGCGAGCGAGCATGGGCGGCGCTTCGCCGCAGTTTATATTGGATCCAAGAGCGCAATGACCTTTCTCCAGCTTCTGCTCATCGCTGTGGTCCAGGGCATCACCGAATTTCTGCCGATTTCCTCTTCGGGACATCTGATCCTGATCCCCCATCTGACCAATTTTCCCGACCAGGGCCCGATGATCGATGTCGCGGTGCATGTGGGATCACTGCTGGCGATCATCATCTATTTCTGGCGCGATGTGCTGGGTCTGGCCAAGGGCGGCTTCGCCAGCATCGGCATTGGCAAGGAACCTGAACAAAAGCGCTTGTTCTGGTGGGTGGTTGTCGGCACCATACCTGCCGTGGCGGTCGGCCTGTTTCTCAAGCTTGGCGGCTATCTCGAGAGTTTCCGCATCACCGATCTCGTGGCGGTGAATCTGATTGTCTACGGCCTGCTGCTCGGCGCGGCGGATCGCTGGGGCAAGCAAACCAAGAGCTATGAAGATGTGACCTGGCGCGATGCGCTGCTGGTGGGCCTCGCGCAGGCAATGGCGCTGATACCGGGCACCAGCCGTTCAGGTTCGACCATGACCATGGCCCGCATCCTCGGCTACAAACGGGTAGAAGCGGCGCGCTTTTCCTTTCTGCTGGCGATACCTGCGGTGGCCGGCGCAGGTCTGTTGGCCGCGCTCGATCTGGCTGAAGCCTCTGCACAGATGCAGACCGATGCCTTGATTGCGGGCGCGCTGACATTTGTGGCGGCATTCCTCACCATGGCGTTTCTCATGAACTTCCTGAAGAAAGCCTCGATGCTGGTATTTGTGGTTTATCGTGTGGCGATGGGCGTAGCGCTGCTGGCCTTCTTCTGAAATGCGCCATGAGGGCGACCGAAAGCTGCAAGAAAAAAATTCGCGAAATATGGCGGAACAAAAGCGAGCTTAGCCTGTTATGCATGAGTAACGGCGCAAGAGCATGTCGCCAGCCACTCGGTTTTCCGGTCATTTCAAATGTCCGTGGTTATTCAGGCAGTAAGGCGGGGCAATCAATTGCTATGCTGTTACGCCGTAAATGCGCAGATTGTGGCCTAAATGTGTTTTTGTGGTTCAATCTCGTAGTTTTTCCGCTAAGGCTACTGCGGTCCGGTCCAAGACACCGGCAAAATTGCAGTTTACCAAGGTTAAGGGCAGGCCTCGTGGCCAGCTCACCATGAAGGGAAATACTGATGAAGAAGATTATCGCTTTCGCCTCTGCCGCAGTTCTCGGCCTCGGCGTCGCCGCTTGTGACAGCCCCGCTGAAGAAGCTGCTGAAGAGCAGGCTGAAGCCATGGAAGACCAGGCTGACGAGATGGAAGATGCCGGCGTTCTGACTGACGAAGAAGCCGACGCTATCGAAGCTGAAGCTGACGACATCGAAGATGCCGCCGAAGGCGACACCGATGCGATGACCGAAGACATGGAAGAAGCCGTCAACTAAGACGCTTTTTCGCATTCTCGCGATTAATGAAAAAGGCCAGCCCCGATGGGTGCTGGCCTTTTTTGTGTCTGGCGTGAAAGTGCCGGTGCGCGGGGGACGCAGATCAGACCGGTACAGCCGCGCTGCCCCGCCCGCCACGCAGGAAATATTCCTGACTGCCGCGATGCAGCACATTGTCGACATCGATCACGGCCGAATTGGCATAGGTAAACCCGGGCCCAAGGCTACGGTAAAGCCGCTCGAAATCGCGCTCCACCGTCTGACGGTAAAGATCGCCAAAGCTCTCGATCACGAAATAGGTCGGCTGCAAGTCGTCGATGACGTAATCGGTGCGCATTACCCTGTCGACATTGAGCATGATGCGGTTGGGCGACTGGGCTTCCAGCGCAAATACAGCCTCTGTCGGGCCAGAGGAAATGCCCGCCCCGAAGATGCGCGGTTCACCATTTTCCATGATGAGGCCGAATTCCACTGTATACCAGTAAAGCGCGCCCAGTGCCTTGAGCCGATTATAGCGCATCGCATTCCAGCCAGCACGGCCATATTCCTGCATGTAATCGGCAAATGTCGGATCGGTCAGCAGCGGAACGTGACCGAATACGTCGTGGAAGACATCCGGCTCTTGAATGTAATCGAATGTCTCGCGCGTGCGGATGAAATTGCCTGCGGGGAAACGGCGGTTGGCAAGATGCCAGAAGAACACATGGTCTGGGATGAGCATGGGCACGGGCACCACGCTCCATCCTGTCAGCCCGCCCAATTCCTCGCTCAGGCGGCCAAAATCAGGCACGCCGCCCTTGCCAAGATCAAGCTTGTCCATGCCAGAAAGCATGGCCGAACAGGCGCGGCCCGGAAGGATATCCATCTGCCGGGCGAAAAGATCGTCCCACACGCTGTCATCTTCGGAGGAATAGTGTGTCTGCGCCGGTTCCAGCCAATCTTCCCCCACATGTGTGGGCCGCTGGAGCGGGGCGGTAAATACGTCCGAAGTAACATCCGGAAGCGCGGCATATTGATCTGGCCCGACATCATTATGCTGGGGCGCGGCGAGTGGTTGTTCGGCAATGGCGGTCATGCGCATCACCCTACCACAGGGCGCGCTTACAAGCCAGTTTCAAGCGTTACCATTCAATGACTTGGCGGCGAAGATGGCATGTCGGATGTGGAAGCTTCCGAACTGTTCGCGCCTTTTACTGGCGGCAGACGTTCTTCGAGCATTTCGGCCGCTTCGTTCACGGCCTGCCGTTCATCGCTTGTGGCGCCTTCGGGCTGCGACAGTTGCGGCGCATCCGAACATGCCCCAGGCAGCGCGCCCAACACCAGAAGCATTGTGGCGCGCCACCTGAAGGAGTGCAGCATTACTGCGCGTCTTCGGCAATGTCCTGCGCGGCCTCGGCAGCCTGTGCAGCATCGAGCGCATCGTTTGCGGCACTTTCCGCAGCATCGGCGGCGGCTTCAGCCTGATCTTCATTGGCCTGGATCTGCGCTTCGGCTTCTTCTTCGGTCAATCCGGCTTCGGCGTCCTCAACAGGTTCAGGCACATCGGCCATCGCTTCGTCTGCCGGGACTTCGACTGTGTCGGCAACGGCGTCCTCCGATGCGTCGGTGCTCTCACCGCATGCAGTCAACGCAAAAGCAGCCGCAGCAGCGACAAAGGCGAGCTTCTTCATTACAATCTACCCCTTTAGGTATATTTCGAGATGGCAGTTCCTTAGCGCAGTCGATCCTGCGTGGAAATGCGATTGTTCATGGGTGGCGGCGGACGGCCTGTTCTGCCAGACGGGCCGTGATGCAGCCATCACTCTCCTCTCCCGCCGATCTTGCGCAGGCGCGCAGCGAATTGCGCCGCATTTTCGGGTTCGATTCCTTTCGCGGCGTGCAGGAAGATGTGCTGGCGCGGGTTCTGGCGGGCCAATCGACGCTGGCGGTAATGCCGACAGGTGCGGGCAAATCGCTCACCTATCAATTGCCCGCCACCATGCTGGAGGGCACCTGCGTCGTCATATCTCCGCTGATTGCACTGATGCACGATCAGTTGCGCAGTGCGCGGGCCAATGGAATTGCCGCTGCCACGCTGACCAGCGTTGATAGCGATTGGCGCGAAACGCAGGATGCCTTTCGCCAGGGTGAGCTGGATTTGCTCTATGTTGCGCCGGAAAGGGCAAGCCAGGCCGGATTTCGCGATATGCTTTCCTCGGCAAGGGTGGGGCTGATTGCGGTGGATGAGGCGCATTGCGTTTCGGAGTGGGGGCATGATTTCCGCCCTGATTATCGCCAGTTGCGCAGATTGCTCGATGCCCTTCCACACGTCCCGCGTCTTGCGCTAACCGCCACTGCAGATGCACATACCCGCGCCGATATCCTCAGCCAGCTCGGTATTCCGGCAGATGGGCTGGTGCTGGCAGGCTTTGATCGTCCCAACATCTGCTACACCATCACCCAACGCGACAATCTGGCGCGCCAGATCACCGATCTGATGGCAAGCGAGCCGGGGCCGGGCATCGTCTATGCGCCGACGCGGGCGAAGGTCGAAAAGCTCAGCGAACAACTCGCCGATGCAACAGGACGGCCTGTCCTTCCCTATCACGCGGGGCTTGATGCGCAGGTACGGCGCGATAATCAGGCAGCCTTCGTGGCCTCTGAAGACATGGTCATCGTGGCGACAGTCGCCTTCGGCATGGGGATCGACAAACCCGATGTGCGCTTTGTGGCGCATGCGGGCATCCCCAAATCGATCGAAGGATATTATCAGGAAACCGGGCGCGCAGGGCGCGATGGTGATCCGGCGCGCGCAGTCATGTTGTGGGGTGCTGGCGATTTTGCCACAGCACGTCAGCGTCTGTCCGACGTGGAGCAACACCGCCTTGCAGGAGAGCGCGCACGGCTCGATGCGCTGGCCGGGCTGGTGGAAACGCCGACCTGCCGCCGCGCAGTGCTGCTGCGCCATTTCGGGGAAAATCCACCTGTCAGCTGCGGCAATTGCGATAATTGTCTTGCCCCACCCAAAGTCACCGATGTCACCGAACTGGCACGCAAACTGCTCAGCGCTGCCTATCGCACCGGCCAAAGCTTCGGCCTTGGCCATCTTGCCAATGTGCTGACAGGCAGCGCGGACGATCGGGTGCGCCAGAAGGGGCATGACAAGCTGTCGGTCTTCGGTATCGTTGAAGGCGATCAGGCTGCTCTCCTGCGCCCGCTGGCAAGGGCGATGCAGGCGCGCGGAGCGCTTGTCTCCAATGCCCATGGCGGGCTGGAACTGGGTGGGGATGCCCGCGCTATACTCACAGGTGAGCAAAACGTGGAAATCGTCCTGCCGCCAAAAAAGCAGGGCCGTGGCCGCCGCAATGGCGGGGTCGCGCTCAACCCCGTGGGCGATCGGTTGTTCGATGCCTTGCGCAATTTGCGCCGCGATCTGGCAGCGGAGGCAGGCGTGCCGCCCTATGTCGTGTTTCACGATGCAGTGTTGCGCGACCTGGCATCACGCCGTCCTTCATCGTTGGCTGCCATGTCGGGCATCGCCGGCGTGGGCGAGAAAAAGCTCGCCGCTTTTGGTGATGCATTCCTCAAGGCTATCCGCGAAAACTGAAGGACCCGCTGGCCTTGGCAAACAGTTAAGCAACTTGGGGTATCTTTGCGGCCATGATGAACCATGCCGTGCCTTCGCCTTACCGACCAACCGCAGTTCCATTTGCCAGAGGCATGGCGCTTGCCGTGGGTGTAGTGGCGATGGCTGCAATCCCTGCCGCAGCCCTGATCGCGCAGGACCGTGCGGCACCTTATACGGTTGCGCAGACCGGGCAGGGTTTCGACAGATTGCAGGATGCGGTCGATGCGATAGGTGATGCGCGCGGCACGATCACCATCGCGCCGGGTCGGCACAGCCAATGCGCTGTGCAGACATCGGGCACCATATCCTTCTTCGCAGCCGATCCCGGCTCAGCGATTTTCGATGGTGTGACCTGTGAAGGCAAGGCGGCGCTGGTGCTGCGCGGGCGCAGTGCCGAGATATCCGGACTCGTCTTTGAAAACATGCGTGTGCCCGATTTCAATGGTGCAGGTGTCAGGCTGGAAGCCGGCAATCTGACAGTGACCCAAAGCTGGTTTCGTGACAGCCAGCAGGGCATTCTGACCGCCAGCGACACCTCTGCACAATTGATCATTGACCGCTCCACCTTTACCCGGCTCGGCACGTGCGAAGGCGCGGGTGGCTGCGCGCATTCGGTCTATACTGGCGATCTTGCCCATGTCCGCATCACCAATTCCCGTTTTGAGCAGGGTCGCGGCGGACATTATGTAAAATCGCGCGCGGCGCGGGTCGATATCTCCGCATCCAGCTTTGACGACGCGGCCGGGCGTGTGACCAATTACATGATTGACCTGCCCGGTGGCGCCTCCGGGCAGATCAGCAATAACTGGTTCGTCCAAGGTGCCGATAAGGAGAATTACTCGGCTTTCATCGCGGTTGCTGCTGAAGGCCGAAGCCATGATTCTGCCGCACTGATGGTGACCGGAAATGATGCCCGCCTTGCGCCCGGTGTTGATCGCAACACTGTGTTCGTGGCCGACTGGTCTGGCGAAATGGGTGGCATCGGTGAAAATACGCTCGGCAGCGGTTTGACGCGGTATGAGCGGCGCTGATCAGGAACGCTATTGTCGCCTTAACCGTTGATCGGGCAAGGAGATTTTCAAATGGCCGGTGGTTGGGCGCGCGATGGCGCGGTTCAGGATCAGATAGATGACAGCGTAAACGATGCCGTGGCAGCTGCCAGAGCACGTTTGCCGAAGGGCGAAAGCGCAGAATATTGCGATATTTGCGGTGAGGACATTCCGGAAAAGCGCCGGCTCGCCATACCGGGAGTTCGCACCTGCGTGGAATGCCAGTCCGGTAAGGACAGGCTGGTGAGCCATGCTGCCTTCAACCGGCGCGGATCGAAAGACAGTCAACTCCGCTGATAGCCTGATACCTGCGGGGATCTGATCTTTATTTGAGCAAATGGCCCGCACGGTCACGCTTCGTGGCGAGATAGCGGGTGTTGTGCGGATTGGCGGGCAGTTCATGCGGCACGCGTTCGATGACCTTGACCCCGGAATGTTCCAGCGCGACGACCTTCTCAAGATTGTTCGTCATCAAGCGGACCTGCGGCACCGCCAGCAGGTGCAGCATGCGTGCAGCCAGTGGGAAATCACGCGCTTCTTCGGGAAGGCCAAGACGGCGATTGGCTTCCAGCGTATCCACGCCTTCATCCTGCAGGCGATAGGCGCGCAGCTTGTTCACCAGGCCAATGCCGCGCCCTTCCTGCCGCATATACAGCAGAATGCCCCAACCGCCTGCTGTCACCTCGGATGACATGGCCGCCAGTGCTGCATCAAGCTGCGGCCCGCAATCGCATTTGAGACTGCCGAAAATATCGCCCGTCAGGCATTCGGAATGCAGGCGCACCAGCGGCGCACGATCCGATGTCTGTTCCCCCAGCACAATGGCCACATGTTCGCGCGTATCATTGATAGAGCGGAAGGCGACGATTTTGGTCATTTCCTCATGCGCGATGGGGAGATGGGCGCGCGTGGCAATGGCGAGATTTGCAGGGTTCGACCATGCCTCCAGGTCCGCTGCGCTGAGCGTGGCCGGCTCAAGCGCCGCATCGTTTTGTGGGGTCGCAACCGGATCGACAGCAAATGCAGGCAGTACGCCCGCTATCCGGGCCAGTTCAAGCGCAGCAACAGCTTCGCCACGCCAATCAAGTTCCTCGGCCATGAACGGGCCTTTAAGTGGGCTGGCAAGATCCAGTGACGGATCCGCGACTGGCAAGGCGGAGCCGAGATCGAGCGGTTCTGCGGCGCGGATCAGAACGGGTGAATGTCCATCTGCTGCCGCGCGCTGATTGGTGAGACGCAGGGTTTCGGCGCGGGCGGCTGAAATCAGCAGCCGCTGCGAGGTAATTTCGCGCAGGGGCGCTGTTTCCACTGGCAGTAACAACGGTGCTGTGCCCACGCGAATCGGCCAGCCATGGCGCAGCGCGTCCACCGCCTGCGCCACGCGCCGCGCGGGAGAAGCGGAGGAGGCCGGCGACCCGGTCAGAGATCGAATTCCGTGATGAGGGGAATATGGTCGGAAGGTTTCTCCCAATCGCGCGCATCCTCGCGCAGCCAGTGGCGGGTGGATTGCGCCGCGAGATCGGGGCTGGCCCACATGTGATCCAGCCGCCGCCCGCGATCATTCGCCTTCCGGTCCTTTGAACGGTAGCTCCACCAGCTGTAATAACGATCCGGATCGCGAATGTGCTCGCGTCCGATATCGGTCCAGCCATGCGCATCCTTGAACCGTTGCAGCGTTTCCACCTCCAGCGGCGTATGGCTGACGACCTTGAGCAATTGCTTATGGTTCCACACATCGCATTCGAGCGGGGCAATGTTGAAATCGCCGACAATCATTGTGGGACGATCTATCGCGTCAGCCCAGCGGGTCATGCGCTCGAGAAAATCGAGCTTCTGTCCGAATTTCGGGTTGATCACCCGGTCAGGCTCATCTCCGCCTGCCGGGACATAGACATTCTCCACGATCATGCCCTGATGCTGGGGAGATGTCAGTTCCACCCCGACATGACGCGCCTCGCCATTGTCCTGCCAATCATGACGGGAAAAATCGCGAATCGGAACACGGCTGACAGTTGCGACCCCGTGATAGCCTTTTTGCCCATGAACGGCGATGTGCTCATAACCAGCGTCAATAAAGGCCTGGTAGGGGAATTGGTGTTCCTGGCACTTGATTTCCTGCAGGCAGAGAACGTCAACCGCCTCTTCTTTCAGAAAACGTTCCACGATCGGCATGCGCAGGCGAACGGAATTGATATTCCATGTAGCGATAGAAACCATGTGCCGGCTTTAGGTGCATGACCTGCTGCCAGCAAGAGAGATGGACTGGCGATATGTGGGTGAGGGAGGTGGCGGGCGGATAGCGCACAAAAAAATCCCCGTCGCGGGGGCATTGCGACGGGGATTCGTTTTAAGCGTTCGTCACGCTTTGCAAGAGACGGCTTTTTGAGAGGTAGGGCAACAGGGGGGAAACCCGCCTCACCGTGTCTTGTTTCCTCAAACTAGGGGTTAAGTGCTGCCAGGCCAATGATTTTCGACAGTCACTTGTCGCAAATTTACAACGAACTGCCGCCAAATCGTCTATCCGGGCCGACGGGATGAGCGGCGCGGATCGCGATAGGTAAAGGCGCTATTGGGCACAGACATCCCGTATTGGTGATTGCGCAGGCGCACCGTAGTGCGCGTATTCTGCGCATCCAGGGCGACCCAGCTGGCGAGTTTCAATCCACCCGGCGCTCTCGAATCTTCAGCGAAAACAAGAGTAATCACACCGAATTCTGGACGGTTGGGGTCACGCACTTCCACGCTGATGACATTGTTGGTGGATGATGGTTGCAAGCTGCCATAGCGGCGCATGTCCCGCTCTGGATCCAGCAATGCGCCCAGCGGCGAGTTGCGAATCGGCCAGCGCTCGACCTGGTTGACGTCATAATCGACCAATGTAAGCGCCCGTCCGTCGGACACGACCAGCATATTGACATCGTCTTCATATTCGAAGCGGATGCGGCCAGGATTGCGCAGGGTCAGCACACCGGCAACGGCATTGCCGGCCCGGTCCGTCTGAGTGAAATCTGCGCGCATGGTGGTGATAGCCCGCAGCGCAGCTACGGCGCGATCGAGCTTGTCAGCCTGCGATTGCGCGGCAGCGGGTGCTGTGGGCACCGCCAGGCTTGCAGGAACGGCCAGTGTCACCGCGCCCATCAGGGCAACGGCAAATGGCTTCGAGAAATAGTGTTTCAACTGGATCATGCTCCACTCCTTAGGGGTGCAGCATTGAACTGTCACTGAACTCGCGTGGTTCCCGCCGTTCATCGAATCAGTCGGAGAGGTGCCGGTAATGGGCCGGACCAAGAGCCGCGTGGCTTACTTGATCTTGCCTTCCTTATATTCGACATGCTTCTTCGCAACCGGATCGTATTTGCGGAACACGAACTTTTCGGTGTGATTGCGCGGGTTCTTCTTGGTCACGTAAAAGTGGCCGGTGTCCGCGGTCGAATTCAGGCGGATTTTAATAGTTGCGGGCTTCGCCATGGTCTTGCTTCCGATTAGCTGGTGAGGGCCACAGCGGCCCGAAAACATGCGGGCGACGCACAGCGCCGCCCGTTCCGAGCGCGCCAATGCGAGAGAATCGGGGAAAAGTCAAGCCATGCGCGTGGTCATTAACGTCTGCAGATTACAGATCGACCTTGCCGCGCAGTGCCTTTTTCATGCCATGTGCCTTTTTGCCCGCCAGCCGCTTGGTCTTGCCGATTCGGTTGACCCGCGTCTTCGCCCGCTTTTTCGGCTCCTTTACGGCAGCGTCTATCAGTTCGGCCAGTCGCTGACGTGCATCGCGCCGATTGGCTTCCTGCGTGCGGTGATTGCGCGCATCGATCACAATATCGCCTGCACTGTTCATCCGGTTGCCTGCCAGTGCCTTTAGCCGGTGAAAGATGGGCGGCGGCAGTGCCAGTTGGTAGATATTCACCCGCAATTGCACCGCGGTTGCCACCTTGTTGACATTCTGCCCGCCAGGACCTGACGCGGTGACGAAATTCTCCTCGGCAATGGCATTCGCCCTATCGAGGATGCTGGCCATTACTGCGCCCCAAGCGCCGCGAAATCGGCGGGCAGCGGTGCGGCAGCCGCGATATCGGGCTTGCCTTCGCGGGAAAGCGATAGGGCGCTGGCATGCAGCATGGTGCGCGGCGCGCGCGCATCCTTGTTGCCATAGACAGGATCGCCCAGCAATGAGCGGCCAAAGGCGTGTTCGGCATGAACGCGAATCTGGTGGGTGCGGCCCGTTTCGGGGCGGAATTCGACCAGTGTCAGCCCGCCTTCCAACTCCGCCCTTTTGGTCCAATGCGTAACCGAAGGCTTGCCCTTTTTCGCCACGATCATGCGCCAGCCTTTTTCCGCGCTGCTTATCTTGGACAGGGCGAGATCGATGGTGCCCTCCGCCTCCCCCACAGGCCCGGCTACGATGCCAAGATAGGTCTTGGAGACCAACCTGGCTTCGAACGCGGCGTTAAACCGCTTCAGCGACTTTGGATTTCGCGCCAGTAGCAGGCAGCCGCTGGTATCGGTGTCCAGCCGGTGGACCGCCACCGGTTCGCGCTGGAAGCCCAGCCTAAGCGAATCGAGATGATCGGAAAGCGCAGCGCCGCCCTTGCGCGGGGTTTCAATCGGCAGACCGGCAGGCTTGTTTATGACAAGCGCTTCACCGTCTTCAAACAGGATGGGGATGTTCATGCGCGGGCCTTACCTGCAAGCCGGGCGCTTGTCGAAGGTGTAGCTATTGCCCAATCAGCGCCTTTTCGATTCGGTCCATTGCAGTTCGAAGAGATTCCTCGCTCGCGGCAAAGCTGATGCGAAAGCCATCACGTCCACCAAAGGCGCTGACCGCCACCACGGCAACACCATGGTCGAGCAAATGGAGCGCCAGCCTGTTATCGTCCCGGCCAAACCGGTCCATGATCGGCGCGGCATTGACAAGGCAGTAAAAAGCGCCGTCGGGCATGGGAGTCGACAGTCCGGGAATGGCATTAAGGCGTTCCACCACCATATCGCGCCGCCCGCGCAAGATGGCGCGCCAGTCGGCGAGGAAATCCTGCGGCCCGGCAAGGGCGGCCACGGCAGCGGCTTGGCTGATACTGGCCGCATTGCCGCTGGAATTGCCTTGCAGACGCGTCATGGCTTCAAGCAGCCAGCGTGGTCCGGTGGTCACACCGATACGAAAGCCTGTCATCGCGTGGCTTTTCGACACGCCCGAAACGGTCAGCACGCGGTCCTTCAGATCAGGGCAAAGCGCTGCCAGCGTGGCGTGATCCTGCCCGGTATAGCTGAGCGGAGCGTAAATATCGTCTGAAAGTACCATTGCCTGCGGGTGGCGTCGCAGCACATCCGCGATGGCGTGCAGCATGCCTTCGGGATAGACCGCGCCGGTTGGATTGCCGGGGCTGTTGAGCAGCGCCCATCTAGTTTTGGGCGTGATTAGCGCCTCCAGATCGCTGGCATCGAATCGATAACCGTTTTCAGGATGTGTCAGCAGCGGGACAACCTTACCGCCGCAGAAGCGCACGATTTGCGGATAGCTGACCCACCAGGGGCACGGCACAATCACTTCATCGCCTGCGCTGATCGTTGCGGCCAGTGCTTCGAATATCGCTTGCTTGCCGCCGGCAGTCACGATGACATCGCCTGCTTCAGCCGCAATGCCCAGATCTCGGCGAAAATGCAGCGCGGCGGCTTCTCGCAATTGGGTGGTGCCCATAACCGAGGTGTAGCGCGTATCGCCCGCGTCGAGCGCATCCTTGGCAGCGGCGATAACATGGGGCGGCGTGGCGAAATCGGGTTCACCTACGCTGAGCGAGATGATGTCGCGCCCTTCGGCCTGCAATATGCGAGCGCGGTCAGTCATGGCGGAGGTGGAGGACGCCTCTATCCGTTGCAACGCGTGGCTGAGCGGGGGCACAGTCATATCAGAACCGCTGGCAGCAGGCCGCGAAGAGCATTGCCGAGGAAGAAGCCATTTTCCAGATCAGCAAGCGTCAAATCCGCTTCACGCGCACGCCCTCCTTCAATAAGTGAGCGGCGCAGGACCCCCGGCAACAGACCCACAGAGGCAGGCGGCGTCAGCAGCACGCCATCTTCACCTTCGACAAAAATACTGGTCCGGCTGGCTTCGGCAACCTGGCCATCCTCGCGCACCAGCAAGGCCTCGAATGCGCCTCGTTCGCGTGCGACATCGGCCGCGCTTTCGTAAAAGCTGCGGTCACTGCTCTTGTGTTGCAGCCGCCAGTCATGCGCGACCGTGGGATGTGGCAGCGCGATGCATGAGACGGGATCAGGAAGCGGTGGCGGCAAAGGTGCACTTTCCAGAGTAACAGCGCCGCTGCGCGCCAGCACAAGCCGGACCTTGGTATCTGCCTCCAGTTCGAAACACAGCGCCTGAATGCGATTGCGCGTTTCATGCCTGTCAAAGGAAAAGCCGAGCTCTGCGGCGCTCGCTTTCATCCGTTCCAGATGCAATTCGAGCAGTTTTATCCCGCCGTCTGCATCAAACCGCATGGTTTCGATCAGATCGTGTCCACCGGCAGGGCCACGCACGAAGGCGCCCTTGATCAGGCATTCGCGCCATTCACCCATCGCATCGCTATCGGCAACGATAGCACCGCCCACACCCAGCACCGCCTTGTGGCGCAGATTTTCGCCCGGGGTCAGGCGGATGGTGCGGATAGCGACATTGAAGGCGGCATCGCCCGTTCGATCCACGCGGCCGATTGCGCCGCAATAGCCCCCCCGGGGATCGGGCTCGACCGTGTCGATCAATTCCATTGCGCGGATCTTGGGCGCACCGGTGATGGAACCGCAGGGGAACAGCGCGTTGATCACATCTATCGCGCCCTTGCCTGATTGCAGCTGTGCACTGACGATGGAGACCATCTGGTGCACGGTGGGATAGGTTTCCACGGTGAAGGGATCATCCACATTTACGCTGCCCGCTTGTGCCACGCGCGATAGATCGTTGCGCATCAGATCCACGATCATCAGATTTTCTGCACGGTCCTTGACCGAGGCGCCAAGTTCTTCCCGGATTGCCGCGTCCGCTGCCGGATCGGCCACGCGTGGGCGTGTGCCCTTCATTGGTTTCACCCGCACCTCGCGCCCCTTCAGCGAAAAAAACAATTCGGGGCTGAAGCTGAGGAGGTAATGTGAACCGTCAAATATCATGCCGCCATATCCAGCCGCTGCCGTGGGACGGATAGCGGCATAGATCGCCAGCGGATCACCCCTTGCAGGGCCAGCCAGCGGGAAGGTGAGATTGGCCTGATAGATGTCGCCTGCGCGGATCGCGTCCTGCAAGATCTCGAATGCCTCGCAATAGGCACCGGGTGGAACTTGCGGATCGAGCGGGCCGATACTGGCGATGCCCGACGCGCCCGCATCGCTATGGGCTGCCAGCCATTGCGCCATATCCGCTGCAGCAATGGTTTCAGGATCGTCAAACAGGCCAAGCCACACCAGCGGCCCGTTTGCGCCGCTGCGCGCGGGCGCCAGCTGTGCCAGTCGTGCTTCCAGCGCAAGCCCGGCCTCATATCCGATGAAACCCGCCAGATGCCCGCCGTCTTCCACGCGCGCCTTTTCAGCAGCGGCAAGAACGCCTGCCACTTCGTCAGCGCGCCGCGCCACAAAGATTGCGCGCGGGGCTGAAAAGAACTGTGCATCGCTCGCCCCGTGGGTGCGCGCGTCATCCAGCAGGACAAAGGGGGTCTTGCCATCCATCTGCCCCGCTCTAGGGTTCCTGCAGGAATCGGGCAATACGATAGATAGGGAACAACATGGGCGATATTTTCATTGGCAATGACCTGGACGGGAACCGGCAGGCGCTCGATCTTGGCCGCGCCAATCGCCACGGGTTGATTGCGGGCGCGACCGGCACGGGGAAGACGGTGACGCTTCAGGGTCTGGCCGAAAGCTTTTCCGCCAATGGTGTGCCGGTCTTCGTGGCCGATGTGAAAGGCGATCTTTCGGGTATCGCCATGCCTGGTTCCGCCGATTTCAAGAATGCCGACAAGCTGGAAAGCCGGGCGCAGGAATTGGGCATGGAGGATTACGCTTATTCCGATAATCCGGTGGTTTTCTGGGATTTATATGGCGAACAGGGCCACCCGATCCGCACTACGGTTTCCGAAATGGGTCCGCTGCTGCTTTCCCGCCTGCTCGATCTCAACGATACGCAGGAAGGCGTCTTGCAGATCGTTTTCCGCCATGCAGACGAGAACGGTCTGTTGCTGCTCGATTTCGAAGACCTGCGAGCCATGCTGTCATGGGCCTATGATAATTCAAAAGAGCTTTCAGGCGACTATGGCAATGTCTCAAAACAGTCGGTCGGCGCGATCCAGCGGCAATTGCTGAGTTTTGAATCGCAGGGCGCAAATGAATTTTTTGGAGAGCCTGCGCTGGAGATCGACGATTTCCTCGCTTGTGATTCCGAAGGGCGCGGTATCGTGAATGTGCTGGCGGCGGACAAATTGATGCGCAGCCCGAAGCTATATGCCACCTTTCTCCTGTGGCTGCTTGCCGAATTGTTCGAAAGCCTGCCCGAAGTTGGCGATGCTGAAAAACCCAAGCTGGTGTTCTTCTTTGATGAAGCGCACCTATTGTTCGATGATGTCCCCAAGGCGCTGGAGGAGACAATCGAAAGGGTTGTCCGCCTGATCCGATCAAAGGGTGTAGGTGTGTATTTCGTTACGCAAAATCCAATCGATATCCCCGAAGAAATCGCCGGTCAGCTGGGCAATCGCGTGCAGCATGCGCTGCGCGCTTTCACACCGCGCGACCAGCGCGCCATTCGGGCGGCGGCGGAGACTTTCCGCATCAACCCCGATCTTGATGTCGCCACGGCGATCACCGAACTGCGCGTGGGTGAGGCGCTGGTATCGACGCTGGATGATGATGGTGCGCCCACCGTGGTCCAGCGCACATTGGTCAAGCCGCCGCGCAGCAGGCTCGGCCCTGTCACGCCCAAGGAACGCGCAATCATGCAGTCGATCAGCCCGGTTGCCGGCAAATATGACGAACGGGTAGATCGCGAAAGTGCAGAGGAGGTGCTGGCCCAAAAGGCACAGGACGCCGCCATGACCGCAGAAGAAGTTGAAGCCAAGGGGGAGGAAGAGGTCCGCAAGCAGCCGCGCAAGACCAAGAGCATCTGGGAAAAAGCGCGCACCCGCGCAATGGCCGCTGCTGCCGGATCCATGGCCTCGGTTGCCGCTGCCGCTGTCACGGGCCGCCGCAGCCGCGCTAATCCGACGCGCACGGCGATTACATCAGGCGCAGGCTCACTCGCGACCGATCTGGCGGGTCCGCTGGCGGGCCGCTTCGTGCGCAATATCATTGGCGGGTTGATGCGATAGCGTGTCAGCGTTTGCTGAAAGGGACTAACTTAGCGGAAGCCTGATTTCCGCCAGCAGCCCTTCTATAGTGCCATCCTCGCCGATATGATTGGCAAGCTTCAACGTGCCGCCATGCTGTTCGGCAATCGCCCGTGCAAGCGTGAGCCCCAGCCCCGCGCCGCCCGTTTCGCGATTGCGCGACGTGTCGCCTCTCGCAAAGGGTTCCATCATGGCGGCAATCTCAGTTTCGGGAATGCCCGGCCCCCTGTCGGCGATGCGGATGACTGCCTCTTCGCGGCCATCCCGCGCGGTTCCGCGGGCAAGCTCGATGCGCGCTTCCGTCCCGTAACGCAGGGCATTGCTGATCAGATTGCGCAAAGCCCGGCGCAACCATGTCGCGCGAAGGGAAAGGGCCATGCGGCTGGTCTGACCAAGCGTAACTTTCTCACCCATGTCCTCGAATTCTTCCACGACAGAAGCAACCAGTGCGGAAAGCTCCGTCCGCTCCAGCGGATCGCTTGGCCGGCCCACGCGGGCAAGCGAGAGAATATCGTCGAGCGAAGTCGTGATGTCCTCGATCGTGGCGGCCATGCGTGCGCGCTCTGTCTCGTTCTCAACGCTTTCAATACGCACGCGCAGCGCGGCCAGCGGCGTTTTCAGATCATGGCCGATTGCGCCCAGCATCACGTTTTTTTCATCAAGCAGCGCAGCGATGCGCGCTTCCATTGCATTATGCGCGGTGATGAGCCGGCGTGCATCGCTCGGCCCTGAAGGTTCTAGTGGTGGTTCGCCGTCGAGCGTGCCCCCGAACCGTTCCATGCGCGTTGTGAGCTGGCCTAGCGGGCGGGTCAGGCGGCGCAGCAAAATGGCAAGCCCGCCAATCAGCACGATATAAAGAATGAGCGTTTGCATGACGATGCCAGCCAGCGCGCCTCTGCCCGGCTTTCCGCGCGGTGCTCGCGCCACCAGCCATTGCTCTTCACCGGGGCGTTTCAAACCGGCGATTATCATTTCTCCATCGGGTTTCCACCGCCGCAGGGCAAGATCGGGATTGCGTTCCAGCCGCCGCAACATGAATCTGTCTTGCGAAATATGGCGAGAAAGTACGACCAGCTCTTCAATCTCGACATCTTGTTCGATCAGCAGATTGCGCAATGCTTCCTCGCGCACGCCATCGCGCATTTCGGTCTGCGCGAGCGGTGACTGGAGCACGCGTTCGACACCGCGTTGACCACGGCGGTTGCGCCGGTCCGGCCTTCTCTGGCGATCGTCCGGAGTAGCGACCAGCTTTAGGGCGAGTTCATTGATCAGCGCGTTTTCAATCTGCCGTTGTTCGGCGCGGAACAGCAGCACTATTGAAATGGCCTGCGCCACCAGCAGTGCGACCGCCACAGCGAGCAGCATCTGGCCTAGTAGACTGCGCGGGAAAAAACGGGCGGACTGTTTCTGGTTCATGCGAAAAAAGTCAGTCGACAGAAGGAACGATGCGTCGCACATCGCAGGCAAGACGATACCCGCCGCCCCAAACGGTCTGTATCAGTTTGGGATCGCGGCTATCCTGCTCGATCTTGCGGCGCAATCGGCTGACCTGATTGTCCACTGCACGATCAAACAGATGCGCTTCGCGCCCCTGCACCATGTCCAGCAGCCGGTCCCGGTCCAGCACCTGTCGCGGGTGATCGAGAAAGGCCAGCAGCAGGCGAAACTCGGCAGAAGATACTGGCACGACTGTGCCTTCAGGATCAGTCAGCCGCCGCTTCAGCGGATCAAGCTTCCAGCCGTCGAACGCATAATGCGCGTCTGTTTCCTTCGGCGCAGCGGGCGCGCCCTTATTGGCGCGGCGAAGGACCGAACGGATACGCGCTACAAGTTCACGCGGTTCAAAGGGTTTGACGACATAATCATCCGCGCCCACTTCCAGACCGACGATGCGATCGGTTGCCTCGCCCTTGGCGGTGAGGAATATGACTGGCAGATTCTGCGCTTCTATCAAATGGCGGCACAGCGAAATCCCGTCTTCCCCAGGCATCATGATGTCGAGCAGGACGAGATCCGGGATGTCATCCTGCAACGCTGTGCGCGCCTTGGATGCATCTGCGGCTTGCTCCACGGCAAACCCCTGGCGCGAGAGATACTCGGCCAGGGGTTCACGCAAGCTGGCTTCATCATCCACCAGCAGCAGTTTTACCTGCGGTTCGTTCACCGGCGTCCGCCGCGACGGCCACCGCGTTCGGCATGCTGGGCGCGCCGTTCTTCAGCGGTAAGAGTGCCGTCATTGTCGGCATCAGCGCTGTCAAACCGGGCGAGGGCAGCGGCGGTAAATTCAGCCTGGCTGATGGCACCATCACTATTGGCGTCCGCCTGCTGCATCATCTTGCTACCCATATGTCCGCCACCATGGCGACCCATGCGATGTCCGCGCCTGCCGCCACGCTGGCCGGCCTGCTCGCCACGTTCGGCACGGCGGGCATCACGGTTTTCGCGGCGTTCTTCACGTGCGGCCTGCACTTCTTCAAAGCTGAGCAGATTGTCGCCATTGGCGTCCTGCTCGGCAAAGCGGGCACGGGCACGGGCTTCTCGGTCGGCTTCGTTGATAACGCCGTCGGAATTGGCATCCATGCGTGTAAAACGCTCGGTTGCGCGGGTTTCGGCAGCGGTGCGGGTCATGTCCGCGCCGCGCTGGCTGTCTTGTGCATAGGCTATGCCGCCAACGGTCAGACCGCTTGCAGCAAGCGCGAGGATAAGGGACTTTTTCATGTAACTCTCCACTTCAGGTTCTACGGTAGAGTAACGAGGCGCCGACTTTAAGGGGGGGAGGGAGAAGGACCGGCGCCCCGCCACTCTTGAGAACCGTTCTAGAGGGAGGTTGTCGCAGGTATTTGCCCAAATAGGCTGAAATTGTCGCAATTTGTCGCAGTTTCGCCGCGGCGTTCATGCAGGGGTTATGCTGCGCCCCGTCAGCGTAATAACGCAGGCCATATCGTCCACACTATTCGATCCCGTCCACGATGGTTGCGGCTGTGTCGTGGCGCCCATAAAGGATGGTGCCGTAGCGGCGCGCCGTTAGAGCGGCTGGCACGCAGCCTCAAGCCAGGCAAGCGTATCGCCATCGAGTTGCGGCGCGAGCACTTCACGCACCTTGGCGTGATATGTGTTCCACCAGTCAATCTGCTCGGGGCTGAGCATATCCTTGTCCACCAGAGTGCGGTCAATCGGCACCAGTGTCAGCGCACTAAAGCCCAGCCAATCGCCTTCCATGCCGTCAATTGTGCGTTCTTCCACCAGCACGAGGTTTTCGATGCGGATGCCGTATTCGCCGGCCTTGTAATAGCCTGGCTCATTGGAAAGGATCATTCCGGCGATCAGTGCCTGATCGGTTCCTGCTTGCCCGCCGCGCCCCTTGGCGATGCGTTGCGGCCCTTCGTGCACGCCGAGGAAGCTGCCCACGCCGTGACCAGTACCATGCGGATAATCCACGCCCGCCTGCCATAGATATTGGCGGGCAAGCACATCAAGCGCGGAACCGGAGGTGCCGGTGGGGAAAATCTGCGTGTCGAGCGCAATGTGGCCCTGCAAAACGCGGGTGAAGCGATCCTTCACTTCTGCCGGCGGGGCATCGGGGCCGATCCACACGGTGCGCGTGATATCCGTTGTGCCATCCTTGTACTGGCCGCCCGAATCGACAAGATAAACGCTGTTAGGCGCAAGCGGCAGGCAGGTTTCCTCGCTCACGCGGTAATGGCACTGTGCGCCATTGGAGCCTGCACCCGATATCGTATCGAATGACAGATCTACCAACTGGCCCGTTTCCTCCCGGAAACCATAAAGCTTTGCGGCGGCGGACAATTCATCCACCGTGCCCTTGGGGCCTTCGCCAACCAGCCAATGGAGGAAGCGGCTGACCGCGGCGCCATCGCGCGCCTGCGCAGCGCGGTGGCCTTCCTGCTCGGCCGCGGTCTTGATCGCCTTGGGCAGAACGGCGGGATCGGTTTCGGCAAGAACGGCGGCGCCCACGGCATCCAACCGATCAAAAATGGCATAGACCGAGCGTTCCGGATCGACCGCCACGCGCTTGCCCGCCAGTTCTGCAAAGGCATCGGAGAAGGCGTCACGGGGGCGAATCCGCACGGCATTGCCGAGTGCGCCTGTCACTTCGTCGGTCACTTTTTCGGGTGCGATGAACCAGTCTGCCGTTCCGTCTTCCTGCACTACCAGATACGACAGGGCGACAGGAGTGTGATCGACATCAGCGCCACGAATATTGAGTATCCAGGCCACCGAATCGAGCGCGCTTACAACCACCGCATCAAGCTTTTCAGCCTTTAGCCAATCAGCGATCTCGCCGCGCTTGTCTGCGCTGGAGCGGCCTGCCAGCGCATCATCCTGCACAAAGGCAGGTGCGGTCGAGGGTTCGGGCTGGTCGGCCCACACTGCATCGATCGGATTGCTGTCCAGCGCGACCAGTTGCGCGCCGGCCTTGTCCAGCCGCGCGTGCATGGCATTGGCCCAATCGCGTGTGTGAAGCCACGGATCAAAACCGATCTTCGCGCCTTCAGGGGCGGTTTCTGCGATCCAATCCGCTATCGAATCTGCAGGAACGCTCTTGTAATCATACAGCTTGCCATCAACCTGATCGCGCACCTGGATGGTATAGCGCCCGTCCACGAACATGGCGGCATTGTCCTTGAGCACCACAGCCGCTCCGGCTGATCCGCCAAAACCGGTAAGCCAGGCCAGCCGCTGGGCATAGGCACCGACATATTCGGAAAGATGTTCATCGCTGATTGGCACAACGAAACCATCAAGCTTGCGGCGGGCAAGTTCTTCCCTAAGGGCGGACAGGCGGGCTTCGTGGGTCTGCATCAACATGGTATAATTTTCCGGTTTGAACTGGTTTCATTCGGTAATAGAACCCCGACATAGTCCTTTGCCCGACAGCTTTCCAGCCGCGGCAAGGTGAGATGAGCCTGCAAGGAGAGCAGACATGCGTATTTTTCGTTTATTGAGGCTTGCCGCCGCGCTTTGCGCCGCTACGTCGCTCCCAGCAATCGCCCAGGAAAGTGATATTGAACCCTTGAATTACGATACCAGCATCCAGCCGCCACGCGCCGAGCAGCGCGACCATAGCTTTACCCGGCACGGCATAACCATTTCTGATCCGTATCACTGGCTGCGCGACGATAGCTATCCCACTATCGATGACGAGGATGTGCTCGAGTATCTCCGCGCCGAAAATGCCTATTTCGAAGCGCAGATGGACGGGCGCAAGGCGCTGGTCGATACGCTGTTTGCCGAAATGCGCGGGCGCATCAAGGAAGCGGATGCAACTGTTCCGCAGCGCGACGGGGATTTTGAATATTGGTCCGAATTCGAGGAAGGCGGGCAATATCGCAAATTCTACCGCCGCCCCGTGACAGGCGGGGATGCACATCTCATCCTCGACGGACCGGCACTGGCAGAAGGGCTGGAATATTTCAGCGTTGGCGCATTGTCGGTCAGTGAAGATGGGCGCTATCTCGCCTATTCTACCGATACGACGGGCGGCGAATATTATACCGCTTTCATAAAAGATCTGCAGTCCGGCGCGCTTCTGCCCGACAGGATCGAAAATGTGAATTCGGGGCTGGTATGGGCGGCTGATGATGCGATGATCATTTATGGCCGCGCCAATGAAAACTGGCGGGTGGACCGCGTCTTCGCGCACAGCGTGGGCAAGGATGCGGCTGAAGACGTCCAACTTTATCACGAAGAACAACTCGGCTTCACCGTATCGCCCGGCCTTTCATCAAACCGCGAATGGCTGATCATCGCGGCGGGTGATAATGAAACCAGCGAAGTGCGTCTGCTGCCAGCCGCCGATCCGCTGGCTGAGCCGCTGCTGGTGCGCCCTCGCAAGACAGGCGTCGAATATGATGTGGACCTGCGGGAAGGCACGCTGTTCGTGCTCACCAATGACAATCACGTGAACTTCCGCCTTGCCACCGCGCCCATTGCCAGCCCTGCCGAATGGACCACGCTGATCGAAGGCTCGGGCCAGTTCTACCTCACCGATTTTGATCTGTTCCGCGATTTCTATGTCACTGAAGGCCGCATCGCAGGCCTCGATCAGGTGCAGATACGTTATTATGATGATCCGGCGCGGGTCGAGACGATCGCATTTCCCGAAAAGGCCTATTCCGCCGGTCTTGGCAATAATCCTGAATGGGCGATGGAGAAGTTGCGGCTGAGTTACGAAAGCCCCGTCACGCCCGACACGGTGTATGATTACCATGTCGCCAGCCGGACGCTGGATACATTGAAGGTGCAGGAAATCCCGAGCGGCTTTGACCCTTCACTCTATACGGTTGAGCGTATTCAGGTACCCGCACGCGACGGAGCGATGGTGCCGGTCAGCATCGTCTACCGCAAGGATCGCGACGACATGAATGGCGGGCCAGGCGGGCCGCTGCATCTCTATGCCTATGGTGCCTATGGCTATGCCATCCCGCCGGGCTTTTCGACCACGCGCCTGAGCCTGGTGGATCGCGGCTTCGCCTATGCCATCGCCCATATCCGCGGCGGGGACGATCTGGGGCGCAACTGGTATTTGCAGGGCAAGATGGAACAGCGGACCAATACCTTCAACGATTTCGTTGACGTTGGCCGCGCGCTTGTCGATCGCGGATTGACCAGCAAAGGCCAGATATCGGCCAGTGGCGGATCGGCCGGTGGCGAATTGATGGGGGCCGTAGTCAACCAGGCGCCCGACTTGTTCGGCGCAATTGTGGCCCATGTGCCTTTTGTCGATGTGCTTAACACCATGCTCGACGAAAGCCTGCCTTTGACGCCCGGCGAATGGCCGGAATGGGGCAATCCTATCGAGAGCAGGGAAGCTTTCACCCACATCCAGAGCTATTCGCCCTACGACCAGACGCGGGCGCACGATTATCCGCCCATGTTGGTCACCGCCGGATTGAATGATCCGCGCGTCACCTATTGGGAGCCGGCTAAGTGGGTTGCAAAGCTGCGCGAAGTTAAGACCGACGACAATATCCTGCTCCTCAAAACCAATATGGGAGCGGGCCATGGCGGCAAATCGGGCCGGTTCGAAGGCTTGCGCGAAACGGCAGAGGAGGTCGCCTTTATCCTGTGGCAATTGGGCGTGACTGAATGAGCAATCGCTTCACGCGGACATTCACTGCCTCGCCGGAACACATCGACATTAACGATCATGTCAACAATGCGGTGTGGCTGCGTTGGATGGAGGATCTGGCTGAAGCGCATTGGGAAGCGCAGGCGCGCCCGCAGGACAAGGACAAATATGTCTGGATGGTGCTGCGCCACGAGATCGATTATCGCGGCAATATCTCCGAAGGCGAGGCCGCGGCAGGCGAAACCGTCATTAAGGACGGTCCGCGCGGGCCGCGCTTCGACAGGCATTTCAGTTTTGCTGACGACAGCGGGAAAGAACTGGTTCGCGCGAAAACCACATTTGCCATGATTGACAGGGCGAGCAGGCGACTGACGCGGGTTCCTGCCGAAGTCGCCGCGCCCTTTGCACCCACAGGCGGCTGGAGCGCGGATTAGGCTGCCGCGCGCCGATCATGTCGCCGCCGCTCTTTCTTCGGATGCGCGTTAAACAGCTTGAGCCGTTCACATACAGTGCGATTGCGACCAGTGGCCTTGGCTTCGTAAAGAAGTTTATCGGCCCGCTGGTAAATCATGTCGAAATTCACGCCGCCCTTTCTGGATGAAAACACTTCGGGGGCATGGATAATACCCATGCTGGCAGTCACCAGCCTGTCGAGCGCGATGCTGCGCGAAACGTGGCGGGTAATTTCCTGCCGGCGTTGCTCAGCCCGATCAATGGTATTCCTGCCTCGCATGAAAAGCGCGAATTCCTCGCCGCCCAGCCGCACCACCAGCGTATCCTCGTCCGGCTTGAGCGCGATGGCGACTGCGCGCAGCACTTCGTCCCCAATCGAGTGGCCATGCGTGTCATTGATACCTTTGAAATGATCGAGATCGATCACTGCGACGGTGTTGAAACCTTCATCAGCCAGCGCATCGAACCGTGAAACGATGGCGCGGCGATTGAGAAGCCCGGTAAGCGGATCATGATCGGCGAGATTTTTCAGCATGGCGGCATGGGCCTGTGCCCGGTCGCGCTCACGCCTGATTACCAACACCCGGTCGACCACGCCCAAGCCAGTGACAATCACTTCAAAGACGGCGCCAAAGCGGAACATCCATATGCCTTCAATATAGGTCAGCTCTGGGATCAGCATCGTTGCAAGCCGAATAACGCCCACCGCCATCAGCGGAGCCCATGCAATTGCCTGGAACCAGACCGAGCGGCTTTTGCAGCGAAGGGCATCGACCACGCCCCAGCCGATTACGCCAAGAACTGGCAGGAAGGTCAGAAAATACAGTTTGAGCGAATAGGGCCGAAGCACTTCGAAGCCCGCGATGCGGATTATTGTTACCACGACAATCATATAGGCGAGGTAGGTCAACATTTGCCTGATGCGTGGGTTGAGCCTGTCCGGTTCGATGAAGGATGCAAAAAACATGATGCAACTGATCACGACGAGGCTGAAGCTGCCGACTGCAAGGGCATGCAGGTGCCATATCGAAAGCCCGACAAAGGCAACCAGCGTCCCGCTCGTCAGCAAATGTGCGGCCATGCTGAAGGCTAGCAGGGCGTGCCACAGCAGGAAACGTGCTTGTAAAGCGCGGAAAAAAGCCAAATCCAGCAGGATAGGAAGCAATAGGAAGCCCGCTATCATCGCCACCAGTAGCAATTGTGCCAGCGTATCCGGCCTGTCCTGCTGCAATTCGGCCACGATCTGCGTTTCGAGACCGAGCGCCTGATATTCCGGCGCATCGAAAATCGCATATTGTGCGATTACATCATTCCCTGTGGCAGGCAGTGGTATTGCAAAGACACCGCCGCCAACCTGGGGTTCGATTGTGGAAGAAGGGTGGCGCCGGACCAATGCGGAACTATCCTCACGCACCGATACCAGCGTTACCGCATCGAAAAATCCATTACGGTTTTCCAGATATCGCGCATCGTCTTGTGCGGCGAAATCGAACCGTACTGCGATGGAAGATGTACCGCGCTCCGGGATAGAGCCGTCACATTGCCATTTCAGCGGGAGAGTATGGATCTGCGCCGGATCGGCTGACGCCGGCAATACCGCCTGACAGGGGGAAGGTTGCGCAAACGCTGTTTCCGGCGCGGCACAAGCCAACGTCATAGCCGCAACGGCCCAGAAAACGCTTACGATTTTAACCCACATGGCAGCGCGGTAAACTATCGATCCTGCCAATATGTTAACGGACGTTTAGACTTTTGGATCAGGCGATAGCTTCCTCGATGGAAAGCAGGTCATAGCCCAGTTCATGCGCCACGGCCGGATAGGTAACCTTGCCCGCATGGACATTAAGGCCCTGTGCCAGATGCGGATCGGCGCGCATCGCTTCCTTCCAGCCCAGATTGGCGATCCGAATGGCGTGCGGCAATGTCACATTGTTGAGCGCATAGGTGCTCGTCCGGCTGACAGCGCCGGGCATATTCGCCACGCAATAATGCACGATATCGTCCACCACATAGGTAGGGTCATCATGGGTGGTGGCCTTGCTGGTTTCAAAACAGCCGCCCTGATCGATGGCGACATCCACCAGCACCGCGCCCGGCTTCATCGTGCCGAGCATGTCACGGCTGACAAGCTTGGGGGCAGCAGCGCCGGGAACCAGCACCGCGCCCACGACCATGTCGGCCTCTGCCACTGCCTCTTCCAGATTGGCCTTGCTGGCAAAGCGCGTGCTGGCGCGCGCTTCGAAATGAGTGCCAACTTTTTCCAGCACTTCGGGATTGAGATCCATGATGATGGTATCAGCGCCAAGCCCCGCGGCCATTTGTGCAGCATTGAAGCCGACCACGCCGCCGCCGATGATGATGACCTTGCCCGGCATCACGCCCGGAACGCCGCCCAGCAGCACCCCGCGTCCGCCATGCACCTTTTCAAGCGCATTGGCGCCAGCCTGGATGCTCATCCGGCCAGCCACCTGGCTCATCGGGGTCAAAAGCGGCAGGCCGCCGCGCGATCCTGTCACCGTTTCATAGGCAATCGCGGTTGCACCGGATTTCACCAGATCGGCGGTCTGTTCGGGATCGGGCGCGAGGTGGAGATAGGTGTAAAGCAGCTGGCCCTCGCGCAGCATGGCGCGTTCACTGGCCTGCGGCTCCTTGACCTTGACGATCATCTCGCACTCGGCGAAAATTTCTTCCGCCGTGTCGACCACTTTGGCACCGCGGTCTCGGTAGCTTTGGTCAAACGCGCCAATGCCGCCGCCAGCGCCGGTTTCCACCCAGACCTCATGCCCGTTCTGAACCAGTTCGCCCGCGCTCTCCGGTGTCAGGCCGACACGATATTCGCGGTTTTTGATTTCCTTGGGGCAGCCGATACGCATGGGTCAGATCTCCTTGGCGAGTTTCGTTACATCTGAAACAATATTGCCGCAACCCGAAAGGATCGTGCAAATTGCCGTGCAGCGCCCGCGCGTGCGGTTTTCAGGCCAGCACGTCTTCAATGCCGGGCACGGTGATGGTGCGCGCGCCGCCGTAATCCTCATGTACCACGATCAGGCCGGTGCGTTCGAGATGTTCGAGCAATCGGCGGATGCGGCCCGGCGATGCAGTGCCATAAACCTGCGCCAGATGATCCTCATCGGGCGTGCCCTGCCCTCGCGCGGCGGCGACCACGATGGCAAGATAGGGTGCCAGCACATCGTCTGCCACATGCTGCGCCATGCGCTCTATCGAAGCCTGCGCCTCATCATCGAGCTGGTGGATACCAGCGCTGGCAAAGGCGAAGCGGCGGCGAAAACCGGGCATATCGATATGGGCTGAAGGAATGCCGCGCTCGCGGCAGCGCGTCGCAAAATCGCGAAACTGGGTGCTGACTGGCCTGAAGGTCGCGCCTTCTTCTGCCGCCATGTCGCGCATTACGCTTTCAATGTCGCCGGCGGGCATTGCGGTCGCGGCCTCTTGACCCACTGGCGCGCGTTCTTCCGCCTTTTTGGCGATGCTTTCCACCAGAGTTTCTGCAGCAGGTGGAGCAGGCGGCGCGGGCGGCGGGCGGTGCACGGTTTCGGCGGCCTCCTCTGCCAGTTCAGCGTGAAGCAGTGCGCCCATTTCCTCCGCTCCCGTCTGGGGCAGCGGGGCAAGCTCGGCTGCGGCATTCTTCCCGCCCGATTTGACCTCTCCGATATGCACGGCCACCGGACGCCGACTGATCGCCGGGCCAAGGCCGAGAAAATGCCCGCGCTGCAGATCACGTATCCGCTCCGCCTGCCTGCGGTCCATGCCGAGAAGATCGGCGGCGCGCTGCATGTCGATATCGAGGAAAGTGCGCCCCATGAGGAAATTGGAGGCTTCGGCGGCGACATTTTTAGCCAGCTTGGCAAGGCGCTGCGTGGCGACGATGCCCGCCAACCCGCGTTTGCGCCCGCGGCACATGAGATTGGTCATGGCCGATAACGTCATGCGGCGCGTGTCCTCGGCCATTTCCCCCGCAGCGGAAGGGGCAAACATCTGCGCCTCGTCCACCACCACAAGCGCAGGAAACCAATGTTCGCGCGGGGCATCGAACAGCGCGGTGAGGAAACTGGCGGCGCAGCGAATTTGCTGCTCGACCTCCAGATCGTCCAGCGCCAACACAACAGAAGCGCGATGTTGGCGGATGCGGCCTGCCAGCGCCTCTATCTCGCGCGGCGAATAGCCTGCGCCTTCGATAACGACGTGATCGAAATGGTCGGCAAGGCTGGTAAAATCGCCCTCGGGGTCGATCACCACCTGTTGCACCAGCCCTGCGCTCTGTTCGAGCAAGCGGCGCAGCAGGTGCGATTTGCCGCTTCCCGAATTGCCCTGCACCAGCAGACGGGTCGCCAGCAGTTCCTCAATGTCGATGGGCACCGTCGTGCCGTGGGAATCACTGCCTATTTCAATCTGAGCTTTCACGCAGAACGGGATAGGTGAGGCAAGCCGCGCGGCCTAGCCATGCTATCGGGTTTATCCAGCGATCTGTCGGCTTTTTGCCCGGCAGCGACGCATCGCCCTCTCTTTAGGAGATAACGCCTCAGTTAAATTTTTCGCCCGCCAGCACCATCGCCCGGCGAAGGCCCTTCTGGTTGATGTTCTGGATTTCAATCCCCGGGTGGGCATTTACTTCCAGAATCATCGGGCCGTCATTCTCATCGAGAATAATATCCACGCCAAGGTAGCCAAGGCCGATGGCAGCGCTGCATTTCGAGCTCATGTCCAGCACCTTGTCCCACTCGGGAACCTCGAAGCCGATCAGCAGGGCCTTGGAATCGGGATGATGGGTGATTTCTTCTCCGACACACATTGCCCGCGTGATGATGCCAGTATCGATGTCTACCGCCGCTCCGATGGCGCGCTGGTGCAGGTTTGCCTTGCCATCCGAGGCATTGGTCGGGATGCGCATCATCGCCATCAGCGGATGTTCGCGCAAGGAGATGACGCGCACATCGGGCAGGCCTTCGGGCACCAGCTTCGTAATGCGCGGGTCGGCGCGTATCAGCGGCTCTATCAGGGCCGCGTCCTCGGCTGCGGTATCGCCTGAGAAGCCGCCGTCGACGATGCGGCGAACGTGATGCATGACGTCTGCCGGGGTGAGCTTGGCACCCGATCCCTTGAACCAGTTATTACCTTCGCGCCGCAGAGCCAGCAGGATGCCATCGCCCTGGCTGCCGCGTGCCGGTTTGATCGCCCAGCTTTCCGGAAGGTCGCGAACCGGATCGAATTCAAGCAGTTCCCCATAGCTGGAGATGACGCATATTGTTCCGGTAGTTACGACCCCGCCAGCGTTCAGGGCTACCTTGGCCGCCACCTTGTCGCGCGCCTCCTCGATCGCCCAGCGCGGATTGTATTTCGCGATAATCGAATTGCGCAGATTGATCCCGAGTATCTCGTCCAAATGGCCCTTCTGGGGCACTTGCTGCGGCAGGGACGAAGTGCGGCGTTTTGATGACCGCTTGGCCGAAGCGGGGCTGCGGGAAAGCAGGCGTTGCGACCATGGCAACTTGCTCATTGGCTCCGCTGTCGCCCCAATCTCCACCCCAGTCTTCGCCCCGATTTCCGTCGCGGTCTTCGTCGCTATTTTCATTTGCGGCACCGTCGCGTTCGTCGAGCGATGTGAGAACATTGGCATTGCGTCTTCCTTCAAGCCAGATGGGGGCGAAACGTTTGATCTCCGACATGCGCAGGCCGCGATATCGACCGAGCAGGGCAATCGCGAGACCGGCGAATCCGGGCAGCACCAGCGGAGAAATTTCAATCAGTGTCAGCGCGACCTGGCTGACCATCACGAACTGGATCAGCAGCGCGAGGATAAGTGTTTGCAGAGCAATATTCGCAGCTTCCTTGGCGCCGTCCTTTTCCCATTGGCGGTGCCAACGCTCGACCACCAGCGCCGTTACGACGACCGGAAAGGCATCAACCTGCAATTCGGTGTCGAGAACAACCTGCAAGCCAGCCAGCACGAACACCACGAAGGAAATCAGCACACCAAGAAAGCCCACGCGCGTCATGCGCAGCTTGAGCAGCATGGGTGCAGCAAGCATACCAACGCCGACAGCCGAGATCAGCACTATCGGGCCGAAAATCGGGCCGATCTGGAGGAATGCGATGGCGATCAGCATGGGTGTGAACAGGCCAAAGGCCTTCATCCCCACAAAACTGCGCGCGAGCACCACGAGAAAAGCGCCGATGGGCAGCGCCATCAACAGGTTGGATGGCTTCATGCCCCACACGGCGTAAGACACCGCACGCTCGCCGAGCGAGGAAGGCATCTGGAACGGATCGTTTGTATTGGCGACGCCGAGAAACGCCAGCAACAAGATGGCGCCGATCACGCCGGCGCCGATCAATGCAGGGCGTCTGACCTGCGGAGTAGCTCTCGCAAGGACTCGTCGCAGCTTACGCCAGCGGCTCAGCCGCCATTTGCGCAACGCTCTAGAAGGCATAGCTGATACTCAGGCTGAAGCGGTAGCCTTCGCGGTCACGGATCGCTTCATTGCTGTTGGTGATGATGTATTTGGCCTCGGCCTCGATCCGCCAATTGTCGGGCCACCAGAGCAGTTCTAACTCGGGCACGACCTGCGTATCCTTGCGCGGGTCGTCCTTATCCGTCAGCCGCCCGACGAAACGCGTCTGCCGCAAGGAAAGTGCAGGTCGCACGCGCAGGTCTCGGTTGAGCGGGTGGGTGTATGAAACATCAACAGATTCGCGGGTGTAGCTGCGTGCCGGATTAGCCGAATTGATTTCCTCGGCGCGCAGGTCGAAATTGATGTAGTGATAGCGGCCCATGCGGTGGCGATAGCCAAGATCTGCGCGCGCGCCCTCGCCATGTGTCGATGTTCCGCCAGGGCCTCTGCCGTCATCATATTCGCGGTCGCGCCAGGTTCCGCGCAGACGGAAGCGGTGAGCGCGCTCGGGTTCATATTCAACCTGTGCGGAAACCTGGGTTTCATCGGTATCGGTGGCTTCGACGCTGACAAGATCATCATAGACCCGGCCACGCAGAGCAACTTCCCAATCATCATCAAGCTTTTGCGTGATACTGGCGGTCAGCCGATCGCGGTTGAAATTGTCGCGGCCCGTCGCATTGTCGAACCGCTGGACCTCGATACGGTCTGCTTCCACGCGGAATTGCGTAGCATCATTGCCGAATTCGACACCAACATTGCCCCGCAGATAACCGCCGTCGCCATTGATGATCAATTCATCGTCGCGATCCTCGCTTTGTGACAGGACAATACCCAGCTCGACGCGGGCATAGGGTTCCAGCGCCCATGCGTTCTTGCCATCCTGCGCGGCGGCAGGTGCGACCATGAATAATAGCGATAGAGCGGCGCAGGCGATGTGCCGAGGACGCATTGCAAATATGATTAACCATCGGAGCATGGTCAGGGCCATTACGGAGTTAACGGTTTACAATCCGCTAACTCTAACCCGCCATTTCAATCGTGAGAGGGAGCGGCCGTCAGCCCTTTCCGCGGGTCTTGGTAACGCCCATCTTTGCATGCCCTTCCAAAAAGGCGATAATCTTGCCGGCCACATCGATGCCGGTCGCCTTTTCCACCCCTTCGAGGCCAGGTGAAGAATTGACTTCCATCAGCACCGGTCCGTGATTGGACCGCAGCATGTCAACACCGCAGACGTTGAGGCCCATGTGCTTGGCCGCGCGCACTGCGGTGGAGCGTTCCTCGGGAGTAATCTTGATGATTTGTGCGCTGCCGCCACGGTGCAGGTTTGAACGGAAATCATCTGCCGCGCCGGTGCGCTTCATCGCGGCGACAACCTTGCCGCCCACCACCAGCGCGCGAATATCGGTGCCGCCCGCTTCCTTGATGAATTCCTGCACGAGGATGTTAACATTGGCCCCGCGAAACGCCTCGATCACGGATTTCGCGCTGCTCATCGTTTCGGCCAGCACCACGCCAATACCCTGCGTGCCTTCAAGCAGTTTGATGACTACCGGCGGGCCGTTGACCGCCTTAATAATCTCTTCAGCCTGCTTGGGATCATTGGCATAAGCGGTAAGCGGCAGACCCAGCCCGTGCTTGGCGAGGATCTGCATGGAACGCAGCTTATCCCGGCTGCGTCCGATGGCGACGCTTTCATTCAGCGGCCAGATCCCCGCCATTTCAAACTGGCGCAGCACGGCCAGACCGTAATTTGTAATGGATGCTCCGATACGCGGGATCACCGCTTCATAGCCGCTGATCGTTTCCCCATCATAGGTGATCGTGGGGCGATGGCTGGCGATGTTGACGGTGCAGCGGGTGGTGTTGAGAATATCGAGCGTATGGCCCCGCTCCTCGGCGGCTTCGACCAGGCGTTGATGCGAATACAGCTTCGCATTTCGTGCAAGCATGGCGATTTTCATGGCTTATGTCCTATGGCTGGCTGCATGCCGGGGGTTTGCAGCCATGAATGGCCCGAATCGACTACAAAACGGCGACGCAGCGATGACCTGCCGATGAGCATCGGAAATTTCATGTCTGAACGATCCGCCAGGCTGATTTCCGCGCGGAATGTCAGCGTTCCGATCTTCAGCGGTGTCTTGATGATCATCCGGCGCTGAGTCTTGCCGTTGGAACTGGTGATGCCGCGCCAGTCCACATGCACTGCCTCGCACACCTGGCGGACGTGCTGATCACCAAAATCGACGGCAAAACGGACAAAATTCTCTCCGTCCCGCGCGAACTGGTCAATGATGATCGCGTGGAGGGAGGAGGTGCGTGCGCCGCTATCTATCTTGGCGGGGACGCTCTTCAGGCCGAGTTCGGGCAAATCGACCTTCTCGCGCCAGCCGACGGTGGCAAGGGGATTGGAACCAGCTTTTGCGAGCGGTTGTGCGGATTCTTTATCCATTCACCAGATCTAGAGCGGATTTCCGTCGCGGTCGCGGAAAATTTCGCGGCGGCCAACGTGATTGGCCGGGCCCACCAGTCCTTCGCCTTCCATCCGCTCAATCCATTTGGCGGCAGTGTTGTAACCAACACCCATCTGGCGCTGGAGCCATGATCCCGAAGCCTTCTGGTTCTCGATCACTATTTGGCAGGCCTGCCGGTATTTACGTTCTTCCGGATTATCCGATGCGGTAAATTCATCTTCAAAGTTGAAACCACCATCTTCAGGTTCCTCGGTGACCGAATCGACATAGGCGGGCGCGCCTTGGCCGCGCCAGTGATCGGCCACCTTTTCCACTTCCTCATCGCTTACAAACGGACCGTGGACGCGTTTGAGCGCACCGGTATTGGGCTTGTAGAGCATGTCACCCTTGCCCAGCAATTGCTCGGCACCCTGCTCGCCAAGGATCGTGCGGCTATCAATGCGGCTGGTGACGTTGAAACTGATGCGGGTTGGCAGATTGGCCTTGATGACGCCGGTGATCACATCGACGGAAGGGCGCTGCGTCGCCATGATAAGATGGATGCCCGCAGCACGGCTCTTTTGCGAAAGGCGCTGGATCAGCACCTCGATTTCCTTACCAACCGTCACCATCAGATCGGCCAGTTCGTCAACGATCAGAACAATCTGTGGCAGGACCTCGTAATCGAGCTCCTTTTCCTCGACTACGGCCTCGCCCGTTTCGGGATCGTAGCCGGTCTGCACGGTACGCTTTAACGGCTTGCCCTTGGCGGCAGCTGCAGCGACGCGTTCGTTGAAGCCTGTAAGGTTGCGCGCCCCAATCTCGCTCATCATTCGATAGCGACGCTCCATCTCCTCCACCGCCCATTTGAGTGAGCGTACCGATTTGTGCGGTTCTGTCACCACGGGGGCAAGAAGATGGGGAATATCGTCGTAACTTTTCAGCTCCAGCACCTTGGGATCGATCAGGATCAGGCGACATTCGGCTGGCGTAAAACGGTATAGCAGCGACAAAAGAATGCAATTGAGGCCTACCGATTTGCCCGATCCGGTGGTGCCCGCCACCAGAAGATGCGGCATGGCGGCAAGGTCTGTCACCACGGGTTCACCTGAGATGCCCTTGCCAAGAATGATCGGCAGGCCGCCGTTCGATCCGGCGAAAGCTTCGGAGCCGACCATCTCCCTGAAATTGACCATTTGCCGGTTTGCATTGGGCAATTCGATGCCCATGACGGTCTTGCCCGGAATGGGCGCGACGCGGGCGGAAATCGCGCTCATATTGCGGGCAATGTCCTCGGCGAGGCCAATCACCCGACTCGCCTTGATGCCGGGCGCTGGCTCCAGCTCATACATGGTGACAACAGGGCCGGTCTTGACCGCGGTAATTTCACCTTTGACATTGAAATCATCGAGCACGGTTTCAAGCAGGCGAGCATTGCGCTCAAGTGCCAGCTTGTCGAGCGCTGGCACCTGATTGGCCGGGCCTTCTTCAAGCAGATCTATGCCAGGCAGATCATATTCTGCGAACAGATCCTTTTGCGACGCCTTGGTAGCGGGGCGGGCGCGACGCGGCGGGCTGGCCGGATCGCTGATTTCTGGCGCACGTCGCGGCGCTGCGGGTTCTGCTTTGTCATCGGCGTCATCGTCGCCATCACTATCCACAGCGGCATCCTTTTCGGGGCGCCGGCGCTGTTTGCGCGTAGCTTCTGCCTTGAACGGATTAGCTGAATTGGTGAATTGAGACCGATTTTTTATCCAATTCGGTATGGTAAGGAAGCGTGACCAATCCACTGCGAATACCCGTCCGGCCAGCGTCGCGCCGCCCAGCAGCGATGCCACACCGGCAGCAAGGATGGTCCAGAAGCGTGCGGCCTCGGGCAAAAGATCGGCAATTGCGCGTATGCCCGCCTCGCCCAGCAGGCCGACAAGGCCGCCAAAGCCCGCAGGCCATCCGTGATTGCGCGGCTCCGTCACCAGGGCTAGCGTCGTTGCCAGCAAGGCCATGCCCAGCAACAGCATGGCCACGGCGCCCCACCACTTACCGTCCCAATATTCCTCGAAATCGGCATCGCGCCACAGTTTGCGCGCCGAAACATAGGTTAGCGGCAGCAACAGCACAGAGGCCCAGCCAAAGCTGATCAGCGCCAGATCGGCGGCAAAGGCGCCAGGCTTGCCCATCCAGTTATCGACCACATCGCCCGCAGCCGTGGATAATGATGGGTCGGTCTGACTGTAGCTGAGCAGGGACAGCGCGAGAAATATCGTAAAACCATACAGCAATACCGCGCCTGTCAGCTGCGCACTGCGGGCCAGCGAGCGGCGGAAAGCTGCGCGCATGTCTGCACCCTGATGTGAGGCCCGCGTGGCCATGAACTGTTCCCTTACATTGCGTCCCTTCGGCTAGAATCCCACAGCGGGAGTCCCCGGTCAATGATGTTTGCCGATCAGCCTGCCCATGTGGCACAAATGCCGTCAATGGCGGCCCAACACGGCCAGTTAAGCCTTTTGGCGCGGGCCGCATTCATGCCGCCAAGCGCCACGACCGGCATCTGCGCATGGCTGGCAAGGGTACGAAACCGCTGTAAGCCTAGCGCCCCTGCGTCCGGGTGCGAGCGGGTGGGGAAGACCGGCGAAACCATGACGGCATCGGCACCAGCCCTGTTGGCCTGCGCAATTTCGCCCATATTGTGGGCAGTTGCGATGGCAAGCAATCCGGCGCGGCGCGGGGCAAGGGCGAGCGGCGCGCCGTAAATACCGTCTGCGCCCCATTCCGCGGCAGTCTGAGCACTGTCCGCAATGATGACGATATGCCCGGCCCGCCTTGCAATTCGCCCGAGCGCGGCGAACCGGGCGAAGCGATCTGTCGGTGCAAGGTGATAATGGCGGAATACCAGCGCAGAGCCAGCGGGCATATGCGCCAAAGCAGCATCCAGATCGCCATCATTGCGCTCATCGGAAATCAACCAGAGGCGCGGGAGGGACTGGAAAGCCGTCATCACCCCGCTATAGCGCTCAGATGGATCAAAGTGCCAACAGCAACAGTCCGGCTGGCCGTCTTGCTTGTGTCGAAGCAGAAATAGCCAAGGCCTGCAGGGTCGCCCGCCGCGAACGCGAAGACGTAACGTTGATTGCGGTCAGTAAAATGCATCCTGTGCAAGCCATAACCCCGCTTATTGCAGCAGGTCAGCGCGTCTTTGGTGAAAACCGCGTGCAGGAAACACAGGAGAAATGGCCTGCCCTGCGCGAAACAACGCCCGATATCGAGCTGCACCTTGTCGGCCAGCTGCAATCGAAAAAGGCCGATGATGCCGTGGCGCTGTTTGATTGCATCCACTCGCTTGATCGACCGAGCCTGATCAAGGCGCTGGCCAAGGCATTCGACAAGGCGGGCCGACAAGTGCCCTGCTTCGTGCAGGTCAATATAGGGGACGAGCCGCAGAAGGGCGGATGCGCGATTGCCGAACTTGGCGCGCTGGTGGCCTCTGCCCGCGATGCGGATATCCCCTTGGCGGGCCTCATGTGCGTGCCCCCGCTGGATACAGAACCTGCGCCTTTCTTCGCGCTTATGGCCAAGCTGGCCGATGACCTTGGCCTGGACGGGCGCAGCATGGGGATGAGCGGTGATTACCCGATCGCCATCATGCTTGGCGCAACACATGTGCGCGTGGGCACCGCCCTTTTTGGCGCACGCGCATAGTTGGGTCTCCAACCGCTGGCCATCCGCGCCGATGTTGACGCAAGGTGCCTGATCGCGCCACAAGCCAAACCTACAGATGTCCTTTCATACGGGAACCCATACCATGAGCCGCCAGCTTTCCACTTTTATCGCCTTGCCCGCACTCACCCTGCTGGCCATGCCCGCGCGGGCGCAGGATGACCAGAACCCCTATGCCGTCTGTGCGCAGATGGAAGATGATGCGGCGCGCCTGGCCTGTTTCGATTCCACTTATGCAGAACAAGTCGTGGTCATTGCAGAGCACGAGGAACGTGTGGCAACCGAGCGCGAGGAAATTTTTGGTTTCCGCGAGCGCGATGACGAGATTGAGCGTGCGGCCGCCGAAGAAGCCGCCGTTTCCGCCACGGTGAGCGAGGTTTTGCGGGGCAATCGTCGCTCTCAGGTATTCCTGCTCGACAATGGGCAGCTATGGCGTGAAATTGACGGATCGACCTTGCGCAATCGCGTCCGCGAAGGATGGCAGGCCACCGTCACGCGCCATTGGAGCGGGGCCTATGAAATGCGTTTCGAAGGTCGGTCCGGCTACCTTAGGGTTGCCCGCCTCCGCTGACGCAAGACCTTAAAAGCTAAATGAAAAACGAACCTTAACCATTGGTATTATATAGGGGAGGAATTCATTCGATAATGAGTCTTCGCAAAGAATTGGATGATCTGAAATGGAACATCAAAGCCGATATGATCCGAATGCATCCTCGGACGGGTCCGGGCAACGTCGCGCGCATGGACGTGCCAGGGTCGCTATCTCCTGCGAATTGAAGATTGGCACCCGGGCATGGCACAGGGCAAAGCTGGCAGATCTGACGCCATCGGGTTTCCAGGTCGCCACATTTGACGCACCCGCGCGCGGCACGCCGTTCTATATCCGTTTTGCAGGTTTGCAGATGCAACATGCCGAAGTGTGCTGGGGCAAAGATGGAATGGTCGGTTGCCGCTTCCTGTCAGAATTGAGCAGCTATGTTTTTGAGCACATCGTGGGCACTGTTTCTGCCAACTGACAATCTGTCGTCGATTCAGGCGCGGATTTCCAGCCAGGCCCGAAATTACTGAGCCGCTTCGGCCAGTTCGGCTTCACCCGCCTCGATCGCATCCAGCAGCGCACGTTCCAATTTGCGTAGGCGCTCTGCCGAATCGACCTTCATACCGAGCAGATCCGTGACGTAAAACGTATCGACTGCGCGTTCTCCATAATGGCTGATATGCGCTGAATTCACCAACAGGCTCTGTTCGAACAGAGCGCGGGTCAGCCGGTTTAACAGAGCAGGGCGATCGGTTGCATTCACCTCTATCACGGTAAAGCGGTTGGACGCGTCATTGTCGAAGACGACATTGGCGGCAACCCGGAAATTTTCCGCTCGCACTTGTTTGAGTGGGCGTTTGGCCAGCCGTGGCACCATGTCGATCTTGTTTGCTAACGCGTCTTCAATGGATTTCTTCAGCCGCATCAATTGGGCTGCTTCGCTGAATGGTTTGCCGAGCGGATCCTGCACAATGAAATTATCGACCGCCTTGCCCACGCGATTGGTGTGGATGCGCGCATCGATGATATTGCCGCCGGCCAGGTGAATGGCCCCCGCGATACGGAAAAACAGGCCTGGATGATCATCGCCAATCACCGTAACCATAGTTGCGCCCAGCGCTTCGACAAATTCGGTGTGGATCGACAGTGAATGCCTGCCTGCGCGTGCTGCGGCATAATGCGGCAAATTGATGGCGATCACTTCTTCGGATTCGGCAATCCAGTAGCTGTCACCGAACATGTCATCGAGACTGGTGACGAGACTGTCCAAATCGCCCAGCATTTCTGCAACGCGTTCCTTTTTCTCGGCAACGCGTTGCGCCCGGCCATGTGTCTTGTGGCCCAGGCGCAGCCGCTGCTGCGCCGCTTCGAACAGGTCTGACAGCAATTGGCGCTTCCAGCTGTTCCAGATCCCCGGTCCGACGGCGCGGATATCGACTATGGTCAGCACCGTCAGCAGGCGCAGCCGTTCAAGGCTCTGCACCTCGGCCACGAAATCGGTAATGGTCTTGGGATCGGAAATATCGCGCTTGAAGGCAGTCGCGCTCATCAGCAAGTGAAAGCGTACCAGCCAGGCGACGAGTTCGGTTTCTTTCTTGTCCAGGCCGAACCGCGGACACACCTTATGCGCGACACCAGCGCCCAGCACCGAATGATCGCCGCCACGACCCTTGGCGATGTCGTGCAACAAGGTGGCGACATATAATACGCGTCGATTGATGAGCTTGGGCAGGATGTCACTTGCCAGCGGGTGGTCTTCCTTAAGCGCCCCGCGCTCTATCTCGCTCAACAGGCCGATGGCGCGAATCGTGTGTTCATCCACCGTGTAGTGGTGATACATATCGAATTGCATCTGCGCGTTGACCTTGCCGAAATCAGGGACAAAACGGCCAAATACGCCCGCTTCGTTCATCCAGCGCAGCACGTTTTCGGGATCGTTCCGGCCAGCGAGTACATCCATGAAAAGCGCATTCGCACGCGCATCCTTGCGCACTTCTGCAGTGATTAGCGCGGCATCGCGGCGTGCCATGCGCGTGGTGCCGGGATGGATTTCGAGACCCTCGCGCTCCGCCACGGCGAATATTTCGACAAGGCGCACCGGATCCTGTTCAAACCAGTCATTTGACGGCGCAGCGATCCTGCCATCGGTAATCACATAGCCTTCTACATTGCGCGTTTTGCCGGGCCACATATTGGCAATGAAATCAGCCATGCGGCTCTTTTCAGCGGTCTGATCTTCCATATGCGCAAGGAACACGCCGGTAAGATGGCCGACATGTTTGGCTTGCAGAAAATAGAACTGCATGAAGCGTTCGACCGCGCTCTTGCCCGGCCTGTCAGCATAATTCATTCGGGCCGCGACTTCGCGTTGCAGATCGAACGTCAGGCGGTCTTCAGCGCGACCGGCGATCGTGTGCAGATGCGCACGCACCGACAAAAGGAAGCCTTCTGCGCGGCGAAAGCTGCGATATTCGCGTTCGGTGAAAAGCCCCTTCTTGACCAGTTCAGCCGCGCTTTTGACGCTGTGGACATATTTGCCCATCCAGTAGAGCGTCTGGAGATCGCGCAGGCCGCCCTTGCCATCCTTCACATTGGGTTCGACGACATAGCGCGAATCCCCCATGCGCTTGTGACGGGCGTTGCGTTCAACCAGCTTTTCCTGAACGAAAACCGCTTCTGTGCCGGGCACGACTTCGTTCCAGAATTGCGCGCTGGCCGCGTCATATACTTCCTGGTCGCCCCACAGAAACCGGCCCTCGAGCAAAGCGGTGCGGATTGTCAGATCCTCCTTCGCCATGCGCGAAGCCTCTTTGAGAGACCGGGTCGAATGGCCAACCTGCAAGTTCAGATCCCACAGATAATAAAGGATCGCCTCGATCACCTGTTCGCACCAATGGGTGGGCTTGTCAGGCGTGATGAAAGCGAGGTCGACGTCGGAATATGGCGCCATTTCTCCGCGTCCATATCCGCCTACCGCCAGCAGTGCGATGCGCTCTCCGCTCGAACGGTTGCCGGCGGGATAGACATCGTCAACCACGTGATCGTGCACGAGGCGGATCAGCTGGTCGATCAGAAAAGCCTGTCCATGGGCATGTTCGTGCCCCGCGCCGGGCCGCTTCGCCAGCCGCTCCATCAACTCCTTGCGGCCGCTTTCAAGCGCCTTGCGCAATTCTGCAACAATGGCCTGACGCCCGTCAGATACGCCCTGCTCTTTCACGATCCGGGCGACCGCGGAGGCGAGTTGGCGGCGATCAACGATCTTGCGCTGACGGGGGATGCTGGGAAGGCTCACGATCCGGAAAATAGGCGCAAACTGCGCCATATGCAAAGCACGCATTTCTGCACTTCCGCCAAGCAGGGCTTTCGCGCAGCGCGGCTCTATGCCAAAGCGCCTGTAACCAAACGGGCCGCGCGCGGTCGATACCCCAAGGGGCAAGAAGACAATGCTGGACATGCTGGCAACGGCAACGGGCGGGGCAATCGAGTGGAGCGAACTGGGTCTGAAACCCGGTCTTGACCTCGGTTTCTTCACGCTGAAATATTATTCGCTCGCCTATCTGGCGGGGATCATCTTCGCTTATTGGCACCTTTCCAGGATGATCAAGGCCCCCGGCGCGCCAATGGGGCAGCTGCATGTGGACGATCTGTTCTTCTATTGCACGCTGGGCATCATCCTTGGCGGACGTCTTGGCTATGCCACGTTTTACGAGCCGAGCCTGTGGACCGATTTTTCCGGCGACGGCTTCGTTTCGTGGAAAGTTCTGCGCCTGTGGGATGGCGGGATGAGCTTCCATGGCGGATTGCTGGGCGTGGTCGCAGCCATCGGCTGGGTCAGCTGGCGTGGCGGTCTGCCATTCTTGCGCGTATGCGATTATATCGCGGTCAATGTGGGCCTTGGCATGTTGCTGGGACGCATCGCCAATTTCATCAATGGCGAATTGTGGGGCCGGGTTGCTGGGCCAGACGTGCCGTGGGCAATGATCTTCCCGACCGATCCGCTGGCGCTGCCACGTCATCCCAGCCAGCTTTATCAGGCGCTGGGTGAAGGCCTGCTGGTGCTGGTGGTCATGCTGTGCCTGTTCTGGCTGACGCGCGCGCGGTTTCGTCCCGGCCTGCTGGTGGGCGCCTTTACCGTGCTCATCTCATCCGCGCGCTTTGCCAATGAATTCTTCCGCCAGCCTGATGCCCAGCTTACTGAATTTGCCATGCGGACCGGCCTCAGCATGGGCCAATGGCTGACGATACCGCTGATCCTGCTTGGCATCGTGCTGGTGGCCTGGGCGCTTTCGCGGCGTGAATTGGCGAGCGGCAGACCGGGCACCACGGCGCGGCCCACGGTCAAGGGAGCGCCTCCTGAAATTGACACGGAGGTGGTTTGAACCTGCCGCCAGACGATGCCGCCAAGCCGGATCTGGGCGATGTTTTTCGCCGCCTGATTGCAGCAACAGGCCCGATAAGCCTGCTGCAATATATGGGCGAATCAAATGCCCGCTATTACGCTGAACACCCCGCTATTGGCGGTGCAGGGGATTTTATCACCGCGCCCGAAATCAGCCAGATGTTCGGTGAACTCATCGGCCTGTGCCTGGCAGATTTGTGGCAGCGCGCAGGCAAGCCCGAGCCTGTCCATTATATCGAACTGGGTCCGGGCAAGGGCACACTGGCGCGCGATGCACTACGGGCGATGCGCCAGCAAGGTCTCCACCCGCAAATGCATCTGGTTGAAACATCGCAGGCCATGCGTGAAGCGCAAATCGCTGCCGTGCCCGGCGTCATCCATCACCATGATCTCACCAATGTTCCGCAAGACGGCCCGATCCTGCTGGTGGCCAATGAATTTCTCGATGCCTTGCCCGTGCGCCAGTTGGTGAAGACCGATAATGGCTGGCGTGAAGTAATGGTTGGTGTGAATGCGGCGGGCGCATTTGTCGAAACGGTGGGAGGCCAGCCGATGGACGCGGCGGTTTCTTCTGAGCGCCGCGATGATCCGGCCGGCAGCGTGATCGAAACCTCTCCCGCATGCGCCGCCATTGTTTCTGAAGTGGCGAGCCGGCTGGCATTGCAGGGCGGAGCCGCACTTTTCATCGATTATGGTCATGCGGACGGGCGCAGCGGTTCAAGCGTGCAGGCGGTGCGCGGGCAAGAACGTGTTGGCCTGTTTGATGCACCCGGCGAAGCGGATATTTCCGCGCATGTCGATTTTGCGCAGGGTGAAGCCATCGCAGCCGCGCAAGGCTGCCGCGTGCTGGGCACGGTCACGCAGGGGAGCTGGCTTTACGCGCTTGGCATTATGCAGCGCGCCCAGGCACTTGCCACCGGCGCGCCCGACCAGCGTGAGGCTTTGATGCAGGCCAGAGACCGGCTGATCGCGCCCGATCAGATGGGCACCTTATTCAAGGTAATGGGGCTGGCTGGCCCGGACTGGCCCGATGCCGCAGGTTTTCCAAGGGGCGAACCCGCCCGCTAACGCGAGATCGAGCTCTTCGCGATTGTCAGGTCGACGACAAGGCCGCGCTCGGTAAAGCGACGTTCCCATGTTCCGCCAAGCTGGCTCTTCACGCTCATTTCGACAAGGCGCGAACCAAAGCCATCCTCGCCGCCGCCAATAGCAGGCGGTCCGCCATGTTCAACCCATGTGAGGGCCAGAGTGTCACCGCAATCCTCGATCACGAGGTTCACATGCCCCTCATCAACCGACAGCGCGCCATATTTGGCAGAATTGGTGGCGAGTTCATGGAATACCAGCGCCAGCGGCGTCGCGACCTGTTGGCTGATGTTGGCATCATCACCGCTAACGCGCACGCGCGGATTGTCGCTATCGTTCGTGTAAGGAGCGAACAGCGCCGCAAGCAATCCCTGCAACTTATCCTGCATGATGCCGCTACTGCCCGGCTGGACGAATTCATGGGCCCTGTTGAGCGCCCGCAGCACCGCGATCAGTTCGTTGGCGAATGGTTCGTGTTCGGGGGTCTTGCGTACCTTTAAAGTCGCCAGCCCGATCATGACGGCAAAGATGTTCTTGATACGATGCGATAATTCACGCGTCAGCATGTTCCGCTGTTCAAGCAATTGGTGCATCTCGTCGATGTCGGTGACGGTGCCAAACCAATGCGCCGTTCCATCCTGCTCTGTCATCGGCAGCGCCTGGTTGAGCACCCAACGATAGCTACCGTCGGCAAACTTCATACGAAATTCGTGTTCGAAGGCCTCGCTCTTCTTGGGCGTGTCTAACCAGTTATCCAGCGCAAATCCGCGGTCATCAGGATGGATATATTCCTTCCAGTCCTCCGTGTTATTGGGCGGCGCGGCACCGATCTGCTTGGCCCAGCGCGAATTGAAATAATCGAAATTACCCTTGCCATCGGCGGACCATGCAATCTGCGGCAAGCCTTCGAGAATGGCTGCCAGACGATCCTCGCGCTGCTGAATTTCACGGTGGGCGCGGATGTTGGAGCGGCGCGCGTTGAGCCGCCGCATCACAGCCTGGCCCAGGACAGCCAGACCGTGCTTCTGGAAATCACTCAGCCCATCAGGACGGGGCACAGCATCAATCACGCATAGGGCGCCTAGCGGCGCTCCTTCTTCGGATACCAACCGCTGACCAGCATAGAAGCGGACAGCCGTGGGGCCTGTTACCAGCGCGTTATCGGAAAAGCGCGGATCGAGCGTGGCATCGCGCACTTCCAGCATCTCTGGCGTCAGCATCGCATGGGCGCAAAAAGAGACATTGCGCGGTGTCTCGCGTATGTCCAGACCCTCTCCTGCCAGGAAGCGCTGGCGCAATTCCTCAACCAGGGTAACTTGCGCTACCGGCACATCACATAGACGCGCGGCAAATTCGACAATGGATTTGAGTTCCGGGTCATCTTCCAGCGCGTCCGGGTCGAAACTTTCGACAATGCGCAGGCGTTCGTCCTCGTCCATTACATGAGGATGGGGCGCAGGAGGAATATCCTCAAAAGAAGAAGTGTGAATTTTCAATAGCTTGGCTCTTCGCAATCATTTTCTAGCCGCTGTCAGTTGGAAATGGAAGATCATCCTTTGCATCCAGTTGCTTTTGCAACTTGTTTGCCTATTGCAGCGTGCTTGCTATCTCCGCGCCTTAGATCGAGAGGAAAATTGCGATGCGCGCCACCCCAGAGTTCGATTTCGGCCTGACCGAAGAAGCCCAGATGATCCGCGACAGCGTGGTCCGTTTCGCTGATGAGAGAATCGCTCCGATTGCCGCGAAAATCGATGCGGAGGACTGGTTTCCGATTGAGCTATGGCCTGAAATGGGAGAGCTGGGCCTGCATGGCATGACCGTGGCCGAATCCGATGGAGGCACCGGCCTTGGCTATCTGGAACATCTGATCGCGGTAGAAGAGGTCAGCCGTGCCAGCGCATCACTTGGCCTGAGTTACGGCGCGCATTCCAATCTTTGCGTCAACCAGATCGCCCGGTGGGGCAATGCTGCGCAAAAGGCGAAATATCTGCCCGGCCTGATTTCGGGCGAGCATGTCGGTTCGCTGGCGATGAGCGAGCCTGCCGCGGGCAGCGATGTCGTCAGCATGAAACTGAAGGCAGACAGCGTGCAGGGCGGGTACCTGCTCAATGGCACAAAGTTCTGGATTACCAATGGCCATGCGGCTGAAACGCTGGTGGTCTATGCTCGGACAGATGCCGATGCCGGCAGCAAGGGCATTACCGCGTTCCTCATTGAAAAGAATATGGACGGCTTTGCCCCCGGCCAGAAGATCGAGAAGATGGGCATGAAAGGCTCCATCACTTCAGAGTTGGTTTTTCAAGATTGCCACGTTCCCGAAGAGAATGTGCTGGGCGAAGTGGGCAAGGGCGTGCAGGTGTTGATGAGCGGGCTTGATTACGAGCGCGTGGTGCTCTCGGGCGTGCAGATCGGCATCATGCAGGCCTGCCTCGATACGGTCATCCCCTACGTCCGTGAACGCACCCAGTTCGGCAAGCCGATCGGCGCCTTCCAGCTGATGCAAGCCAAGGTGGCGGATATGTATGTCGCGCTGCAATCGGCACGTGCCTATGCCTATGCCGTGGCCAAGGCCTGCGATGGCGGACAAACGACGCGTTTCGACGCTGCAGGCACGATCCTGCTGGCATCGGAAAATGCGTTCCGCGTCGCGGGCGAGTCGGTTCAGGCATTGGGCGGTGCGGGCTACACCACGGACTGGCCAGTGGAACGCTATCTGCGCGATGCCAAACTGCTGGATATCGGCGCTGGCACGAATGAGATCAGGCGCATGCTTATTGGCCGCGAGTTGATCGGAGCGGCGGGGTAACTTCAGAGTGGGCAGCGACCTCATTCTGACAACGCTGGTCCTGGCTGGCGGAATCCTACTACCGGGCCTGCTGATCGGCTCATTTGATCGGCGCAATTTTCAGTCTGGTTGGCTGCTTGTCGCAGCTTTGCTGGTCGTCGCAAATGATGCCGCGCTTACGGATTTTTGGGGTCATTTGCCGGAGATAGCCTGGGGTGATTACAATTGGCAGGGCAAGATTCTCGCACTCGCGATCAGCCTGGCAGTAGCTGCCCACCCAGCTTTCGGCTGGAGGCGTAGTGGAGTGACGCTAAATCAGGGGGACGAGGCTGTTCGCTCCACGATGATCGTGATCGCTGCCTCTCTTTTGTTGTTTGCCATATTATCGCTCCTGCTTCCCAACGATCCCTATAGCGCTGAGACGCTGGCTTTTCAGGCCTCGATGCCGGGTCTTGAAGAAGAGATATTCTATCGCGGCACTCTATTGCTCGCCCTCAATATGGCATTCACCGCGCGTCGCAGAACGGCGGGCGTCGATATCGGTTGGGGAGCTTTGATCGCGACTCTGGCGTTTGGCATGGCGCATGGGTTAGAATTCAACGATGGCGTCTTCGAACCCGACTGGATCGCCATGGCGATATCCGGCATTCCCGCACTCATCCTGCTTTGGGTGAGGGAGCGGACCGGTAGCGTCTTATGGCCGATCATCCTGCATAACGCTGCGAACACTTTCCCACTCATACTCTAGGCTATCATGACCGCACCCATTCTTAGATCTCAACTCGACCGAGAAAGTCCTGAAGCCAAGGCGCGCGCGGCACATAATCGCGCGCTGGCAGAGGAATTGCGCACTGCTGTAGCCAAGGCTGCACTGGGCGGCAGCGAGAAGCACCGTGAACGGCATGTTGCGCGCGGCAAGCTGCTGCCGCGAGAGCGGGTGGAGCGGTTGCTTGATCCCGGTTCGCCTTTCCTCGAGATCGGTCAGCTTGCTGCGAATGGCATGTATGGCGGGGATGTATCCGGCGCGAGCATGATTGCGGGTATTGGCCGGGTCAGTGGCCGACAGGTGATGATCGCGTGCAATGATCCGACGGTGAAGGGCGGCTCCTATTACCCGATGACGGTGAAGAAGCATCTTCGCGCGCAGGAAATTGCCGAAGCCAACCACCTGCCATGCATCTATCTGGTCGATAGTGGCGGGGCGAACCTGCCGTTCCAGGCCGAGGTATTCCCAGACCGCGATCATTTTGGGCGCATCTTCTACAATCAGGCCAATATGAGCGCGAAAGGCATTCCCCAGATCGCCTGCGTCATGGGCAGCTGCACCGCAGGCGGCGCCTATGTCCCCGCGATGAGCGATGAAAGCGTGATCGTGCGCGAACAGGGCACGATCTTTCTTGCTGGCCCTCCACTGGTGAAAGCCGCTACGGGCGAGGAAATCAGTGCCGAGGATCTGGGCGGCGGCGCGCTCCATGCCAGGAAATCGGGCGTGGTCGATCACCTTGCGGAGAATGACGAACATGCGCTTACCATCGTGCGCGATATCGTCAGCCATCTGGGCGGCAATAATCCTGCAAAAGTGGAACTGAAGGAGCCGCGCCCGCCAAAATATGATGCAGATGATCTATATTCCATAATCCCCGATGATGTGCGCGCGCCCTATGATGTGCACGAGGTCATCGCGCGGCTGGTGGACGGCAGCGAATTTCATGAATTCAAGCACGAATATGGCTCGACATTGGTATGCGGCTTTGCCCATATCTGGGGCATGCCGGTGGCGATCCTTGCCAATAATGGCGTGCTGTTTTCCGAAAGCGCAGTGAAGGGCGCGCATTTCATTGAGCTGGCCTGCCAGCGCGGTATCCCGCTGTTGTTTCTGCAGAATATCTCGGGCTTCATGGTCGGCGGTAAATATGAGGCGGAAGGCATCGCCAAGCATGGCGCGAAGCTGGTAACGGCAGTCGCCACCGCGCAAGTGCCCAAAATCACCGTGGTGATCGGCGGCAGCTTTGGCGCCGGCAATTACGGCATGTGTGGCCGCGCCTATTCCCCGCGCTTCATGTTCACCTGGCCCAATGCGCGGATTTCGGTGATGGGCGGCGAACAGGCGGCCAGCGTGCTCGCCACAGTACACCGCGATGCGGACAGCTGGAGCGAGGAGGAGGCAGAGGCGTTCAAGGCGCCTATCCGGCAGACTTACGAGGATGAAGGCAATCCCTATTACGCCACGGCCCGCCTGTGGGATGATGGCGTGATTGATCCGGCACAGACCCGCGATGTGCTGGGGCTGAGCCTGGCGGCTGCACTGGAGGCACCGTTCCCGCAGCGCCCGCAATTCGGCGTGTTCCGCATGTAAACCAGGCGGTTCTGACCGCCACATTCTCGCCATTTTTGGAAACTTAGACGCTTCAGGTCGTTTGCATTCCAACATCAGGAGAAACGACTTATGCGTAATATGACACTTTTGCTCGCAGCTGCACCGCTGGCCCTTTTGGCCGCCTGTGGCGAGCCCGAAACCGAAGATACGGCCGCGCTCGAAACAGACACAGCCGCCACCACCCAATCTGCTGACGATACGCGCAGCGCGCATGCGACCGATCTTGACGAGGCTGGCGATTTCTCGGGCACCTACAGCTTTGATGCGCCCGATGGTACCCGGACGCAGCTTACCGTGAACGCGCAGGACGATATCTTTGAATATAAGGGTGCTGACGGCACATTGGAAAGCGGCAGCTATGATCGCCTTGTCGACGGATATCGCATCAAGATCGACGATTGGTTTGGCAGCCCTGCCTATTTCACCGTGTCCGATGGTGATCTTGTTCGCCTGGAGCAGGACGTTGATATCACGCCAGATATGCAGGTCAGCGGTGAACGGTATGTTCGGAGTGATGATGAAGACGATGCCGTCTTCTCACGCGAACCTGAACTTGCCAGCCCCGTCGCCCCACAGGACTGACGCCGGGAAACTGGCAAAGCGCTCCTCGTCTGCTAATGCAGCGGCGGGGAGCGTGCCTTGCACAAAAATGACAACCGAAAGCCGACGTTCCTTTCGCGTATCGTCTGGCGTATTCTCAGCGGGCTTTACAGCTGGAAAGGCTGGAATTTCGAAGGCGAAGTCCCGCCTGTTCCGAAATATATCCTGATCGGCGCGCCGCATACGTCGAATTGGGATTTTGTCGTTTTTGCAGGTGTCGTGCGACGCAAGGGCATACGGCCCAGGTTCATGGGCAAGCACACGCTGTTCAAATGGCCGATGACGCGCTTCATGTATGACATGGGCGGCATGCCGGTCGACCGGTCAAAAGCGGGCGGATATGTGCGAAACGTGATTGCGGAAATTGACGCAGCCGATGAAATCGCGCTGGTTGTCGCACCAGAGGGCAGCCGTAAAAGCGACGGGCACTGGCGGAGTGGCTTTTATCACATTGCAATGGGTGCAGGCATCCCGCTGGTTCCGGCATGGGTGAACCATGACACCATGCAAGGCGGTTTTGGCGATCCGATCATGCCGTCCGGGGATTTTCTGGCCGATCTTGCAAAGCTCGCCGCTTTCTACCGAACCAAGCGCCCTGATTGCGCGCGCTTCGATACGCTGATGGCACAGGCTGCGGGCGAAGTGGCCAATCCGGCAAAGCGATAGTCTGGCAGGAGCCTGCATGCACGCTTGAGGGGTGTTGCGTGACACGGCTGTAGGTCCGTGCCAAGGCAAAGTATGAAAAACTGGATTGCCCGCATCGCCCGCCTCGTCGTGATCATTATCGCGATGGCTACTCTGGTGGGATTGGTGGCAGCGGACAAATGGTGGATCCGCGTTTTTGATTTTCCGCGCCTGCAAATGGCTCTGCTGCTGACAATTGCACTGGTGATGCTGGTGGCCACACAGTCAAAACGTCTGGCTCTGTGGGGTGGGCTGGGTGCGCTGGCGCTGGGTTTCCAGATATTCCAGCTGTTTCCCTATTCCGCGCTGGCCGGAAAACAGGCCGTTGATGCGGAAAGCTGTACTGCCACAGATCGGTTGAAGATCGTGTCGCTTAACGTCCTGCAGGACAATCGTGATTTCGCGGCTGCGGCGGATTACCTGCGCCGGCAGAATGCAGACATCGTATTGGTCATGGAAAATGACGCGGCATGGACTGATGCCCTGTCAGCGGCGCTTGACGCCGAATATCCCCATTCGATGAAGATACCGCAGGACAATACTTACGGGATGGCGCTGTGGTCGCGTCTCGAACTGGTCGATGTGGAGCGCAATGAACTGGCCGGGGGCGGCACGCCATCAATCCGCGCGCGTATTCGCCGTGCGGACGGTAGCCTGCCGACGCTTTTTGCCGTCCACCCGCGCCCGCCGCATCCGGGGCAGGACAGTGGCCAGCGTGATGCCGAACTGATGCTGCTGGCTGATCTTGTGCGTCAGTCTGGCCGGCCAACTATCGTGGTTGGTGATTTCAACGATGTGGCATGGTCGCGTGTGACTGAAACCTTCCAGCGTCTGGGCCAAGTAATCGATCCGCGGGTTGGACGCGGCTTTTACGCCAGTTTCGATGCCAGGAACCCGCTGATGCGCTGGCCGCTTGATCATGTGTTCCACACGGATGATTTCGGTGTCATCAGCTTTGAGACCGGGCCGGGCGTAGGGTCTGATCATTTCCCGCTAGAAGTGGAATTGTGCCAGCAGAGCGAACGCTTCGCCCCGCAGCAGGAAGCGCCCGATTTGACCGCAGAGGCTGTCGAAACTGCGCGGGAGGAATTGGAGGATGCATCAAAAGGCGGCGAAGGTCCTGATGCCGAACATCTGACGCCAAGCGATGATGGCGACGAGCACGAAGCGCTCAGCCCTGTCGATTAAGCGCGTATCTGAGGCTTGCCCCCACCATTACGCCTGAAATAGCGATAATTATGATGGCCCAGATCCAGTGCGGCAACCACAGCGCGGCCTCCATCGTTCCGGTATCCGATAACATCATGCGTCCGCCGACCATGCCGCTTTCAGAAAACAGGTAATCCCAATCCGAAAACATGCTGAGCGCGCCCAGTACACCCAGAAACTGTAGCGCAAATCGTTTGAGCCAGTCAGGAGCGCGAAAAGCGATAAGAATGAGCGTGGCAGCCAATGCCGGCAGCACGATCCAGCCAACAATACCGCGCACCCAGATCAGCGTTGAAATCGCCAGCGCAGCGGCGAGCGCGAGCAGTGCGGGCTTCCAGTATTTGCGCGCGCTGCTTGCCAGGATGAGTGCTGAACCAATCAGGCTTGGTCCCAGCGGACCGCCCATCGCCACCAGTGCACGCGATGTTGCCGTGCTGTCTATTGGAGAGCGCGACTGCGCATAGCCCGATCCGTCCGCATTGATCACCAGAAGATCGAATTGATAACCCTGTGCCAATGCAGTCAGCCCGTGGCCCATTTCATGATACCAGGTGGACAGGATGGTGAAGGGATAGATGAGCATTCCCAGCAATGGCACGCCCGGCAGAAAGGTTACCAGCACACCGGCAAGAATAAGCCGTCCGACCTGCTCCTCCTGGCTGCCCTTGCGAACCCGATGCATCAGTGAGCCGCCGCAGCTTCTGCTTCAGGTGCTTCTGCCGGCAGGAGGTGCGCTTCGTAAAGGATGGACCACCCGGCAAGGAAAAGGCCTGCAATCATCGGTCCGACCACAATACCTGCCAACCCCATGGCAGCAATTCCGCCGAGGGTGGAAATCAGGATCATCCAGTCAGGAATGCCGGTATCGCGGCCCACCAATATGGGGCGCAGCACATTGTCGACCATGCCGATGATCGCCACGCCGGACACCAGCACGACCACGCCCTGCCAGATATCGCCCGTTGCCAGCAGGTAAATCGCAATCGGTGCCCAGACGATAGCGGGGCCGATGGCTGGCAGCAATGAAAACAGCGCAGTCAGCAGCCCCAGCAGCACTACCGATGGCACGCCCGCAATCCAATAGGTTGCTGCGCCAAGTGCCCCTTGCACCAGTCCCACGACGACGGACCCCTTGATGGTGGCACGCACGATGGAAAGGAAACGCTGTGCAAGCTTTTCCGCTACATCGCTCGCCAGCGGGAGATGGGCGAGGGTCTGCCTTCCAATCGCCCTGCCGTCTCGTAGCAGGAAATAGGCGACATAAAGCCCTACGCCAAAGGACAGCACGAAGCCGAATGCACTGCCGGTAATGGCCAGCGCTTGCTGCGCGATCAGTCCGGAGCTTTCGCGCGCAAATTCCTGCGCCCGCACCTGGATCAATTCGGGCGTGCCGAGGCCCGAGACATCGAGGTTCTGCCGTATGAATGTCGGAAGCGATGCAAACACGGAATCGAACCATCCAGCCAGATCAATGCGTCCTTCGCGAAAGGCGATAACGACTGCGGTGGCCTGCTCCACCACAACGCCGCCAATCATGAAGGCGGGCACGATCACGGCAAAGGTGATTACCAGCAAGGTGGCAATGGCCGCGCGATTGGCACCGCCGCCCATCCACTTGCAGAACCATTGATACAGCGGCTGGAACATGATGGCCGCCAGCGTGGCCCACAGCAGGGGCGATGCAAAGGGCCATGCTATGACAAGGAATGCCAGAGTGACCAGCGCAAGAAAGGTCAGATAGCCGCCACTTTCCAGCTTGGTGCGACTTTTGGCTATGGTCATGCGGCCCCTCTTGCGATGATCTGTGGTGGTATCAGACGTCCAGATTGGCGACGTTGAGCGCATTGTCCTGAATGAACTCGCGGCGTGGTTCGACCACGTCACCCATCAGGCGGGTAAAGATTTCGTCGGTGACGTCGGCATCTTCCACCTTCACTTGCAGCAGCTCACGGTTTTCCGGATCAAGCGTGGTTTCCCAAAGCTGCTCGGCATTCATTTCGCCAAGGCCCTTGTAGCGGCTGATAGAAAGACCCTTGCGTCCCGCAGTCAGCACCGCATCGAGCAATTGGCTGGGCCGTGTGATTGCGCCATTCAGGCCAGTCGCGGGAAGATCGCCTGCGCCATCTTCATCAGTGGCAGTATCGCTCGCCTGCTGGGCGCTGCCTGCCTTTACCAGCCGCGCCGGGCTGGCATAGGTTTCGGCCTGTTCAACGCCGCGCACATGCAGCTTGCGCGCCTCTGCACTGTCGAGGAATTTACCTTCGATCAAGTGCACATCGGTCACGCCGCGCCATACGCGGTCAAAGCGCACATCGCCTGTCTCTGTCATTGTCGCGGACCAGTCTGCCTCGCTATCGCTGAGCTGGATCTGTCCTGCGGCATGGCTCAACCGTTCATTGCGCGCGGTCGTATCAAGATCCGGCTCCAGCGCGCCTGCCATGGCCATCGCCTCTATCACTGCGGCATCATATTTGCGCGGCGCAAAGGCGAGCAGGTTCTTGAGCAGCAGCGCCTTTTCGACCAAATCCGCCAGATCGGCGCCCGAACGCGCCCCGCCAGCGGTTTCCAGCAGGCGATCATTCAGGCCGTTTTCCACCAGATACCGATCAAGCGCGCCCTGATCCTTGAGATAGACCTCGCTCTTGCCCTTGGCGACCTTGAACAGCGGCGGCTGGGCGATGAACAAATGTCCGGCCTTGATGATTTCCGGCATCTGGCGGTGGAAGAAGGTCAGCAGCAGCGTGCGGATATGCGCCCCGTCCACATCGGCGTCGGTCATGATGACGATCTTGTGATAGCGCAGCTTTTCCAGATTGAATTCATCGCGCAGACCAGTGCCCATAGCCTGAATCAGGGTGCCCACTTCCTTGGAACTGATGATGCGATCGAACCGCGCCCGCTCCACATTCAGGATCTTGCCTTTCAGCGGCAGGATCGCCTGATACTTGGAATCGCGCCCGCTCTTGGCAGAGCCACCGGCGGAATCGCCCTCGACCAGGAAAATTTCTGACTTGGCAGGATCACGCTCGCGGCAATCGGACAATTTGCCCGGCAGGCTGGCGACACTCATCGCCCCCTTGCGGCTCATCTCGCGGGCCTTGCGTGCCGCTTCCCGGGCGGCAGCAGCGTCGATGATCTTCTGGATGATGGACTTCGCATCGGCCGGATTTTCTTCCAGCCACTCGGTCATTTTCTCGCCCATCAGGCTTTCAAGCGGCTGGCGCACTTCTGAACTGACAAGCTTGTCCTTGGTCTGGCTGCCGAATTTGGGATCGGGCAGCTTGACCGAGACGATCGCGGTCAGCCCTTCGCGCATATCCTCACCCGAAAGCGAGACCTTGGCATTCTTCAGAAGGCCCGATGATGTCGCATAATTATTAAGCGTGCGGGTAAGTGCCGCGCGGAAAGCGGCGAGATGCGTGCCGCCGTCGCGCTGCGGAATATTATTGGTGAAGCACAGTACATTTTCATAGTAGGAATCATTCCATTCCAGCGCCACATCGATGCCGATGCTGTCCTTTTCCGCGCTGACAGAAATGGGATCGGGCACCAGCGGAGCCTTGTTACGATCGAGCCATTTGACGAAGGCCGCAATGCCGCCTTCGTAGAACAGATCATGTTCTGCCACCTCCTCATGGCGCAGATCGCGCAGCAGAATGCGCACGCCCGAATTGAGGAAGGCCAGCTCACGATAGCGATGTTCCAGCTTCTCGAAATCGAATTCCGTGACATTCTTGAACGTATCGGTTGAAGGGAGGAAAGTGACGCGTGTGCCCTTCTTGAGCCCGTCTTGATCGCCGTTTGAAGCAACCGGCGGGGCATCGCCCGTCACTTCGAGCGAGGCGACAGCATCGCCATGCTCGAACCGCATCCAGTGTTCCTTGCCTTCGCGCCAGACGCGCAGCTCCAGCCATTGCGACAGCGCATTGACCACGCTGACGCCGACGCCGTGAAGCCCGCCGGAAACCTTATAGGCATTGTCTTCCGAGGTGTTTTCGAATTTACCGCCCGCATGAAGCTGGGTCATGATGACTTCGGCGGCGGATACGCCTTCTTCCTTGTGGATGCCCACCGGAATGCCGCGGCCATTATCTTCCACGCTGACAGAGCCATCGGCGTTCAGTTCTATCAGAACAAGGTCGCAATGGCCTGCCAGAGCTTCGTCAATTGCATTGTCGCTCACTTCAAAGACCATGTGGTGCAGGCCTGAACCGTCATCAGTATCGCCGATATACATGCCGGGCCGTTTGCGCACGGCATCCAGCCCCTTCAGCACCTTGATGCTTTCAGCGCCATATTCGCCGTTCTGGCGCGGTTTTTCAGGGGTAGGGCCGGCTGTTTGGTCGGGGGTGTTTTCCATGACCATTATATAGGCGGCGTTGGCCGCTTTCCCAAGCGCCGCGCCACTTGTTCCACAAGATAATCGCCAGTCAGCGGTGTCCGGGCGCCGATATTGCCTCGCAAGAGGCGAGAGTCCGCAGGATCAACGCATCCAGTCGTTCGCAAGAGCGCCCGAGCCGGTAAATTCCAGATAGCTGCGCAGCTGGGTCAAAATAGATTCTATCATTCGCCAATGCCCTGTTCTGTCAGATACGAAAATGGCCGCACGGGTCAAAGTGCGGCCATTCGATGATCCGGAGGCCAATATGGGGGGAGAGGCGGCTTTCCGGACCTGAGAGCCTTGCAGACGCAGGCTCGGCCAATTGAATACCGGTTGGCGCCATGGCACTCAAATGCGAAATAGGCGCTGTGTGTTGCGTTTGATGCAACGGACAAAGGCATTGCCCGCATCAAGGGACATCTTCCGATGTCGGCAAATGGTGTGAAACGCGGCGTGCTGCTGGACAGGCGCAGCCCTACCGATCTAAGCGCGTGCGATGCAGCCAGACCATCTCCCCGATTCCATTCTTATCGTCGATTTCGGCAGCCAGGTGACCCAGCTTATCGCCCGCCGCGTGCGTGAATCCGGAGTTTATTCGGAAATCGCGCCGTACACCATGGCGGAAGAGGCGTTTGATCGTCTGCAGCCAAAGGGTATCATCCTGTCGGGCTCTCCTGCCAGCGTGCCCGAGGAGGGCAGCCCGCGCGCGCCTGATATCCTGTTCGAAAGCGGCTTACCGATCCTTGGGATATGTTATGGCCAGCAGGTGATGACACATCAGCTGGGGGGCGAAGTGCGCCCCGGCCATGAAACCGGAGATGGCGGCGAATTTGGCCGCGCTTTCCTGACAGTGAGCGATGAATGCGCGCTGTTTGATGGTCTGTGGCAAGTGGGTGATCGGCACCAGGTCTGGATGAGTCACGGCGATAAAGTCACTCGCTTTGCCGAAGGGTTCAACATTGTCGCCACCAGCGATGGCGCACCCTTTGCTGTTATCGCTGATGAAGCCCGCAAATATTACGGTACGCAGTTCCACCCGGAGGTCTACCATACGCCGGATGGCGCGCGGTTGCTGGCTAATTTTGTGCGCCATGTATGCGGTCTTTCGGGCGATTGGACCATGGCTGAATTCCGCAAGACCAAGATTGCAGAGATCCGCGCACAGGTGGGCGATGGCAAGGTCATTTGCGGGCTATCGGGCGGGGTTGATTCCGCGGTGGCGGCAGTGCTGATCCATGAAGCCATCGGCGACCAGCTTACTTGCGTTTTTGTCGATCACGGATTGATGCGACAGGGCGAGGCCGAGCAGGTCGTCAGCCTCTTCAAAGGGCATTACAACATCCCGCTGGTGCATGTTGACGCAGAAGAGATATTCCTTTCCGGCCTTGCCGGACAGACCGATCCCGAAAAGAAGCGCAAATTTATCGGCGGTGCCTTCATCGACCTGTTCGAGCAGGAGGCGCGCAAGGTTGGCGGGGCAGATTTCCTCGCCCAGGGCACGCTTTATCCCGATGTGATCGAAAGCGTCAGTTTTACCGGCGGGCCAAGCGTCACAATCAAGAGCCACCATAATGTCGGCGGCCTGCCTGAACGCATGAATATGCAATTGGTGGAGCCTTTGCGCGAACTCTTTAAGGATGAGGTGCGCCTGCTGGGCCGCGAGCTTGGCCTGCCCGATGTATTTGTCGGTCGCCATCCGTTTCCCGGCCCTGGCCTTGCAATTCGCATTCCGGGCGAAGTGACCAAGGAACGCTGCGATATCCTGCGTAAAGCGGACGCGATCTATCTTGAAGAAATCCGCAATGCCGGCCTGTATGATGCGATCTGGCAGGCCTTTGCCGTGTTGCTGCCGGTCAAAACCGTGGGCGTCATGGGTGACAGCCGCACTTATGACAGCGTCTGCGGCTTGCGCGCTGTGACCAGCACCGATGGCATGACCGCCGATGTTTATCCCTTCGACGCCAGCTTCCTGACCCAATGCGCCACCCGCATCGTCAATGAGGTAAAAGGCATCAACCGGGTGGTATATGATTATACCAGCAAGCCGCCCGGTACGATCGAGTGGGAATAGGGCAAGCCTGCCCGCATATCCTGCCGCTGCTCCTGATTGGGAACGCCCGCCTGCTCCAACCCGTTGGTTGGCGCATGGAAAGTTACTCTAACCAGGAAAAGCGCCATGAAAAAGATAATGATATCAGCTGGGACAGCCGCCGTCTCCTTTGCACTGGCAGGCTGCGCCACGCTTGAAGAAGGCGTCGCTGAAGAAACCGCAGAAACTTATTACGCCGTGCTGACTGGCGCCAATGAAGTGGGCGGTGGAGATGCTGACGGTTATGGCACAGCGGAAATCTCCGTCTCTGACGAACTGGGCCAGATCTGCTGGGATCTGAACGACATACGCGATATCGGCCCGATGGCTGCGGCCCATGTTCATATGGGAGCGGCAGGCACAAATGGCCCGCCAGTGTTCACTCTGCGCCGCGCCAATGAAGGCGGCTTCAAGGGCTGCACCGATGCCAGCGAATGGAACCAGAACACCATCGAAGGCGATCCGCAGATGTTCTATGTGAATGTCCACACCGCAGAATTTCCCAATGGAGCCATTCGCGGCCAGTTGACTGATCACGACAATTAAGACCCCAAGGCCAAGGGGATGCCTTTATCGCCAATCGCCACTAAGCTGACAAAGAATGGCCGCAGGCTCCCTCGCGCATTGCAGCCGATCATCGGCTTGGCGCAGGTAAGGCGCGCGCCTTCAGATCAGCAAATCGCCGCCGCCATCAGGCCATCCGGTCTGTATAATATGAAGGCGCGCAATATACATAAATTCTGCGAGGCATTTCTGGCTGATCCAGTTTGGCAAGAAAATCTGTCTTTCGCGCGCATCACGCTGCAATACTTGCCCGTCAACGATATATGCGATTATTTCGCCACAACGCGTAAGGATATCTAATGAGCTGGGATGATTATTTCGCCGACGATGCAGAAGGCGCAGAAGCCGAAAAGCGCGGCAGAAATCGCAGCCTCACAGTCGGTTGGACAGTGCGCTGGCCGGGCGTTGGCGATACGATCTGGGCGCCGCCCAAGACCTTCACCCGCTCCGATCCCAAGGCCGCCAGTGCCAAGTCGATACAGGCCTGTCCTGCGGCGATCGATTTTGACCGGCGACATTTTGTTGTGCCCTGTCCGGTTGATCTGGAGCTGGCATTTACCCGCAATGCTCAGGGCCAGTTGCAACTGACAGATGCCAATGGTGAACAATCGGCCATGCGCCCGCAGGGGAGGGCCAATCTGTTCCAGCTTCAGCCCCCAGGCGAATGGCGACACCCAGAGCGGCCGATCCTGCAATTTACCGCGCCTTATGTCTTCGTGGCGGATCAGCCCTGCTATGTGGTCCAGACCGCGCCCTATCTCCACTGGTTCCCTACGCCACGTCCCGGAGTGGAAATGGGCGGACGCTTTCCAATCCATATCTGGCCGCGCCCCTTGGCTTGGGCGTTTGAATGGTATGACATGTCCAAGCCGCTCATTCTGAAAAGGGGTGAGCCGTGGTTCTATGTCAGCTTCGAAACGGAGAATCCCTCTGCCCGCGTCAGACTGGTGGAGCAGGAAATGACCAAGGATCTGGAAACCTATCTCAACTCGATCATCGATGTGTCGAATTACGTCAACAAGACCTATGGCCTGTTTGGCGAGGCGCAGCGCCGTCGCCCTGAAAAGCTGGTAAAACCCAAGGGCTGAGGCGCGCGCTGCCTACCACGCAAAGCCCGCTTCCACGGCGCGCTTCTCTGCCGGAGTGCTTGTGCGGCCAAGCAATGTGTTGCGATGCGGGAACCGGCCAAATCGCGCGATCATGCGGTAATGGCTGCGCGCAAAGGCAAGATTCGCGCCGCCATTGATATGGCGGAAAGCCGCTAGCGAGCGGCGCTGGTCTGCGATATCTTCACTATGCATCAATGGCATGGCGAGGAATTGCACCTGTTGGCGCGCCAGCCTTGCGTCAAATCCTCGGCCCAGTGCAATGCGGGCGATGTCTCTGGCAAGCGGATCATAGGCGAATGCCGCAGGCGTGCCACGATGGATATTGCGCGGCACCTGATCGAACAGTAGGACTGCGGCAAGCGCGGTGGACGGATCGCTGGCAAAGCTCTCAGGCGGCATGATAAAAAGCGCCTCCAGCTCTGGCCGGAAGCGCCTTTCAAGTTCAGTATCCAGTGCATCGGAGCCGCCCCACCACGCACCTGGGTCCAGCTTGTGGAACCACACTTGCAGCAGTTCTGCGGCCCAGCGCCTAGGCGCGAGACTCATAGGTGCATCAGCCTTCTTCAGCCCTGCGATAGGGCACGAATTCATTCAGGAACAATATGCCCGAAAACATACCCGAGCTGCGGTCCACTGTTTCGCGAACATCGTGACGGCACAACTGGCTGCCATGGCGGCGAATTATCGGGATATCCCATGGACCAAGATCGCGCGGATTATCCGTCCGTGCCACCCACAGCGTATCACCGCGTTCATAGGCGATTCCGACATTCTCAATAACCCGCAGGCGGTTGGAGCGGAATGCCCTGATGCATGATTGTGGTTCACCCGCGACGCGGCCTTCAACCAGCTCGGCAAACGCTTCGTCTGAACGCTCCTGGCGGTCGTGCGCACTTGCAGGCGCGGTCAGTGCCAGTGCAGCAGCGGCAGCTGTCATGGTTAGCAGATGTTTCATCAAAATTCTCCTCGTCAGCCTTATCGCACAAATGCGCTGAACCTGCGCTGACGAAGTGAATCAGGTACGTTGACGGGCGTCAGGCAGCCGCATCTGGCACATTGCCATCGTCTGCCGGACCACCAGCAAGGATGAAGCGCCTGTCGCAATATCCGCAATCGACAAAGCCCTTTTCGTCGATCTCCATCCATACGCGTGGATGACCAAGGCTCACCGGTTTGTAGTTTTCGCCGCCGCGAATATCGCCAGCACCATCGCACCAGACGCGCGAGGTATCGACGATGGTCGTTTCAGGGGCACTTGTGCCGAGTGCGTTTGTTACAGCTGCATTATCCATGGTCTGCGCTCCTATCGCTTTACGTGAAGCTGGAAAAGCCCCTAAGAGCCGCGATATGACCGAAGCAGCCATCGAAATCCGCAATCTGGCCAAGGAATATGCCGGAAGTGGCGATTCTCCGCCAAAAAGGGCACTTAAGGGCGTGAGCTTTGATGTGCCGGAAGGGCAGGTATTCGGATTGCTCGGCCCCAATGGCGCGGGCAAATCCACGCTCATCAACATCATGGCGGGGCTGGTCGGCAAGACCAGTGGCACGGTGAAGATCTGGGGCCATGATATCGACACCGATCACCGCAATGCGAAACTTTCCATCGGTATCGTGCCGCAGGAGATCGTGTTCGATCCATTCTTTACCCCGTTCGAGGTGCTGGAAAACCAGGGCGGCATGTATGGCGTGGCCAAGGCGCTGCGCAGAAGCGAGGAATTGCTCAAGGCCGTGCGGTTGGAAGACAAGCGCGATGCCTATGCCCGCACGCTGTCTGGCGGGATGAAGCGGAGACTGCTCATCGCCAAGGCCATGGTCCATTCACCGCCGATTCTCGTGCTCGACGAACCGACTGCGGGTGTGGACGTGGAATTGCGGCGACAGCTGTGGGATCTGGTGGGCGAACTCAATGCGCAAGGCGTGACGATTGTGCTCACCACACACTATCTCGAGGAAGCGGAGCAATTGTGTGAGCGAATCGCGATCATCAATAATGGCGAACTGATTGCCAACCGTACGACTCGTGAACTGGTAGACATGGCGCGGGAGAAGATCGTACGCGTTGTCGTGGACAAGGACCTTGCCGGACCAATCATGGAAGAAGCCTTCGTCAAGGCCGAAGTGATGGGGGAACGCGTGCTGGAAGTGACTTATGATCGTGATGCCACAAGCGCGGGGCAGGTTCTCTCATTGATCCAGCAACACGGCTACGCCATCGAGGATGTGACCACGAGAGAAGCGGATCTGGAAGATGTCTTCGTGCAACTGACTGCGCCTTCATCAAACGCTGACTGACGGGGACAAGGCTTGGCGACATCCACTCAAGAGCATGACGTCCTCATCATCGGTTCCGGCGCTGCGGGGCTGACTGCCGCGTTGACGCTGGCGGAAGAACGCAAGGTGCTGGTGCTTGCCAAGGGCACATTGAAAAGTGGCTCCACTGCATGGGCGCAGGGCGGGATCGCGGCGGTGCTCGATACTGGTGATACCTTTGCCGATCATATCCGCGATACAATGGTGGCGGGCGCGGGCCTGAACGATATCGAGACAGTCAAATTCGTCATCGAACGCGCTCCTGCCGCAATCGATCGCCTGTGCGAATTGGGCGTGCCCTTCAATCGTGAGAGCGGCGATCTCCATCTCACCCGCGAAGGTGGCCATTCACATCGCCGCATCGTGCATGTGAACGATGCAACCGGCTGGGCGGTGCAGGCTGCATTGCTGAAAGCGGCGGAGGAAAATCCCAACATCACCCTGCTGCCCGACCGCACATGTATCGACATCATCATCGGGCGGCATGAGGAGAAATATTCAGGCAGCGGGCGGGTATGGGGTGTATATGCGCTCGACACCGCGACGGGCAAGGTCGAAGCCTATAAAGCCAGGGCCACGATCATGGCGGCTGGCGGCGCTGGCCGCGTCTACCAGTTCTCCACCGCACCGCGCGGCGCCACGGGGGACGGGATCGCAATGGCATGGCGGGCCGGCGCGCGCGTTTCCAATATGGAAATGATGCAGTTCCACCCGACCTGCCTGTATAATCTGGAGGTCAAGAATTTCCTCGTCACAGAGGCAGTGCGCGGCGAGGGCGGACGGCTCTATCATCCCGAAACGGGCCACCGCTTCATGGCGGATTATGATGCAGAACGTATGGAGCTGGCCCCGCGCGACGTGGTGGCGCGCGCGATTGACGACCAGATCAAGCGGTTTGGGCTGGATTACGTGCATCTCGATATAAGCCATAAACCATCCGAATTCGTGCGGGAGCATTTTCCCACGATCCACGAAAAGCTGCTGGGTCTGGGCATCGACATGACGGCAGGGCCAATCCCCGTCGTGCCCGCGCAGCATTATACCTGCGGCGGCGTGGTGATCGACCTTAATGGACGCACCGATCTGCCAGGCCTTTATGCCGCGGGAGAATGCACTGAAAGCGGGTTGCATGGCGCCAATCGGCTGGCCTCCAACTCCCTGCTTGAATGCTTTGTCTTTGGCGAGGCGGCGGCGCGCGATATCATGGAGCGCTGGGACACTTTCGAAGCGCCGCCTGCAATCCGCGAATGGGATGAAAGCCGCGTGACCGATTCTGATGAAGAGGTTGTCATCAAACAGAACTGGACCGAGATCCGGCGCACGATGTGGAACTATGTCGGCATTGTACGCACGACCAAGCGGCTGCAGCGGGCCGCCAACCGCAATGAATTGCTGAGCAGCGAGATCGAGGATTATTACGGCAATTTCCGCGTGACCACCGATCTTATCGAACTGCGCAACCTCCACCAATGCGCGGATCTGATCGTGCAAAGCGCGCTAAGGCGTCACGAAAGCCGGGGCCTGCATTATACGCTAGATTATCCCGAAACAGACGAGGTTGCGGTGGATACGGTGCTGGTGCCTTGATCCAGCACTGCTGATTTCAGGAGTAATGAACGCTCAATCCCCCATCATCAGGAGGAAGATGAAGGCGAGGAAGGTTCCGGCCAGGAACAGCATCCAGCTCCAGTAAAAGCTGAAATCCATCATCAGCTCGGGATAGTATACATCCACCTTCGTGATGTTGAGCATCCCGCCCGTCGCGCCGCCCGATCCCATGAACAGGGCCACAATAAGGGCGAGGAACGCCCCGAAGGGTACGGCCTTGAAAAAAGAGATCATGTTGGCCCATCCTGCAATGTCGTCGGAATGCTGCCCTGTTTATAGCACAAGCACGTTTCGTCTACCTTGGTCGCGCCGAACTCCACAATCTGTAGTATTGTTACAACGAACGATTCTCTTGATTCAGAATCGCGCAATTGCACAGATTTTTTTCCGCAGATTGCTTTTGCCCCTTGCGCGGCCCGCGAGCCTTGGAAAGTCCACGCGTCGCGGCGTGTTGTGTGGGTCATACACCAATAAGAATAGGTCAAGATCACTAGTAAATTACCCTTAACCCCCTTGCATGCGAACCTAAGCCGATTCACAAGGGGTTGTGGTCGTAATGCCGGGGACACCCACAAGACCTAGATTTTCGCCTTGAAGGTGCAGCTTTGCACGAAGGGGCACGATTCTCTGGTTAGGGGCGCTCCGGTAGAGGCGGGGGACAAGTTTTTGCATCACTTTGGGTGAGAAAAGTGGCGTGAACGGCTAGACAGGGATGACAGCCCCACGAGTCGAACACATGTAGAACATAGTGGGGTGATGGGCGCGAACGCCCGATGTCCCCCGAAAGAACAGGAACGGGGCAGATGGAATTTCGAAACGGAGACGATACGGCGATGGGTCTGGACGAAAATATCACGGGTGATGCCCCCACCGATGCCGGCCCAGATGCGGGCGCAGACACTGGCGTCGATACCACAAAAACTGCCGCAAAAAAGGCCAGGCCGATTGCAACGGCAGCTAGGAAAGCGATTGAAATGGATACCGCAGACAAGGGCAGCGATGCGCTGACAGAGGCGACGGCGACCGCCATGGCCGAAGTGGCCAAGGCCGTTGCACAGGATGAAGTGTCTGAAGAAAGGCCACGTGAAGACAGCAAGCGCGTGAACGCACGCCGCTTTACCGTGAAGACCGATCCGTCGCGCGACGCCAATCTTACAGAATTCGGTAAGGAAACGCTGACTGATCGTTATCTGCTTCCGGGTGAAGATTATCAGGAATTGTTTGCCCGCGTCGCCGATGCCTATGCCGATGATGCCGAACATGCGCAGCGCCTGTATGATTACATCTCGCGACTGTGGTTCATGCCGGCAACGCCTGTGCTGTCGAATGGTGGGACCGGGCGCGGACTGCCGATTTCATGCTATCTCAATTCGGTGTCCGACAGCCTTGATGGTATCGTCAACACGTGGAACGAGAACGTCTGGCTCGCTTCGAAGGGCGGCGGCATTGGCACCTATTGGGGCAATGTGCGCGGTATCGGAGAGCCGGTGGGCCTGAACGGCAAGACAAGCGGCATCATCCCTTTCGTGCGGGTGATGGACAGTTTGACGCTGGCGATTTCGCAAGGCTCGCTGCGGCGCGGATCGGCCGCCTGCTATATCGATGTGCACCACCCTGAAATCGAGGAATTCCTCGAAATCCGTAAACCTTCGGGCGATTTCAACCGCAAGGCGCTCAATCTGCATCATGGCGTGCTGCTGACCGATGAATTCATGGAAGCAGTGCGCTCCGGTGAAACCTTCGATCTGCTCAGCCCTAAGGACGGCAGCGTGCGCAAGACGGTGGATGCGCGCAGCCTGTTCCAGAAGCTGGTCGAAACGCGGCTGGCCACAGGTGAACCCTATATCTGTCTCTTATACACATCTCCGAGCCCCACGAGACTAGGCATGATCTCG
>OJBY01000029.1_pt1 | contig 105291 bp, 109 predicted proteins | sample 1591731 | NCBI WGS metagenome assembly OJBY01 (sample SAMN05416837, study PRJEB24817) | seawater metagenome | isolation source: Sea water | place: Canada:Atlantic | collected 2013-07
GAGGGTTCGATTCCCTTCACCCGCTCCAGCGCCGCCTTCCCAAAACATCCCGGAAACGCTATAAAACCCTTGGAAATCCGAGGGTTTCTGGCGTTCGGTTGTCCTGCATTTGCCCGCTTAGTCTCGCCATATTCACGGTTTCGTGATCCCTTCAGGAAATCGCCAAGATAGAGTGGCTCCCTAGTAGGGAGGTCACTCTATCTTGGACGTAACCGTAGCCCGAGGGATCAGTCCTGTTTTACGCTCTGTCGGTCCCAGAAACGCAGGGCGGCGCAGGCCTCGATGAACTTCTCCGCACCTTGCTTTGCTGAAAGATCGAAGAACCCGTCATCCATCTTTTCTTCAAGCCCAATCGCAGCGAATATTTGCTTTGATGGTGGGACATACCCGATGAATTTCGCATGCGCGAAGGCATCTGAAACGAAATCCTGACTGGGTTTGTCGTCGGCGTAATTCCTGGCAGCTTTCTCGCCCATAATTATGGCGACCGCATCAAAGACAACCGACGGTCCTCCATCGATTTTCTCATTCGCCTCCATGAACTCTCCGTCCGACAATTTGGCGCCCGCTACATGTGGAGCAACGATAGCGACCATCGCGCCGACACTTTCGGCGGCCGATTTCAGTGCTTTCACCACATCTGCGTCTGCGGCTTCAGCAATATAGATGCCGAGTTTGCGGCCTTTGAAGCTATCCGGACCATTTTTCAGTATGGAAAGCGCCGGGCTTTCCGCCAGATCGGTGATCGGTTCGCGTGCGGCAGGAACCTTGTCTGGTAGTTCTGCCAGGCCGATACCGTCGCAGACATCCTGCGCCAATCCTTCATCAATATGAAGCAGATGGCCAATCATCCGTTTGCGAATGTCCATCCGGACGACCTTCGAGAGTTCAAAGGTCAGGGCATTTGCCATATGCGTCTGCTCGATTTCGGTCTGGCTGATATAGAATTGTCGAGCCTGACTATAATGATCCGCAAAGGTTTCGCTCCGTTCGCGGATTTTCGGACTGCCGACAGAAGCTTCATGGCTGGTGAAGCCGGTATCGGGACATGCCCGCGGTCCGCGATCCTCGTCAGTACCTTCGCCCCAGGAGTTGGGTTCGTAATTCGCCCGCCCCTTGGGATTGGACATGGCCATATGGCCGTCCTGCTGGAAATTATGCACCGGACATTTGGGCGCATTGATGGGGATATGGGTGAAGTTTGGCCCGCCGAGACGTTTCAGCTGGGTATCAAGGTAGGAAAAATTGCGCCCCTGCAGAAGCGGATCTTCTGTAAAATCCATGCCCGGAACAATGTTCTGCGTGCAGAAGGCTACCTGCTCGGTTTCTGCGAAGAAATTATCGACGTTGTTGTTAAGTGTCATCGTGCCGATAATGCGTACGGGCACTTGCTCTTCGGGGATCAACTTGGTCGCATCGAGCACGTCGAATTCGAAATTCTCGGCAAATTCCTCGTCGAAGATCTGCACCCCTAGATCCCATTGCGGGTAGTCTCCGGCATCAATGGCGTCCCACATGTCCCGACGATGGAAATCGGGGTCGGCGCCGTTGATTTTCAGCGCTTCGTTCCAGATAACCGATTGCAGGCCCTGCTTCGGTTTCCAATGGAATTTCACGAAGCTTGCTTTGCCATCTGCATTTATCAGACGGAAGGTGTGAACTCCGAACCCTTCCATGAAACGAAAGCTGCGAGGGATCGCGCGGTCGGACATCTGCCACATAACCATGTGCATCGATTCCGGGGTTAGCGATACAAAATCCCAGAAGTTGTCATGCGCGCTTTGGGCTTGCGGAAAGCCACGGTCAGGGGCGGGCTTTACGGAATGAATAAGATCGGGAAACTTGATCGCATCCTGGATAAAGAACACCGGAATGTTGTTGCCAACAAGATCCCAATTCCCCTGATCAGTGTAGAATTTTACGGCAAACCCGCGAACGTCGCGTGCAAGATCGGGAGAGCCCTTATTGCCAGCAACGGTTGAGAAGCGCGCAAAAATTGGGGTTTTCTTGCCCTTTTCACCGGCGAGAACCGCAGCGTGCGTAAACTCCGGGATAGGGTCCTTCAGCTCAAATTCGCCATGCACACCATATCCGCGGGCATGTACGACCCGCTCGGGAATACGTTCATGGTCGAAGTGAAAAATCTTTTCGCGGGCAATGTGGTCTTCAAGCAATTGCGGTCCGCGCGGGCCGGCTGAGAGCCAGTTCTGATTATCGCTTACAGGCGCGCCCTGTGCTGTGGTGAGGACATCTTCCTTACCGTTTGGTTTTTGATGGTTCGCACCACCTTTCGAAAGGTTCAATTGCTTCGACATCTTGTAATCCTCATATCCAGGCAGCTTGCGATTTCGCAGTAAATGCTCAGAATCCATCGCAAAAGTGATTCATGATCTTAACTGCCGGTCGGCTAGATGGTTTCTCAAGCCTGCAAAATCTGATCTGCGTGAGCGAATAGGCGCCACGCCGCTTCGGGAAACAACACCGCTCTCATTCGCTATTACGGCAAGGAGATTGGCAGCATGGCAGCACGCGCATATTGGCAAGGGCAGATCCGGCTGGCACTGGTTTCTATCCCGGTAGAAATCTATTCGGCCACCAAATCGGGTGCGAAGATCAGTTTTCGCCAGATTCACGAACCCAGCGGCAAGCGAATTTCCTATGAAAAGGTCGTGCCGGGCATCGGCCCTGTCGATCGTGATGACATCATCAAGGGCTATGAGCTTTCAAAGGGCAATTATGTCCTGCTGGAGGACGAGGAGATAGAGGCGGTTAAGATTGAAAGCCGCAAGACGCTTGAACTCGTGCAATTTGTCGAAAGTTGCGAGATTGATCCGCTGTATTTCGAGAAGCCATATTATGTCGCCCCCGCAGACGATCTGGCAGAAGATGCCTTTATCGTATTGCGAGAGGCGTTGCGCCAATCGGGCAAGGTCGGGCTGGGCCAGCTGTCAATGCGCGGACAGGAAAAGCTGGTTGCGATCAAGCCGTGCGGCAAGGGCCTGCTGATGGAAACGCTGCGCTATGCCGATGAAGTGCGCAAGGGGCAGGCCTTCTTCAACGAGATCGGCGACGAAAAGCCGGAGAAGGAATTGCTCGATCTTGCCACGACATTGATCGACAAGAAAACCGCACCTTTCGATGCGGGCGAGTTCGAGGATCGCTATGCCGATGCGCTGAAGGCCCTGATCGACAAGAAGGCCAAATCCAAAAGCAACACCAAGATCATCGAGGATGACGATGACACCGATAGTGCGAGCGGGGGCAATGTGATCGATCTGATGGCGGCGCTGAAAGATTCAGTGAAGACTGAAAAAGCAGCGAAGGGTGGGCGCAGGAAGAAAAGCGCCTGATCGATGGCGCGCAAGAAAGCCCCTTCCGATCCGCTCGCCACATACAATGCCAAGCGTGATTTCGACAAGACGCCAGAGCCGGCGGGCGCAAAGGGAAGCAGCAAGGGTGGCAACCTCTTCATCGTCCAGAAACACGATGCAACGCGATTGCATTGGGACCTTCGGCTGGAAATAGATGGCGTGCTGAAAAGCTGGGCGGTCACCAAGGGGCCGTCCCTCGATCCCGATATCAAGCGCCTTGCCGTGCGCACCGAAGATCACCCCATGTCCTATGCCGAATTTGAAGGGACTATTCCCAAGGGCGAATATGGCGGTGGCACAATCATGTTGTGGGATCGCGGAAGCTGGGCGCCCATTGAAGGCAATAGTGCCAAGGACATGGAAAAGGGCCATCTCCATTTCACCCTGGATGGAGAACGGATGCGCGGCGAATGGCTGCTGATCCGCCTGAAACAGAAGCCCGGTGAAAAGCGCGAAAACTGGCTTTTGCGGAAGTTGAACGATGAGCACGCAGGCACTGGAGATGCGCTGGTTCAGCGCGCATTGACCAGTGTGCTGACAGGCCGTTCCATGGCGGAAATTGGCGCCGACAAGGAAGGCAGTTTCAGTCTTCAGAACAAGAAGGACGATGCCTTTCTGCAGCAGATGGAAAAGGCGGCAGACCACAATCGCGGCAAGGTGAAGAGGCGAAAGGCCAGCCCGAAAACGCTGCCCAAATTTCGTAAACCCCAGCTTGCCACACTGGTGGATGATGTGCCCGCTGGCAATGGCTGGATGCACGAGGTCAAGTTTGACGGTTACCGCGCGATGGTGGCCGTGGCTGGCAATGAAGTGCGCATATATACCCGCAACGGCAAGGATTGGACTGACAAATTCCTCCCGCTCACCCGCCATCTCTCTGCGCTGGAATTGCCGGCCTGCCTTATCGATGGCGAGATCGTGGCGCATGACGCTGATGGCAATCCCGATTTTTCTACCTTGCAAAAAACACTGAAGCGCGGCCAGGGCGAGGGCGACAAGCTGGCCTTCCACGCTTTTGATCTGGTGGAACTGGCAGGAGAAGATCTTTCCGCCCTGTCTAATATTGAACGCAAGGAAAGGCTCGAAGCGCTTTTGAGCGGGGCAGAGCCGCCAATTCACGTGGCGGATCACATCATTGGCGCCGGAGAGAAACTTTACCGGACAATGTGTGTTGCAGGGCAGGAAGGCATCATCTCCAAGAAGATAGATGCCCCCTACCGTTCCCGACGGAGCAAGGCATGGGTCAAGGTCAAATGCACGCGGCGGCAGGAATTCGTGATCATTGGATGGAAGGCGTCTTCGGCAAGAGGCCGCCCCTTTGCTTCGCTCCTTCTCGCCCAGCATGAAGGCGATGCGCTTGTTTACAAGGGCAATGTGGGAACGGGGTTCTCAGGCGAGGATCTTGAAATGCTGGCCGCAAAGATGAAGCGTCTCGAACGCAAGACCGCCCCTGCCGAGGTGGACACAACATCCAGCCGCAAGGTGACGTGGCTGACGCCAAAACTGGTTGCCGAAATTGCCTTCAGCGAATTCACTGCCGACGGCAATGTGAGACACGGCAGCTTTCTCGGCCTGCGCGATGACAAGAAGGCCAGCGCCGTCAAACCCGAAGAACCCGCGAAGGCTCCTGCGCCTGATACAGGCATCAAGATTTCCAGCCGCGAGCGGGTCATCTTCCCCGATAGCGGCCAGACCAAGGGTGAACTTGCCGATTATTACGAGAAGATCGGCCCGATTATGCTGCCCTTCCTTGCCAGCCGCCCAGTCAGCCTGGTGCGGTGTCCGCAGGGGCGCGCACGCAAATGCTTTTTTCAGAAACACGACAGCGGTAGCTTTGGTCCGCATGTCCACCAGATTCCAATCAGGGAAAAGGACGGCGGCACGGAAGACTATCTCTTTATCGAGGACACACCCGGCATACTCGCCTGCGTGCAGATGGGTTCGATAGAATTCCATGGCTGGGGAAGCCGAAGCAGCGATGTCGAAGCGCCAGACAAGATGGTGTTCGACCTTGACCCCGATGAGGACCTTGATTTCGCAGCGGTGAAATCAGCCGCAACCGACTTGCGCGATCGCCTGTCTGATCTGGGTCTTGTGAGCTTTGCCATGCTGTCAGGCGGGAAGGGGGTCCATGTCGTGGTGCCACTGACGCCAGGGCATGATTGGGACACGCACAAGGATTTCGCCCGCCGCTTTTCAGAGGCGCTGAGCCTTGCCGAGCCTGACCGCTTTACCGCCACGATGAGCAAGGCCAAGCGCAAGGGCAAAATCTTTATCGATTGGCTAAGAAATCAGCGCGGCAGCACTGCAGTCTTGCCCTATTCTGCGCGGGCACGCAGCGGCGCCCCGGTTGCGGCCCCTGTCACGTGGAACGAATTAAAGACTATCGACGCGGCTAATATCTATACTATCGACGATGCGCAGAAGCTGACCTCCCGTGCATCGTCGAAAACGCTGTCGGGCTGGGGCTTTGCCAATCAGGCGTTGCCGGGCCTCTAGGCCTGTTCTGTGAACCCTGCCGGAGTAGAACGATAGCAGGCTTTATCATCGCATTTCTGGCTGTTGCGTTCGCCATGCTGGCAGGGCGTGAAGCGTTGCGAATTTCGCGCATTGCGGCAAAAGGCGCGCTGCCTGCACCCTTATTCGTGATCATCGCGGCCGTGGCCATCGCCGCCTGCGCGCTGGCGTCATGGCTGGCGGGTGAATTCGCGCCATTGCTGACGGGGCGGCAGAAAATCTGGTTCGTGGCGGCTGCAATGGTGCTGGCGGCGCTGGAGGTCATCGTGCTGAGAGCGCCTGTTGCTCCGCGTGAGCCGACCAGATCCCTGGGTGCAATTGCCATTGTGTTATTGGCTGGTGTGCTGGCCGATGCCAGTGGCCTTCTGATCCTGTCACTCGGCGTGGCAACAGCTGCGCCATTGTTCGTGGCGGCTGGTGGCGCGTTGGCGGTTGCAGGGGTTTTGGGCGCCGCTTTGCTGGCTGGGCGTGACTGGGAAAAGCTTCCGCTCCCCACTATGCGCTGGGCTACGGGCATCGCCCTTCTGCTGGGCGCATTTGCAATCGCTCTTCTCTCACCAGATGCATTTTCATGATCGTCAGATACGATTGATGTGACCTAGTAAGTTTTGGGAAACCTCATCTGTCTTGTCCGTTCGGTATAAAACAATCGAAAGGAATTTCTACGATGGCACAATCCGGCGACAATTCGAAAACCGCACTGGTCGAAGGGCTTAACGGACTTCTGGCAGACCATTTGGCGCTGTATTTCAAGACAAAGAACTTTCACTGGCACGTCAGCGGCCCGCGTTTCCGCGATCTTCATCTGCTGTTTGACGAGCATGCCATTGAAATTCGCGATCAGATTGATGCCATCGGCGAACGTGTGCGCAAGAATGACGCGATGACGCTGACGTCCATTGGCTCTGTCGCGAAGAACACGCAGATCAAGGATCAGGACGATGCGACTCTGGCACCCGAAAAGATGGTGGAAGAACTGCGCGATGATAATCAGAAGCTGGTGAAGCGTCTGAAAGAGCTCAAAAAGCTCGCCGAAGAAGCTGGTGACAATGCTACCGACGGATTGCTTGATGATTGGACAGACATGGCCGAAGAACGCGTCTGGTTCCTTTCGTCCACACTGAAGTAAGCATCTTCATATTGGCTCGCACAAGCCGCCGCCGGGCACCTTCGGGTATCGCCTTGCGGCGGTTTTGCGTCTAGCGCGAACTACCATGACGGATATCGACATTATCGAAGGCGCAAGTGACGCCGATATTGCCCGGTTTCTTGCTGGCTATTTGTCTGATTGTCTTGCCAAGAATGATCACCCTGTTGCCATCAGCGTACCGGGCGGTTCCACGCCGTTTCCGATATTAGAGGCGCTGAAGGGTGCCGATCTGGACTGGAGCCGCATAACCGTGTGGCCGGGGGATGATCGCATCGTTCCCGAAGATCACGCCGCCAGCAATACCGGCAAGATTCGTGCTCTGCTTGAACCTGTCGGTGCAACGATTGTATCGCTTTCGGTGATGGAACAGGTGCCCCGTTTTGCGCTGGTCTGGCTGGGTATGGGGGGCGACGGACATATTGCCTCGCTCTTCCCCAATACAGATCCGAAGATGGATGATCCGGCCCCATTGCGCCGCCTCACACCTGATCCACTGCCGCCCGAAGCGCCGTTTGACCGGATCACGCTGACAATACCCGCGCTGCTTGACAGCGATCACCTGATGTTTGTCATCCGTGGTGATGCCAAGCGCGCCGTGTTTGATGAGGCAGCACGCGGCAGGAATGATCTGCCAGTGGCGCGCCTGTTAGGGGCGGCAGCTCAGAAGGTGACATGTTTTACCTGATCCCCGCGCCGCTGCACCGCGCAACATTGCGGCTCGTTTACGCATTACGTAGGCGCCTGCGCCATCTCACGAAGCTCGATCTTGCCGGCGTGGCGGTCCTGCTGACTGATGCAGAGGATCGCTGTCTGCTGGTGCGGCACACCTATGGCCCGCAAGGCTGGGCCATTCCGGGAGGTGGAATGCGAAAAGGGGAAGACCCGGCAAATGCCGCGCGCCGCGAAATCCGTGAGGAATTGGGCTGCGAAATGGAGGATTTATCGTGCAGGCTGGTGGTGAAGGAAGAACTGTCGCGCAGTCCGCATACCGCCCATGTCTATACTGCCCGCCCGATCGGCACGCCGCGTGCCGACCTGCGTGAGATTGCCGATTTGCGCTGGTTTTCAAAGGCGGAACTGGGCGCTGCGCATCTGACAAGGCTCACCGCCCTGAGACTGGAAGAGTTGGGCTTTCACAACAGCGAAAGCTGAGCATCCTCCCGTCCGCTGTCATCGCCAGCACCTTCGCGCTCCAGATTGCTCAGCGTCAGGCCCATCAGCCTTATCGGCATGGGAAGCGGCAGTTCCGCGGCGAGAATTTCATGCGCTATGCCAGCAAACTGCGCCTTGTCGGCAATGGCGCGGTCGGATGATCGGGCGCGGGTTATCAACTGGAAATCGTTGAATTTCAGCTTGAGGGTAACTGTCTTTCCCTTCGTCTCCTTCGCTAGGATCCGCTCCCAAACGATCTCGACCATCCGGTCGAGCGTCTCGCGAAGTGCGCTGCCGCTGGAAATATCCTCACTAAAGGTGCGTTCTCCGCCAATGGATTTACGGATCCGGTTGGCGCGCACGGGACGCAGATCGATACCGCGCGCTGCACGAAACAGATATTCTCCGAAACTGCCGAAATGCGCACGCAGCCAGTCCGCGTCCTTCGATGCAAGGTCCGCGCCCGTTTCGATGCCGAGACGACCCATTTTTTCCGCTCCCTTGGGACCGACGCCGTGGAACCTGCGTATCGGAAGCGATTGCACAAAGGTCGCGCCTTCGCCGGGACGGACGACAAACAGGCCATCGGGCTTGTTCTGATCACTCGCCAGCTTGGCAAGGAACTTGTTGTAAGACACGCCCGCGCTGGCCGTAAGCTGCGTTTCCTCGCGAATTTGCCGGCGGATCGCCTGCGCGATGGCGGTAGCAGAGCCGATGCCATGTATGTCCTGCGTCACATCGAGATAGGCTTCATCCAAGCTGAGCGGTTCCACATGCGGCGTGTGGAAATGGAAAATCGCGCGGATATGTTCGGAGACTTCGCGATAGCGGTCAAAATGGCTCTTGCAGAAGATCAGATCGGGGCACAATCGCCTGGCGGTGACGCTGGGCATGGCGCTTTTGACGCCGAACTTGCGCGCTTCGTAACTGGCGGCTGCCACCACGCCGCGCCCTGACGATCCGCCCACCGCCACCGGCTTGCCGCGTAATTCGGGATTGTCGCGTTGTTCGACGCTGGCGAAAAAGGCATCCATATCGACATGGATGATCTTGCGCAGGCCCACATCGGCGTCGGGCAGGCCATCATCGCCAGTTTCGGAATCGCCGGAATTCGCCATCTGTTCTTTCTATAGACAGCGATCGATCTTGTTTTAATTCTTTTCTCGCAAGTGCAGCGGGGCTAGGCGCGGAAGATGGCAATTGCAGCAAATACTACGCTGGACTCCCTCCCCCTTGGCAAGCGAGAGCTGATCTTTCTGCTCGCCCTGTTGATGAGCCTCAATGCGTTCTCGATCGACGCGATGCTTCCGGCTCTGGAAGACATGGCGCGCGAACTGGGGGCGGCCGATGGCAATGACCGGCAGCTCGTTATCGCGGTCTACATGATCGCGATGGGTATCGGTTGTCTTGTGCCGGGCAGCTTTGCCGATCGCTTCGGCCGCCGCCCGATCATCCTGTTGGCGCTGGCATCTTTCACCGTCCTTTCGCTCGTCACGGCCTTGCTGACCAATTTCGAGGCTTTGCTGGCGGTACGGGCCATCAATGGCGTGCTTGGCGCAGGGCTGATCGTTGCGCCGGTTGCCGTGGTGCGCGATCTTTATGAAGGGGACAAAATGGCACGGCAGATGTCGCTGATTGCGGCGGTCTTTATCACCGTGCCGGTGGTCGCGCCCAGCTTGGGGCAGGCGGTCTTGATGGTGGCGGGCTGGCGCTGGATATTCGTCCTTCTCGCCTCTGTCGCCGCAATCGCCGCCGTCTGGGTATATTTCCGCCTGCCTGAAACGCTGAGCCCGGCCAACCGCCAGCTTATCATCATCCCTGCAATTGCCCGCAATATGCACGCGGCGCTCTTCAACCGTCAGGCCATCGGATATGTCACAGGGTCCATGCTGCTGGTCGGCAGCGTGTTCGGATACATAAATTCCTCGCAGCAGCTTTTGCAGGACTATTTTGGCGTTGGCGCCGCCTTCCCGCTGGTATTCGGCGGCACGGCGGCGGTGATGGCGGTGTCCAACATCCTCAATTCGCAAATCGTCGAGCGGTTTGGTGCGCGCAGAGTATCACATCTGGGAGTCATCATTTTCGTGGCAGTCAGCGCGGTGCAGGTCTGGTCATCCTATGTCCACCCCGGCAGCCTTTACTGGTTCATCCCGCTGATGAGCATCAACCTGGGACTACTCGGCTTTCTTGGTGCCAATTTCGGGTCCATCGCAATGCAACCTTTTGCGCAAACTGCGGGCGCTGCGTCCAGCGTGCAGACTTTCCTGCGCATGACGGGGGCGGGTATCGTGGGTGCGCTGATCGGCCAATCCTTTGACGGGACATCCATTCCCTTTGCCTGGTCATTGCTGATCTGTTCGAGCACCGCCCTTATGCTTGTGCTATTCAGCGAACGTGGCAAATTGTTCAGGCGACTCAATAAGGGGCCGCGCCACAGGGCAATTCCATGAACGATCCCTATGATCTCGCCATCATTGGCGGAGGCATAAACGGCACCGGCATTGCGCGTGATGCAGCAGGACGCGGGGCGAGCGTATTGCTGTTGGAGAAGGGCGATCTGGCGAGCGGAACTTCCAGCAAATCGACCAAGCTGGTGCATGGCGGTCTGCGATATCTGGAATATTACGAATTTGCGCTGGTAAGAGAAGCATTGCAGGAGCGCGAGATCTTGTGGCGGATAGCGCCGCATATTATCCGCCCAATGCGATTTGTGCTGCCCGTCACCCACGACATGCGGCCGAAGTGGATGTTGCGCGCGGGATTGCTTCTTTACGATACCATTGGCGGACGCGGGAAGCTGAAGAGGGCCAAACCGATCAAGCTGCGCCAGCACCCGGCAGGGGATGCACTGGAAGCGCCCTATAAAGCAGCTTTTGAATATTCGGATGGATGGGTAGACGATGCGCGGCTGGTGGTGCTCAACGCGGTGGATGCCGCAGAGCGCGGGGCCGTTATCCGGACACGCTGCGCGCTCACATCCGCGCGGCGCGAAGGCGAGATCTGGCATATCGCGGCGGGCGGCGAAACTTTTACCGCCCGCGCGCTTATCAATGCCGCGGGGCCGGGGGCAGACGATCTGGCGGGCCTTGCCGGTGAACGCCCCGCATATGGCATCCGCCGCGTGCGCGGATCGCATATCGTAGTGCCCAAATTGTTTGAGCATGATTACGCCTATATCCTGCAACAGCCCGATACGCGCATCTGCTTTGCAATCCCGTGGGAAGAGAATTTTACGCTGATCGGCACGACTGATGCCGATCATGCGGGCGATCTTGACGATGTTGAGGCGAGCGCAGAGGAAATTCGTTATCTGTGCGATGCAGTGAACCGCTATTTCGATCATGACGTGACGCCGGCCGATGTCATCCATACCTATGCCGGTGTGCGCGCATTGGTGGATGATGGCTCGGGCAAGCCAGAGGCAGCAACCCGCGGATACAAGCTGGCGCTGAGCGATGCTTCTCGCGGCGCGCCGATGCTGGGCATTTATGGCGGCAAGATCACATCCTATCGCCACGTGGCACAAGACGCGATAGAAAAGCTGGCCACGCGCCTGCCCGTGCTTGAAGGTGAAGGCTGGACCCAGGACGCGCCGCTGCCGGGTGGCGATTTTCCGATGGAGGCGCAGGTCCACCTCATCAATGTCCTGGCTGAAGATTATCCATTTCTGCCGATGTGCGATCTTGTTCGCATAGGCCGCGCCTATGGCACGCGCGCGGTGGATTGGCTGGGTGAGGCGAAGGGCTGGGAAGATCTTGGCCGCATGTTCGGTGCAGGGCTGAGTGAGGCCGAACTTACCTATCTGCGCGACAGGGAATGGGCAATGACGGCGGAAGACGTGCTGTGGCGGCGAACCAAGCTGGGGCTGCATATGAGCGCCGACAATCAGGCGGCGCTGGCGGAATATATGGGCGGCTAGTCTTCCGCCGCCCCTGCTTCCACCACTGCCAGCAAGGATTCCACCTGCACCTGCGCGCCTTCGCTGGCGGAAAGCCGGGTGACAATACCATCAAACGGCGCGGTGAGTGCATGCTCCATTTTCATCGCTTCCAGCACCAACAGGCGCTGGCCTGTTGTGACGCTGTTACCCTCAGCCACATCGACTGCAATAACCTTGCCCGGCATAGGGGCGATGATGGCGCCATCATGGGCATTGGCGGCACCAGTCCCGCGTTCTCGTGCAAAGCTGACCTGATGCGCCTTGCCCTTGTCGAATACGAGGATTGTTCCGTCCGGCTCATCCTCGGCATGGGGGCCATATGTGGTGGGGAGGTAATCCACTTCATCGAAATGACGCATCCCATCAATGGAGATATCCCAGTCTTTGTCTCCGGGAAGGGGTGACATGCTGGCTTCCACTGCATTGCCATCGATCTGCATCACAAAGCGTGCAGGCGCAGGATCGGCATTTAGCCGGAAGCCGAACAGGCCTGTGGGTGAAATTGCCCTATTGCCCCCCGCGCGTGCCGCTTCGAATTCTTCCGCTCGCCAACTTACACCGGCGAGTGCGACGGCCATTGAAGCGTCGCTGGCGGTAAGGGCATCACCCTTGCGTTCAATCAGCCCAGTATCAAGCTCGGCATTGCGGAATTCATCCATGTCGAGCAGCCTTGCAAGGAAGGCTGCATTAGTGCGGACAGGGAAAACCTCGACGTTTTCGACAATGTCCAGCAGCTCATCAATCGCATCGTCACGCACATCGCCCCAGCTTATCAGCTTGGCGATCATGGGGTCGTAGAAGGGAGAGATTTCGCCGCCTTCTTCCACGCCGGACTCGATGCGCCCTTCGTCCGGAATGTCGAAATGATCGAGCCGCCCCGTACTTGGCAAAAAACCCTTTGCGGGATCTTCTGCATAAAGCCGCGCTTCGATGGCATGACCATTGATCGATAGCTCGTCCTGCTTGCAGGGTATCGGTTCACCACTCGCCACGCGCAATTGCCATTCTACCAGATCGACGCCGGTGATTTCCTCGGTCACTGGATGTTCAACCTGAAGCCGCGTGTTCATTTCCATGAAGAAAATGCGATTGGCGCGCAGGCCTTCCGAGGCATCTGCAATGAACTCGATCGTGCCTGCGCCTTCGTAATCGACCGCCTTGGCAGCGCGCACGGCAGCCGAGCAAATTTCCTGCCGGGTGGCCTCATCCATGCCGGGGGCGGGGGCTTCCTCGATCACCTTCTGGTGGCGGCGCTGGAGCGAGCAATCACGTTCGAAAAGATGCACCACTTCGCCATGGCTATCGCCAAACACCTGAACCTCGATATGGCGGGGTGAGGTGATCCACTTTTCCAGAAGAACCTCGTCATTCGAAAAGCTCGAGCTTGCTTCACGTTTGCAGCTTTGCAGCGCCTCGGCGAAAAATCCGGGCGCGTCGACCTTGCGCATGCCCTTGCCGCCGCCGCCTGCCACGGCCTTGATCAGTACCGGGTAGCCGATGGCATCGGCTTCTTTTTCCAACCGTTCTGGTGACTGGTCATTTCCTTCGTAACCCGGCGTCACCGGCACGCCCGCAGCGCGCATCAGTTTCTTGGCGGCATCCTTTAGGCCCATCGCCTCGATGCTCGATGGCTTTGGCCCCACCCAAATTAGCCCAGCGTCAATAACGGCCTGCGCGAAGCCCGCGTTTTCAGACAGGAAGCCATATCCCGGATGGATGGCATCGGCGCCTGTCTGTCGGGCCGCAGCGATGATTTTCTCACCCACCAGATAGCTTTCGGCAGCGGGGGAAGGGCCGATATGCACCGACTGATCGGCAGACCGGACATGCAGCGCCTTGGCATCGGCATCGGAATAAACTGCAACCGTGGCAATGCCCAGGTCGTGCGCTGTACGGATGATGCGGCAGGCAATTTCACCGCGATTGGCAATAAGGAGCTTGGAGATCATCCGCATCCTCTGCGCCAATATACTTGCATTCGCAACTATCAGTCTTCCTTGCGGCGGACATCCTCATCACGGATGGGGGTGCGCGGGACATCGGCAACCGGCCCTGCCATGCGCGCTGCAACCAACAGGCGGCCGCGAGTCCACTCGGGCATGGTTTCAGGTTCGAAGGAACCGCTAATCGCCTCTTTAAATGCGGCCGTGGTGTGGCGGATCTTGTTGAATAAGCCGGTATGGACGCGGCGGTCCCAAGCTGCATCGCCGCGGCGCACCACTTCCCTGCCGATAGCGCCATATATATTGGCCGCTGCCAGCACTGCCCAGCGCTGGCGAAAGCGCAATTGGCCGGCGCCCAGCCGCGCGGCGGCCTCGTGCTGGCTGGCAAGATCGACCAGGCGGCGCGTCAGCTTCACCAATTGCTTGCGATATTGCGGCTTCATATGCTGACCGGGCGGGATATCCATTTCGGCAAGCCATTCTTCGGGCAAATAGCAACGGCCCGCAGCATCATCTTCCGAGATATCGCGGGCAATATTGTTGAGCTGGAAGGCAAGGCCAAGATCGCAGGCTCTGTCAAAGGTTTCATTTGCATCGAGCGGCACACCCATGACATGCGCCATCATCACGCCGACAGAGCCCGCAACATGATAGCAATAACGCATCAAATCCGCTTCTGTGCGGGGGCGCCATCCGATGGCATCAAGGGCAAAACCGTCGATCACATCGTCGCACATTTCGCGCGTCAATTTGGATTCGCTGGCAACCTGACCCAATGCATCAAATTCATTATCGGCGGTTGGCTGGCCTTCCAGTGCACGGTGGGTGAGGATGCGGATCGCTTCCACCCGGTCCACCGTAGAGGAGCTGTCCAGCTTTAGTTCGCCACCGTGATCCTGCCCGTCGACAATATCGTCACACCGGCGGCACCAAGCATATAGCAAATGCGCGCGTTCACGCGTGGGCTTGTCGAAGAGCATGGACGCGAAGGCGAAGCTTTTTGAGCCTCTGGCAATGCTTGCCTGCGCCTGTGCCACCAACGCCTCGCGCGAGCGACCTCCGCCGATCTGCCGCGGGGTCGTGCGGATCACGTGGCTTGCGACCAGTGGGCGAGGGCTGACGCGCTTCACAAATCCTCTGCGCGCATTTGCACGATTGTTGTGCCAGGCGTGTAGGCGGCCATCTTTTCCAGCAGTTCCTCCAGCGTTTCGCTTACAATAACGATATCTCGATGGGCTTGCCTGACAAACCCACTTTCGGCCATCTGGCTGTTGAACGCAACAAGACCGTCATAATATCCCAGGGCATTGAGCAGCCCGACTGGATTGTTGTGATAGCCCAGCTGCGCCCAGCTGACAGCTTCCCACAATTCGTCCATCGTCCCGACACCGCCGGGCAGTGTAATGAAGCCGTCTGAAAGATCGGTAAAAGCCTGTTTGCGCTGGTGCATGGTATCGACCACATGCAGCTGGGTGCAATCCAGATTGGCGACCTCCATGTCTTTCAGCGCCTGTGGGATCACGCCGATTACCTCGCCGCCCGCATCCAGCGCGCCTGTCGCCAGCGCGCCCATGAGCCCCGCCTTGCCGCCGCCATAGACAATGCCAATGCCGCGCTCTGCAAGGCTGCGGCCGACCTGTGTTGCCAATTCGATAAATCGCGGGTCAGGCGGCGTGGCAGAGCCGCAATAGACGGCGATACGGTTCATGAAGGAATGCCCTTGCTGGATTGGAAATGCACTGCGGGACAGACCCTATGCAATGCGCTACGCCTTTTTGCCAGTGCGGCTATCGAAGGCATGCCCCGCTATCTGCTAAGATCGTCGATCATCAGCCCCGCTGTCGCCTTGGCGCTGCCCACCACACCGGGGATGCCCGCGCCGGGATGCGTGCCTGCGCCGACAAGGTAGAAATTGCCGATTGTGTCGTCCCGATTATGCGCGCGGAAGAAGGCGCTTTGCGTCAGTAGTGGCTCGAGGCTGAAGGCACTGCCGAGATGAGCGTTCAAATCCTGCGCGAAATCCTTTGGCGCGTAATGGAACTTGGTGACAATGCGATCATGGATATCAGGGATAAGCCGCCTGCCGACTTCATCCAGCACCCGTTTTTCAAGCCTTGGGCCGATCTCGTCCCAATCGACCGTCAGCTTGCCCATGTGGGCGACGGGGACCAGCGCATAGAAGGAGCTTTTGCCTTCCGGCGCCATGCTGGGATCGGTGACGGTGGGATGGTGCAGATAGATCGAGAAATCTGCTGGCAGGATGCCCTTGTCATAAATGTCCTGCAGCAATCCTTTATAACGCGGGCCGAACAGGATCATGTGGTGCGGTATGCCCGGCCAGCTGCCTTCCACTCCGAAATGCACGACGAACAGGCTGGGCGAATATTTCTTCTTCGCCAGCGCCTTGCCATGCGTCCTGCCGCGATGATTGTCGCCCAGCAATTTCTTGTAGGAATGGACGATATCGGCATTGCTGGCGACCGCATCGAATTTGCCTGACCAGCCGCCCTGAGTGGTTACCCCCGTGGCGCGGTTACCGGTGGTTTCTACCCGTTCAACTGCATCGCCTACGCGCATCGTCCCGCCCAGCCGTTCAAAATGGCGGACCATTCCGGCTATCAGGCGATTGGTGCCGCCACGCGTCCACCATACGCCGCCGGTCATCTCCAGCTTGTGAATCAGCGCATAGATGCTGCTGGTCTTCATCGGATCGCCGCCCACAAGCAGCGTATGGAAGCTGAGCGCCTCGCGCAGCTTTTCATTACGAACAAATTTGCTGACAATGGAATAGACGCTGCGCCATGCCTGATGCTTGGCCAAGGCAGGTGCGGCTTTCAGCATGCTTTTGAAATCGAGGAAGGGCACAGTCCCCAGCTTGACGTAACCTTCATCATGCACGGCACTGGAATATTGCAGAAAGCGTTCGTAGCCTGCGACATCGGCGGGATCGAGCTTGGCGATCTCCTTGTGCAGATTTTGCTTGTCGTTCGAATAATCGAAATTTGTGCCGTCGGGCCAATTGAGACGATAGAACGGACTGACAGGCATCAGTTCCAGATCATCATCCATGTCATGGCCCGAAAGCTCCCATAATTCGCGCAGGCATGGCGGATCGGTGATGACAGTGGGGCCGCCATCAAAGGTAAAGCCGTCCTGCTGCCAGAAATAGGCACGGCCGCCGGGCTTGTCGCGCCCTTCTATAACAGTGGTAGCAATGCCCGCGCTTTGCAGACGGATGGCCAGCGCCATGCCGCCAAAACCGGCACCAATCACGCAGGCGGTTCGTCCTTCGGGAGTTTTCATCGATGGTCCTTGCGATTGGGAGCCAACAAGCCGGGGCAATGACTGAACAGCGCTGGAATTGCCCGCTTCATCGGTATTGGCGGACGGCCTGAAAGCACGCGCAGCCGATCCTTCATGGTGGATTTTCCGGCATAGAAACGTTCGATAAGCGGTTCAGGCAAGCGGTAGAAACGTTTGAAAATCCGGTATCGCTCCTGCGGCTCTGCCCCGCAAAACAGCATGCGGCCCAGCAGCCGGTAATAGCGCATGGCCCGCCAGTGCTGGCGAGCATGCGTTTCCAGCTTGGCGGATAATTGATCGCCCGGCAGATCTGCATCCTTGGCAACCATCAGCGCAGTCCTGACCGCGATAGGCAGGGTATAGCTGGTGAGTGGGTGGACAAACCCGCCCCGCGCACCTGCCACGCTGACGCCGGGAATTCGATGAGCGGCCTGGAAATCAGCGAAATTGCCGCCAGTGATGACAGGCAGAATACCGGTTTCAAAGCTGACAGGTTCACCCGTCCAGCCATGCTGGCGCTGATATGCGTCGATCCGTCCGGACAGGGCTGAGCGGTCCAGTTCATGCGTATCCTGATAATAGGTATCTTCGATGAAAAGATCGTTCAGACCCAGCGGCAGCACATATGTGAAGCGGTAGCCATGCGTCTGATCCACCGTCGCATCCATGATGATCGGGCGGTCCACCCCATGCGGCGATGGTGTGCGCAAATGCCGTCCCATAAAGACCTGCCAGCCGCCTTCCAGATCGCCTGTCGCGGCAAAGCCACGGCAATCGATGACGCTGCGCGCGGTAATCTGCGTTCCATCACGCAAGGTAACGCCGCTGCCGGTCAATCTGGCGGCATCCCGGCCAGTCAGAATCGTGCCCGGCGCCAGTTCCCGTTCCAGCGCGGCGGAAAAATCTGCGCTGTCGATGGATCGGTAGGCGGCATCCAGCCGGCGCGTATGGCCCGGAAAGCGCACTTCATAACCGCCATCCCAATCAATCTTGCGGATTGGAGAGAGCAGATCCTCTCCGTCGTGATCCAGATCGGTTGCAAACCAGCTCCAGCGGTGATTGCCGCCCAGTTTCGGGCCGCCTTCAATCAGCCGGACGGATAGTTCTGGCCGACGACGGGCCAGCGCCAAGGCAATCAATCCGCCTGAAAGGCCGCCGCCAATGATGGCTATATCGCAATCGCGTTCGCTCATTATTCCGGTGCCTTAGCGGATTGCCGGGGCGAGGCAATGATGGTCACTAGTCCGTAGTGGCGGGCCAGTGCCGCCATTGCGTGCTTGCCAGGCTTAGTGCGTGCCGTAATGCTGGCGTGAATGGAAAAGCTTCTGCCGCATCGCCCGGCTCTGCTCCTTACTGCATTTATCGTGTTCGCGGCAATTGCCGTGCTTTTCGCCATGGATCGCCCGCCCATGTGCACCTGCGGCAAAATTGATCTGTGGCATGGCAAGGTCCAATCGGCAGGCAATAGCCAGCATATCACCGATTGGTATTCACCCAGCCATTTCACCCACGGCCTGATCATGTCGGGGATTGCATGGCTGCTGTGGCAAAGATGGCACTTGTTTGGCGGGAGGCCGGAACGTTGGGCCCTGCCGATCGCGGTGGCGGTGGAAGCGCTGTGGGAAATCGCCGAGAACACGCCCACGGTCATCAATCATTACCGAGAGGCGACTGCGGCCTACGGTTATACAGGCGATTCCATCGTCAATTCCGCTGCCGATATCGGCTGGATGATGGTCGGGTTCCTGATCGCTGTGCGTCTGCCGGCCTGGGCAATACTGGCGCTGGCGCTATTTCTTGAATTGCTGGCACTGTGGGCGATCCGCGATAATCTGACGCTGAACGTCATTATGTTGCTTTATCCAATGGATGCCATTCGCGAATGGCAAGGCGCGGGCGGGGCGGTGTGATGGTGCCCTGTCACTTGTATGTCACACCTAGGAACTACCGGTAATCATTGCGGAACCTGATGAACGCGTTAGATGTTAAAGGACCTTACCATCAAAGGAATCCACTCGATGCAATACCACTCTCTGCGGCTTGTTGCCGCTCTTGCCTCCGTCACACTTGCGGTGCCTGCCATGGCGCAGGACACTTCCAGCGAAGACGATGAAGTCAATGTGTCCCAAGGTCCGGTCGATATGAGTGAAACCGTATATGACGGCGATTATCTGTCGGTAGGCGTTGGCGCTGCGGTCAGTTCTTCATACACCGGATCGGACGATTATGTAGTTTCGGTCCTGCCATTTGCGCAAGGTTCGCTGGGCGGTATCGGGATTTCGCCGCGCGCGGGCGGGCTCAAGCTTGATTTCATCCCCGATGGTGAAGGCAAGGTAGATCTCAGTCTCGGCGTAGCAGGGCGGTTGAGGAACAATCGCACCGGCCAGATCGAGGATGAGATCGTCAAGCAATATGGCGAGCTGGACGGGGCGATAGAGGTCGGGCCGAGTGTGGGCGTCAGCATCAACCAGGTGCTTAACCCTTACGACAGCCTGTCTTTCAGCACCGATATCATGCTTGATGCTGCGGGTGCGCATGAAGGCCTGGTGGTATCCCCCGGCATATCATATTTCACCCCGCTGAGCCGCGGAATGGCGGGAGCGCTTTCCATCGGCGCAGAATGGGCGGATGAGGATTTTCACGACTATAACTTTGGTGTCGATCCTTCAGCCTATATCGGTCCGGGCGTGTCGCCGCTGGCCCCGTTTGATCCTGATGGCGGTGGCTTCACCAATGTTGGCGCCAATCTGTTCCTCGGGATTGATCTTGATGGTGATCTGGCCAATGGCGGGCTCGCTCTCGTCCTGCTCGGCGGATATTCGCGCTTGCTGGGTGACGCGGCCGATACGCCCTTTACCACCGAACGCGGATCTAAGGACCAGTTCACTGGTGCAGTAGGACTGGCCTACACCTTCTGATAGTTGTTTTGCGAAAAAGGGCGGCAGGCCTGCGCCTGCCGCCCTTTCGCTTATGCAGTCAGTTTTACGGCTCAGTCGTCGCTTTCCTCAATGTTCAGCGATGGGCGCGGCGCGGGCAAGGTTGCGTCGCGACTGCCCGTCTTGAGGTAGGTGTCGAACCATTCCATCATGCGCAGATTGTAATCGTAACGTGATGCAGCGCGGGCATTGCCGTGGCCTTCATCCGGATAATACACCAGCCGCACCGGCGTATCGGGTCGGCGGATACGCATATTGCGATATAGCTCAAGGCTCTGCGTCGGGCTGACGCGCGGATCGCTGTCACCATGCATGATGAGCAGCGGCGTATCGGCGCGATCCACGTAATAAATCGGGCTGACTTCAAGGAAGTGCTGCCAATTGTCCCACGGCCACTGGCGCGCATGGACAAGATACATTTCCATCGGAATGTCGCCTGTGCCGACCTTGCTGATCTGGTTGGAAATGCCCACAAACATCACGCCCGCTGCAAATTCTTCCGAATAATAGGTGCTGCTCCAGCCGGTGGCATAGCCGCCATAGGAACCGCCCGTTACGCCCACACGGTCTGCATCGGCGACACCGTCGACCAGCGCATATTTGGCATCTACCAGATCGACGAATTCGGGATCGGTATAATTGCCTTGATGCTGCTTGGAAAAGGCTGTTCCATATCCGGTGGAGCCGCGATAATTGGGCAGAAACACGGCATAGCCTTGTCCCGCAGCAACCTGTCCGGGCCCGGAATAATTGGTGACCCAGCCATTGCTTTCATGTGCCTCGGGCCCGCCATGCACATCCAGGATCAGCGGCACACCGCCTGCTGCTATTCCGCCGACAGGCTCTATCAGCACGCCTTCTATTTCCTGCCCGTCACGCGCTGTATAAGTATAGGCGCGTTGATCGCCCATCGCTATATTGGCCAGCCATGGATTGTGATCGGTCCAGCGTTCGAAACCTGCACTTGTGTAAAGGAACAGTTCGTTAGGGTGGGCTGGCGAATTGGCCTCCACGGTCAGGCGGTTGCCGCCCTGTTCAAGGCTGGTCAGTATCAGCGCGCCCGGATCGACATTGCGCAGCACATCGCCTTCATCGGAATAGATCCGCAACACGCTCTGCACGCCAACATGCACCACCACGGCAAGGCGACCGTCGGCCATCCACTCCGCATCGATCGCCGCTTCGGGCGCGTCAGCATTCAGCGCGCGGAAAGCACCTGTGTCAGTATCGACAAGATGCAGCGTGGTAGGAGCAGGGTCGTTTTCATCGACAGCAGCAATCATCGAAAGCTGGCGGCCATCGGGCGAGATTTCGATATCGCCAATCTTGCCCGGTGTTTCCACCGTCATCAGCGAACCGTCCACCAGACTAAGGATATGCGCACGCTTGGCCGTGTAGGCATCGTCGATCAGCGGGGTCGGCGCGCTGGTGATGACGGCCCACTGGCCATTGGGCGCAACTTCGAAGCTGTCGACATAGCCTGGCACGGTAATCGCGCGAGGGGCTGCATCTACCTCCGCGCCAGCGGTGCTGGCAACGAATACACGATTAAGACGCTGTTCTTCCTCGTAAACGACTGAATCGAAGCCATCGCCGCGTTCATCGTCCCGGCCTTCATCCGGCGCTGCGGAAACCAACAGATAGGCCTGCGATCCATCGGGCGAAAATGCGTAGGACCTGACTTGCGCATCATCCACGCCGGCAATCTTGCGATGAGATCCGCCATTTACAGGAATGCCCCACAATGCACGGTCATCATCTTCGCTGGTATAAAGGAAGGTAATCATTGATCCGTCAGGCGTGAAATCCACGCCTGATACGGACATGTCTTCGGGCAGGAATGCGCGCGATTGCATCGGGCCATCGGCCACCAACAATTGCTGGCGGCCTGTGCCGTCCTCTTCGCCGCGGGTCACATCGGGATAGTGAACACGGGTGTAGGCGATGCGGGTGCCATCCTGTGAAACGGCGACAGTGCCGGTGGATTCGACGCGCGCGACATCTTCCGGTGTCATCACGTCCTGCGCCAATGCTGGGGTGAAGGGCAGCGTCAGGGCGGAGGCAAGCAGTGCAGGGCGGAGCATTTTCATAGGGGACGATCCTTCCTTTGAACGTGTGATTGCAACGGGTCATAGCGATCAGTGCCAGCAAGGCAAACATGGCTGTTGGGTGACCAGTCAGCCCGGCGGAATGACCAAGGCGTTCTAACGCGACGATTTTTTGCTATGGGCGCAAGGCAAGCAGAGATTTCAGAGGCCGCACCGGCCGCATATTGGCCATTGCGTTTATCGTGACGGTCGCTGCGTAAATTTGTGCTTTTAGCGCTCCACCTCCCGCATCAGTGACGACGAATACGGCTCCAGTAGCGCTTCCGCCCTGTCCCACCCGCCGTGCAGCCATGTCGCCCACGCGCCGCGATGGTTTGGCAGGACGACCGGCATCGCATCGCGTCCGATGCTCTTCACCAGCGCATTCGGTGCGCATGTCATCAGCGCGAAGCTCGGCACTTCGCTGTCCATCCATACGCCTGCCAGCGCAAACAGCGGCTGGTCGGATGCGGTGAACCAGTGCTGGCGGCGCTTGCCTTCCGCGCCCACGCTGACCGGTTGTGGGCCCCATTCCATGAAGCTGGTCGCCGGAACGAGGCAGCGAAATTCCGGATTGCGCAAGTTTCCGATCCAGAACGGGCTTTGCCTGTTGCGCACGCTCAGGACGGCGCGCGTTGCATCATGTGCGGATGGCGGAGGCGGCACGCCCCACAGGCGCGGCACCATGCGCCACGGCTGGCGCGACGATCCCGGCCCGGCGATAAACTCGCGTCCCGCAGTGATGACCGGCGCAAAGCTGGCAGGCGCGACATAGCCGCCGCTCCACGGGTCATTGCCCACTTCGACACCAAAGGTGCGGCCAATCGCGCCTGCATCGGCATCGAGATTATACAGCATGGTCATTGCGCCAAGTCGCCTATAGCCCGCGCGCCGCTGCGTCCATTCCGCGTGATCGGGCAATACTTTACGACGGCAAAGCATTGGCCTAAGACCGCTCTATCCCCGGGGAGCCAGCTTGTGGCTGAGAGGGGCGGATTAAGCGCCGCCCGACCCGTTGAACCTGAACCCGTTAGCACGGGCGGAGGGAAGGGCGGCCCGGGCAAGAGCCGCTTTGTCTCCGCATTGTTGGAGAGGAGCGCATTTATGGGCCACAGCGCAGACATATCTTCCTGGATTGCCTTGTTCATGGGGCTGTATGCCCTTGGCGCGGCGGTGGGCGAAATCCGTTCTCCGGGAAGCTGGGCCGCCATGCTCGACGGGTTCGAACGAAACGAGGCGCTGCGTTTTCTCACCGGCATCGTGGTGCTGGCGCTGGGCGCGACAATCTATCTCGTCAATCCGTGGGACACTTCGGACTGGCTCTCTGTCATCATCACCATCATGGGAGGCGGCATGGCCTTGGAAGGCGTGCTGATCCTCGCTTTCGGGCGACCCTTCCTGCATTTTGCCAGCAAGCTGTTCGGAAAAATCGACACCGTCTGGGCGCTGTTATCGCTGGTGATCGGCATTGTCCTCATCTGCGTGGCGCTGCTGCGTTTCTGACCTCCCCGCATCCTTCAATACATTCCCGACAAAAGGCCTTATCCATCATGGCAGACATCAATTCCCAATTCGAAATCGGCGTGACCACAGGCCCCATTCGCGGCAGCCGCAAGGTCCATGTGGGCGACCGCCGCGTCGCCATGCGCGAGATCGATCTGGAGCCTTCTTCCGGAGAGCCGCCGGTGCGCGTTTATGACACCTCCGGCCCCTATACCGACCCCGATGCCAAGATCGACATCAGCGCTGGCCTGCCTGCCCTGCGCCGCGCGTGGCAGCTGGAACGCGGCGACGTGGAAGAATATGCCGCCCGCGAAATCAGGCCCGAAGATAACGGCCAGCTCGGCCCCGATCGTTCGGGCGGCGTGCCAGCCTTTCCCAATGTTGCCAAAACCGTGCTGCGCGCAAAGCCCGGCGCAAACCTTTCACAGATGCACTATGCCCGTCGCGGCATCATCACGCCCGAAATGGAATATGTGGCGGAACGCGAGAACATGGGCCGCGCGCAGATCCGCGGTGCCATCCGCGACGGTGAAAGCTGGGGCGCGGAAATCCCCGACTATGTCACGCCCGAATTCGTGCGAGACGAGGTCGCCCGTGGCCGCGCCATCATACCTTCCAACGTCAACCACCCCGAAGCCGAACCCATGGCCATCGGGCGCAATTTCCTCGTCAAGATCAACGCCAATATCGGCAATAGCGCCGTCGCATCGGACGTGGCGAACGAGGTGGACAAGATGGTCTGGTCGATCCGCTGGGGCGCGGACACCGTGATGGACCTCAGCACCGGCCGCAATATCCACGACACGCGCGAATGGATCATCCGCAACAGCCCTGTCCCCATCGGCACCGTGCCGATCTACCAGGCACTGGAAAAGGTCGGCGGCGTGGCCGAAGACCTGACGTGGGAGGTGTTCCGCGACACGCTGATCGAACAGGCCGAGCAGGGCGTTGACTATTTCACCATCCACGCGGGCGTGCGCCTGCCCTATGTCCCGATGGCCGCCAAGCGCGTCACCGGCATCGTCTCTCGCGGTGGCTCTATCATGGCGAAATGGTGCCTCGCGCATCACAAGGAGAGCTTCCTCTACGAGAAGTTCGACGAGATTACCGAGATCATGAAAGCTTATGACATTGCCTATTCGCTGGGCGATGGCCTGCGTCCCGGCAGCATTGCCGACGCCAATGACGAAGCGCAATTTGCCGAGCTGTATACGCTGGGCGAACTCACCCACCGCGCGTGGAAGGAAGATGTGCAGGTCATGATCGAAGGGCCGGGCCACGTGCCCATGCACAAGATCAAGGAGAACATGGAAAAGCAGCTGGAGGTGTGCGGCGAAGCGCCGTTCTACACGCTCGGGCCGCTCGTCACCGATATTGCGCCGGGATATGACCATATCACCAGCGGCATCGGCGCTGCGCAGATCGGCTGGTACGGCACGGCGATGCTTTGCTACGTCACGCCCAAGGAGCACCTCGGCTTGCCTGACCGCGACGATGTGAAGGTCGGCGTGGTGACATATAAACTCGCCGCCCACGCCGCCGATCTCGCAAAGGGCCACCCCGCCGCCAAGCTGCGCGACGACGCCTTGAGCAAGGCCCGCTTTGAATTCCGGTGGCGCGACCAGTTCAACCTGTCACTCGACCCCGACACAGCAGAGGAATTCCACGACCAGACCCTGCCCGCAGAAGGCGCGAAGACTGCGCATTTCTGCTCCATGTGCGGGCCAAAGTTCTGCTCGATGAAGATCAGCCAGGAAGTGCGCGATTTCGCCAGCAAGCAGAACCAGAGCGCCGACAGCTTCCTCGCCTCCGCCCAGGCCGGAGCCGACGCGGCAGAAGCCAGCCGCGCCGCCGCGATTGCGGGGATGGAAGAGATGAGCAAGCTCTACAAGGCGAAGGGAGAGCAGCTCTATCTGCCCGAAGAGGAAACGGAGTAAGGCAGAAGGGGCCGCATCATGGCAGATAGCGAGACGAGCGATTGGGAGGCTGAGAAAGAGGCCGAACGCCGCGAACGCCGCCATTTGCCCATGATCGGCCTTGGCCTGTCAGTTCTCTATGTGGCGGGGGTCGCGCTCTATCTGGTGATACAGGGCCAGAACCCCGCCGACCTTGCGCTCAACGAACTGGGTGATTTTGTTGGCGGCGTCTCCAGCCCGCTCGCCTTCCTGTGGCTGGTGCTCGGCTTCTTCCAGCAAAGCCGCGAAATCCGCCTGTCGAGCAGGGCGCTCAACCTGCAAGCGCGAGAGATGCAGCGCAGTGTGAAGGAGCATCGACGGGTTGCCGAGGAAGGTTAGAGGCGGGCGCACGCCATACGCGCCACCATCTTCGCAAATGCGGTCCCTTATCGACCCGCCTGTACCCCCGACCTTAAGGCCCCTGTCCTTTCGTCCGTGTCCCAATTCACGTCCGCATTCCCCATTTTGTTTGCAGACGAAGGGGGCCCAAGATTTTTCGAAAGGACGACCATGTTCCATAAATTGATGATTCCGCTGGTGGCCTCCACCGCCATTGCGCTTTCGGCCTGCGGCGAAGCGCCTGACAACACCGATATGGCAGACGCCGAACCAGCGATGGAAGCGCCCGCTGACATGAGCTCCACGATTGTCGACGTGGCTGCCGGTAATCCTGATTTCTCGACCCTGGTCGCCGCCGTTCAGGCCGCGGGCCTTGTAGAGACCCTGTCGGGTGACGGACCCTTTACCGTATTCGCGCCGAACAATGCCGCCTTTGACAAGCTGCCCGCAGGCACGGTGCAGACGCTCACCACCGACGATACCGAAACGCTCGGCAATATCCTCACCAATCACGTTGTCGCTGGCGAATTCATGGCGACAGATGTTGTTGCAGCGATCGAAGCCGCAGGTGATGCAGGCTACACGATCGAGACTGTGAACGGCGCGACGCTGACCGCGATGATGGATGGTGAGAATGTCGTCCTGCGCGATGCCACGGGCGGAACGGCAATCGTGGTCGCCACCGATGTCGATGCCGATAACGGAGTGATCCACGTGATCGACACCGTGCTGATGCCAGCCTGACCCAGAGCAGGCGCAGCGTCTTCCCTTCGCGCTATCAAAGCGCCTGCCATAGGAGGCGGGTCTCATAAAGAGGCCCGCCTTTTGGCGTTTGGGGGCGGAGGGGTCCGCCGTTTGATCTGGTTGGTCCGCTGTCCCGCGGCTGGTGCGCGACTTCGACTCCATGCAAAACGCCGATCCCGACAGCTTCCTCGAAGCCACCGCATCGGGCGTGGACACTGCGGAAGCCAGCCGTCAGGCCGCGCTGAAGGGCATGGAGGAGATTAGCGCGCTGTATAAGGCGAAGGGCGAACAGCTGTATTTGTCGGAGGGAGATTAGTCGGTTAGGAGACGCCGAATTCTTTCATTCGGAGAGCAAGATGAAAACAGTTTCGGTGATAAATTTTAAAGGCGGTGTCAGCAAGACAACACTAGCATTTCATCTTGCAGGTTATTTGGCACGTAATGCCCGTGTGCTTCTTGTGGATGTTGATCACCAATCTTCGTTGTCCATCATAATTTTAGGAAATCGATGGCAGGCCCAGGTGACAGCGGGTGAGACGGTCAATCAAGTATTTGAGTCATTTTCCAACCGGCGCGTTTCGATGCCCGGAGCCGAAATTATATTTCAGAATCCTATGAGGCGCGGTCCGACCTTTGATATCTATCCCGGCTTAGATCTGGTGCCCGCACAATTCGAATTGGACGACACAGAAATTGACCTTGCCTCGACATTCTCAGGCAATCCTGCCCTTTCGGATTGGGAGAAGCGCACATTGATTGCTGCTTGGCTCGACGAGGTTGATGCCGAAGCGAACTATGATTACGTCATCTTCGATTGTCCTCCGGCAACCAAGATTGTCAGCCAAAACGCACTAGCGGCGAGTCAAGGTTACATCGTGCCTGTCATCCCAGACGAACTATCGAGCAGGGGTGTCACTCATTTCACCTCTTTGGTAGAAAGGAAGATTGATGACAAATTGAAGTTCCTTCGTCAGTCTGCGCGTGTTCCGCAAGACCAAGTGCCAAATAACTATCATGATGACACAGCTATGGTCGGTATTGTTCCCTCTTTGGTAAAGAGCGCAGGGCGCGCAGCCTCTGGAATGACCAATATTCATACAGAGCAGCTAGCAAGGCTGCGTCGCGAATGGGGCAGTGCGGTCATAAATTCTGTAGGAAAACACTATATTGGGATACCCGAAGCACTAAATGCAGGACTTCCCGTCTGGAATTTCTGGGGTCAAAATGCAAAGCCCCGGATTAAAAGCATGATGAACTCGATATGCTCGGAGCTAAAGGCGCGAATCGATAACTTATGAGTGAGCAGAATCCTCGAAACGATGATTTCAAGAAAGCTGTTAGAATCATCTCCTCGCAACGGGAGCAGCTGCGCCATGCGGATGCGCCTCAGTCGATAATCGATGCTCTTGAGAAAATCGTAAGTCACCTAAATCGATTGCCCCCTCACGCAGTCAATCGGTTGATTGGGAATGCTGGCCAAAAAAGTCCGAAACAGGAAAGGCTTGAGCAGCAAATTGAACGCGCCAAGAGTCTTTCGATCAAAGAGGTAGAGCGGATTATCGAGAGATCGGAAATATCCCGTCTCGAGCTTGAGGCAATTGCGATTGGAAGATTTGAGGTTCCAAAAGGGTCTATGCGGAGTTTTACAAATATCGATTTATTGCGTGAAAAACTCCAGACGTTTGTCCAGAACGAAAAGTCTCATATCGCGATATCGCGCTTAGCTAAAGACGTTTGACGCAGTACTCCTCCTGCGAACCGGCGAAGTAACACTGTACTCTCTCGCTGCAACTTAGCTCGTCCCGACAAGCTCCGGAATTTGTTGAGTCTCGCTCCCCTCCTGCTTGCTTGAGAAGGTTGGCGACGGCCTTTGACCGACCATATTGATAGAGATTGCAATTGCACGATCTCGCCTTTCACACCTGTACGGGAATGACATGTGTAGGTACAAATTTGAGGCGGTAGCGCTGGGAGGCGAAGTTGGCGCAAGGTTAAGCAACCCCAGAACTGCGTCGAGGATCAATTCCTCCTTTCCCTTCACCTTCACATCTGTGGCTCGCTCCCCGGCATGAGCCAGCACACATCCATCACCCCCGCCGCCCTCTCCACCAGCACAGCGCGCCATCCGCCCGCATCGCGAGGCGCTCAGCAGGTGTTCAATTCCGGCCTCGGAACTTCTGCATAAGGACAGTGCTTCATGTGCTCCACTTTAGCGATTGTCCCCTCCGCAAAGCAGAGCGTTAACACGGAGTGAGGTCAGAGGCGGTGGAGCTGGGTCAGCACCCGGCGAGGGTTTTTAGGAAGTTTGACCGGTCCGCTTCGCTGAACGGGGGAGGTCCGCCTCCTGCTCCGTCCATGCCTCTGCGCAAATCGGCCATGATGGCACGGGTCGCAATGGCGCTGCCGATGCTGGCGGTGTCGAATTCATCGGCAATGTTTCAGCAAGCGCGCGCCCGCTTTCTGGCAGCGTTCGGCGAGCAAGTTGGAGGTGGCACTAATCGCGCGGCGAGTCCGCTTACACCAATCCTTTCCTACACCCCCAAACCTGTGCCTCGCTCCCGCGCATGACACAGCACACAGCAATCACACCCGTCGCCCACTCCACGCCAGCCGAAATCCATTCGCGCCATGATGGCTGGACGCTGACCAAGCAGGCCGAGTTTCTCCGCCAGCTTGCTGCCACCCACAATATCGCGCAGGCGGCGCGGCATGTGGGGATGAGCCGGCAGTCGGCCTATCGCCTGCGCAATCGGTTGAAGGGCGAGCCGTTCGATATTGCGTGGGATTGTGCCTTTCGGCGGCAGTATGATGCGTTGGCGCAGGCCGCGTTGGAGCGGGCGCTGAACGGGGTGGAGGTGCCGCATTTTCACAAGGGCGAGCTGGTCCATGTCTCGCGCCGCTATGACAAGCGGCTCACCGTGGCGCTGCTCGCCATGCAGGACCGGCTCACCCCGATTGCCCGCCCGCGCCATTACGAGCACGAGAACATGCCGACAGACGATTTCGAGGTGCTGGTGGAGCGCGTGGAGGAAGGCGAGGAGCTTTGGGCAGGGGCGGTGGAGGACAGCGGGCAGGCGAGCGATCCCCCGGCAGAGCCGCACGAGGTCTGAAAAACGCCCGCGCAATGTGTCACCCTGTCATTATGCCTGAAAAATGGCGCAAAAGTACGGTTTTCGGGTGTTTCAGGCGGGTGACACGGTGTCACCTTCGTCACCCTGTCGCCAATCCTTTGCGGGGCGATTTGCAAATGCCCGGTGGATGGATGATCAATGTTTGTTGCAGTGCAACATTTCCGCCCCTATAGACCGTCCATGAACCAAACATCCGACCCGATCACCCCCGATTTCTGGAACCGCATCGCTCTCGGCACATGGAACATGTGGTTCGAAGCTTCTCAAGTCGTGTGGCTGCGCAGCATGCGGCTGGCAGGCGGGGGCAGGGTCGGTGAACGCGAATCGCGCCGGATGGTGAATGAAAAGCTTGCCGCCCCGTGGGAACTGGCCTTCGGCCTGGTTTTCGATCCCGCGACATACGGGCAGAACGGCGCACAACATGTCGCTGGCGAATCTGTCAGGCATTATGGCGCTAAAGTCAGCGCCAACAGGCGCCGCCTTTCACGCTGATAGCCAAGGGTAAGGGGCGCGAAGGTTTCATCAGCTCCCTTTGCAGGGCCATTGCGCAGGGTGAGCCTAGCGCAGGTTCACCAGCACCCGATCAAGCGATTGCAGGAAACGCGAACGGTCCGCCTTGCTGAAGGGGGGAGGGCCGCCGCCAATACCGTCCATGCCGCTGCGCAGATCCGCCATGATGGCGCGGGTCGCAATTGCGCTGCCGATGCTGGCCTGGTCAAACTCGCGTCCGTCATGCGCCAACACCCGGGCGCCTGCCTCCAGGCATCGCTGGGCAAGGAGGATATCGGCGGTGATGACGATGCTGTGCGGGCCTGCCTGTTCGGCGATCCAATCATCGGCGGCATCGAATGTGTCGGCCACCACCACGCGTTTTATCCGCTCGCTCACCGGCACGCGGAAAGGGGCATTGCTGACCACGCGAACCTGCGCGGAAAAACGGTCTGCCACGCGGTATATCTCATCCTTCACCGGACAGGCATCGGCATCCACGAGGATGGTGATCTGGGAAGCGGTGGCCGTCATTGCGCAACATGCTGCTGGCGGGCGCGATCGGAGGATCCGTCACGGGCAGGTATGGCGAGCAGGGCAAGCAACGATCTTGGGGCTGTCATGAAAGGCATATGGGCGCGATTGCACCGGTCGACAATGTCAGTGCCCAGAAGGTATGGAACAGCAATCATTAGGTAATCTGCGCAAGTCATGCTATATGCACCGCTGCTGACGTCGGAATTTGCGACGGACTTCGAACTTTGCGCATCGCCGCTTGCCCGATAGCTTCCATGCAGAGGGCCCCGGCGTTAACCTGACGACGACTTCCTTTCCCATGACGATTTGACGCATACCCGCGCCGCATTTCGTGGCGAGGCAACCAGACGTTCTTTGAAAGGAACACATTATGTCGAAGACCGGCACCGTAAAATTCTTCAATACAGACAAGGGCTATGGTTTCATCCAGCCTGACGATGGCTCGAACGACAGCTTCGTGCACATCTCCGCCGTGCAGGCCGCCGGCATGCAGACGCTCGATAAGGAACAGCGCCTGAACTATGACGTCGAGCAGGGCCGCAATGGCAAGGAAAGCGCAGTAAACCTGTCTGCTGCTGACTAATATTGTCGATCCGCTGATTGGACCGGGCGCGATTTTGATCGCGTCCGGTCTGGTCACGGCCCACCCGCCCTTCCTTTCGGAGCAAAGCCATGTCCCAATCTTTCGCATTCTATGACCAGCGCGCCAGCGATGCAGCTGACGCCGCGCAGGCCGCAACATTGGATAATGTGCGCGAACGCAATCTCCGGGCAGAGAAGACGTGGCGAGCCCTTGCGGATCAGGCCAAGAAGGTGGAGGGCGACCGCAAGAAAGCTGCAGCCGTCCGCCAGGAGCGGCTTGATCGCGAAGCTGCCGAAGCTGCCGAAACTTCTGAAATAGCGGTGGTCCAGCAGGCCTAGCTGCTTACGCGAAGGCCGGTGCAAATTTGCACGCGGAATAGAGTATCTATTGCGAGGCGAGCACAGCACCTACGTCAATAATGCGTGGGAGCGGTCCACTATTCGATCTTGAAGCCATTGTCTGGGGATGCTTGGCCTGTGATCTTACAGACAGATCCGTAACATCGCTTGTTAACGGCGCTGGCGCATTCGCACTGCCTGATGCCGATGACACAGCAGTATTCCTGCCAGTATATTCACCTTCCGATCCTGCATATTGCGGCGCAACGCGCTGTGCGGGGGCATGGTGATTAGCCCTGACAAATTGAGGCTGTTGCGCATCGAGATTTACCGCCTTTAGGCTGCCTGCCCGCATATCCACCTCATAGGCATCCCTTGCGGCCAACTCTGCTTTGAAAGCGGCATCTCTTGCTTCGATAGCACGATAGCGATCAGCATGTCGGCCACGCCGCGCGAGATCGGCCACATCAACCCGACCTTCTGGCGTCTCCAGCGCGTAATGATCGGGTAGCCGCTCGCGGGTCTGCGGGCCGGAGTTGTGATCAACTGCAATTGGATTGTCGGGCAGAACGGCAGAAAAATCTTCATACCCGCCCGTCGGATCGGTCCCGACGCGGGTGCCGACAAGAGCCCCTGCAAGTGGCACGGCGATGGCTGCGCCCAGTAAATAATACGAAACCTTCATCACGCGAACTCCGCTCGATAATCTTTCATTTCCTGCCAACGGCCTGGCTGGCTGGAGGGTTCCAACCTGCGTGGCCCCCAAGGGGGCTGGCTTCATGTCGATCGCGGCGCTAGGAATTGGCAGATGGCATCCATTCCGCATTTCGCTCGAATATCAGGGATCGCCGGACTTTTCCCGCAACTTGCCTGCGCAGCTGCTGTCTGGATTGGGCCGGAAGAATGGCGCTGGACGGCACTGGCATTCGGCTGGGCCTATGCGGCGATCATTTTCACTTTCCTTGGTGGCACATGGTGGGGAATGGCCTCGGCATCCCCAGACGAAGCGCGCCGGGCACCACGATGGATATGGATCGCCGCGATCGCGCCCAGCATGATAGCGCTGGCGACATATCTTCCCTGGGTGGTGGGGGGAACCTGGCCTGCGCCGTCATTATTCGTTCTGGGCGTGGCCATTGTCTTGAGCCCGCTTGTCGACCAGCGGATGGTCACCGTTCGGCCAAGCTGGTGGATGATGCTGCGTGTGCCATTGTCGCTGGGGCTGGGCGGGGCAACTCTGGCAATCGCGCTGAGTTGATCGTCACATCGTATTCTCGAAAGGGTGTTCATGAAAAACTACGCCGGGCTTTTTCTTGCGAGTATTGCCCTTGCCGCCTGCCAGCAGGGTGAGAGTAGCGGCGTGCCGGGTGATACATCCGATACGCAGCCCTATAATGGCATTGCAGAGGAGACGGTGCTGCACATCATCGGGACAGAACCTTTCTGGAGGGCGCAGATCGCAGATCACTCTCTCACATGGTCGACGCCCGAAAATGTGGATGGGGTGACAGTGCCGGTGGAACGGTTCGCGGGGCGCGGCGGCGTTTCCTTCAGCGGACAAATGGATGGCGCGGCGCTGGATGCTGCGATTACGCCAGGTGCCTGTTCAGACGGGATGAGCGACCGGACATATCCCTTCACCGCCACGATAGAGATCGGCAAAACCCAATACAGAGGCTGCGCCTGGCGCGAGGGGGAGGACGAGTTGGGCGAGCCCTAAGCTGACACAAGGGGCCTTCGCCGGACGTCAATACAATCCAGGGACTTCGTGTTGCGCGGCAGACCTGCCTTCCAGTGCTGGCATAAGCACGCCGCTGTTGATGGCGGATTGGACAGTTGTGCGAGTGGAGGCAATCGCCGTGCAGCCGCGTCCGGCAAGATAATCGAGCGCAGTGGAGACCATCGCTTCCTCCGGATCGCCCAGCTGACGCGTAATATCGTCGCTGGCGCGACATGTGTTGGGAACAGTGGCGGCCAGCCCGTTGAAATAATCTCCATTGCCATCGGCATTTTCAATCTGGATGGTGACGACGCGTAGCCGATCATCACATGCAGTAAGATCAAAGGCAGATTGTCCCACCGGCTTGCCAAAGGTGTTGGAGCCGACAAGCGCGATATCATTGACCCATGGCTGCATGCCGTTGATCACCAACTCGCTGGCAGAGGCGGTAGAACCTGTGCCGATGAAGGCGATTTTAGTTGGGGCGATTGACTGCGCGACGGGGGTAAAACGATAGATCTCATTGCGATTGGATTTTGACGGTCGCCAGGTGCTCTGTTCAAAAACCTGGCCGCCAAGATTGCGGCCCATCAAACTGCCCATCAATTCGGCAATGTTAATCGCACCACCGCCATTATAACGGAAATCAATTATGAGTTCGGTGACACCTTCGTTTCGAAAATCTTCAAAGGCTGCGCGCAAATCAGGATCGGCGGGCTGAATGAATGTCCGCAAGTTGAGATAGCCGATTTTCCTCACGCCATCGATGATGATCTTGACACCATAGCGATCCGACACCGGATCGAGCGCGAATTCGGTCTTGGTCAAGGGCGCTTCGCGCACCACGCCCGACTGGTCACGAATGCTCAACACGCGGGTGGTGCCCGCCGTGTTTGACCCCAGCGCATCGGAAACGGCCGCAGGGCCGCCCGCCGCCATCAGGGAATCGACGCTCTGTATATCTGCCGAGGAGGTGCCGATACCTAGAATTTCCGTGCCGCGATCCATTTTCGCGCCCAACGCGGCTGTCCCCTCGAATGTTTCGATTACGAAGACGCGGAGATTGGTAGTGTCGTACCTCAGTCGAACGCCAAATCCGGCAGTCGCACCGCTGTTGGAAAAGGCATTTTCCTCCGCAATCGACGTCACATAGGAAAAGAAGCGATCCTTTGATTGCGCCCGCGCGGGGGCAACCAGCGCATCAATATACTCCTGGAGATTGGTGAAATCTGATTTGCTTGCCGACGTGTTGAGCAAGGTGGGAAACAGATACCATTCGTTGAAGGCAGCAAGCGTAAAATCCTGCCGGGCGGACAGCGAACATGCGGATATTCCTGTCGTCGGGGTGGGGGTTGGTGCGGGCGCAACTGTGCCTGCGTTGTTATTGCTTCCACCGCCTCCACCACAGGATACAAGCAATGCGAGGCAGGCGAGCGACATGGCGGTTGATGGCGTGCGCATAATTTGTCCCTGTATTTCAGCTAATTAAAGAAAATTGGATCTTTGGACTCTCGCTCCTGGATTGGCAGGAGGCACCATCATCATCGGTCATGTCGGAATCTAGACCTGAAGAAACCACCTTGCATTTCCAACCCTTCGACAGTCTGAACGGAAACTGCGCTTGCAATGGCGCGAAGCAAGCGGCACATCGCAGGGCCTTTTATCCGTAAATGCGCCGATCGCGCCACTCCAGCTAAGGAAAGCAAATGTCCGATACTCCCCCTGCATGGCTCGCCAAGGCTCTGGGCAAGGCACCAGGAGAATTGCGTGCCGGCCACACCAAGCTGGTGGCGGCAAAGCTGGGCGGCGAAGATTTGCTGGGCAAGGGCGGGTTCTCGCTTTCGTCAGCCGCCTTCCGCGCGCAAGAGGAACTGGACCCCAGCTTCACCGCCGATGAAGAAGATGCCGTCGCTCCCCCGCTGGAGTGGTCGGCCCCACCACCCGGCACTCAGGAATTGGTCCTGATTGTCGAAGACGCCGATTTTCAGACAGGGGAACCTTTCTGCCATTGGCTGGTCTGGGGCCTGCCGGGGCAGCGCGCGCAATTGCTGGAGGGCGAAGCCCCTCCGCGCGTCGGAAAGAACTCTTTCGGCAATTCGGAATGGCTTTTGCCGGACCCGCCCACGGGCGATGATCCGCATGATTACGTGTTCCAGTTATTTGCCCTTGATCTGCCCCTGACACTGATGCCGGGGGCGAGTCGTGAGCAACTTGTTGCGTCGATGGAAGGCCATGTTATGGGTCTTTCCATGATTACAGCGACTTATGCCCGCGAAGAAGGCGGGGATTATGATTGGGATGATAGCGACGAAGATAAATAAGTGGTGCTAGGCTGAAGCCCGGCTTTTTTGACTGAAAGGAAACCTCGAAGATGGCTGCCAAGAACAATGCTCTCAACAAACCGGTGACTCTGTCATCGGAGCTGGAGAACGTGGTCGGCAAGGGTCCGATGACCCGTGCACAGGTCACCAGTAAGGTTTGGGAACACATCAAGGCCAATGATCTGCAGGACGCCAATGACCGCCGGATGATCAATCCGGATGCCAAGCTGGGTGCGGTGATCGGCAAGGACCAGATCTCTATGTTCAAGATGACGGCTGCGGTGTCCAAACACCTGACCTGATAAAGGTCCGTTCATTTGAATACGCAAACGGGCGGGAAGCAATGCGCTTCCCGCCCGTTTGTCTTGGGTCGCTTTGGTCCGCAACATTGCTGTCAGCTGCGGAGTTCATCTCCGGGTGTGGCCTTGCGTGCCTTGCGCCGGAATTCGAACGGCCAGTCGATCACATCTCCCACCCATAGTGCCAGCCAGATGATGATCGGCTGCACAATCAGGCGCGGAATGTGGTACGAAAGTCCCCAGCCACCGCCAGCTTGCGCCATGTCGATCAGCATGTGATTGATATTGGCCGGCCAAACACACAATGCGTAAAGCGCTAGCCCGATACCGCCACACTGTCGCAGCCGATGGGATACAGGCTGGATAAGAGCGATGGCACCGGCAATTTCGGCAAGGCCGGTCCACATGATGACCTTGCCGGGCGCAGGCACCCAGCCGGGCGTTATCATCATGAAGGGCGCAGGATCCACGATATGACGATAGCCGGCATAGGCGTAGAACGCGGCCAGCAAATATTTGAGCATCGTGCGCATTATGCTTCAGGCCGCCATGCGGGCGGGGCAAGTGTAAACCCTTCGAATTCAAACCCGGGGGAGACGACGCAGGACACAAGCGCAAAACCGTGATCTCCCGGCATCACGCGCGCTGCCTGCCAATCACCGGCGTAGACCACCTGTTGCGCGACATGGCCTCCAAGCAGATCCGGACCGAGAATGGAGCGATCCACTTCGGCGCTGTCCCGCATGCTGGTGGAAAGCTGCAGCGGATCGCCAGAATGCCACAGCCACAGTTCTGCCGCATCGACCGTGTGCCAATGCGATAACTGGTCCGCTTCCAGCAGAAAATAGATCAGCGTCGCGCTGGCGCGTTCGCCTTGGGTCGCATCGGCGCGCCAGGTTTCACGATACCAACCCCCTTCGGGATGCGGAGCGAGTTTCAGCTGGGCAATCAAGTCTTTGGCACAGACCATGGGTGTGTTCCTGAGATAAGCTATTGCCATACAACGTTTGGACGCGATACTTGGTGCCCATGATCAAGACCCTGTTTGCAGCCAGCCTGCTGGCCACCGCCATGCTCTCCCCCCATTTTGTCAGCGCGCAGGATAGGCCGGAGGACATTGCCGCCGCAGCGCTGGAAGCTGCCCCTGTGTGGGACGGGCATAATGATGTGCCCTACGCCCTGCGTCGCCGGCATGAGAACATGCTTGTCGATTTCGATTTCCATGACACGCTGCAAGGCGAGGCGTGGACGCCGGAAGAAATGCACACTGATCTGGCGCGTCTCCTGGAAGGGCAGGTCGGCGCGCAATTCTGGTCAGTCTATGTGCCCGCCTCGCTGGAAGAACCGCAGGCGGTGCAAACCACGCTGGAACAGATCGACATCACCAAGCGTCTGATCGCCGCCTACCCGCAGCAGCTGGCGCTTGCGCTGGATGCGGATGATGTTGCCGCTGCCGTTGAACAGGGGCGCATCGCGTCACTAATCGGGATGGAAGGCGGACATTCGATCGGGTCGAGCCTGGCGGTTCTGCGCCAGATGTATGATTTGGGCGCCCGTTACATGACGCTGACGCACAGCAGCAACACGCCTTGGGCTGACAGCGCAACCGATGATCCGGAGCATGGTGGGCTGACCGATTTTGGCGTGTCAGTGGTGCGTGAAATGGCGCGGCTGGGCATGCTGGTGGATCTGAGCCACGTCTCGGCTGCCACCATGCATGATGCGCTGGACGTGGTTGGCGCTCCGGTGATTTTCAGCCATTCGGGCGCGCAGGCGGTCAATGGCCATGCACGCAATGTGCCCGATGACGTGCTCGCTCGCCTGCCCGACAATGGCGGGATCGTGATGGTAGTGGGCCTGCCCGGATATTTGAGTGAGGCGCAGCGCGAATGGTACGCCGCACGGTCAGCAGAACAGGCGCGGCTGGAGGCGTGGTGGCAGGGACGACCTGATCTTGTCACTGCGGGCATGGAGGCTTGGAATACGGCCAATCCGAGCCCGCCAGCCACAATTTCCGACATGGCTGACCATATCGACCATATTCGCGATACATCGGGGATCGAGCATATCGGCATTGGCGGCGATTATGACGGGATGCCCAACGGTCCTGTCGGTATGGAGGACGTGACCGGCTATCCGGCGCTTTTCACGGAACTGGCGCAGCGCGGCTATTCACAGGACGATCTGGAGAAGATATCCTTTCGCAACATGATGCGTGTAATGCGCAATGCAGAAGACTTCGCGGCCAGCAAGGCAGATATGGCGCCGCTCGAAACTCCGGTGGACTGAAGATTCGCAAGCGGGGCGCGAAGGGCAAGCCTTCTTGGGCTCAGTCCTTGTCGTCGTCGCCCGCTTTTTCAGGCAAGTCATCATGACTGGTGCTGGCAAGATCTTCCAGCTCGGCCTCGCTCATGGAATCATACATCTCTTTCGATGCGCCCTTGAGGTCCCCGACCTTGGTTTCGCCGCGCTTGGCGGAAAGTGCGGCACCTGCCGCCTTTTGCTGGGCTTGTGATTGCGCGGGCATTAGCTTCCTGCCTTCAATTCAGAACCGAGCTTGAGCACGGCGTCACCATCTTCCTGTTTGATGAGATAAGCAGGATTTGTCTCGCTACCCGTGCGCGTGATTTCAGAGCCTTTCACTTCCCGCTCGAACCGTTCTTCCACTTGACCACTGGCAGTGCCGCTGCCCCAGTCCCACTCGACATATTGATTGGCTCTAAAGCTGTTGGGTTTATTCATGCGGCACCTGTTCATTTGCCAGTTGAGAAAATTACTCTGGATCGGCGGCGTCTAGTTCAGCGGCATTATTGTCTTCATCCATCAGCACGCCATCATTCGCGGCATCACTTTGCGAAGCTTCGATATTGCCGGTTTGCGTGATGGCCGCTTCCTCATCGCTTTGTGTCGCGGCGCCAAAGATCCAGATGCCGGACAGGATAAGAATCGCGCCCAGAAGGCTGAGGAGAAGAATCCAGCGTACAACACCTTCCTTGGTGCCGCCTGACGCCTCGTCCTCCTCAATATGAATCTCGTCTCTTTCTTGATTGCTCATGCCAATGGCCCTGATGTTTGTGTTCTTGCCCGGACTACGGGCGAATTTGTCGTTAGTTCCGCAATGCTGTGAACCACGGAGCAAAGTCTATCACAAGAAGCTGGCTTATTCGCGCAGCAGTTCATTTATGCCCGTCTTCGAACGGGTTTGCGCGTCAACGGTCTTGACGATTACTGCGCAATAAAGGGAAGGGCCGGGCGTGCCATCGGGCAATGTCTTGCCGGGCAGCGCGCCGGGCACCACCACCGCATAGGGCGGCACCTCACCGCGGTGGACCTCGCCCGTGGCGCGGTCGATAATCTTGGTTGAACTGCCAAGATAGACACCCATTGAAAGCACTGCGCCTTCGCCCACGCGCACTCCTTCTGCAACTTCGGAACGTGCACCGATGAACGCACCATCGCCGATTACCACCGGGCCTGCCTGCAAGGGTTCCAGAACCCCGCCAATGCCCGCACCGCCCGAAATGTGCACATTCTTGCCGATCTGCGCGCATGAACCCACTGTTGCCCATGTGTCGACCATCGTGCCTTCATCGACATAGGCGCCGATATTGACAAAGCTTGGCATCAGCACGGTTCCTGCTGCGATATAGCTGCCGCGCCGTGCCACTGCGCCTGGCACCACGCGAAAGCCAGCCTCGGTAAAGCGATCCTTGCCCCAACCGGCAAATTTGGACGAAACCTTGTCAAACGCGGGCGCACCGGCAGCGCCGCCATCCATCACGCGGTTATCATAAAGGCGGAATGACAATAGCACCGCCTTCTTGAGCCATTCGTTGACCTGCCAGCCGCCGTGGTCATCAGGCTCTGCCACGCGGGCATTTCCGCTATCGAGCATCTCGATCGTTTCATCGACAGCGCGGCGAAGGTCGGCATCCGCCGGGTTGAGTTCGGCGCGGTTTTCCCACGCATCCTCGATCATGGTGACGAGTTCGGTGGTCATCTTGGCTTCTCCTGTCGCACTGCTGTGAAAGAGCAGGCGGCTAGCGCGTGGCGCGGCGGTGCACAAGTCTGCTGATGCGCTGGGTAACTTGGCACTGCGGACAGCGGGCTATCAACTGATAAGCTTGCGCGTGAAATCGACCAATCCGGTGCCCCGGATACGGCGCAGCCTTTCAGCGTGGAGGATGGTGCACACCCGTTCAAAGCAGGTGCCCAGATCATCATTCACCACGACATAATCATATCCATCCCAATGGCTGATCTCGTCGCGGGCGCGGGCCATGCGCCCGGCAATGACATCAGGATCATCAGTGCCCCGATCGCGCAGGCGGCGTTCCAACTCTTCAATGCTGGGGGGGAGCAGGAAGACGGATACCACATCGGTCCCTGCGCGCTGCGAAAGTTGCTGCGCGCCCTGCCAGTCAACATCGAACAGAAAATCGTCACCGCGCTCCAGCCCGGCCTTTATGCTGGCCCGCGGGGTGCCGTAAAAATTGCCGAATACCTGCGCCCATTCCATGAACGCATCATCATCCACCATGGCACGAAAATCGTCCTGTGCGGTGAAGTAATAGTCGCGGCTCTCTACCTCGCCATCGCGCATGGGGCGCGTCGTGACCGATACTGACATGCGCAGATTGGCATCTTCAGCCAGCAGACGGCGAGCGATAGTCGTCTTGCCCGCACCGCTGGGCGAAGAAAGAATGAACATCAGTCCCCGACGGGGGAGGAAGGGCTTGGAAGGGTTGGCCATCATCGCTGTTGGCGCAAGCTGCATTAGTAAATCAACCCCGGATATACCAGGACAGGCAGTTGTCGTCAGATCATGCTATCGGGATCGGCCTGCTCACGCAGAGTCTTGTCGCCATTGCGCTCCGCCTTGCGCCGGCTTTGGCTGCGGTCGAACAGGGTCTTCGCCAGTAATCCGGTGGAAACCAGTGCAAAGCCCGGTATTGAGCGGGTAGCAACCTTGGTGACCCCATAGGCAGCAAGGGTCTGAACAATAGAACGGTTCTCTACGGCATCCTTGGCAAATTCACGGCCATATTGCCGGCCCAGAAGCGCCTTTTCTACCGCCATGCGCGATAAACGGCCCACGCTGCGTAATACGATATCGTGAATGACAAGGTTGGTTGCCGGGTTCGGGCTTGGCCCGGGAACATGGTTTGCTTCAATGCCCGCAGCATTCGCGGCATCGTCCATCATATCGGCGGTTTTGTCGGTCAGGTGAGAAGGTTCAGACACAGATGTTAGCCCTGGTTGACGGGCGTGCGTGCCCGCGTACTATTTCTTGCGGCCGAAATCGACCGTGACGACATTGGAGCCGTCTTCCGTCTGACCAATGTCCGACGTGCCATCCTGTTCCGCATCGCCTGACCCGTCATTCTCTGCATCTTCGTGCTCTGTCGGCTCATTATCGTCCACAGACGCCTGAAATTGCAGACCAAAATCGACAGCCGGATCGACGAATGCGGTGATGGCAGAGAAGGGTATGACCAGTTTTGACGGTGTCTGATTGAAGCTCAACCCGACCGAGAAACCGGTTTCGGTGACATTGAGATCCCAGAACTTGTTTTGGAGCACGATTGTCATTTCATCGGGAAAGCGCTCGCGCAGCGAATTGGGCACATCCACCCCGACAGCACCTGTCTTAAAGGTGATGTAGAAATGGTGCGTGCCGGGCAAGGTCCCGCCCGTTTGCTCCACCGATCCGAGGACGCGGCCTACCACGGCCCGTAAGGCTTCCTGCACGATCTCGTCATAGGGGATCAGGCTGTCTGGCGTATCGTCGCTCATGCAAGCGTAGGTGGCGGCGACGTGGTCCAAGGTCAAGCGGCAATTGGCGGCTAATGCACCGTATTTCTACTGCAGCAAACCAGCCAGACCGCTTGCGCATGGCGACAGGCACCCTATAGGCTGGCAACCATGCGCAAAGGCCGAATAGAACGGAAAACCAAGGAAACCAGCATCCTCGTCGAGGTCGATCTTGACGGGACGGGCGACTATGCCATTTCGACGGGCATCGGTTTCCTCGATCACATGGTCGAACAATTCAGTCGTCATTCCTTGATCGATGTTTCGCTGAAGGTAGATGGCGATCTGCATGTCGATCAGCACCACACCACCGAAGACAGCGCAATTGCTTTGGGGCAGGCGCTGGCACAGGCGTTGAGCGAGAAGGCGGGTATCGGCCGATATGGTGAGGCGCATTCACCTATGGATGAAACGCTGGCGCGCGTGGTGCTGGATATTTCCGGCCGCCCCTATCTTGTCTGGAAGGCCCGATTCACGCAGGAAAAGCTGGGCGAATGGGATACAGAGCTGATCGAGCACTGGTTCCATTCGGTCGCGCAATCGGCCGGGCTGACGCTGCATTGCCAGGTGCTCTACGGCAGTAACAACCACCACATTTGCGAAGCGCTTTATAAAGGCTTTGCCCGCGCCATGCGGCAGGCTGTAGAACTTGATACGCGCAAGGGCGGCGCGGTGCCGAGCACCAAGGGGCAATTGGGTGGATAGACAACGTCAGTTGCAAGGCCGTCGGGCTGTCTGCCAGTTGAGGACCGCGCGCCCGAACGGACGTGCGCAATATTACAATGGCTGAGGCTATTGCGCTGATAGATTACGGCGCGGGCAATCTGCATTCTGTCTATAATGCCCTCAAATCTGCCGGTGCCGAACATATCGCCGTGACTGATGATCCGGTGCTGGTGCGCGGTGCCAAGCGGATTGTGCTTCCCGGCGTCGGTAGCTTTCGTGCCTGTTATGAAGGCCTGACAAGCATTCCCGGCATGGTGGCTGCGCTGGAAGAACGCGTTCTGGGTGCCAATGTGCCGTTCCTTGGCATTTGTGTGGGCATGCAATTGATGGCGACGCGCGGGCTGGAACATGGGGAATGCCCAGGCCTCAACTGGATCGCGGGCGAAGTGCGCCGTATCAGCAGGACCGATCCTGTCATACGCGTGCCCCACATGGGCTGGAATGATGTCGCGCTCACGCCGCATCATGGCGATCATGGATTGATTGAGGAAGGGGAAGCCTATTTCCTCCATTCCTACCACTTCGTGCCCGATAATGGCCATGATATCGCCGCCATGACCGATCACGGCGGCGGGCTGGTGGCGGCCGTGGCGCGTGACAATATCATTGGCGTGCAATTCCATCCGGAAAAAAGCCAGGCCTACGGGCTCGATCTGCTGCGCAATTTCCTGGAGTGGAAGCCATGATTATTTTTCCCGCGATTGATCTGAAGGGTGGCGAAGTCGTGCGCCTGGCCGAAGGCGATATGGACCGCGCCACCGTTTATGGTGATGACCCTGCCGCGCAGGCGTTGCTGTTCGCCGAAGCAGGCGCGGAGCATGTCCATGTCGTCGATCTCGACGGCAGTTTTGCCGGTCGCGCAGAAAATCGTGAGGCGGTGGAAGCAATCGTCGAGGCATTTCCCGGTTATGTCCAATTGGGCGGCGGCATTCGTGACGCGGCTGGAGTGGAAGGCTGGTTCAAGCTGGGTGTAGCGCGGATCGTGATGGGCAGCGCGGCGCTGAAAAATCCTGAATTCGTCAAGGACATGGCGAAGGATTGGGAAGGCGGCATCGTCGTTGCCGTAGATGCGCGCGATGGCATGGTCGCAACAGAAGGTTGGGCGGAAGTGTCCGATGTTCCGGTGCGCGACATGGCGCGAAGGTTCGAGGATGCGGGCGTTGCCAGCCTGCTGTTTACTGACATTGGCCGTGATGGGCTGCTGAAAGGCTGCAATGTCGATGCGACGGTGGAGTTGGCACGCAGTGTCGATATCCCCGTGATCGCTAGCGGCGGCGTGAAGGGGCTGGACGATATTCACATGCTTGCATTGCATCGCGATGAAGGCATTGAAGGCGTGATTACCGGGCGCGCGCTTTATGAAGGGCGGCTCGATCTGGCGACTGCGATTGCGATGGCAAATCGATGACCGTCCGCATCCGTGTCATCCCCTGTCTCGACGTTGCCGATGGGCGCGTGGTGAAGGGCGTGAATTTCGTTGACTTGAAGGACGCGGGCGATCCGGTGGAGCAGGCGCAAGCCTATAGCGTCGCGGGCGCGGATGAGCTGTGCTTCCTCGATATTTCCGCCACCCATGAAGGGCGCGGCACATTGCTCGATATCGTAAGACGCACTGCGGAGGTGTGCTTCATGCCTCTGACAGTAGGGGGCGGTGTTTCAAGCGTGGAAGATGTGCGCGCATTACTACTGGCAGGGGCAGACAAGGTTGCAGTCAATTCCGCCGCCGTGAAGCGTCCTGAAATCATGGCCGACATCGCTGATCGCATGGGCAGCCAATGCGCAGTTGCCAGCGTCGATGCACGCCGCGTTGCAAAGGGGCGTTGGGAAATCTTCACCCATGGCGGAAGGCGCGAAACGGGGATCGATGCTGTAGATCACGCAGTGCGGCTGGCAGAGCTTGGCGCAGGCGAATTGCTGGTCACCAGCATGGATGGTGACGGGACCAAGGCGGGATATGATCTTGAGCTTACCCGCGCCATTTCAGATGCCGTATCCGTGCCCGTTGTCGCCAGCGGCGGGGTCGGCAATTTGCAGCATCTGGTCGATGGCGTGACAATGGGCGGGGCAAATGCGGTGCTGGCGGCAAGCATATTCCACTTCGGAAATCACACGATCGCAGAGGCGCATGCGGCCTTGCGCGCCGCAGGACTTCCGGCGCGTTCCACCTGAAGGTTCAGCGCATGGCACCGTTCAATTACTGCGGTCCCGCTACGGGACAGCAGCGCTACCATGATTGTGCGACTCATTTCGAAGGCGGATTACGATCTCCTGATGATCCACCGCATGTTCTTCTCAGCTATTTTGCTTATCTTGGCCGCCCCGGCTGCGGGCAGCGGCACTGCGCAAATACCAGAAGCATCAAGCATGACGCTGTTTGCGCTGGGCGCAATCGGGGTCATTATTGGCCGCCGCTTATCCATGCGGAAATCCGACCGGGACGAATAAACGCTACTGTTTTGGCCGAACACATCGCTTGACGCGATGCCGCCGCTTCGCGCATTGCCAGCGCCGATGGATACTCTCACCCGCCTGGAAGCCACGATTGCGCAGCGCCGCGCCGCATCGCCCGACGAAAGCTATGTTGCCAGCCTGCACGCCAAGGGCCTGCCCAAAATGGCGCAGAAGCTGGGTGAGGAAGCAACAGAAGCTGTGATCGCCGCGCTTTTGGGCAGTCGGCAGGACCTTACCGGCGAGGCGGCTGATCTGTTATTCCACCTGCTTGTCCTGCTGGGCGCGAAAGATGTCTCGCTGGCAGACGTGCTGACGGAACTGGATCGGCGTGAAGGCATTTCCGGTCTTGATGAAAAAGCTGCCAGGAACAACTGACGATGCCCATCGATCCGACTGCCGCCTATGATCCTGACAATATCTTCGCCAAAATGCTGCGCGACGAGATCCCTTGCAACAAGGTCTATGAGGACGAGCACGCGCTGGCCTTCCATGATATCAATCCGCAGGCCGATGTGCACATATTGGTGATACCCAAGGGCGAATATGTCAGCTGGGATGATTTTTCAGCCAAGGCTTCGGCAGAGGAAATCGCCGGATTTGTGCGTGCAGTGGGCACGGTGGCGCGCGATAACGGGCTGGTCGTGCGCGGCTATCGCCTGCTTGCCAATATTGGCCGCAATGGCGGGCAGGAAGTGGCGCATCTGCATGTGCATCTCTTTGGCGGCGGTCCTCTGGGTCCGATGCTCGCCCGCTGACAGGTTTTCAGTCTGAAACAAGGCCTTGCGCCGCCTGTCCCGAAATTGACTCGGAATGGCGTAAAACCCCCTTTTTTCTAAGCGCGCGGACCTGTAAGCCGCTGTTCAGAAATGAACGAGCAAATGCAGCCACCCTCCGGCCAAATCGTGGGGTCGCGTCACCACTATCCGGTGCGCGTCTTCTTTGAGGATACTGACCTGTCCGGCATCGCCTATCATGCCAATTATCTCAAATGGTGCGAAAGGGCGCGCAGTGATATCCTGCGCCTGCTTGGCATAGATCAACGTGCTGCCTTTGAAGCGGGTGATGGCTTTTACGCCGTGTCAGAGGCCAATATCAAATGGCGCCGTCCCGCCCGGTTTGATGATGTGCTGATCGTGGAGACGCGTTGCACGGAACTGAGGGCAGCCAGTGCGCGTATGCACCAGACTATCCTTCGCGGCGCTGAAGTTCTGGCTGAAATAGACATTATTGCCGCGTTTCTTGCATCCAACGGCCGGCCAAGGCGCCAGCCAGAGGCTTGGCGTGCCGCCTTTGCCAGCTTTATCGAGAAAGAGCCTGAATGAGCGTTTTGACCACTCTTGCAGCAATCACTCCGGCAGCGCCCACCAGGCTCGATCCGATAGAGCTGTTCATGCAGGCCGATATCGTCGTCCAGATTGTTATCATCGGCCTGATATTGGCGTCGGTCTGGGTGTGGGCCATTATCTTCGGTTTCAGTCTTCGCATGGGCAACACGCGCCGCAGATGCGATGCATTCGAGGAGGAGTTCTGGTCGAATGACGATGTCGATTCGCTGCTCGACGCGCGCCGCCGCAAGGATAACCCCTCGGCCCGCGTGGCCGCTGCCGGGATCGGTGAATTCCGCCGCTCGCACAAAGCGGGGTTGAAGGATCACGAGGCCGCGCGTGCCCGCGTCGCGCAATCGATGGAAGGGCAGGTGGCGCTGGAATCGGACAAGATGGCAGATCGGCTCAACTTCCTCGCCACGGTCGGCTCTGTTGCGCCTTTTGTGGGCTTGTTCGGCACCGTCTGGGGCATCATGAACAGCTTTTTCCAGATCGGGTTGCAGGAAAACTCCTCTCTCGCCGTGGTGGCACCCGGCATTGCAGAGGCGCTTTTTGCTACCGCCATCGGCCTCTTTGCCGCCATTCCCGCAGTGATTGCCTATAACCGGCTGTCCAATACGGTGAACGGATTCGAGTCACGCCTGATGCGCTTTGGTGACCGCGTCCACGCACAGATCAGCCGCGACATGGAAGGCCTCTAATGGCGATGGGGCTTGCCTCGCGCCGCAAGGGTCGCGGTGCGCGCCGTGCGCCGATGGCGGAAATCAACGTCACGCCATTTGTCGATGTGATGCTGGTGCTGCTGATCATCTTCATGGTCACCGCGCCGCTGCTGGCAAGCGGCGTGCCGGTGGACCTTCCCGAAAGCCGCGCCAACCCGATTGATCAGACGCCTGACCAGGTGACGGTTGCCATCGATCGCGAGGGCTTTGTCTATATTGACGATCAACGCATTGAAAAAGGCTATCTGCCCCGTGCGCTGGAATCGCTGGCGGGGCCGGAGGGGGGAGAGCGCCCGCTGGTGAATTTGCGCGCTGACCGCAATATCGACTGGGGCCGTGCAATGGCCGTGATGGGAGAGTTGAATCGTGCCGGTTTCAATTCCATCTCGCTGGTCACCACCGGTTCAGCCGAAGAGCCATAAGCGCAGGCAACGATGGCTGCTTTGGCTGACCTTTCCACTGAAGAGCGCGTTGGCATTGGCGCGGCGGTCGTGGCGCATGTCGCGCTGGCAATTGCCCTGTCGATGCAGATCGGGCGGGAATTGCCCGTGCCCACGCCGCCTGAACGGGTTGATGTGAGCCTGGCGACAGAAATCAGCATGGAATCGACCGCGCCAGATCCATCGGCGCAGCCTGCTGCCAGCTTCGCGCCCGTCATCACCGAACTTCCGCAGCCGCCGCAGGAAGTGATCGAAATGCCGCCGGTGGAGCCGCGCCCGGTGCCCACCACTGCGCCGCGTCCGGTGCCAACCACGCCGCCGACAGCGCGATCAAGCGCGCGTCCAACGCCTGCACCAACACCAACGGCACGTGCGACCCAGCGTCCCACGCCAACTCCCACTGCTACCGCCACACAGCGGGCTGGTGGCAGCAGGATCGGTGACAATTTCCTTGAAGGCAGCAGTATGTCTGATGGCAATAGCGGCTCACCCGCGGCCACTTTCGGCAGCGCAGAACGCGCATCGCTCGCCTCTGCTATCACGCGGCAAATCCGCCCGCACTGGACCTCGCCATCGGGCGTTGATGTCGATCAGCTCGTGACCGTAGTGGCATGGAGCCTCAACCGTGACGGCTCGCTCAGCGGAAGGCCGCGTTGCGTGACCCAGCGCGGCGTCAATGATTCCAACCGTCCGCAAGCGGCGCTGCACTGCGAACGTGCTATTCGAGCAGTGACGCTTGCTACACCTTTCAACCTGCCCGATCAGTTCTACACTCAGTGGGATGATCTGGAGTGGGATTTCGACCGGAGGCTCTGATGAAGTCCGTTTCCCTGTTTGCCACATTCATGTTGATCTTCGCTGCTCCTGCGGCGGCGACGCCCCAGTCCACTAATGCGCAGCCTGCAACCCAGCAGACGGCGAGCGCACAGGACGACGATGACGGGCCACTGCGCGGCACCGTAACCGATGATTCTGCCTGGCAGGATACCGGCATTGCGATTCCCGCATTTGCCACCAATGCCGATGTGCCAACCCCTGCCAATACGCAGGGCACCCAGGCGCTGGGCATTGAGCTGGCGCGTATCGTGTTTAATGATTTGCGCTTCAATGGGCTGTTTCGACCTGTTGGGCCCGATGCCCTGCCGCGTCCTTCTTATGGCCAGATCACCGCGCCCGCGTGGAACACGTGGCATGGGAGATCGGCAGAGATGCTGGTCCACGGTTATGTCCGTGCCAATGCAGACGGACGGCTGACGGTGGGTTGTTATCTTTATGACGTTGCCTTGCAGAACGAGCTGGTGCGGGAAGGCTGGGTGGTTGCACCCAATGACTGGCGCCGCGCTGCTCACCGCTGCGCTGATCTTGTCTATTCGCGCCTGTCCGGTGAAAGCCCGTTCTTCGACAGCCGCATTGCCTATATCGCCGAAACCGGTCCCAAGGAAAACCGTGTGAAGCGCTTGGCCATCATGGATAGCGACGGTGCCAATCACCGTTTCATCACCAATGGCCAGTCAACTGCACTGACCCCGCGCTATTCTCCCGATTATTCGCGTATTGCCTATCTCTCCTATGTCGATGGTAATCCGCGTATCTATGTCTATCACATCGATAGTGGCCGCCAGACATTGGTAACGCAAAGCGGCAATCCGACCTTCGCCCCGCGCTGGAGCGCCGATGGCCGCTATATCCTTTATTCTATGGCGGTGAGCGGCAATACAGACATCTATCGCGTTTCCGCAGAGGGCGGCGGCACACCGCTGCGTCTGACTGACAGCCCGGCCATCGAAGTGGGCGGATCATATTCGCCCGATGGCCGCCACATCGTGTTTGAAAGCGACAAATCCGGTTCGCAGCAATGCTATGTCATGAATGCCGATGGCAGTGGCGAACGGCGCATCAGCTTCTTTGGCGGGCGCTGCGCCACACCTGAATGGAGCCCGCGCGGCGACCAGATCGCCTTTACCCATATCGCTGGCGACTTCCGCATCGCCGTGATGACCCCGCAAGGGAGCAACATGCGCCGGCTTACCAATGCATGGCATGACGAGGCCCCCAGCTGGGCGCCCAATGGCCGCATCATCCAGTTCTTCCGGACCGAACGCAATTCCGGCGACACTTCGATCTGGCAGGTTGACCTGACCGGAGAAAATGAACGTCGACTGCGCACGCCGGTAGGGGCGTCAGACCCGGCTTGGGGACCGGTTTTGCCGTAAGTGCGTTAGTTCCTCGAGGGTTCGCAAAAACAACAGCAAACCTGTTTTTCCCGGTTCAAGGAGAGCCATCATGAATCGCATTGTTATTGCTTTGACAATTTCCAGCGCTCTTGCGCTCAGCGCCTGCAAGAAAGAGCCGCCCGTCACCACGCCGCCGCCACCGGCAGATGTTTCAACACCGACGCCGACACCTGCGCCCGCACCGGTAAGCAATCCGCCCGGATCGCAGGCGCATTTCGCTTCTGCCATGTCTGGCGCAGACACGATTTACTTCGAGACCGATCGCTATAACATCGACAATGAAGACATGGCCGCGCTTCGCCGTCAGGCAGAATATATGCTGCAATATAACAGTTCCACCGCCACGGTCGAAGGCCATGCTGATGAACGCGGCACACGCGATTACAACCTCGCGCTGGGTGAACGCCGTGCCAACTCCGCCAAGAATTATCTCGTCAGCCTGGGCGTGCCGGAAAACCGTCTGCGCACCGTCAGCTATGGCGAGGAACGGCCGATTGCGACCGGATCGGATGAATCTGCATGGGCGCGCAACCGCCGTTCCGTAACGGTGATGATCAGCCGCTGATTATTCGATCAGATCAACCAGCGCCGGATCCAGCTTTGCAATGGCTGGCCGGTTCATATCGGGCGCGGCGGTTTCCACCGCCGCGCCCTGCTTGTTTTGCTGACCCGTGAACTGGCTGGTTCACGAAGCGGATCTATGCCCCTATAGGAGCGCAATGCTGACCTTGTTTGACATTTACTGATGGCTGCGCGCCGCTCTTCCGATTGGGGATTCCCGCGCTGGCGTGGATATGGATCAAGCCGTGATACGGTGGAGGTGCGCCTGTGCGACCGCCACGGATGTGATCAGCCGGGTAAATGCCCCGCTCCCAAGAGCCCCAACAGCAAGGACCGCTGGTATTTCTGCGAAAAGCACGCGGCTGAATACAATAAGGGCTGGGATTATTTCGAAGGGCTGGACAAGGAAGAGGCCGCCCGCCGCGCGAAATCCGAACAGGCCGAAAACGCCGGTTATGCAGAAGCGCAGCATTATGGTTGGGGCGGCAGCGGTGATGGATCACGCTCGGCAGATGAAATGCGCGCACTCGAAGTATTCGAGCTGGAAGCCGATGCCGATTTTGATGCGATCAAGCGCGAATGGCGCGCCCGTGCGAAAAAGGTCCACCCCGATGTAAAGCCCGGCGATGCCGACGCAGCAGCAGAGTTTCAAAAGCTGCAACTGTCCTATGAGATATTGAAATCGGCCGAGGAACGGCGCGAGTGGCGCGGCTGAACCGGCCTACACGACCCAATAGGGGCGGTTCTTTTGAAAAATGGATTGTCCGGCTGATTTTGCCTGCCTTGCTGTTGGCGATGGGTTCCGTAATGCTGGGGCTGGCGGGTGTGCATGGGCCTGACTGGCGCGGTTGGTTTGATGGGCCTGAACGCGGCACCTGGCGTTTACTCACCATCAATGGCGAGGATGTATCCACAGAGCGCATGAGCGTGACCGTGCAAAGCGGCGAAATCGTCGCAGGCCGTGATGGATGCAATTACTGGAATTACAGTGGTGAAGCCGATCCAGTTACTGGAGAGCGCATGATGACATCGACGCTGGCAGGGTGCATGGATACGCCAGCAATCCAAGCTTACAGAAAGATCGCCCATGGAGGCGCTATCCTGCGGCTACTGGATGAAAATCACCTCGAAGCGCAGTCACTTGGGACAGTCGGCCAGTTCATTCGCTGGACCGACGCAATGGAAGAAGCGGAGCGCGCTGAGGGCGAGCGCGAGGTTGAGGCGGCACGAAATGCCGAGCCGCTGCAAATTCGACCCTCTGCGGTTCCTTTGCGAATTGGTGCAACTCCGCCACCACCGCCGGTGCTTTCACCGCGGCCGCCGCCGCCGCCCGGGGCTGAGTGATTACGGCAATCGTCTCCATTCCAATGAAGGCTATTACCTCCATCCGATAATCACCACGGAATGTGGTTATGCGACGGATGCCGCAAGCATGCGGCAAAGCTGAGACAGCAACCTCGTCACGCAGTTACTAATTGCCGATATAGCTGCCGACAAATACGCGGTCATCATCATCGTCGGGATCGCTGTCGATTGCAGAGAAAATAATGAACACTTCTTCGCGGTCATCGCCTGCAAGCGCACCCACATAATTGCCGGTGAGCGCATAGGTCGTATCACTGATCGCGCCGTCAAAAGTCCCCCCGGCGCCCACCTTGGCGCTGATCTCAAACGATGCAATTTGTGTCTGAGTGGAAGCGACCGTCTCGAAAATGGCAATGGTGCCGCTTATCGTGTCGTCAGTCCCCGGGGTGACGGTGAAGGTGGTCTGCGGTGCTGAAACCGTGTCCGCAGCCGTAACGCCCGGATCGCCGCCTGCCACGTCTATATCGCCACTATAGGTCAGCGTAGAAGCGATATCGGTAGTGGTGGTGACGGGGCTGAAGAAGATCGCGGAACGGCGGCTGCGCAAGGTGCCTTCCACAGAATTGCTGGTAAAGGGCTGATCGTCCAGATCATAGGTAACGCGCATCACTTCCTCATCCGGAAGGAACATGGTCAATGCAGCGGTGCCCATCTGGTAAAACCGTTGCGTGGCCGAAACGCTGACGAATTCGGCAGCGCCAAACACAGCCGCCTCGCTGAGGTCGGGGAAAATGAAGCTGGCGCTATCGGGCGATGCGACGAATTCGATAACGCCGTTGCCATTGATCCGGCTGCCGCCGTTGAAGACCTCGGTCCCGCCGGTATCGGGCGTGAAGAATGCGTAGATATAATTAGCATTGCCACTGCTCGCGGTGAAATCTGCTGTGAGACTGAGTTCAGACGAGGTGGGCGATGGCGTTGGCGTGCTGCTGCCTGTCGGTGTTGGAGTGGGGTCATCGTCGTCCCCGCCGCAAGAGGTTACGAGTGCGCCGCAAGCTGCGACACCAAGCAGAAGACCGATTTTCCGGATCACGTTGTTTCCGTCCATATTTGCTGTTTTCCGGCCCATAAGCCGCTCGACCTTTCCCTTAGCTGTCTGGAAGGGCTTGGGGCAAGCGGCGTTTGGAACTTGGTCACAATCGCGCTGTCAGACGGCTTCCAGCGCCTGCTCGAAATCGGCGATCAGATCGTCCGGGTCTTCAATACCGATCGAAATTCGCACCAGATTATCCGAAATGCCCAATTCGGCACGGCGACTTTCGGCGACGGACAGGTGTGTCATGCTGGCGGGATGACTGGCCAGCGTTTCTGTACCACCAAGGCTGACGGCCAGCTTGGCCACCTTGAGCGCATCGAGGAAACGGAAACATTCTGCCTCGCCCCCCTTAATGAAGGCGGAGAAGGTGGAGCCGGCGCCAAGGCAATGGCGATCATAAATGTCCTGCTGGCGTGCATCCTCGATCATGCCGAGATAGCCAAGGCCTTCGATCTTGGGATGGCTTTTCAGCATGGCGCAGACCTTGGCCGCATTCTCACCCGCGCGCTGCATCCGCAATTCCACCGTTTCGAGGCTCCGCAGCAACATCCATGCGGTGTTGGGATCGGCAATTCCGCCCATGGTGTTGCGCAATGCGCGGATCGCATCGATCCATTTCTTGGCGCCTGAAACGCTGCCTGCCACCAGATCGGAATGCCCGCCGACATATTTGGTCAGTGAATAGATTACCAGATCTGCCCCATGTTCCAGCGGGCGCTGCCACAATGGGCCAAGAAAAGTGTTGTCAATGGCGATGGGGCAGCGGGCAGGATCAAAATGCGCATCGCGCGCGGCCTTGACCGCTTCGATATCGACCAGAGCATTGGTCGGGTTGCCGGGGCTTTCGAGGTAGATGAGCGGCACTTCGCCGCCCTGTTCTTTCGCCCTGGCCTTGGCTTCCTGCATCACCTCGTCCAGCTTTTCGCGGCTCGCGCCGGCGGGAAAGGCGATATAGGTGACGCCATATTTCGCCATGACCTTGGCAACAAACCCTTCAGATGCCGCGTAAAGCGGGCCGGAGTGGACGATCACGTCGCCCGCATTGCAGGCTGCCAGTATCAATACCGCAATCGCGGTCATGCCGCTGGAAAAGCACAAGGCTTCTTCCGCCCCGTCCCAGATCGCCAGCCGGTCTTCAAGGATTTCCTGGTTTGGCCCGTTGAAACGGGAATAGACAAGCCCTTCGGCGCCGCCTTCGCGCTTGCCGGTGATGCCTTCGAAATGGCGCTTGCCAGCCGCTGCACTTTCAAAAGCGAATGTGCTGGTAAGGAAGATCGGCGCCTTTAGCGATCCTTCGGAAAGGGCCGGATCATAACCATGGCCCATCATCAGCGTGGACGGCTTCAGTTCTCGCCCGCCGATAGTAGTGATTTCGGGCTTGGGCTTGCGGCGCGGGGTGGGGGTGGTGACAGCGCCAAGCGGATCATTCTTTGAATTGTCGGCCATGATGGCATCCTTCCTTCACAAAGGTTCTCACCCCTAGGAAGGCAGGGGAAAGGCAGGAGTTCCGGGCCACCCGTTCCTAACCTCCGCAGGAACGCAACTACACCGGCAATCTGGTTACATCGGTAATTAGATCGCTGCAGCGATTCCCGCAAGCCTCAGCCAAGGATTGGCGCAAGCGCGAAGACAACACCTACGATCAGGAAAACTCCTGCAAAATCCAGCAGAAGCCCTGCCTTGATCAGGCGTGGCAGCGCAATGCGGCCCGTGGCCCATGCGATGGCGTTTGGGCCGGTGCCAGCAGGCAGCACAAAGCCCCAGCTGGCTGCAAGTGCCACGGGAAGAGCGAGCAGCACTGGATCGCCGCCCATCGCCACCGCAAGGCTGGCGACGACCGGCATAATGCCGCTGGCGGTGGCAACATTGCTGGCAAATTCGGTGATCAGCACCACCATCGCCACCATCGCTATTGCCATCACGATAACTGGAACTGTCGCCAGGGGCAGCAGAGCATTGCCAAGCCAGTCTGCCAGCCCGCTGCGCGTCATCGCGCCAGCCAACGCAAGTCCGCCGCCAAACATCATCAGCACATCCCACGGTGCGCGATTGGCTTCGTGCCATTCCAACAGGCGCCGTCCCGTGCCATCGGGCAGCACGAACAGTGCGAAGCTGGAGGCAATCGCCACCGTGCCATCGGTTAAGGAACCTTCAGGAAAATAGGGCGCGGCAAACCCGCGCAACATCCATGCGATGAAGGTCAGCGCAATCACCGGCACCAACCGCCGTTCCGCCACGCTCCACGGTCCGTGCGGATCAATGGCTTCGCGCGCAGCCTTCACATCGAAAGGATGATCGGAAATGCGCTGCACCCGCGATATGATGAAAGCTGCCAGCGGGATGCCCAGCAGCACCACTGGCACGCCATAGGACGCCCATTTGGCAAAGGTAATCTCCATGCCGGAAATATCGCGGAGCAGTGCCACGGCAATGGCATTGGTGGGTGATCCGATAATGGTGCCTAGCCCACCGATGCTGGCGGCAAAGGCCAGCCCCATCGGCAATGCGCCTGAAAGCCCGGACTGATCGATAGAGCCATCAGGACGCATCGCAGTCCCGCCTGCCAACACCGCCAGCGCCATCGGCATCATGATCAGCGTAGTGGAGGTGTTGGAAATAATATTGGAAAGGATGGCCGCGGCTATCATGAAGCCGAGCAGTAAGCCAAAGCTGCCACCGCGCCCGCCAATCCGGTCAAGTATCCAGCACGCGAGCCGTTTGTGCATCCCGGTGCGTTCGATGGCGAGGGCGAGAAACGCGCCGCCAAGCAGAAGGAAAATGATCGGCGAGTAATAATCGCTGGCTACTTCGCGGGCGGTTCCTGCACTGGCAAAGGGCAATACCACGAAGGGAAGCAGGCCGGTGGCGGTGAGCGGGACTGCCTGCGTCATCCACCAGCTTGCCATCCAGCCAACCAGTCCGGCCGTATTCCATGCAGGCGCCGTCATGCCGTCAGGCGCCGGCAACAGCACGGTCAATGCAAATAGCGCCGGGCCCAGCCAAAAGCCGATCTTCCGCCCCGTTATGCGCGGTGGAACACTGCCTTGCGCCGCCATGCCCTGTGTTTTCCCCATCCGTCCGGTATACCCTGCTGACGATAGGGATTCGCGTGGTCAGGGCAAGGAGGCATAAATGGCAGAGGGCAAGGTTCTGGGGATAGGCGGCTTGTTTATCCGATCCGAAGATCCCGCCCGGCTGGCCGCGTGGTATCGCGATCATCTGGGAATAGCAGCCACGCAAAGCGGCCAGCCAACGCCCGATGGTGAATGGGTGTGGATGCAGGAGGCTGGGCCAATGGTCTTTGCCGGTTTCGCCCGCGATACCGATTACTGGCAGGAAGACCGGCAGATGATGCTCAATTTGCGGGTGGAAGGGCTGGAGCCGCTTCTGGCGCGGCTGGCAAGTGCGGGAATTGATGCCACGCACCGCGAAGATATGGAAGGCGTAGGGAGTTTTGCGCGGATCGCGGATTGTGACGGCAATCCGGTGGAATTGTGGCAGGAGGGCTGATCTTTGCCGGGTCAGCTTGTGCTATACAGGCTTTGCAGTCCGCGATACTGGAAAGTCCATATTGGGGGATGGAATTGATGAAAGGTTCAGCTGTTATTCTGGCAGATTTGCATTGTTGCAGGCGGCTTGACCAGTGAAGGGCGAGACGGGCTCCGTTGTCGGATTTGGTGAACTGCTGCTGCGGCTGACACCGCCCGGTCGCAAGATGATCGCCCAGGCACAATCTCTGGATGTTGAAGTGGGTGGCGCGGAAGCTAATGTCCTCGCCGGCCTTGCGCATCTTGGCCATCCGACCATGATGATCAGCCGGGTTGCCAATAACCCGCTGGGGCGGCTGGCACTGGGCACGCTGGCATCGCGCGGGGTCGATACGCGGTTCGTCAGCTATGCTGATGGACGAATGGGCCTCTACTTTCTGGAGCAGGGGCAGGGGCTTCGCCCATCGGCCATCAGCTATGATCGCGCAGGTTCGACCTTTGCCAGTTCCAGGGCCGAGGATTTCGATTTTGCCGCCGCGCTTGATGGCGCACGTTTGTTGCATTTATCGGGCATTACGCCAGCGCTGGGCATGGATAGCGCAAATGCCGTCATGGAAGTGGCGAAAATTGCACGGTCGGCTGGCATCCCGATTAGTTTCGACGGCAATTTCCGCCCGCAATTATGGGCTGCATGGGATGGCAATCCCAAGGAAATCCTGACCGAGATCATCTCCAATGCCGATATCATGTTTGGCAATCACCAGGATATCAGCCTGCTGACCGGACAGCGCTTTTCAGGGGATGGGCCGGATCGACGGCGAGAAGCAGCGCAGGCCGGGTTCGATACCTTTCCCAATTTGCGCCTGATCGCCTCCACCGCGCGGCATGTGATCGATGTCGATCACCACCGCATCGCCGCCCGCGTCGATTTGCCAGAGGACAGCGCCCAGACAGGAGAGATTGACGTGACCGGCATAATCGACCGGATCGGCACGGGCGATGCCTTTGCAGCCGGTGTGTTGCACGGATATCTCGAAGGGGCCGATGTCATGTCAATGGCACGGGCAGGGCTTGGACTGGCGGTGCTGGAACATAGTCTCCCCGGGGACATGCCACTGTTCAGCCGCGATGACCTTGCTGCTTTCGAGCGTGGCGGGCGCGACGTCCGGCGCTGACCGGCTGCAAAAGTCCAGGCGGGCCTTGTGTGCGCCTCTTGCCACAGTAGCCAGAAGATAGCGGATTGAAGACCGGCACTATCCGCCAGCATCCTAATGTCCAGGCATCCACCAAAAAAGGGCGCACCCAGCGGCGCGCCCTTCAAAATCTTGCCAGTCAAGGCGGCAGCGGCATGCGTGCCGGCCAGCCATTCACAATTGCAATCCTATTTGGGCGCCAGCACCATCAGCATCTGGCGGCCTTCGAGACGGGGGAATGCCTCGATCTTGGCGGTTTCGGCCATGTCGTCCTGCACGCGTTTGAGCAGATCCATGCCCAGATGTTGGTGCGCCATTTCACGTCCGCGAAAACGCAAGGTGACTTTCACCTTGTCGCCATTGTCGATGAACTTGTTCACATTGCGCATCTTCACATCGTAATCATGGGTATCGATGTTGGGACGCATCTTCACTTCTTTGATGTCTTGCGTCTTCTGCGTCTTGCGCGCCGCATTGGCCTTTTTCTGGGCCTCGTAGCGATATTTGCCGACATCAAGGAACTTGCACACTGGCGGGTTCGCGGTTGGCGATACCTCAACGAGATTCAGACCTGCTTCGGCGGCCTGCTCTATCGCTTCATTCGTGTACATCACGCCAAGGTTTTCGCCTTCGCCATCGATGACGCGGACCTTGTCGGACTGGATGAGATTGTCGTATTTCGGGCCGGATTTAATCGGCGGTGCCATCGAACGGCGGGGTGGACGTGGTATGGTTGTGCTCCTTGGGCAATTGTTGTTGTGGACTCTATGTAGGGGGAAATGGGCCAAAGTGCCAGTAGGACTCTTGCCGATGCAGCGGGATTTGTTGCTGCCGCTTTCCTGCGATACCCTGCACTGTGCATGGCGGTGGGTCGACGCGCTGCCCCAAGGCGCGCTCCTGCAAGGCGATTATGCAGTCGTTTCGGCCTGACGCGAACCATCCTTGCGCCACAGCGGAAAACGCGCCAACCGCTTGCCCGCTGGCACCACAGCATCAATCTCACTGGCAGGTTGCAGCGCTTTGAGAATCGCTGGATCGGCCGCGTTCATACCACCGGTCAACGCTCCGAATGCTGGCAATATCATGCGCCCACTGCCCGCATTGTCCTGGCTGACAACAGCGCAGGCGCGGCGGATGCGGCGTTCACGCATTTTCACCTGTACGCGCGGATGAAAATGGCCGGACAGTTCGGGCCGTTTCTCATCGGGCTTTGCCATGTGGCGCAGGATCATGCCGCCGATAGAAAGCTCTGTCGCTATCGTGCCGCCGCTTCTTGCTTCCATTGCGGGATCGTGATTGCCGGTGATCCACACCCAGTCGGTTGCCCGCATGAGTGCAGCCAGCATGCCTTTCGCCTGCGGTTCAAGCCTGGCGGAGCCTGCCGAGTCGTGAAAATTATCGCCCAGGGTGAAAACCCTGCGTGCACCAGTTAGGCGGATCGCATCGGCCAGCCGCTCAAGCGTTTCGCGGCTGTCATAAGGCGGCAGCATCTGGCCGTGACGGGCATAGAAACTGGCCTTTTCGAGATGGAGATCAGCCACCAGCAGCGCATTTTCGCGTGGCCAGAACAGCGCCCGCCCACCGCCATCCTGCGGGACAAGCACAAATTCGTCTCCGCAAAAGGGGAGGGTGAACGAAACGGGAACCATGGAACCGCACTTGCCGCCTGACGCTGGCTTTGGCAAGACATCATCATGGAATGGAAAGATCAGACCGCACAGGCTCGCAACTGGTTTGAAGCTTTGCGTGACCGCATTTGCTCCGCCTTTGAAGAGATAGAGCGCGATGCCGGATCGGATGCCGGCTTTGGCTATAAGGAATGGGACCGCGACACGGCCGATGGATCGCACGGTGGCGGCGGCGTTCAGGGTCTGATGAAGGGCAAGGTATTTGAGAAAGTCGGGGTGAATGTCAGCACCGTTTCGGGTGCGTTCAATCCCCAGTTTGCCGCACAGATCAACGGTGCCAGCGAAGACCATCCGCAATTCACCGCCACCGGCATCAGTCTTGTTGCGCATATGGCCAATCCGCATGTCCCTGCGGTGCATATGAACACCCGCTTCCTCACCACGCAAACCGCTTGGTTCGGCGGCGGTGCGGACCTTAATCCACCGATTCCCTATAAAGAGGATACGCAGGCCTTTCACGCCCGGCTGCGGGCCGCCTGCGCCGCGCACAACCCCACCTATTACGAACGATTCAGCAAATGGGCTGACGAATATTTCTACATCCCCCACCGCAGCGTGCATCGCGGGGTAGGCGGAATTTTCTACGACCATCTGGAATGCGAGGATGAGCCTGCGTTCGAACGCAATCTGGCTTTCACCCGCGATGTGGGCGAAGCGTTTCTGGATATATACCCTCAGCTTGTCAGAGGGCGCATGGACACGGAATGGACGCGGGAGGAAAAGCAACGGCAGCTTGAATGGCGTGGTCGCTATGCTGAATTCAACCTTGTCTATGATCGCGGAACGCTGTTCGGCCTCAAGACCGGCGGTAATATCGACGCCATTCTGATGAGCCTGCCACCAGAAGCGGTGTGGGATTAGCCAGACCTGCTTGCAACCGGCGCAGCCACAGCGTCTAGTCGCGCAGCATTTCTTCTACCATCAGATCATCCATGCTTGAATGCGCGTTGCGAGAGGGCGATGTGCCGCTGCCACGGTAGAGGCTGCGCAGATAGGCCATGTCGAACGGAGTGAGGCCGGTGGGGGAAGCTTGGTCAACTCCCTCTGCGCCCATGAGGGACAGGATCGTGCCATATTCGCCTTCGTCTCGGGTGCGCGGGTATCGGCCAGCAGTCGCATGGTGGCGTAATCGGCCAGCGCATAGGCATCCAGACGGGCCAGCACAGACCTTTCCATCAACAGCACTGCGATTTCGATATCGTTGCGCATTCCGGTATCGAGCCGCGACATGGATGAAACTTGATTGATCGCGGCGTCGCTGGTGGATTTGGAAATACCTTCATTGTTGCGCAGGATGGTCGCGTTCCATGCCAGCGCGGGCCCTTCCTGTTCAAGGATGCGGCGGCTTTCCCATATGTTCACCCCCTTCATCAAAAAGGCATCTTCGCTGCGCATCTGGTGATAGCTTGCATGGGGATCATCGACGAAAATGACTCAGATGTTTGCGCGGCAATCCGCATCTTCATTAATGCGAACGCCCGCGCATTCGGCATTGTAGTAAATGCGATCGACCAATAATTGAGCATTTTCCGGGGCCAAGCCCCAGATGCCGGGACAGATGGGAGTGTTGAAGCGGGCCAGCGGCTTGGTTGTGGAGCTGCGCTGGGCAGTTATCTCACGCGCCTGCCGGCGCACCTCTACACCGTCCACGTCCAGCACGCCTTCGACCACGATATCATCGCTGCCGTCTTGCGCGGGCGTATCGCCATCCTGCGCGCTTGCAGACAGGGGAGCAAATGCCACGGAAAGTATGGCCAAGGCATACCCAATCCGCGTTGCCGATTGTCGTATCCGCGTCATCCTAGATCCCACCTTGTCCTGTCATGCGACACGGCCTGACTGTTCAAATCATGCCAATCTCGCCAATGTTCCATTTTGCACGAAACAGCTTTCCTCGACAGATGACACGAGCGCAGCCTATGCCTATGTGTGGTTATTGAATAGCGAAAACTGACCGGAGATTCCATGCGTTTTCCTGCCCTTGCTTGTGTTGCCGCCCTGTTTGTCGCGGGATGTTCCGCAGATGATCTGCCTGAACAAGAGCGGGTCGTCGCCCCCATTCTGACGAGCGAAGAGGCGCTGGACGAATTCACCTTTGCGCAACCTCTGGACGCGCGGGTTACCCATGTCGCGCTGGATCTTGCGCTCGATTTTGAGGGGCAGAAGGTTGAAGGTGTTGCCACGCTGGATATTCAGAAGGCCGAAGACGCGACGGAGATCGTGCTCGATTCAAATGGTCTTGTGATCGGCGGTATCACCGATGGCAATGGCAATGAACTAACCTATGAAATTGGCGAAAACGATCCCGGCAAGGGCGAACCCATTACGGTGCAATTGGGCGAACTGACCGGGCCGGACCTGCAGCAGATCGTCATATCCTATGCTAGCGGATCGGGTGCAGAGGCGCTGCAATGGCTCGAAGCCGAACAGACCGCGGGCGGCAAACATCCCTTCGTATTCAGCCAAGGGCAGGCCATTCTCAACCGCAGCTGGATCCCGACACAGGACAGTCCGGGTATCCGCCAGACATGGGAAGCGAAGATTACCGTACCCGATCCACTGACCGTGGTGATGAGCGGCATCAGCCGCGGCGATGCAGAAGAGCTGGAGGCCGCTGACGGCCAACCCGCGCGCCGCGTCTACAGCTTCGTGATGGAGAATTCGATCCCGCCCTATCTGATCGCGATTGCTGCTGGGAATCTTGAATTTGCCGAACTCGGCCCGCGTTCAGGCGTGTGGTCCGAACCTGAAATGATTGAAGAGGCCGCTGCCGAACTGGTCGATACCGAGGCCATGATAAATGCTGCGGAGGGCATTTACGGCCCATATCGCTGGGGCCGGTATGACATGATCGTTTTGCCGCCTGCCTTCCCCTATGGCGGGATGGAAAACCCGGTGATGACCTTTCTCACCCCTACTTTCATCGCGGGCGACAGGTCCAATACCGGGCTGATCGCGCATGAGCTGGCGCATAGCTGGTCGGGCAATCTCGTCACCTATGCCAGTTGGCGCGATGGCTGGCTTAACGAAGGCGTGACCAGTTACCTGACCAACCGCATTTCAGAAGAAGTATTCGGCGAAACCCGCGCCATGCAGGAACGCGCGCTGGAATTTGCCGGCGTGCGCGAAGCGCTGGAAGCGCTGGGCGAAGACAATCCGCGCACCGCGCTGCGCACTCCCCCCGAACTGAACCCGCTCGAATATAATTCGGCCATCGTTTACGATAAGGGCGCCTTGTTCCTGCATACGCTGGAAAGCATCATCGGACGCGAGCGATTTGATGAATTCATGCGCGGCTGGTTTGATCGTCATGCGTTTGAGCCCGCCACCTCCGAAATGTTTATTGCCGATCTGCGCGAGCACGTGATCGCGGACGATGCAGAGCTGGAAGAATCGCTGATGCTGGATGCTTGGGTTTACGGCACCGGACTTCCTGAAAACGTGGTGGAGCCCGATCCCCAGGCCTTTGCCGCGGTCGATGATGCCGTCACAGCTTACGCCGCTGATGCCACTCTCCCCACGGCCGATGCATGGGCTGGCTGGAGCGCGTTTGAACAGCGCCGCTTCATGGAAGAATTGCCTGACGACATGAGTGATGCCCAGCTGGCCGCGCTTGATGAAGAGCTGGGTCTGTCGGAGGCGGGCAATAATGAAGTGCTATTCCTCTGGTTGGAGGCAGCCTTGCGCAATGAATATCGTCCGGTCATCCCTCAGGCCGAGGAGTTCCTCGGGCGCGTGGGCCGCAACAAATTTGTCGAACCTCTGTTCAAGGCCTTGTGGGACACTGGCGCATGGGGCCAGCCTATCGCCACGCGCATCTATGACGAAACGCGCGGCGGCTATCACAGCTACACCCGCGGTCAGGTCGATCCCATCGTGGGCTTCGCTGCGGAGGGTGAAGGGGAGTAGTCGCCCGGCGTCCTGCACGGGTTAAGTGTCTCCGAGTAAGACATATGGACCCGTCGCGACAGTGGATCCCCCATATAGGTCGGGTTAGTCGTCGAAGCTCCAAACCCGTTCGTGTCCGGACTGCGCTGCTACGCAACTGCTTCAAGTGACTTCGCCATTCCGGGTGGAGAAATCGCCTTCGCCCAGAGCACCGGACCAGTGCATGTGTTTCGCCAACTTGCAAATCTTGCAATAGCAGATGCATTTCCGCTTGCCGAAACACGTGTTGCACCGCACATTGAAATAATGCTGCGCCAGTACGAACTTGTTGAGCGGGTCAAGGAATATGATCCCGACGCTGATGAGGCGCTGCTCAACCGCGCCTATGTATATACGGTGCAGAAACACGGTAGCCAGAAGCGCGCATCGGGTGATCCCTATTTCAGCCATCCGGTAGAAGTCGCCGGACTGATGACTGATCTGAAGCTCGATCAGGAAACGATCATTACCGCGCTCCTCCACGATACGGTCGAGGACACGCTGGCCACGATTGAGGATGTGGAGAAAAACTTCGGACCGAAGGTCGCTCGGCTGGTCGACGGGGTAACCAAGCTTTCCAAAATCGAACAGATGCCGGAGGATGAACGCGCCGCTGAAAACCTGCGCAAATTCCTATTGGCAATGAGCGAAGACCTGCGTGTCTTGCTGGTGAAACTGGCGGACAGGCTGCATAACATGCGCACGCTTCACCACATCAAAAACCCAGACAAGCGCCGCCGTATCGCCCGCGAAACGATGGATATCTACGCCCCGCTGGCAGAGCGGGTGGGTATGTATGAATATATGCGCGAAATGCAGCTGTTGGCATTCGAGCAGCTTGAGCCCGAAGCCTACGACATTATCACCAAGCGGCTCGAACAATTGCGGCAGACAGATACCGGGCAGGTCGATCGCATTGCACTCGATATCAAGCAGGCGCTGTCTGAAGCCGGGTTGGATGTCGGTGTCTGGGGGCGCGAAAAGCACCCCTATTCGATCTGGCGCAAAATGGCGGAGCGGCATCTTCCCTTCGAACAGATTTCCGACATCATGGCCTTTCGCGTGCTGACCGAGAATCCAGAGGATTGTTACCGCGCACTGGGCAAATTGCACCGAACGTTTCAATTCGTGCCGGGGCGGTTCAAGGATTACATCTCCACGCCGAAGAACAATGGTTATCGCAGCCTGCACACTACCTTGTTTTATGACCGGTCCATGCGCGTTGAAGTGCAGATCCGGACGCGGGAAATGAATCAGACCAATGAATTCGGTCTCGCCGCGCATTGGGCATATAAGCAGGGCGACCGGCCCGATGGCGCCGTTGGCTGGCTGCGCGATCTGATTGAGATTGTCGATGCCAGCCATGATGCCGAGGAACTTCTCGAACATACCAAGCTGGCGATTTACCAGGATCGCATATTCGCCTTCACTCCGCGCGGTTCTTTGTTCCAGATGCCGAAAGGTGCAACGGCGGTAGATTTTGCCTTTGCCGTGCACACCGATCTTGGCGCGCAAACCGTTGGCGCAAAAATCAACGGGCGGCACATGCCGCTGCGCACGCCGCTGAATAATGGCGACGTGGTGGAGATCATCAAGAGTGGCAATGCCCAGCCACAATTAAGCTGGCTGGGTTTCGTCGTTACCGGAAAGGCACGCGCTGCCATCCGCCGCGCAGTCCGGATGAAAGAGCGTGACGAGGTAGCCGAAATCGGGCGCAAGCTGTTCGATGAAATTGTCGAACGGCTGCCCACCAAGGTCGGCAAAAAAGCGATTGCGCAGGCGACAGAGCGACTTGAGTTCGCCGAGGTCGAAGACATGATGTATGCGATCGGTTCGTCCAAACTGTCTGATCGCGATGTCATGGAAGCCATTGTGCCCGGCAGCACCGCGGATATGCCCAAAGAGCTTTCGCAAGGGCGGGCGATTTCCATTAAGGGGCTGACACCCGGCGTGGCGTTCGAGTTGGCCCAGTGTTGCCACCCCGTTCCCGGAGATCGCATCGTCGGCCTGCGTATCAAGGGGGTTGGCGTGCAAGTGCATGCTATCGATTGCCTCGAACTTGCCAATGGCGTCGATGCTGATTGGGTCGATCTGTCTTGGGGCGAGCATTCACGTGGGGCGATCGGACGGCTCAACATCGTCCTCTACAACAGGGCTGGCACACTTGCGGAAATGGCCGGCGTGTTTGCACGCAACAATTCCAATGTCATCAATCTTGAGCTGACCCACCGTGATGAGCCATTCCACACTTATGAAGTGGATATAGAAGTCCAGGATCTGGCACATCTCACCCGCATCATCAGCTCGCTCCGCGCCAGCGATGCAGTGGCGCAGGCCGACCGGATTTAGCGGCTTTCCTACAAGTCGTGTCAAGCTCATGACAATGGCGCTCTTTCCCATCGCCGTTACTGCCAAACGCTTTGCTCCGCAGAAGTGTCACCTTCGCCGAATTATTTTATGTGTTTGATAATAAGCGCTAAAACAGCAATTTGGCCGGGTGACACCTGTCACCTTTGTCACCCGTGCGGCTCAGTCTCCGGCACGACGGACAGGCACCGGCACGTTGCAAATGTCTACGCCGCCTGCGGGTATATTGTAAAAATCATCGTGCCGGTTGGCCCGCACTGCGATGTAGCGTTCGAAGCTTACGCTGCCCGTGTCCAGAAACTCGAACCTCGGAGGGTTGGCGAGGTCAGTGGCAATACGAAAGGAGAGGATCGGCACCAGCTCTTCCTCCGTCTCATAGAAACTCAGCGGTCCGGTGCCGCGCGGCAGGCTGGAAAGATGTTCCATGCCTTCGATAACGCGTCCCACCAGCGCGATATTGCGATCAAGATGGCGGGGTGCGTGGCCAATCACGGTGTAAAGTTGTGAGCCATCCCCTGTATCAGGTGAAACATCGCGGCCAACGCCTACCATTCCATAACAATGGGTAGGCCAGGCTTGTGTTGGTCGGCTGACAATGTCGGCATCGCGTGTCAATTCCATGGCCGCAGCGGCTGGAAAGCCGCCGATAAAGCCGACCGCATCGGCATAGGGATCGGCAAAACTGTTTGGACGCGGACCGTGCGGGGAAGGGCGAGGCTCGATGCGCACGATTTCGTCCCGCGCCCCGTCGCGATGGTAAATTCTGCCGCCAAACAAGCCGGGCGCAAAATCGACCGTATATGCACTCTTCGGCACAACATTCAGCCCTTCCGGCACCGGTTTAACCGTCCCGCCCGAGCCTTCGTCGGGCTGCCCCCATTGCACCACGTAATTATCCTGCACGCGGTTGATCGAGCTGCCGTCCCAATATTGTGCGCGGGCCAGCGTGCGGATGTTCTCGACCCACGGCTGGCTAAGCGGGGCTGGCATCAACTGGATCACAATTGTTCGCGGCTCGCCCGCAGCATCGGGCGCGAGCTCCATCACCAGAAGGTCTTCAGCAGCGATGCTGTGCCATTCCTCCGGCGCGGCACTTTCGATGACCGATCCGGGCGTAACCGGAGCGGGTTGCTCTTGCGCCAATGCGGGCGCGGCGATGACAAAGGAAAGGGCGGCAAGGGCAAGGCATGTTCTCATGCAAACCATCCTGCCAAAACGCCGTGATTTGGCAAGCGTTCAGCCCGCCATGTCCTCCAGCGCGTGCATGTCCTCGTCTGACAGGCCGAAATGATGGCCGACTTCGTGGATGACGACATGCGCCACCAGATGCTCCAGCGTCTCGTTCCCGCGTTCCGCCCATTCATCGAGGATGGGGCGACGAAACAGACGAATGCGGTCAGGCATGGTGCCGCTATGCTCAATGCTGCGTTCTGTCAGCGGGAGGCCTTCGTAAACGCCGGTTAATCCGAGGGGGTTTTCAATGCCGAAACCCTCCAGAAGGGCTTTGTCGGGCCACTCTTCCACCAGCAGCACTATCTCCCCCATTTGCGCGGTAAATCGTCCCGGCAGGCGGTCAAGCGCAGTGCGCGCCATCGCTTCCATTTCCGCGGTTGAAGGTGCATTTGCAATTTTGCGCGCCATGCATCAGCCAATAGTGTTTCGCAGCATGCTTGTCATCGGCCCGTACCTCGTCTAGTGGCCCGCTTTCTGCCTCACAGGCATGCGGAGCGGTGGCCGAGTGGTCGAAGGCGCACGCCTGGAAAGTGTGTATACGGTAACCCCGTATCGTGGGTTCGAATCCCACCCGCTCCGCCAACTACCTAAGTCGATGAGTGCCATGCCACGATCGCCTCGGGGCTTCACCATTCCGCGCGGGCCTCCATCGCGATCGGACCGCCTGCGCCCGCAGTCCAGAGGGCCGTCGCGCCATCTTCTTCGCGCGCATTGAGCGTGAACTGCGCTTCACCGAAGATTGGTGAGAGGCTGCGGAAGCTGAACCGCGCCGGGGCGCAGCCGCGCAGCTCCTCGGCATATTGCGCCAGAAGCATCGCCTGAAGCGGACCTTGGACGACAAGGCCGGGATAGCCTTCTTCGCCGGTCGCGTAGGGATAATCGTAATGAATGCGATGGCCGTTGAAGGTCAGCGCAGAATATCGGAAGAGCAGCTCCGGCGTAGGCCGGATCTCGCGCTGGGCGGCACCTGTGGGGGCGGGTGACGGTGACGCCCTGGGGCGCGTGTCAGCTGGGGGCACGTCACGATAAACGATGTCCTGGCGCTCATGCAGGACTTCGCGCCCGCCAGCATAAACTTGATGCGAGACGGTGACGAAGCAGAGCCGCCCCGAGCGCCCCTCCTTGAGCGTCACGTCGTCAATGATTGAGCGGCGGGTTACTTGCTCGCCGATCCGGGGAGCGCTGTGGAAATTTATGGCGCTACCCGCCCACATCCGGCGGGGCAGGGGAACAGGCGGCAGAAAGCCACCACGCGGAGGGTGTCCGTCGGGGCCGAGCGCCGAGGTGGGCACGGCGGGCTGGCACAGGCAATGATGGATCAGCAGTGGTGCCTCGGCTCCTTCCGTCACGGGCCCTTCACAGTCGAGCGTCGCGTAAAGCCGTTCGACCAGCGTCGACGTCAGCAGTTCGGACACCTCTTCGGTGCGGCCGATCCAGCTACGTAGCGAGTCCATATCGAGTGCGTCAGTCGCCTTCATGGCTCAATTCTCCAGCGGATCGAGGACGGGGACGGGGCCATAAGTTCGGCTCTCGTCGTCCCAGACCGGCGCGGGCGCCGGGTAGGATACGGGGCCATTAGGCGTGTCGACGCTGATCCGCCGCAGATGCGGATGCGCGGCGAGCCCAGCCATGTCGTTGACCCGCGCCACGGCCACATCGGCACGCAAGAGCGCGGCGATGGCGGCGTCGCCAGTCATGCTGGCAAAAGCTGCGGCGACGGCGGCATCAGTCTCGGATCGGTTTTCCACCCGCGCGAGGTTGCTGGCGAACCGGGGATCGGTGGCCATATCCGGGTTTTTGAGGAAGTGGGTGCAGAGCTTGACCCATTCCCGGTCGCTCTGTACGGAAAGCAGGATCTGCGCGCCATCCGCTGCCACGAACATACCATAGGGCGCGATTGAGGGATGCGCGAGACCCACCCGCCTAGGGCTCTTGCCGCCTTCGTGGTTCAAGAGCGGCACCGTCAGCCAATCGGCCATGACATCGAACATCGAGATAGAGATGTTGGCGCCCTGTCCGGTCGTCCCGCGTCGGACCAACGCCTCGAGGATGGCCGATTGCGCGGTGGCACCGGTCGCGATGTCGACCACCGAAATGCCCACCCGCGCAGGTTCGGACGGCCCACCGGTGATCGAGCACAAGCCCGATTCCGCCTGCACCAGCAGGTCATAGGCCTTGCGCTCAGCCATCGGGCCATACTCGCCATAGCCCGAGATCGAGCAGGTGATCAGACGCGGAAATTCACGAGTCAGCCGATCAAAGGAAAAGCCGAGCCGCGCCAGTGCCCCTGGCTTGAGATTCTGTACCAATATGTCTGCCCCGGCCAGCAGGCTTTCTAACTCAGCTTGGCCTTGGGTCGATGTGAGATCGAGCGTGCGCGAGTGCTTGCCGCGGTTTAGCCAGACGAAATAGCTGGACTGCCCTTTGGCCACATCATCGTAACCGCGGGCGAAATCACCTTCGGGACGTTCGATCTTGAATACCTCGGCACCTGCATCGGCCAGACGCGAAGTGCAGAAGGGCGCGGCAACGGCCTGTTCGATTGCGATCACCTTGATACCGTCGAGGGGGCGCATCAGAAGCTCCGCGGCAGGCCGAGGATATGTTCGGCAACATAAGACAGGATCAGGTTCGTGGAGATCGGCGCGACTTGATAGAGGCGGGTTTCGCGAAACTTGCGCTCGATATCGTATTCACAAGCAAAACCGAAGCCGCCGTGGAATTGCAGGCAGGCGTTCGCTGCTTCCCAGCTGGCCTTCGCGGCAAGATATTTCGCCATATTTGCCTCGGCCCCGCAGGGTAGATCGGCATCATAAAGTCGGCAGGCCTTCTGCCGCATCAGGTTCGCGGCCTCGATTTCGATATAGGCCTCGGCAATCGGGAATTGCACGCCCTGGTTCTGTCCGATCGGACGGCCAAAGACGTTGCGCTCACTCACATATTTCACCACACGATCGGTGAACCAATAGCCATCGCCAATGCATTCCGCTGCGATCAGCGTGCGCTCGGCATTGAGGCCGGTCAGGATGTATTTGAAGCCCTGACCCTCCTGGCCGATCAGGTTCTCGACCGGGATCTCCAGATTGTCGAAGAAAAGCTCATTCGTCTCGTGATTGACCATGTTCGGGATCGGGCGCACCGTCATGCCCGATTTCATCGCCTCCTTGATATCGACAATGAAGATCGAAAGCCCTTCGGATTTCTTCTTCACATCGGACAGTGGCGTTGTGCGTGCGAGCAGGATCATCAGGTCAGAGTGCTGGACCCGGCTGATCCATACCTTCTGGCCATTGATGACATATTTGTCGCCCTTGAGAACCGCAGTAGTCTTCAGCTGAGTAGTGTCGGTGCCAGTAGTGGGCTCGGTCACGCCCATCGATTGCAGGCGTAGTTCGCCGCTCGCAATCCGGGGCAGGTATTTTTGCCGCTGTTCCTCGGAACCGTGCCGTACCAGCGTGTTCATATTGTACATCTGCCCGTGACAAGCACCGGAATTGCCGCCTGCGCGATTAATCTCTTCCATGATCACCGCGGACTCAGCCAGCCCGAGCCCGGAGCCGCCATATTCGGTGGGGATCAACGCGGCCATCCAGCCCGCGCGGGTCAGCGCCTCGACGAATTCCTCGGGATAGGTGCGGGCCTCGTCGATCTTGCGGTGGTATTCGTCGGGGAAATCGGCACAGAGCGCGCGCACGGCGTCACGGATGTCCTGAAATTCGTCGCTGGATTGGTCGTACACAGTGCCTCCTTCGGGGTCTTGCGGCGCGGCGTGTTGCGCATTGCCTGACCATCGAATGCGCCAAGCCATAAATCAAATTTCTGAATGGACCTACAGATGTCCCGAAAAGTTTTCCTTTGCCAGCGGCGACCCGCCTGCTCTGTCCCTGCGCCTCCGGTAGGGCCGAAGGTGACTCAGCGCGACTACACCGGATCCCAGCAGAACACATCCGCCGAGACATCGAGCGGAACATAGCTGCCGCGCAGTGCCGGGATCGCGTGGCTGGTAACGCTATCGAGATCCCACCCCTTGCTACGCTGCACCGAGCGGACGGGTCGCGGCTGCGACACCAGGAAAATCTCGTTGTTGCGCACGGCGAAGATCTGGCCGGTGGTTTCAGCCCCCGCATCCGACGCGAGATAGAGCGCCATTGGAGCGATCTTTTCGGGCGACATCTCCTTCATCCGGTTCACGCGCTCCTCCTGCTCGGGGCTGTCGACCTTGATCGACGAGGTCATCCGGCTCCAGGCGAAGGGCGCTATGCAGTTCGAACGGATACCCCAACGCCGCAGATCGAGAGCGAGCGACTTTGACAGTGCCGCCACCCCAAGCTTGGCGGCGGAATAGTTCGCTTGCGCGAGATTGCCGATAAGGCCGGAGGTTGAAGTCATGTGGATCAGGCTGCCCGAACCTTGTTCGCGCATCACGTCGACTGCGGCGCGGCTGACGTTGAAGGTGCCGTAAAGATGGACCTTCACTACCGCATCGAAATCCTCGAAACTCATCTTGTGGAAGAAGCAATCTCGCAGGATGCCGGCGTTGTTCACCACCGCATCCAGTCGGCCGAAGGAATCCGCTGCCTGTTTCACCATTGCCTGTGCGCCCGCCGGCTCTGAGACATCATCGCCGTTTGCGACCGCGCTTCCGCCCATCGCCTCGATTGCGGTAACTGCATCCTGGGCTGCGGCGCTCGATTCCCGCCGTCCGTCGAGCGAGGCACCGATATCGTTCACCACGACGGAGGCCCCCGCCTTGGCTGCCTCCATTGCGATTGCCCTGCCGATGCCGCCGCCTGCACCGGTTACCAGCATGACTTTCCCTTCCAGGGGCTTCGTTCCAGACATGTCTTCTCCGTTTTATCCGTGTCGTATGGTCGTGAAACCGGGGTTCAGCCCGGGGTGGGGCGACAGAAGATGCAGCGTTCGATCTGCTCGGCCGCGCCGCGCAGGGCACTGGCCACAGCCGACAGGCTCTCCTCTGTCTGTTGCCCCGCGATAGTGATGCTGCTCATGCCGAGCCGCGGTACTCCCTCGCCGTCGAGCGCGAGAGTTGCCACGATGTCGAGCCCGCGGAAAAGCTGCCCGCGATCGCTTGCCGTGCCGGTTTCGCGCGCTGTCAGAACATCCGCCCAATAGCTCTCGAAGCTAGGCGGGTCCTGCCAGATGACGGTGTCGAAGCCCTTCTTTGTCGCGCTTTTGTCGAGCCCGGTTGCCGACGCATAGCACCGCCCGATCGCGCCCGCGAATACAGGCAGGCGGCTGTCGCGCGCCAGCACCGCATGCACGATGCGCGGGGCGGTGAAACGATCGGTCAGCACGATCCGCTGGTTTTCCGTGATCTGCCACAGCGCGATCATCACCTGATGGTCCTTGGCGATTGCGGTCAGCGTTGAGCGGATCAGATCTGCGGGATTGGCACCGAGCAGCGGAATTGCAAATTCCATCAACCCCATGCCGATCCGATAGGTCTTGGCTTCGAGGTCGAAGCTCAGAAGCCCTTCATTCGTGAGCGTGCGCAGTATATTGAAGGTTGAAGACACGTTGAGCCCGGTCTCGCGCGCAATCTGAGTTGCGCCTATAGAACGGCCTTGCGCCGCAAGCTGGCGCAGGATGCTGATGGCGTTCTGTACTGCGGGTACGGCTTTCTGAACGCCCTCGTCAACCATGGATATTCCCTTGATGAAGTCATATTTACTATACAGAATATGGCTGCTAGGGCAAGCTTAGATCGAAAGTAATCCTTGGGAGGAGGCGGCTATGGCGGCAGGTGTCGATAGTGATGTGTTCGAACAACTTCTTGTAACGGTGGAGCGGTTCGCGCGTGAACGGCTGATCCCGGCAGAACGTCAGGTCGAAGAAGAAGACAATATCCCCGAGGATATCGTCGTCGAGATGAAGGAAATGGGCCTTTTCGGCCTTTCCACCCCCGAGGAGTTTGGCGGCATCGGCATCAATGTTCCGCAGGAAGCACGCCTGATTGAGGCGCTTTGCTATGCCTCGCTCACCTTCCGCTCGCTCATAGGCACCAATGTCGGCATTGGTTCGCAAGGGATTGTGATGGACGGCACACCCGAGCAAAAAAGCCGCTGGTTGCCGGGTGTAGCGAGCGGGGATGTGATCACCTCATTTGCGTTGACAGAGCCGGACAACGGCTCGGACGCGGCAGGTATCCGCACCTCGGCCCGGCGCGATGGCGGTGATTTTGTGATCAACGGCACCAAGCGCTTCATCACCAACGCGGTGCGCGCGGGTCTGTTCACCGTCTTTGCACGCACCGATCCTGACAAACCCGGCGCCGATGGCGTCTCCGCCTTTATCGTGCCGGCGGATATCCCTGGCATCACCGTCTCAAAGCCTGACCGCAAGCTCGGCCAGCGCGGGACCAAGACCTCGGACGTGATTTTCGAGGATGTGCGTGTGCCAGCTTCATCGATCCTTGGCGGTCCAGAGCGGCTGCATCAGGGTTTTCCTACCGCGATGAAGGTGCTTGATCGCGGGCGTATCCATATTGGCGCGATGGCGGTCGGTCAGGGCCAGCGCATGCTCGACCTGGCTACCGACTATGCACTTTCGCGCCACCAGTTCGGCAAACCGATCGGTGAGCACCAATTGGTGCAGGGTCTGCTGGCCGATAGTCAGGCCGAACTGCATGCCGCGCGTGCGCTGGTACGGGCGACTGCCGAGACCTTTGACAGCAAGGGCAAGGCGATCCTTGAGGCCTCCTGCACCAAGTATTTCTGCACTGAGGCCGCGGGTCGTATCGCCGACCGCGCGCTGCAGATCCACGGCGGGGCAGGCTACATGGCTGAATATGATATTGAACGCTTCTATCGTGATATTCGGCTGCTGCGCATCTACGAGGGCACGAGCCAGATCCAGCAATTGGTGATCGCGCGGCGCACGCTGGCAGAACGAGCTGCCTGATCATGAGTGAACGCAAGACCCGCAGCCTGGAGGAAATGCCGCCTGTTTCCAAATTCGCGGCGCTGCTGGATATTGAATTCGAGCGCATGACCCCAGAGGAGGTCGTCTGCTCAATGCCGGTGACAGAGGCGATGGCAAACCGCAACGGCGTGCTGCATGGTGGCGCGCTGATGAGTCTCGCCGATACGGCGGCGGGCACCACGGCCTTCATCAATAGCGCTCCCGAAATCTCGAACACTACGGTGGAAGCCAAGACCAATTTCCTGCGCCCGGTGAAAGTCGGCGATCGGCTGAGCGCGCGCTGCGTGCCGGTGCATGTCGGAAGCACGACGCTGGTGTTGCAGGTCACGCTGACGCGTGGCGATGGCAAGGTCGCGGGCGTGACCACCCAGACGCATCTGTTTCTGGGCTGGAAAGACTAAGGAGTAAGCAGCAAAGATGGACACCGAGACGAAACCGGTCGGGCCGCAGGCCACCTATGAGCGATATCTGGCCGAGGGCCGGTTCATGATCCAGCGTGCAATCAGCACGGGCGAATATGTCTTCTGGCCCCGCGTAGTGACGCCACAGGGCGCAACTGATCTGGAATGGGTCACGGCAGGCGGCACCGGCACGGTCTATGCGATTACCGTCAACCGGACACGCCACGGATCGTGGAACGTCGCGCTGATCGATCTGGATGAGGGAGTGCGGATGATGTCGACGCTGCCCGCGATCGAAACCGCCCCGATCGGCGCGCGGGTCAAGGCGCGGATCGAAACCACCGAAGATGGCTCACGCGTGGTCTTCGATCTGATCGAGGAGGACGCGGCATGAGCCAGCATCATTTGCGCGGCAAGACCGCTATCGTGGGCATGGCCACTGCCGGGATCGGTGAGGCACCCGGGTTTTCGGCGATGGAACTGCTCGGTCAGGCGGCCGTGGGGGCTGTTGCCGATGCGGGCGTCAAGCTGCAGGACATCGACGGAGTCTTCGCCGCGACCAGCAGCCATGCCTTCCCGACGATGAGCGTCGTCGAATATCTCGGTCTCAAGCCGAAATTCTTCGACGGCACCAATGTTGGCGGCTCCAGCTTCGAAATGCATCTGTTGCAGGCGACGCTGGCGCTTGAGGCGGGGCTCTGCGACGTGGCACTGGTCTGCTATGGATCGAACCAGCGCACGGCGGGCGGGCGGCTTGTCTCCATGAGTGAGCCGCAATGGCACGAGACTCCCTACAAGCCGCGCCATCCGATTACCGCCTACAGCCTGGCAGCCAGCCGTCACATGGCGCAGTTTGGCACCACGCGTGAGCAATTGGCCGATGTGGCGCTGGCCGCGCGGGGCTGGGCCAATCTCAACCCCGAGGCTTTCGCCCGTGGTCCGCTAACCAAGGAGCAAATTCTGTCGGCGCGGATGATCTCGGATCCGCTGACAGCGGCCGATTGTTGCCTTGTGACCGATGGTGCGGCGGCTGTTATCCTCGTGCGCTCTGATCGAGCAAGGGATCTCCCCGGCAAGCCGGTCTATTTTCTTGGCGCGGCCGGGGCAAATTACCACCGCTCGATCGTGGCGATGCCCGATCTGACCATCACAGCCGCGGCGGAGAGCGGTCCGCGCGCGATGCAAATGGCGGGTATCAACCAATCCGATATCGATCTGGCGATGCTATACGATGCGTTCACTATCAACACGATACTCTTCCTCGAAGACCTTGGCTTTTGCCCCAAGGGAGAGGGCGGCAACTTTGTTGAAGGCGGGCGGATCGCACCGGGCGGTGAACTGGCGGTCAACACCAATGGCGGCGGGCTCTCCTGCGTGCATCCGGGGATGTATGGGCTTTTCCTGATCACTGAGGCAGTTGCGCAGATACGGGGCGACGCGGGCGAGCGGCAACTCACGGATTGCAATCTGGCACTCTGTCACGGCAATGGCGGCACGCTATCGAGCCAATGCACCGCCATTCTGGGATCGGCCGCCACACTATGACCACGCTTGCCCATATTGACGGTCTGGTCGCGCCGCGCTCGGTCGCAGTGATCGGGGCTTCGGACGATGTGACACGGATCGGTGGGCGTCCAATCGCGGCAATGCTGCGCGCGGGATATGCCGGAAGGATACTGCCGGTGAACCCGAGGCGGGAAATGGTGCAGGGCCTGCCATGCTATGCCAGCGTTGATGATCTGCCTGAGGCACCCGACGCTGCGCTGATCGCGGTTCCTGCCAAGCTTGTGCCGGAAACCCTCGCCGCGCTTGGCCGCAAGGGCTGCAAGGTTGCGACGCTCTTCTCGGCGGGATTTGCGGAGGTAGGAGCGGAGGGCGAGGCAGCGCAGCATGCGCTGATCGATATGGCGCGGGAGAATGGTATCCGGCTGCTCGGGCCGAACACGCTGGGTGTCTACAATGTCGACATCGGCTATTACGGCACCTTCTCGTCCTCGCTAGATACCGGGCTGCCGAAGCCCGGAAACATTGGTATCGCGAGCCAGTCCGGCGCCTTTGGCGCGCATCTCGGTGCGCTCGCGCGTGACCGGGGGCTTGGCTCATCAGTCCTCATCACGACCGGCAACGAGGCTGACATCACGGTGGCCGATGCAATCCACTGGATGGCAGAATGCGAGACGATCGACGTGATCTGCACCTATATGGAGGCGATCAACCAGGCCCCTGCGCTTTTGGCCGCACTTGACGTGGCACGGGCGGCGGGCAAGCCGGTGCTGGCGCTGAAATCGGGCCGCTCTGCGGTGGGCGCGCGGGCCGCAGCCTCGCATACCGCCTCGCTCACCGGCGATGCAATTGTGGCCGATGCGGTTCTGGCCGATCACGGCGCGATCATCCTGCGCGACCCGGAGACGATGATGGATATCGCCTATGCTGCGTCAAAGCGGGTTTTCCCGGCGCAGCATTCGCTCGGCATCGTAACGGTCAGTGGCGGCGCCGGAATTGTGGCCAGCGATGAAGCCGAGCATATCGGCCTGCCAATACCCACCATGCCCGAGGCGGCGCAGGCCGCGCTCAAGGCAGTTCTGCCCTATGCCTCGCCGGTGAACCCACTTGATTGCACCGCGCAGGCGCTGAACGACCCCTCGCTGCTGGAGCAATTCACTCGCGCGGGTCTTGAAGACGGGGGCTATGGCGCGATCCTGTGTTTCCTGACCTATGTGGCGGGCAGTAGATCGATGTCGGACGTTATCCTTCAGGCGCTGGCACCGCTGCGTGAGGCTTTCCCCGACCGGATCATCGCCATCTGCGCACTGGGTGAGGACGAGGTGCTGCGCCGCTATGATGATGCGGGGCTTCTCGTGTTCAACGATCCCTGCAGAGCGGTCCGTGCGCTTGATGCGGTGCTGCGCCTTGGGGTCGCGCGTGGTCAGGCCGCCGCCCCGCTGCCTGAAGTGACACCCGTTGCCTTACCGACGGAAACCCCTGACGAAGCAGCGTCCAAGGCGCTGCTGGCCCATGCCGGAATTGCCGCCGCGCCCGAATGCGGAGTGCAGGATGTAGAGGCCGCGATCGAAGCGGCCAAGGGCTTTGGCTATCCGGTCGTGATGAAAATCCTGTCGCCCGATATCCTGCACAAATCCGATATCGGCGCGGTCAAGCTCAATATCCGGGATGCGAAGGGCGTGCGCGCCGCCTATGCCGCGATTCTTGCAGCGGCAGCAGAACATGCGCCGCATGCCGTGGTGAACGGGGTGCTGGTCGCAAAACAACTTTCAGGCGGGGTTGAATGCCTGATGGGTATCAACCGCGACCCGACCTTCGGGCCTGTGGCGGTCTTCGGCCTCGGCGGGATCTTTGTCGAGGTGTTGAACGACGTTGCGGTGCGCGCCTGCCCCTTCGGCCCCGAAACTGCGCGTGAGATGATCCTCTCTATCCGCGGTGCCGCAATCCTTCAGGGTGTGCGCGGCCAGCCCCCGGCTGATATTGACGCGCTGGCACAAATGCTCTCACGGCTCTCTGTCTTTGCCGCGGGCGCGGGTGAGCGGCTGGTGTCGATCGACCTCAACCCAGTGCTGGCGATGCCGGTTGGGCAGGGAGCCTGCGCGCTCGATGCCATTATTGAACTTGAACCTGCGGAGGCCATGACCGATGCCGATTGACTATGGCTTTCTGATGGGTTTCGATATTCCCGAGGTGCGCCAGAGCTATGGCGCGGCAGAGGTCGCGCACTACGGCCTGACCATTGGAATGGGGCAGGACCCACTGAATATGCGCGCCCTGCCCTATGTGGGCGCATTGGCCGACGACAGCTGCGTAATGCCCGCAATCGTCAATGTGCTCGGCCATCCGGGCTTTTGGCTCGGCAATCCTGCGACCGGGGTCAATGCGCTCAAGCTCGTCCATGGTGAGCAAGGGATGACTATCCACCGCACCTTGCCTCCCGAAGGCACGGTGATTGGCAAAACCCGGATAACGGGGCTGATCGACAAGGGCGAGGGGCGCGGTGCGCTGCTTTATTCCGAGAAGGAAATCCGCGACGCGGAGACCGGGGATCTGTTGGCCACCACTCGGGGCACGATCTTCCTGCGCGGGGACGGTGGCTTTGGCGGGCCACAGGGGCCGGTGAAGTCGGTGCATGAACTGCCTGAGACCGCGCCCGATCATGTCTTCGATACGCCGACGCGGCCCGAACAGGCGCTTTATTATCGCTGGAACGCCGATCCGAACGCGCTGCATCTCGACCCGCGGGTTGCGGCAAAGGCAGGTTTTGAGCGTCCAATTCTGCACGGGCTCTGCAGCTTTGGTTGCGCAGCCCATGCGCTCCTTGCAGTGCTTTGCGATTATGATGCGGAACGCTTCGGCTCTATGGATGCGCGTTTCACGGCGGTCGTCTTTCCGGGCGAGACGCTGCGCACCGAAATCTGGAACGATGGGTCCTTCCGAACGAGGGTGCTGGAACGCGACCAGATCGCCATCGGTAACGGGCTCTTCAAGCTGAGAGAGTCTGCATAAGCACCGAGATCAGGGACAAGGCGACAATGCGCTGATCGGGCGCATCGGTTTTGCCAGGCGCAACCTGCGGATAGCTGTCGATCAATTCCACGCCGTCCAGCCGACCGCAGGAGATCTACGCGCGTCCTGAACAGGAATTTCTTGCCGCGCGGACGACGATCTGTGACTGAGGCCGGACCATGACTGTTGCACAGACCCTCGGCGCTTTCGCTTCCGCAGAGAGCCGGATCGACCCTACCATGCAGCGCTTCGTGCGCTTCTCGCTCTTCGACTGGATCACGGTCGGGATCGTCGGCGTAGATGAGCCGGTGGCCCGCGCCGTGCGGAAGGTCGCGATTGAGAGGAGCGGTGGGGAGGGCAATGCGAGCCTTCTTGGTGGCGGGCGCACAAACCCGGCCGCTGCTGCTCTCGCCAATGGCGCAACGAGCCATGCGCTGGATTACGACGATACGCATTTCGGCCATATCGGGCACCCGAGCGTCGTAGTCATTCCTGCGGCGTTGGCGCTGGCCGAAGCACGAGGGGCAGGCGGGGGCGAGTTCATGCAGGCGTTGGCAGTGGGGCTCGAGACGGCCTGCCGCATCGGAGCCTGGCTCGGGCGGCCGCATTACGAAGCGGGGTTTCATCAAACCGGCACTTCGGGCGCTTTCGGAGCAACGGCCGCAGCTGGGCGCATTCTGGGCCTGAGCGCCGGGCAGATGGCAGAGGCGCTGAGCCTGACCGCAACCCGCGCGGCTGGGCTGAAAAGCCAGTTCGGCACGATGGGCAAGCCGCTCAACGCCGGTTTCGCGGCCGAAGTTGGCGTGACTTGCGCGCTTCTGGCCGAGGCGGGGGCGGCTTCCACGCCAATGGCTATCGAGGGCGCGCAGGGCTTTGGTCCGACCCACGCCGGCGTTGCTGATTCAGAGGCCTTGGGCGGGCTTGGCGCGGAGTGGGTCTTTCCCCGAATTTCTTACAAGTTCCACGCCTGCTGTCACGGGCTGCACGCGATGCTGGAGGCGTTGCGCAAGGTGAAGGCGAGGGGGCTGGAGCCGGGTGCTATCGAGGCGGTCGAGATCCGCACCCATCCGCGCTGGCTTGCAGTCTGCAATCAGCCTGAGCCCGTGACCGGCCTGCAAGCCAAGTTTAGCTATCGCCTGACTGCGGCGATGAGCCTTACAGGACTCGATACGTCCGCGCTTGAGGTTTACAGCGACGCGACCTGCGCGCGTGACGATCTGATCGCACTGCGGGATCGGGTGCGGGTCGTCGCGGATGACAGCGTTCCAGATACCGCGTCCGAAGTGCGTGTGACTGCGGCTGACCGGGTCCTTAACGCAGGCCATGATGTGCTGGCTGACAGCAATCCTGACGTGATCGAGCCGCGCCTGCGTGCCAAGTCAGAGACGCTTCTGGGCGGCAATTCCAGCGCGAGCCTGTGGGAGGCTGTGGGTGAGATCGAACAGCAAGGTGGAATGACTGCGCTGACCACGCATATCGGTTCTGCGGCGGGCTGAACCAATTTTCCCTCGGCGATCTGTCCGCCCAGCAGCACCGAAACACGCCAGCCTAGTTTAATTCCCCAGCCGTTCACCCGTTGTGACCGTAGTCGCCGTGCCTGTGAAGCTTGTATTTCGAAGGAAATATGGGACGATGGTGCAAGCAATGAGCCCAAGCCAGAAGATGGCTTCGAACGGCACTGCGTTACCCACCAGCAGCCGAAGCAAAAGTGTAACCGCCAGCATTGCTGGCGTTCCGATTACCAGGCCACTCCAGATCGCCCTTGCGCCGGTCCTTGGCCGCCCTTTGCGCTTTTCCTTAGCGAACCAGATATAAAGGCCCGTCGCGACAATCACGCTGAGAAGGCTGCCAAACAGGATGTAGGCTATTTTGACCGGCAGGCCGCCGAAGTTGCCAAAATGCAAATTATAGATTGAGGCGGCCATTTGCTGACCAGTCGTGCCGTCAGCCATGCCTGCCATATCAATGAAATTGCTCTCACCGTCGAAATTGTAATATTCGCCGAAGATCAGACGTTGTGGATGTGCAGCAATCACCTGGACGTGCTGGGCTGGCGTTCCCGGATCGTGGTAGATTAGATAATTGGGTTCAACGCCGGTCTGTTCTGCTGCCATGTAATCCATGATCGGCTGCACACGTGGCAATTGCGACGGATCGCTGCTTGTCTGGATCTCGGCACCGAAAATGGCTGTCGTCACTGCCTCGCCATCGCCATCGTAGGCTGAACTTGCCATCCCAAAGCCTGAAACAAAATAGAGCCCAATCATCGATCCCGTCAGCGCGATGGCGATCCCGAATGGAAGCGTCCAAACGGCAAGACGGTTGTGCCAGTCTGCCAATGCGGTCTGGTCCCGGCGGCGGGCGCGCAGGCGAAAGGCATCGCGAAAGATGCGTGGATGCGCCAATATGCCGGATAGGGAGAGCGAGAGCATCATCGCCCCCATGATCCCGACGATTGTCATACCCGCGATAGCCGGCAGGTTAAGCCGGTAATGCAAGGCAAGTAAGAATTCGGCCCACGCATTTTCCTCAGGTGCAACAATGCTCCCATCCTGCGCAACATGCACTGCCTGCGTGTCGGTCGTAATCGTCGTGCGGGGCAAGGCTCCGGTTGGAAAGTGGACGAAGAGATGCGTCGTCGGTTCCGGCCCTGCTTCGGTCGCCAACACATTATCAATCGCGCGTTGGATTGCTGCTGGTTCAATTGCGCTCATTTCCGGCGCGCCGGGCTGCTCAATTCGCTGCCATTCTTCAAAGAGAACGACAACAGTGCCCGTGACGCAAATCAAATAGAGCAATCCGGAGCAAACCAGGCCAACCCAGGAATGGGCCGAGAGTGCTTTCTTCACGGTGGTCTTGCTGATCGTCAATGCCATGTGGTTATCCTATGAGAATCGAAGTCAGCACGGATGGGACCGTTATTGCTGCCAAGAGTGCAGCCTGCGTGCCGCGCGATTCCATCATCAGTAGCGCTGTTGAAAAAATGGCCCAGACCACGGGAACGCACGCAAGGACAATGACGTTGGCATCTGCTTCTGCCCCGCCAAACGAGAGGAATAAGACCCGCAGCGCAAGAGCAGCCATAACGGCTGCCAGTAGCGCGGCAGGGCTTACGATCATGAAGCTTGCGATGCGTCGCCCAAGTACCGGTTCAGGCCTTTCTGGCAGGCGCTCACTTGTCGTGCGATCCACAGGCTTGCGCTTCCAGCGAGGCTGACTTGCAATCGAGGGCAGAAGCAATAGGAGCGCCGCCGCCATTGGGAACAATGATGCAACGGCAACACCCCAGGCTCCATAGGTGAGTGATGCCAGCACCACCGATAGCACAATGCCCGACCAGCCCACCGCGTTGAGCGATGTGGAACGCGATGGTCGCGACCAGGAAAGCCGCAGGACCACGATGCTCGCGATGCCAAGCGCTACGGCAAACCAGAACTGTGGAAGCACAGCCATCAGAAGTTGAAAGCAACGGTTCCGGTCACGCTGCCGCGTTCCCCAGGGTAACAATCACCGCGCACGAGGCAGACTGTGAGATATTTCTCATTGGTGACGTTTCGAGCCGTAACGCGTAACTCCCACGATCCGTATTCAAATGCGGCGGAAAGATCGCCAACCGTATAGCCGCTGGTGCGGTAGGTCAGGACTTCACCCGTGAGCGCGGAAATACCACTGCTCTCGCTTCCGCCTACGTGTCGGATGCCGCCGCCGAAACTCAGGCCGCGCAGGGACCCGGAGGATATTTCGTAAAGAGCGAACAGCGAAGATTGCCATTCGGGAATAGCTGTAACCCGGTGACCATTGGGATCTTCTGTATCAAGGTAGCCGAGATTTCCGTCCAGCCGTAGGCCGCCGATAATCGCATTGGCTTCAAGCTCCATTCCCTTGATTTTGGCAACGCCTTCCTGCTGCGAATTTCCGCCTACCAGCGCATTGGGATTGGGGAGATTCGATTGCTCGATATTGAATGCCGACAGTGTCACCAGCGCATTCACTCCGGCTGGCTGCCACTTGATGCCCGCTTCCCACTGGCGACCTTGCTGCGGCAGCAATTGGTCGCCGGTCATCGTATCGACGCCCACGACAGGTTCAAAGCTCTCGGCATAGCTGACGTAGGGAGAAATGCCGCCAGGGCCGCGCCAAAGGAGGCCAGCACTGAAGCTGGTGGCATCATCTTCCTGGGCAGCGCCGTTTTCAACTGCATTGTCCACCTGATCGAAACGCACACCTGCCGTGCCCACGAGATCGCCAAGCGTCATCTGGTTGGAAATGTAGAAGCCAAGCTCCTCGACAAAATTAGCCGCCCCATCGACCCGCTGCGCACGCACATCAGCGACGCTCGGCACGTTCTGGTATTGCGGGTTGAAGACGTTGATCGTGTTGATGGTGTCGAGATAGGCATTGTCGGCATCAGTCATGACGTCCTGATATTGCACGCCGGCCAGCAAGGCGTGCTCGATCGGGCCGGTCATGAACTCGCCGCGAATACGCATATCGAACGCATATTGCTCGGACTTGCGGTCTGACAGGTAGAAGGTCCAACCGGCATTGCCATCGGCATCGATGCGCGGAACACCATTGCCTAGGAAGGAGGGCCAGGCTTGCCGATAGTCAGAGCTGGAATCGACATAACGCGCCACGCCTTCAAGCGACCAATTGGCGGTTAGTTGCTGGTCCGCCAAAAGCGTGGCAGCGAAGCTTTCGGATTTGTAGGCGTTGAAGCCGGGCGCACCGAAATATTCTCTCGTGTCGATTTTCCGACCATCTTGCGAAGGCAAAAATGTCCCCGTCACAGGATAGAACTGATGGGCAGTGTCAGTATCCTGATCGGTATAGTTCGCCAGCAAGGTGATCTCTGTCCCGTTAGCGGGGCGCAAGGTGAATGCGGGCGCGATGACCAGCTTATTGTCTTCAACCTCATCGATCTGTGTCCCAGCATCACGATAAAGTCCCACAAAGCGGAACATGGCCTCGTCTTCAGCGCCTGGCACAGCAAAATTAAAGTCGCCGGCAATCTGCATGCGATCGAATGAGCCATATTCAGCACGAATTTCGCCTGCAGTTTCATTGAAGGGTCTTTTCGTGACCACATTGATGATACCACCGGGCGATGCCGCCCCGTAAAGGACCGATGCTGGCCCCTTTAGGACCTCGACCTGCTCAAGCGTGAAGAGATCGGGTCGCGGATTGTTGTAAAATCCGAACAGAAATTGAAGATTGTCGCGATATTCCGGCGCATCAAGGCCGCGCACTTGGCTGAAATCGCCGCGGGTAGAGAAGCCAAACGGCTCTGCCGTGACGCCGGCCATATATGTCAGTGCGTCATCAAGCGATTGGAACCCTTTATCGTCGAAATCATCTGCTGTCTCGATCGAGATTGACCGCGCGACCTCCACGATTGGCGTATCGGACTTGGTCGCTCCAAATCCCGTCAAGGCGCCCGTTACAAGGATCGTATTGGTCTGTGTGCTTGCCGCATTGGCATCACCGGTCCCGCTGTCACCCTCCTGCGCGAAGGCGGGCGACGCCCCGATGACCAAGGCTGTGGCGAGTGAGCTTGTAGAAATGCGGATCAATTGTTTCCCCCGATGTCGAGCTAGAGTGCGTCCGGGGAGGGCTGCTAACGCGAGTCATTCGCATTTGCAAGAAGAAGGTGCGGACTTAGCTCACAAGATGTCGATAATTTGAAGAATGGCGGAGGATCTGGTGGCGCGGAATGCCTGTTGCACGCGCTCCGGCAGATTAAGCTGGGTGTCATCAGGAAGCTGTCATCCCCAGTGTCCGCCAAAATCTCGGCCAAAACGGTGGACACAGTCTCTCACGCCCAGGTCTTGCTCCTGCGCTGTTTGGATCAGACTTTTAGCGAAGTTGTGACCGACTCACCCGATTGAGAAAACGCACCAGGTCGCAGCGGCTAATCCCGGCCCTGGCCACCGCTGAACTTACCGCCGCCGCCGCGATTTGAATCATATGGGTTCTTCGGGCTCTTGAGGGTCAAGCGCACGGGCACGGCACCAAATCCAAGCGCCTTGCGAATGCCGTTGAGCAAATAGCGTTCATAGCTATTGGGCAAATCGGTCAGTCGCGTGCCAAAAATGACGAAACGTGGCGGACGCGTTCCGACCTGCGTGATGTAGCGCAGCTTGATGCGTCTGCCGCCGGGTGCGGGGGGCGGATTGGCTGCCAGAGCATCGTCAAACCAGCGGTTGAGCGCGGCAGTGGGAACGCGCCGGCTCCAATCCTCGCGCAGCTTGAACGCAGCCGCAAGCATCGTATCCAAACCCTTGCCCGTCATTGCGGAGACTGCAAATAGCGGGACGCCGCGCAATTGCGAAAGCCCTTCTTCCAGCGCACCGCGAATGCCATTGAACAGGGCGCTGGGGTCTTCCGCAATATCCCATTTGTTGATCGCCACCATCAAGGCGCGACCTTCTTCGACCACTTGACTGGCGATCTTGAGATCTTGCACCTCTAGTCCGCGCGTAGCATCCAGCAACAGGACGACCACCTCGGCATAATCCACTGCGCGCAAGCCATCTGCAACAGAGAGCTTTTCCAGCTTGTCGACAACCTTGGCGCGCTTGCGCATGCCAGCAGTGTCAATCAACTTGATGATGTGGGTTTCACCGCTTTGCGGGTCATCCCATTCCCAGTCTACGGCGATGGAATCGCGCGTGATGCCCGCTTCCGGCCCGGTCAGCAGGCGATCTTCGCCCAGCATGCGATTGACCAGCGTGGATTTGCCCGCATTGGGGCGCCCGACAATAGCCAGGCTGAGGGGGCTGGTCGGATCAAGCTCTTCCAGTTCTTCGCCAGCTTCGGCTGCAGCAAGCGCTCTGGCTGCGGCTTCGTCTGCGGCGATGGCGGCTTCGGCCTCTGCCTCGATCTCAAGCCATTCGGCCCTGTCGCTGATCAGTGGCGCAAGCGCGGTGTAGAGATCCGCCACGCCTTCGCCATGTTCAGCGCTCACAGGGATCGGTTCGCCCAGACCAAGCGAATAGGCTTCAAGGATACCGCTTTGTCCGGCATTGCCTTCGGCCTTGTTGGCGATGAGCACGACAGGTACTTCCTGCTGGCGCAACCAGCGGCCGATTTCCTCGTCGAGCGGGGTCAGCCCCGCGCGGCTGTCCACCACGAATAGCGCGGCATCTGCACCTTTCAGGGAAACCTGCGTTTGCACGCGCATGCGGCCCGGCAGGGTGGCATCGTCCTCGTCTTCCCAGCCAGCTGTATCGACTGCCTCGAATTCCAGGCCTTGCAAGCCAGCATGGCCCATGCGTCTGTCACGCGTGACGCCTGGCTGATCATCGACAAGCGCAAGTTTCTTGCCTACCAGCCGATTGAACAGCGTGGATTTGCCGACATTGGGGCGGCCGATGATGACTACCTGGGGAAGGGATTTGCGCGGTTTCATCTGCCGCAGGTGGCGCTTTGCTACGCGGTTGGCAAGGGCGAAACCCCTCAGACGCCGCCGCAGCCAGCGCGGCCCATGTCAATCGTGCTACCAGCTACCGGTGTTTTCCATGCTCGCCCAGGGTTCCTGCGGATCGAGACGGCCATCCTGCAACAACTCGACGCTGATCCCGTCGGGAGAATGGACGAAGGCCATATGGCCATCACGCGGGGGGCGGTTGATCGTGACGTCTGCGTCCATCAAGCGCTGGCAAGTATCGTAGATATTGTCCACCTGATAGGCGAGGTGTCCGAAATTGCGCCCGCCATCGTAGATTTCGGGGTGGCTGCCATCCTCGGCCGGCCAATTATAGGTCAATTCGACTTCGGCGATATTTTCCTGTCCAGGCGCGGCGAGGAAAATTAGTGTGAAGCGGCCAGCTTCGACATCGGTGCGGCGGACCTCTTGCAACCCGATCAGCTTGAAGAAACTGATCGTCGCATCTGCATCGGTGACGCGGATCATGCTGTGAAGATATTTGACCATGCGTGGCTCCTGTAAGCGCTCACGCCGCGCCTAGCAGCATGGCGGGTGCCCGCGAAAGGGTTAAAGATCAGGCAAAAGGGCCCGCACCGTTTCCGGTACGAGCCCCTTCTTCTTCGCTATGAGCGAGATGTTTGTCAGACTGTCCGAATCAGAAGCTGGCGGACAGGGTGAAGACAACCGAATCATCGGTGAAGGTGCGGGTCGGGTCGATCGAACGATCATCCTCAACACCAACATAGGCAACGCCAGCTGTCAGGATGCTGCCCAGCGCTGCCTCTGCACCGACAGAGAAATCCCATGCCTTGCTATCTTCAGTGTAGGTCAGGAAGCCATCGGTGTAGCCAACGTGACCGGTCAGCACGACTGGTGTGCCGGTAATGCCGACCCCAACATCAGTGTAAACATAGAAATTGTCAGTGCTGCCGAGCGAATCCTGGTCCGGTGCGTAAGCGATGCCAATCGTCGCCTCTGCGGGACCAATTGCTGCGCCGACCGAGCCGTAAAATTCGACATAGTCAAAATCACCGGCACCCGCATTGGGGTAGATGTAGGTGATGACGCCGATATCGGTGGAAATGGAGCCAAATTCGCCGGCCCAGCCGCCGTAGATATCGAGCTCGGTCGAGCCGAAGCCTACTGTCGTTTCGTCAAGTGAAGAAGCCCATGTGCCGATATAAAAGCCGGCGGGCAGGCCGAGGTCGACGCCGCCCTGAATGGCGATATCGCCATCAGAAAGGGAGACACCGCGAAACTTGTAATCGCTGACAAGAGCGACGTTTGCAGAAACTTCGATGCCGATACCTTCGTCTTCTTCCTGCGCCATGGCAGGTACTGCAAGACAAACAGTAGTGGCAAAAACAGATGCAGCCAGAAGGCTGCGGACGGACGTAAGCATGGATAATATCCTCAATTTGGTGAATTTCGTGCTTCGTCCCACCTGCGCGCCCGCCATTACAACATCTTTGACGCATTGATTGCGGCGGTCACTCAACAAGCATGCACATCCATGTTGCGCCGCACAAGTTTTATTAAGAATGTCGTCGAGGCCCTGACAATGTGTGGGATTTGTGCACCACATTCAGCGAAGGGACATGAAATTGGTCACAGTCGCTGCGATCAACCATGCCCGCATTGGAAAGCTGTGCGTATCATAAAGGCAAGCGCTTAGAATTCAGGCCATGATTCACTATCTTACTTCTATGTTCAGCACGCCCAAGGCAAAAAATGATCCTCCCCGCATTCCGAAGGGGCGGCGGGTCTATGCGATAGGCGATGTGCATGGTTGCGCTGAATTGCTGATGTCACTGATCGAGGGGATCGAGGAAGACATCATCCGCGGAGAGAAGGAAGGGATTGAATCGCAGATCATCCTGCTGGGTGACCTTATTGATCGTGGGCCCGACAGTGCTGCGGTGATAGATCTTGTCTGCAAATGGCGAGAGATGCGGCCCGTGGAGATGCTTTTCGGCAATCATGAGGAGATGTTCCTCGAAAGCTTTGAAGATACCGAGATGCTCCGTCATTTCCTGCGGCATGGAGGCCGCGAGACATTGATCAGTTACGGCGCTGATGCCAAGAAGTTGAGTAATTCCAGTGTGGCCGAAGTGCAAACGCTGATGAACAGGATCGTGCCGGCCAAGCACCGCAAGTTCGTGGAATCCTTTGAGGACATGATTCAAGTGGGCGATTATCTTTTCGTCCATGCCGGCATTTTTCCCGGTGTTCCGCTGGACAAGCAGAAGAAGCGTCACCTGCGGTGGATCCGTGAACCGTTCCTCAGCCATTGCAAGTCACACGGCATGATTGTGGTGCATGGCCACACGATTATCGATGAGGTGGAAGATACCGGCTACCGCATTGGTATCGACACCGGGGCATATTCCAGTGGCCGTTTGACGGCGCTGGTACTCGAAGGAAAAAAACGTCGCTGCCTCGCTGCAGTGACAGGTAAAAAGGGCAAGGTTTCCGTCGAGGGGACCAGGCTGATTGCCTGACATGCGAGGCTGAGGCGGTTCCACAATGTGAGCCGCCGTCCCGCGTGCCCCGCAATGTGCCGGGGGGCCTGTAAGCCGGGTTCTGTCCCACAGCCGATATGCTTGCACATCAGCGCTGCGGTGGCAGCCATTCATCTCGGCAACGGATTGCTCCGCCGCTCCAGCGACCAACCCGGGTCTCTCGGGACGAAACGCCCCTGCCTTGCGGCGCGAGACCCCTATGCGGTCTTGCTCCGGGTGGGGTTTGCCATGACGGGAACCGTTACCGGCCCCCCGGTGCGCTCTTGCCGCACCCTTTCACCCTTGCCTGTGCCATCACTCCCGAAGAAGCGGGGGCCATCGGCGGTATACTCTCTGTGGCACTTTCCCTGAGCTTCGCCCGAAGGCTCACTCGGCGGGCGTTACCCGCCACCCTTGTTTCGCGGAGCCCGGACTTTCCTCGACATCTTGCGACGACGCGGCTGCCCGGCCCCCCGGCACGGCGCGATATAGGGCGCGAATTCCCACTTGGGAAGCTGTGAGTGCGTCCAGGCGGCTAACGTGCGATGCCCCTGTCGCGGTCCAGCAGCAGCTGGAACAGGATCGCGCGCACTTCCCCGTCTATCTCGCCATTGATGCGGCGTGGTCGCCAGCGGCGCTGGAACGCCTCGACCGCCTTGTGGCCATTGGTGATGTCATAGCCAAACCGTTCGAGCGCGAGGTAAAAGCTGGCATCATTAGCGAACGGGTCGCCGCGTTCTAGCTTTCTTGGCCGGGGGAGGCATAAATGGCATTCGGCAAGCCGTTCCCACGGGAAAAGTTCACCCGGATCGACCTTGCGTTCGGACGCGACATCCGAATGGCCGACCACATTGGCACGCGGAATGTCATATTCCGCCACGATCTTATGGAGCAGTGGCAGCAGCGCATCGATCTGCGCTTCGGCGAATTCGCGATATCCCAGCGCATGACCGGGATGATCAAGTTCGATGCCGATGCTGGCCGAATTCACATCCCTGTGCCCCCGCCAATAGGATTGTCCTGCATGCCACGCGCGCTGGACCTCGGGCACCAGACGGATAACTTCGCCTTCTTCGGTAATGCAATAATGCGCGGAAACCTGCGCTTCTGGATCGCACATGCGTTCAAGCGCGGATTGGACCGGCTTCATCTCGGTATAATGCAATACCACCATCGAAACCGGCAGGGCACGATCATTGAAATTGGGCGAAAGCTGTTCGCGATGGACCAGTTCGTCCTTCATGCTGGGCAAGGCCCCACTATCCGATCATGCCTTCGGGGTCCGGCAGGACCGCACCCAGCACCAGCGCATCTGCCGAATGGGCAAATTGCACGCCGCCATCCTGCTGCTCGGTAACAAGGCGGATCATATGGGCGGGCGCGGTGCGGCCAGACAATTCCTCTTCAGCCAGCTGGCCCGAAAGCGCCTTGCCGATCACCGGATCGAACACGACCTTTGGGCCGGAAGCGCGAATGGCAATTTCGGTCGCACCCTCTCGACATTCTGCGCCGACTTCCAGAGTGCCACCGCGGACCAGCGATTCGAGCCCCATGGCGGCAAGATTGAGCAGGACCTTGATGGCCGGTTTGGGCAGGCTGGATTCTGTTACAGACCATTCCAGCGTTACCCGTTCATCATGTGCGGTAAGCGATTCGAGGAGTTCGCGCGGTTCCTGGCTCGGCACACGATCGCCGAAGCCACCAGCCGCGCCATAGGCAAGGCGAAAGAACTTCAGCTTGCTGGCACTCGTGCTGGCGCTTTGTTCAAGCAAGTCGAGGCAGCGCTGACGCATCGCCGGATCATTTTCATCCGCGAGCAATTCCAGCCCGTTGTTAAGGGCACCCACCGGGCTCAACATATCATGGCAAAGGCGTGAGCAGAGCAATGCGGCGAGATCGAGAGAGGAAGTCATTAAGCTATTGGCCAATCAACATGAACATCAAGGGTGACGCAGGTTACATGGTGTAACCCTGAAATCTTCAACGGTTGGTGAGGTTTTACAACAGTTTGCAGGCATAATGTCCGGGTGACACCTTGCTGCAAAATGTTAAATCTCGTCCAACCCATTCATTGCCCGTCTTAGCCATGATCGACCGCGTAGGGAAGCATTACAAAGCCGGTTTCATCGTCCCGCCAGAACGTTACATCACCTTCTCCGGTCACGATGGCCCAGACCCGGTCATCATGGGCGGCCGCAGCACGATCAGTGGTGGATGGTTCGCGCGGGCCGACTGGATGAGAGTGATAATACCCCAGCACCTGCGGGCCACCGAAGCGCGCTGCGCGGTGCGCATCGACCAGGTTTTGCGGATCTATCTCAAAATACGATTCAGGCTGGGGATGGATGTTGCGGGCGGGCTTCGCTTCATCGACATGATTGCCCGCGCCCAGCAGAAAGCCGCAACATTCGCGCGGATATGCCAGCGCAGCCTCCCGGCGGAGGATTTCCAAGACTGTACTTGTTACTTGCAAGGCCATATTGCAGGAACCCTAGCATGGCTGAAGGCGAAACAAGTAGCGGAACTATTCGCACTGCCGGTCGGCTGGACAAGGCGCTGGCCGAGCTATGCGGCCTGTCAAGAGAGCGTATCAAGGCGCTGATATTGCAGGGTGATGTTATGGTGGACGGCGCGGTAGCCACCAGCGCATCAGCAAAGGTGCAAACAGGTGCGGGCTATTCTGTCCACATTCCGCCCCCTGACAATCCACAGGCTCTTCCACAGGACATCCCAATTCCCATAGTATTTGAGGACGAGCATCTGATCGTGGTGGACAAGCCCGCCGGAATGGTCGTCCATCCGGCAGCGGGCAATCTGGATGGCACGCTTGTAAATGCGCTGCTGCATCATTGTGCAGGAGAATTATCGGGCATTGGCGGTGTCGCAAGGCCGGGCATCGTCCACCGGATCGACAAGGATACGTCAGGCCTGCTGGTGGTGGCCAAATCCGATGCCGCGCATGAAGGGCTGGCGCGGCAATTTGCCGATCATTCGCTAGAACGCGCCTATCTGGCGGTGTGCGGCGGGCATCCAAAGCCTGCGGAAGGAAACGTCTCGGGCCGGATGGGTCGATCTGATGCGGATCGTAAGAAAATGGCGGTGCTGCCCGATGATTCGTCCCGCGGGAAACACGCCGTCACGCATTATCGCACCCTGGATCGGCTGGATCATGCCGCATTGGTGGAATGCCGCCTTGAAACAGGCAGAACACACCAGGTCCGGGTTCACCTTGCATCAATCGGTCATGCGCTAATAGGGGACCCTGTCTATGGACGCACACCAGCCCCTCTCAGGCCGCTTTTGAAGGCCCTGGATTTCCGCCGACAGGCGCTCCACGCGGCGATTCTCGGTTTCGTTCACCCGGTGACGGGTAACCGGGTCAGCTTTTCGAGCGAACTGCCTGCCGATATGCGGGAACTTATCGACGGAATAGGTCATTCCAATCGATGAAATGCACACTATTTGTGGCTGTGTGCGTGTATAAGAGTAAACGAAACGCACTGAATGTGGCCGCAAAGCTCAGGTGCCCAGCAGGGGCCTGGAACATGCGGTCGACACAAGAAAGGTTTGGGACATAGTGAGCACTAAGCGAACAACGGTACCAGCGCTGAGCGGAGAGCAGAGCCTCAACCGCTATCTGGCCGAAATCAAGAAATTTCCGATTTTGACGGCAGAGCAGGAATATATGCTCGCCAAGAGATATGCGGAACATGAAGATCAGGATGCAGCCGCGCAATTGGTGACAAGCCATCTGCGCCTCGTGTCGAAAATCGCGATGGGTTATCGCGGTTATGGTCTGCCCGTGTCGGATCTCATTTCCGAAGGCAATGTCGGCCTGATGCAGGGCGTCAAGAAGTTTGAGCCGGATCGCGGCTTCCGCCTCGCCACTTATGCAATGTGGTGGATCAAGGCGAGCATTCAGGAATTTATCCTGCGTAGCTGGTCTTTGGTCAAAATGGGCACGACGGCGGCACAGAAGAAACTGTTCTTCAACCTGCGTCGAATGAAGAAGCAGCTCGAAGCCTATGAGGATTCGGATCTGCACCCTGAAGATGTCGCGAAGATTGCAACCGATCTCGGCGTGCCCGAGCAGGAAGTAGTCAACATGAATCGCCGGATGATGATGGGTGGCGACGGCTCACTCAACACACCGATGCGCAATGGTGAAGAGGGCGCTGGCGAATGGATGGACTGGCTGACCGACGATCGTCCGTTGCAGGATGAAACTGTTGCCGATGCCGAGGAAGCCGATGTGCGCCGGGATATGCTGGTCGAAGCGATGGATTCGCTCAACGACCGCGAAAAGCATATCCTGACCGAGCGTCGGTTGACTGAGAACCCGCAGACGCTGGAAGAGCTTTCGCAAGTGTATGAAGTCAGCCGCGAACGTATCCGCCAGATCGAGGTGCGGGCATTCGAAAAGCTGCAAAAGGCGATGCAACGGATCGCAAGCGACAGGTTAATGCCAACAGCTGCCTGATCCGCTGATTTTCAGACAAATAAGCCGGGCGGAAACGTCCGGCTTATTTGTAGCTGGCAGAATTGGCTATTCCGATCCGATGTTCCGGCCCGCATGCGTCGCGGATGATTGGCCAAAGCAGCTTCAAACGTCGCACCATTAGGCTAAGGGTTGTGCATGGTGCTCAAAACCCTCCGCTTTATCGCGAAATCGATCATATGGTTCGTGCTCATCAGCCTTGCGCTGGTGATTGTGCTGCGCTTTGTGCCTGTCACCTACACCGCGACCATGTTGCTGGACGAACGCAGCGTTACCCGTGATTGGGAACCGCTGAGCCGCATTGATCGCAACATGGTGGCCGCGGTCATTGCTGCCGAAGACAGCAAATTTTGTTCGCATGATGGTTTTGACCGCGAAGCCATCGAACAGGCGCTGGAGGAACGGGCAAGCGGAAAGCGGGAGCGCGGAGCATCCACGATCAGCCAGCAAACCGCCAAGAATGTTTTTCTGTGGCAAGGTGGCGGCTGGTTCAGAAAGGGGCTGGAAGCCTGGTTCACCTTCCTGATCGAGAATTTATGGGACAAACGGCGGATCATGGAGGTTTACCTCAACATCGCCGAAACAGGGTTGGGGACCTATGGCGTGGAGGCAGGCTCGCAGCGTTATTACGGCCATTCCGCCGCGCGGCTTAACACCGATGAAGCCAGTCGCATCGCTGCCATTCTGCCAAGCCCCAAAACCCGTGAAGTCATCAATCCCGGTGGCTTTACAGCGCGTTATGGCAATACCATCGAGGCCCGCATTTCCTCGGTGCGGCATGATGGGCTGGACAGCTGCGTTTACAATTGACTGGCGGTCCAAATCGCTTGTCAGATATGGCTTGGCCTACAGGCGCTTGCAATTATATCCGCACGCAATACCATACCAAAGATGATATTTCATAACATATTGAATTTGCATATTTTTCTTGCTGCGTTGCGCCACCGGACTATGGCCGGGTGGAAGGTCCGGAGATGGGCCGGATGGGGACAGCAAGAGTAGGACGCGCTTTGGGGCATTCGCACGACCATTCTGGCATGACTGGAAATCGCGAAGGGCATGGCCATTCGCACGCCCCGGCTGATTTCGGCCGGGCGTTTGCCATTGGCGTCGTCCTCAATACGGGTTTTGTCATAGTCGAAGCAGTCTTCGGCTTTCTGTCAGGATCTATGGCGCTGGTGGCCGATGCAGGACATAATCTGTCCGACGTGCTCGGCCTGCTCATCGCCTGGGGTGCCAGCATTGCGGCGAAGAAGCCGCCCTCCAACAGATTTACCTATGGCATGAAGAGTTCAACCATCCTGGCCGCGCTCGCCAATGCGATGCTGCTGCTGCTGGCCATTGGGGCCATTCTCTACGAATCGATCCATCGCCTGCTTGATCCAGTGGCGCCGGAAGGCTGGACAATGATCTGGGTGGCGGGCGTGGGCATTGTTATCAACACGGTTACGGCACTGATGTTCATGCGTGGTCGCAAGAATGATCTGAACATTCGCGGCGCATTTCTGCACATGGCGGCTGATGCTCTCGTTTCTGTCGGCGTGGTTATCGCGGGTGCCGTGATCCTGATGACTGGCGCAATACTGATCGATCCGATTGTCAGCCTTGTGATCGTGGCGGTGATTGGCTGGGGCACATGGGGCTTGCTGAAAGACAGTGTGAAGATGAGCCTGCTGGCCGTGCCCGACAGTGTAGATGAAACCGCGGTGCACAGTTATCTGGCCGGGCTTGCAGGTGTTGAGCTTGTGCATGATCTGCATATCTGGCCGATGAGCACGACCGAAACTGCCCTGACAGCACATCTGATCATACCCGCTGGCCATCCGGGCGATGCTTTCCTGCAAGACGCTGCCAATGGGTTGGCGCATGAATTCCATATCGAACATGCTACACTGCAAGTGGAGCGCGAAAGCAGCGGGGGCTGCCGTCAAGGCGAAGGTGGGATAGGACGATGGGAAGCGACGTGATCCGCACAGGCGGCTGTGGATGCGGCTATGTGCGCTACAGGACGCATGGCGAACCGATCATGGTCCACAATTGCCATTGCAGGCTTTGCCAGCAGCAAACCGGATCGACCAGCGTCGTCAATGTTTTCATTGAAAGCGACAATTTCGAATTGGTGTCAGGCGATCTGACCGAACATATGTTGAAATCCGGCAGCGGAAAAATGCACTCGGTCCATCGTTGCGCACAATGCGGTTGCGCCGTCTGGAGCCATTATCCGGGGCTGGGCAAGCTGATGACAGCCTTTCGCGCAGGAACGCTGGATAAGCCGGACGGCGTCACGCCCGATGTCGTCATCTTCGCCAAGTTCAAGATGTCTTGGGTCACATTGCCCGACAACATCCCGTCATTTCCCGAATATTACGATGCGCGCACGGTCCTGCCGCCAGAAGAAATCGAGCGGCTGCGGGCCTTGGGGGAACGGCGGAAGGCTGGCGAGGGTTAGCTGGCACGCAAAACGGACAGGCCGTTTTGGCGCGCCGGCCACCATCATGAAATCTTTGGTCTGAACGCTATTCCTGCGGCGGCTGCTCGCCTTCGGGTGCCTGCGCCGGCACCTCTGCAGTGGGATCGGTTTCGACCATTTGGGCAACCTGATCATAGACCTGCGCATTCTGGTTCATCTGGTCTGCGACGGGCGGGTTCTGTTCACCGACCTGGCGAAAAAACAAGCTGGCATCGCGAAGCATCTTCGCAGCGAGTTGGGCATTGGTTGGCATAGATATCTCCTATTGATCTTCCGTCACGCGTGCCCGCATGCGGAAATTGAGCCACGCGATCTGACACAGACGCGCGGACAGGCGGCCCGGTGGGGCCGTCCGATGTTCCGATGAAAAAATAGAACCGCGAAGGGAGGCGTATCGCAGCGCGATTACGCCGCCTCTTCCTTTTTCTTGCCCTTGGTGCTGTCCATCACGCGTACCGGCTCCTTGCGGCCTTCGACCACGTCGCCATCGACCACCACTTCGGAAACACCTTCCATGCTGGGAAGGTCGAACATGGTATCGAGCAGGATCGCTTCGACGATGGAACGCAAACCACGCGCACCTGTCTTGCGGGCAATAGCCTTCTTGGCGATGGCGCTGAGCGCATCGTCATTGAAGGTCAGTTCAACATCCTCAAGCTCGAACAGCTTGGCATATTGCTTCACCAGAGCGTTCTTCGGTTCCTTCAGGATCGTGATCAGCGCGTCCTCATCAAGATCGTGCAATGTCGCGATCACCGGCAGGCGGCCGACGAATTCCGGGATGAGGCCGAATTTCAGCAGATCTTCAGGCTCACACTTTTCGAGCATTTCGCCAATCTTGGCCTTGCTCGGTTCGTCAACATTGGCGCCAAAGCCGATTGACCGCTTTTGCAGGCGATCGCCGATAATCTTGTCCAGCCCGGCGAACGCACCGCCGCAGATGAACAGGATATTGGTGGTATCGACCTGCAGGAATTCCTGCTGCGGATGCTTGCGGCCACCCTGCGGCGGAACCGAGGCCGTCGTGCCTTCCATCAGTTTGAGCAATGCCTGCTGCACGCCTTCGCCCGAAACATCGCGCGTGATGGAGGGATTCTCCGCCTTGCGGGTAATCTTGTCGATTTCGTCGATATAGACGATGCCCTGCTGCGCCTTTTCGACATTGTAGTCGGAAGATTGCAGCAGCTTGAGAATGATGTTCTCAACGTCCTCGCCCACGTAACCTGCTTCGGTCAGCGTGGTGGCATCGGCCATGGTGAAAGGCACGTCGAACGTGCGCGCCAGCGTCTGCGCCAGCAGGGTCTTGCCGCTGCCGGTGGGGCCGACGAGGAGGATATTGGACTTTGCCAGTTCAACATCGTTGCCCTTGCCGGAATGCTTCAGCCGCTTGTAGTGATTGTGCACGGCAACGGAGAGGACGCGCTTGGCGCGTTCCTGGCCGATCACGTAATCGTTAAGCGTGTCGCAAATCTCGATAGGAGCGGGGACGCCGCCATCCTTGCGACCGCCAAGGCCGCTCTTGGCCTCCTCGCGGATAATGTCGTTGCAAAGTTCCACGCATTCATCGCAGATGAACACGGTGGGCCCTGCAATCAGCTTGCGAACCTCGTGCTGGCTCTTGCCGCAGAAGCTGCAATAGAGAGTACTTTTGCTATCGGTTCCGCTCAACTTGGTCATAACCTTCGTCCTATGCGCCCGGTCCGGTGCCTTTCGATAGCACGGGGCGCGGGAGAATCAGCCTACCAATCTAGGGCAGGCGCGCTGAATATCAATCGAATGAACCCTAGCATCCCCGGCTTGCGCCAGCCTGAAGGGACAGGGTTGCCAAAATGCTACAGCCCGCACGCCACTGGTTGACGCTCGCAGAAAGCATGGGTGCGGGCCGCGCAGCTATTCGCTTTCCTTGGTCGGTGCGCCGCCCGTGCCGTCGCGATTGTGCTCCGAATCATCCTTCGGGCGATGGGCGAAAACCGCGTCTACAATGCCGAATTTCTTGGCTTCCTCGGCTTCCAGAAAGGTATCACGATCCATGGCCTTCTCAATGTCAGAAAGGCTCTGGCCGGTGTATTCGACATAAAGGTCGTTCATCCGTTGGCGGATACGCAGGATCTCGCGCGCCTGGATCTCGATATCGGAAGCCATGCCGCGCGCGCCGCCGCTGGGCTGGTGCACCATGACGCGGGCATTGGGCAAGGCCACGCGCATGCCCGGCTCACCGGCTGCCAACAGGAAGCTGCCCATCGACGCTGCCTGGCCCACCACGACGGTGCGGACCTTCGGCTTGATGTACTGCATGGTATCGTGGATCGCCATGCCAGCCGTCACCACGCCGCCGGGCGAGTTGATGTACATCGAGATATCCTGGCTGTTCTCGCTTTCGAGGAACAACAGCTGGGCGACGATCAGGCTGGCCATGTTGTCTTCCACCTGGCCGGTGACGAAGACAATGCGTTCGCGCAGCAGGCGGCTGAAGATGTCGAAGCTGCGCTCTCCGCGGCTGGTCGATTCGACGACGACGGGCACAAGTGCGCCGGTGACGGGATCGGTGGTAAAACGGTCTTTGTTGTCGCCGAACAGGTCGAACATGCGTGGTCCTTCTCTCGTGTTTGCCGGGCCTATGTCGCGTTTTGCGGCTGCGGGTTCAAGGGGGTGTGGGCGCAAGGCCTTCAAATTCCGTTTAAGCAGCCCCTGTCGACGCGTGTAGGGTGTTGGTCGTTTGATCGTCAGATGAACGACGTTTGTCGATGACGAGCGGCAAGGACCGCAAGTTTCCTCTGTAACCATGGCGTTTACAAATGTGGTTGAGGGACAGGACCGATCTTGCGCAATTTTCTCACCGGCGTCGCCGTGATATCCCTTGCCGCCGCCGTGCCTCCTGTACACGCGCAGGATGCGCCTGCCGAAACGCAGCCGGATGATATTGCCGAGGCGCCGCACGCGATCGATACCGCCGGTGGCAAGCGGGTGTTCCTGCCTGCCGATTTCGCACGTTTCGCCCCGCGCAACGCACTCGACATGCTGGGCGAGGTGCCCGGCTTCACTGTCCGGGGAGAAGATGGACAGCGCGGGCTGGGGCAGGCAAGCGCCAACGTGCTGATCGACGGTGCGCGAATTACCAACAAGTCCGAAGGTATCTTCACCCAGCTCCAGCGTATCGGTACCGACCGTGTGGCCCGTATCGAGATCGTGGAAGGTGCGACATTGGGCATCGCTGGCCTATCGGGACAGGTCGCCAATGTCATAACGAAGCCCGATCCCCTGAGTGGCCGCTTCACCTATCGCGCCGGTTTCCGTCCGAAATATGCCGATCCCAGCTTTATCGGCGGCGAGGTTTCGCTCAGTGGAGCGGGCGAAGCGCTGGAATGGACGGTCGCCCTGTCGAATGGCGTGGGTCGCGGCGCGGCCGGGGGAGGCGAGGCCTTCATTTTCGATCGCGACGGAAACCTCTTGGAAACCCGCGATATACGTATGCGGTTCAACGGCGATTTCCCGCGCGTTTCAGGGCAGGTGCAATGGACCAGTCCAGGTGGAACCGTGATCAATGCCAACGGCAATTATCGCCGAGAATACGAGAATTTCAGAGACAACCAGTTTCGCGACTTCACCGTCGGCGCGGATCGCCAGCGCAATTTCGAAGATCGCGATCGGGGCTGGGCCTATGAATTGGGCGGCGATACCCAGTTCGACCTCGGGCCCGGCAAGTTGAAGCTGATCGGGCTGGAACGCTATAACCGTAATCGAGGACGCTCGGATTCGATCCTCGTGTTCGAGGATGGCAGATCCGATGTCGGCAGTCGCTTCGCATCCTTCACCCAGAGCGGGGAGCGCATAGGCAGGGCCGAGTACAGCTGGGCTATGCTGGGCGGTGACTGGCAACTGGATACAGAAGCCGCGTTCAACCGGCTGGACCGCACGGCGCAGTTGTTCGAGCTGGACCAATCGGGCGATTTCACGGAAATCGCATTTCCCAATGGAACTGGCGGCGTGACCGAAGATCGCTATGAAACCATTCTGACGCACAGCCGCTCGCTGGGAGACGGGCTTTCCGTCCAGATCGGCGCGGGCGCTGAATACTCCACGATATCGCAATCTGGGGCGGGCGGCCTGACACGCAGCTTCTGGCGACCGAAAGGCTCCGTCAACCTTGCCTGGCAAGTGGAACAGGGGCTGGACCTGTCGCTGCAAGTGGCGCGCACCGTGGGCCAGTTATCGTTTGGCGATTTTCTCGCCAGCGTCTCGCTCAACCAGGACCAGATGAATGCCGGAAATGTGGAGCTTGTGCCCCCGCAAAGCTGGGAGATCGATTTCGAGGCCGTGAAGGATCTTGGCAAATGGGGCAGTACGGAGCTGACCGTTTTCGCCCGGCTGATCGAGGATTACATCGAATTCATCCCGGTCGAAGGCGGACTGGAAACACGCGGCAATATCGACAGTGCCACGCTTTACGGGATGCGCTGGAACAGCACCTTCCAGCTGGAACCTATCGGCTTTACCGGTGCGCAGCTGGAAGTGACGCTGCAGGTCGAAGAAAGCGAATTGACCGATCCGTTGACGGGCGAAATGCGCAGCTTCGGCGGCCATCAGGATCGTGAGATCGACGTCGAACTGCGGCACGATATTCCGGGCAGCAACTGGGCATGGGGGGCGGGCTTCGAATACAACCACACATTGCCCTATTTCCGGCTGGGCGAGACCGGGTTCAACTACGAAGGGCCGACTTATACCTATGCCTTTATCGAGCATAAGGACGTGTTCGGAATGACGGCCAATCTCTCCGTCTTCAACCTGACCGACGGGCGCGCGGTGCAGGATCGCTTCGTCTACGAAGGATATCGCGACCGGTCGCCGCTGCTGTTTCGGGAGACACAGGATCTCTCGGTGCAGCCGATTTTCAACTTCCGGCTGACGGGCGATTTCTAAACCGTCGTTGCGGCGTGCCCGCCAACGCCTTGCGATCGCCGGTTGCCAGTCGTCGCGCTGTTGACCACAAGGGCCGGATGAAGAACTCACTGTCGGTCGTGCTGGTCACGGCATCGCTTTCCCTTTCAGCTTGCGCAGCCACTTCTGCAAACGAAAGGCAGATCGACAGGGCCGAAATCGGTAGGGTTGGCGATAATGCTGACGGCCAGGTCGTGCTGCCTGGTCAGCACCTGGTCATCGATCCATGGACCGGGCGATCGTCGCGCGAAGTGCGCCGACTGGATGAAACCCTCAATACGCTGATCGTTTTCGATTCCTCGGTTCTGGAAGCGCCGCACGTGCCCGGTACCCTGCTGGAAGGGCGCACTGTGTTGGTGAAGGACAATATCGAAACGACAGAGTGGGCGACCACGGCGGGCAGCCTCGCGCTGACGGAAAACGTCACCGGCCGCGACGCCCCTCTGGTCGTAAACCTGCGCGAAAATGGCGGACTGGTGCTGGGCAAGGCCAACCTTTCCGAATGGGCGAATTTTCGCAGCACGAATTCATCCAGCGGGTGGAGCGCGGTGGGCGGGCAGACGCGCAATCCCCACGCCATCAATCGCAGTCCCTGCGGATCGTCCAGTGGCAGCGGCGCTGCGGTGGCGGCAGGCTTTGCCTGGGCGGCCATCGGCACGGAAACAGACGGATCCATCACATGCCCCGCCAGCGCGAACGGGGTTGTGGGTTTCAAGCCCACCGTCGGCATGGTGAGCCGCACCCATGTCATACCGATCAGCGCCAGCCAGGATACCGCCGGGCCGCTGGCACGCAGCGTGGAAGACGCGGCACTCTTGCTCAGCGCGATCGCTGGCAGCGATCCGCTGGACCCGGCAACGCTGGTTGCGGATAGCCACGTTACCAACTTCGCTGACGGGATCGACCGGGCTTCGCTGGACGGCGTGCGGATTGGCGTCGTGCGGGGCCGCGACGGCGGTTTTCAACCGCTGGGCCAGCTGTATGAGCAGGCGCTGTCGGATCTACGCCGCGCCGGGGCAGAACTGGTCGATATCGAATACAGTCCAGACGAAGAACTGGGGCAGGCCGAGTACACGGTGCTGTTGTACGAATTTCAGCGCGATATTGGCCGCTATCTGAAAAGTTCGCCAGCCGATTTACCGGTGCGCTCTCTCAAGGACCTGATCGATTTCAACGCCGTTCACGCATTGTCCGAAATGCGCTGGTTCGGGCAGGAAATCTTCGAAATGGCCTTGGAAGCGACGGACGAGGACGCCTACTAGCGCGCGCTGGCAACCTCTCGCAAGCTGGCGCGGGAAGAAGGGATCGACCACTTGCTGGCCGAGCACGAGGTCGCTTTCCTGATTGCTCCGACACGCGGCCCGGCCTGGAATATTGATCTGGTACTGGGCGACACCTTTACCAGTGGCATCGGTATTGGCACTCTCGCCGCCGTGGCCGGTTATCCGCACCTCACCGTGCCGATGGGCCATGTGGAGGGGCTGCCGGTAGGGCTGTCTTTCATCGGCGCGCAGTGGGACGATCGTGCAATACTGCACGCAGGGGCGGCCTATGAACGCGCGCGATCGGTGGCGCTTCCCGTGCCGGGCTTTGCGCCATGGGAACCGTGGGGCGCCACCGCTACCGATTGACAGCTAGCCAAGGCGTAACGCTTGCATCCCTTGGCTTTGACCTACAAGTTGATCTGGCTTAGCTGATCGGACAAAATCAATCAGGAGTGCAGTTCGCGTGTCTTTTCGTCGTTCGCAGACCGGCCATATTGCGCTGGCTGCGGCACTTCTTTTTTCGGCACCGCCTGCTCTCGCACAAGATCTCGACCCCTCCGATGCCGGGCCACCCGATGCCGTGGAAGTGCCACCGGCAGAGCGGCCGGCCTCCCGCGCGGCGGTGCGCGAAACCTATTTCCCCGAGGATTTCGAGCGCTTTGCACCGCGCAACGCAGCCGACCTGATCGAGGAAATTCCCGGTTTCGAAATCGACGATGACGGTGGAGGGCGCGGCTTTGGACAGGCGCAGGAAAACCTCCTGATCAACGGCAGCCGTATGTCCAGCAAGTCCACCAGCGCGGCGGAGCAACTGGCGCGCATCCCGGTCGGCAATGTGATCCGCATAGAAGTTGTCGATGGAGCGACGCTGGATATTCCCGGCCTTTCGGGCCGCGTGGCCAATATCATTGTTCAGCAGGGTAGCCTCTCGGGACAGTTCGAATGGCAGCCAGAATTCAAGTCCGGACTTGCCAGCCCCAATTGGTTCGAGGGCGAGATTTCACTTTCTGGCACCACCGGCCCCGTTGATTACACGCTGGCGCTTGAAAACGAGGCCTTCACCCGCGGATCGCGAGGTCCGGCGATCTTTACCGATGCCATAGGGGTGGACAGACGCGACAACCTGTCTCGGGGCAACTTCAACCGCCCTACGCTCAACGGACAGTTTCAGTTCGACGTTGGTCCCGGCGTCACGGCGAATTTGAACGTAAGCGGTGGAATTGAACGTTTCCGCAGCGAGGAGGAGGAGCGACGCTTAGAAACCAGTCCGCGCAATCCTTTCTTCGAGCGGTTTTTCGCCGCCGATGACAGATGGTTTTACGAATTGGGTGCCGATATCGAGTTTCCCTTCGGGCCGGGGCGGCTGAAGTTGATCGGGCTGGAGGCATTCGAGAACAGCGATTTCGTGACGCGCTCGCTTCTTGACCTGGGAGACGCTCCCACAACCGGCACGCGGTTTGCACGGGTGCGCGACGAGGGAGAACGTATCGCGCGCGCCGAATACGGCTGGGGCCTCTGGGGCGCGGATTGGCAATTGTCGGGAGAGGCGGCGTTCAACCGGCTGGACCAGGTGGGACGCCTGTTCGCCTACGATGCGCCAGAGCAGCAATATGTCGAGATCGCGTTTCCGGCGGGCGCAGGCGGCGTGCGCGAGGATCGCTATGAGGCCTTGCTGAGCGTGGGTTTCCCGCTGAGCGACGCCTTGTCGTTGCAGCTGGTAGCGGGGGGCGAATACTCGCAGATCGCGCAGACCGGAGCCGGTGCCCTATCTCGCACTTTCCAGCGTCCCAAGGGTACGATCAACATTGCCTGGGCACCAGCGGAGGGGCTCGACCTCAATCTGGAAGTCGCGCGCCGCGTGGGGCAGCTGAACTTCGGGGACTTCCTCGCCAGCGTGAACCTGACCGAGGATCAGGCCAATGCGGGCAACAACAATCTGCGTCCGCAGCAGAACTGGGACGTAACGCTCGAGATTGCTAAGAACTTCGGCCCGTGGGGCTCTGCCACGCTCACCTTTTTCGACGAGCGTATCGAGGATCTGGTTTTGATCGTACCCGTCAGAGGCGGTGGCGAGGCACGCGGCAATATCGACAGCGCGCGTCGCTATGGCGCCGTTTTGAACGGCAGGCTGGAGATGGAGCCGCTGGGCGTGCGCGGTGCGCAGCTTGATGTGCGTATCGAGATTGAGGATTCAGACCTTGTCGATCCGGTGACTGCGATCGACAGGCGGTTCGACGGCAACGACCCCTTTCAGATCGAGCTGGATTTCCGGCATGATATTCCGGAAACCGATCTCGCCTGGGGCTTTGGCTTTCGCGATACAGAGCGCGCACCGTTCTATCGCGTGCGCGAAGTTCTGTTCGATCACTCGCTCAGCACTTATGGATCGGTGTTCGTGGAGCACAAGGATGTGCTGGGAACGACAGTGAGCGCGCACGTGAACAATGTGTTCGATGCCGGCGCCACGCTGTCGCGAACGGTATTCGCCGGTCCGCGCGATGGATCGCCGGTGTTGTTTACCGAAGATCGGCGGCGCAGCATCGGCCAGACCCTGCGCGTCACCGTGGCAGGCAGCTTCTGAAACAACAAACCTCCCCTCGCTGAACGCAAGGGGAGGTCTGGAAATTCTTCGATCCGCCCTTTGATGCGGCAGCGCGCCGATGGCGGCTCCGGTATCAGGTCGCGCTCCCCATGCCACTGCTACGGGGAGACGAGCACGCCTTACTTGGCGTCTTTCTTTGCGGCAGGCTTCTTGGCCGGAGCCTTCTTTGCTGCGGGCTTCTTGTCACCATCGTCGGCTTTCTTTGCCGTTGCCTTTTTGGCCGGAGCCTTCTTGGCTGCAGGCTTCTTGTCGCCATCGTCGGCCTTTTTTGCCGCAGCCTTCTTGGCAGGGGCTTTCTTGGCTGCGGGCTTTTCTTCAACGTCGGCGTCGGCCTTCTTTGCCGGTGCCTTCTTCTTCGCAGGAGCCTTTTTCTTGGCTGCGGGCTTCGCCTTTTCGGCTTCGTTGCCCTCTTCAGCTTCGATCGCAGCTTCCAACTCTTCACGGGTCACTTCACGTTCGGTAACCTCGGCCTTGTCGAACAGGAAGTCGACAACCTTGTCCTCGTACAGCGGTGCACGAAGCTGCGCCTGTGCCATCGGCTCGTTCTGGACATATTCCATGAACCGCTGACGATCTTCGGGGCGATACTGCTGCGCAGCCTGCTGCATCAGCATCTGCATTTCTTGTTGGCTGATTTCCACGCCATTGGCTTGGCCAATCTCGGACAGCAGCAGGCCGAGGCGGACGCGGCGTTCTGCAATGCGCTTGTAATCGTCCTTTTCGGATTCGATTTCCTTGATCGCGGTTTCGGGGTCTTCTTCCTTGGCAGCTTCCTGCTGCAACTGGTTCCAGATCTGTTCGAATT